>ULRJ01070293.1_pt1 | contig 12356 bp, 12 predicted proteins | sample 1955321 | NCBI WGS metagenome assembly ULRJ01 (sample SAMEA4835679, study PRJEB28245) | human gut metagenome | biome: gut microbiome; material: fecal sample | place: Denmark | collected 2008 | reverse complement strand
CCTTGCGGGATTTGTGTGGTAAGCCCATAGTGCGCCCATGCGGAATAAAGGCACAACACCCCTTCGGGGATTATCTTGTCAAGGTCTATCATCGTCTGCGCCATTACCTCCTCTATGCAATACACACCCGGCTTCAGGCGGATAATCTCGCCGGATTTTACCGACTCCAATAACCGGTAATACAGATAACGGTTGCCGATAATTTGCCTGCGGGTAATATATCCCCCGTTCTGTTCTATCAGATTTTTCAATTTGTCATCCATGCTATTCTTGTCTTATGTGTACAAATATACGGCATTTATTTCTAAGTGCCGTAATTTTGTACATTTTTTCTTTTGAATATATCGGATAGACAGGAGCATGGCAGGCCGGTCGGACTTGTCCGGGTGCCTGCCATGCTTTTGTCCTTTCCTGAAAAACGGCTCTTTGCGGCAATCTACGGAAGTGAAGCCTGCGTAGCTTCCGGGATTGTCGCAATGTGCCGTGGGAAGCATAGTGTTATGACACTGTTTTATGCTTTGCCCGGTTCCGTTTCGTTATTCCCCAAAAGATGTTTGAGTGCCGGGTCATTCTCTATACGGATCAGTTCGTTCTCTACCAGTTCGACAATGTCTTGCTTGATTTGCCGGTAGTTCGCTTGTATCTGCTGCTCCATTGTATCATTGCCGTTCTCGTCCAAAAAGCTGCTGATTTCGGAATTGGGCTGATAGGCCGCCATTTTCTTTTGCACCACTTCGTTGTCCGCAACAATTTGTGCATGGAAATTTTTCTGGTCTATTGTCTCTCCGAAATTGTCTGCTACGGCACCCACAAACATACCTTGCAATAACGTACTGATTTTGCTGGCAGGTATCAGACTGTTCAGTTGGGTATTTAGATGTAGATGTATTACTGCGATTGATGCTCGTCAATTCCCGTTTTTACAGGATTTTTCTAAACCTTTCCGATAGTGTTTTAGCCGTTTTACCTACTACTTGACCGCTGAAAACATTGCCAACAATTGACATAATTACAGCAGCCTCTTTGTTACTGTAGTCTCGTTTCAATTAGCTAAAGTTTTTGGAAACCTAACACGATTGCAACTTTGTTGTTTCACACCGTGGCAATCAGATTGTCCAGACCTTCAAAGAAAATGGTTGGTAACTCGTCAATAATCATGCAACTTTTCAGTTATTTCTTCTTGTTGGCGGTAAATGGCTGAAAGAAGCTGAAAAGGTAACCCATAAAACAAGATTGCCTTTTCTTTGTATAATAATGAGCCTCTCGTTAAAAACCGGAACGGGTGTTTCCTCTTTCAATTTAATTTAATGCTTACAACGAGAAGAAAAGTAAATATTAAAAGAGCGTAGCTCAAAATAAATCTCTCTACGCTCTTTTTGGGGATGTTTATTTTCTTTTCCCACTTTTTTCTCTTTGAGAGAGTGCACTTCCTGCGGCAGTTTTGCTTGCGGCACTTGTCCGTCCATCTCTCAATACTTTTGAAGCGGCACTAGCAGCGACTTTCCAGTAATTTTTTTAGCCATTACTTTTAAATTTTATTTCCAATCCGAACAATGCAGGTGGATTGATTCCTGCCGAAAATCTTTCTTGTGTAGCGGATTTTCTGACACTACGCTTAATGCTAAAATAGTGCAGCCCAGCCAGGCATCTTTTTGGCCAATTTAATCGCCGAAGAACCTAAATCTTTTATTTTAGATATAAGTTGGGCTTGTGCCAAATTATTTTTGGAAGCTTTTTCTACAACTTCAACTAATGCTTGATAGGTTTGCATACTATTTGATGCTGGTATGATCGCATCAATTTCTTCCTTTGATAATCCTTTTAACAGTTTTAGTTCAACACCATACATATTGTTAAATACTGCATCTGCATTTGCAAATGATTCAGAAAATCTGTTTGTTTTCATTTTGCTGTTTTTTTAGTTAATTCTTTGATTTTGTTTACTATATCTTCGATTTGCTGTTGAGCCTCATTGCTTTTAATATCAATCTGTTCCCCTTTTTCAAGAGCCACATCTACAAATCCTGACAACTCGACCAATCTGTTAGTAACCGTAGTGTCTAAACCATTAAGGCCAACTATGCTCAGTGCTTCGTTTTGGCTTTCTTTGATTTTCTGAACCGATACAAGGTAAGCTGTAAGGGTCGTATTGGCGTATATCGTATTTTGATAGGATTGATCAATTGCATTCAATATTTCTCTCTCTTGCTCTAATATAGGAAAAAGCAATTCATTCCTTTTTGCATTTATTTGTTGATTTGCGGCTTCTTGAAATTCCAACATAACATTCAAGGCTTCTTCCGTCTCAGCCTTACCACCCGTTTTTCCAGCGTTTTCTATAATGCCATATATGGATGATTCCCCTCTTATATGCTGGTTTAGCTCTGCTTCCAAAACATGATGAATAACGAATGTAGCATACACATCGTCGATGAACGTATTTATATTGAGCTTAATTCTGTTATAATACAGTTGTACCATATTTCGGTGAGAATCATGCAAAATCTGCAAATCTGAGCCTATCGTTTTCGACAGGATTATAGTTTCTTTAGGTATTGAGGCACACGATACCAGTAATAACGAAGAAAAAATAACGGTTAAAATCTTATTGTTCATATTTTCTGTAGTTTAAGTTATTCTTTTAATGTATTCCTCCACCATGCCAAGTACCAGTGGTTACCCAAATTTCATAATGAAATAACCATTCACTCGTCCACGGAATAATCGTTTTTGCAATCATTTTACGTTCATTCCATTCATTCATTAGTCTATGATATAAACATAAATGCTGCTTTTCGTGATTATAAGTATGGGGAAGTTTAGTCGCATCCTTTGCCAGAGGCAAAGGATTGGGGCTAATTACATATATATTGGGATTACATCCGATATTATACTCTATCCTAATATCATAAGTTATACTTAAATTAGTTGGTTGAAGCTTTCCTACCCAAATTAGCCCTTTATCATATCCAACGATTTTCAAGGTAGAGTTAGGGAAGAAATGTCGAAGCATTCCTCCCTGAGCATGTACTGAAATTTGTTTCTTTTTAGTCATTTCCATGAAAATTGTGGGCCGCAGCGGTCACAGAGCCAACCGAACTGAGAATACCTGTTCCTATTGCCATTTTCAAAGCTCCACTTTCCCGAAGATTAAGATTCCTTTCGCCTAAAGTGGAGAACGTTTTCGTAACAATTTGTTCCCCGAAAGGCTTTTTCATTGCTTCAGCTATATATTGCAATCCTCGTTTGTGAACAATTGTTTGTACATCGTATTCTACTTGATCAAGCCATTTGTAGAAGTTCTTTTCCCTCTGAGGATGCTCGACCCATTTATCTGCAAAATTTTCTTCAGGATTTACCGGGTTTGGAATCCATTTAACCATCCTGCCAGCATTTGAATCATAGCGGCTTTCGATGTAGTTACGCATATTGGAAACTACATTCGTCAATGCATCTATGATAGATGTTTCTTTGTTATATCCCCTTGAAGCTAAAGTTGTAATAATAATGGATATGGGTTTATCTTCATCTCCGTTAAACATCATATCCCGATGTCGTTTCAGAATTTGGACAACTCGCTGAAGTGGTAACTTCTCTTTATTATATTTTGGAACAGGGTTTACAGCTTCCGACAACATTATGGATTTACGTAATGATAAAACATCGGCTGCATTGAAAAACCATCTACCATAACCGAATGGATTGCTTTTCATCCAGTTTTCGGCAATCGTATCGGTATAATAGTTGTTTTGCTTATTATCTGTTATACGTATTGCCAATGATTCGTAATCTTTATCCAATGTTGTATTCGAGAAGGCTTTTTCAAGCACAATATTATATCCATTACAAACAAGGCTGGGAAGTATATCCATGTGATAATTCGCACTATCGGAATACATCAATGTCCAACATCTTCGCCCCTCCTCATCAAGCATATTTTTGTAGGTTTCGTTATCCTTAAGTCGATTTCCTACTACTTGTTTGAGATGATATTGTGTCCACTGTGGATTCTTGCCGGTCAGTTCACACACTAAGTCGATATCCAAATCATCTTCTTCACAAATAGGTTTAATCATTGTTCCAAGCATGAATGAACCTTGCGGACGAACGACCGGTTTATATGGAGCAAGTGATGATTCTGGTTTTGCAAGCCATTCGCCTACTGCACTATAACTGCTAACTGCGGCGTTATATTGAGTTTCTGTGATGTCCAATGTTTCGCCAAGTGTTTCTAATATCTCACTGAATTGTTTTTTTTCTTCTTGTGTTAGCATACTTATCTATTTTTATCATTATTGTTTTATAAAAATTACAACTCCTTTTTTGCACCATCTATTATCAAAAACAAATCGACTTTAAGCACCCTTAATTAATGCGAATAGCTTCAATATCATTGTTGATATCATTCTGATAATCAAAAAGAATCCATTCCATATCTGCTTTTGGCATCCGTACTCGTCCCAATTCAACTGCACAGGCTACAGGCATAGCTGTATAAATCCTCAAGCTTTTCGACGTAGTTTTACTTTTTATTTCGTCTAACAAATGCCTTACTGTTTTTCTAAATTCGACTATTTGATTTTTAGATTGAAGCATGTCATTTCCAGGAGTCTCACAAGTCAGAACCCAGATGCTTGCAGTATCTCCCAATAGCCTTGTTACACGCTCCAGAATTGCATTAGCACTGATAGCGAAAACAAGAGCAGGTTCTTTAGATATATCTTGCGGACTTAAACATTTAAAAGGATTATCAATCTGATCGTTTTGCCAACTCCAAGTGTCTGGTTCACGATGCTTTTGGTAAACTTCAATAGAATACTTATCATTAAGAATTGTGCCTAATTTCACCAATAATGGTTGTGGAGCAAAAGCAAAAAGAGAGACGTGTTCAACTTCTCCTTGATGGATTCTTTCCATTACTTTCTGCTGACATGCACGTTCCAATTGCTTAGGTTCCACCTGCCAATAGATTTCATCATCATCATAGAATTGAGAATTTTTTAGTTCGATACGGACAGGGGTATAATCAACAGGATAATATTCAGGAAAAATGGTCATGGAAGCAATACTTCTACTAAGAAGAGGAGTGTCTTTACCAATATTAGGCCCATAAAACACAACTAAACTCTTCTTATTTGGACAAATTCCTGTGACCATCTGAATACGTTCTTCATGGTCTTTTTTCATTTTTTGTAGGCGTGCTACTCCAAATTTTTGAACACCTTCATGGTCTATATATTTATGACATTCAGGGCACATGAGCATAAGATTATTTACGTCTTTTGCTAACTCCTCCGATTTTTTAATATCACCACGTGGTCCATCAGAAGAATCCGCAATAATATGTGCGCAATTTGAGAGGTCACACTTATCCATTGTCACCCCTTCTATATCAAGTGATTTATTACAACCTTCAAATTCACATCTGCCATGAGCTGCGAACCATAAATCTCGTTTTACATTTATAGGAATATTTGTTTTACTCATATATGTTGTTACATTAAACTAAGTAGGACTATTACTTCTATGTCTATGATTAGATGTGAAATAGTAGTCCCACATACTCTTAGAATTTTGTGTCATGCGGTGGGCATGGGTCATTTCCGTAACTATTCGGATTTTGGATGCGGCCATTTAGCCCATGTGGAACTAATTCACATTGTTTTTTTATAGCTTGTTCGCGAGCCCAAGCCATTGCATCTGCTTTTCTATCAAAGTTACGAGATACTCTTGATAAATCATTCCTTTTCACATCCCAACCGCCACGATCAGGATTGTGGAATACATCTATTTGTTTTCTAGCCATATTATTCTTTGTACATTTAGACATATTGTCTGTTTATAATGTTAAAAAACTATTTTCGCTAGGCTATTTCAGAGATTCGTAGTATATTTGCACTCGAATTCAGAAATAGTCACGCTTAATCTGTTGTGCCATATTGTTTTTGGCAAGATTGTTTTTACCCCTTCTATCGAAGGGTAAAACTTAATTTTATTACATGATAATCTTTTGCGATTCTGAATTTTAATAAGAATTGTTCCAGATTCTTGTTATTTCACTCTCAGTCCACCTTTTTATAGCCTGCAAAACTTCGAAAGGTGTACTGTGTTTTTTTGTACGATGCAAAAATATGAATATTATTTTAATTAGCCAAATTTATGCGTATTAAAATGTCAGGTTTTCGTATTTTTCGTCAATTAACGCCTCGTTGAACGTATGCTATATTGCTAATTCGTCTCCATAATAAGGGTTAGCTACGGAAAGATGTTATTCTGGATCACCCGAAATTTCCGGTGCATGAGTTAAAATTCTCCTTCTTTCTTCGTTAAATCTTAGGCGAATAATTTGCATATTCTGAAAATAAAGAAAGCTGTATCTCTCACTCCTCTAAGCTGCGCTCTGAACATCTTTACTTTGGCATTGAATGATTCAGCCGATGCATTAGTGGCCCTGCTTCGGAAGTAATTGAGTATAGTAATATAGTTATTCTTGAAAGTTCTTACAACTGTATTGAATGATTCCCTTTTCATTTCCAGCACTTTCTCATACCACTTAGCTAATTTTACTCCTGCCTGTGTAACCGATTGTTTAAGATTGAACAGATTCCTGAGTTCTGACATCCGTTCGTAGGCGTATTTTAGCACGGAAAAATGGTCAAAGAGTATCTTTATTCGTTGTGACTGTTCGGGTTTCCACTTGTTGGAGGGCATCATTAAAGCATGTTTGGTACGCGCAAGAATTTGAGGCATCGTTTCTCCATTATACTTTTGGGGAATAAAATCCTGCTCACATTCATCACAAAATTCTTTCATTTCTGCTTCCTCACGCCGAACTTGATGCCGGATGTCAATCCTCACTTCATCTATCGCTTCATTGAAAAGTTGCTGGACGTGAAAGCGGTCATTAACCAGATAAGCCTGTGGAAAAGAGATAGAAGATGCCTCCATCATTGCAGAAGATAAATCAGAGGTTATCTCTTTGACCTTTATTCGTTTAGAAAGAGGTATACAGGTCACAAGAACCTCTATAATATCCGCACTGCGAACTCCTTGGATAATTGTCACAAGCGCGCCTTTCTTTCCATGAGCATCCTTATTGGTAACAATGGTAAACACCTCGTCACGGCTAAAGGCAGTCTCGTCAATACTCAGATAGGGACCACAATTTTCAGGAAACACAACGTAACTGATGCCACTACGTTCAAGTAAGGACATACCTGTCCACTGGCTATAACCGCTAAGCGTGTATTTATATAGTCGGGAGAGTGTATCACCATTGACGCCATACAAACGCCCGATAGTGCTTATGCTCAAAGGCTCACTCTCAATCTTCGCCTTTTAAAAAAGCAACCAAGTCGGCAGACAATAGCGTCCCTTCTTCTTGGCAGTAATCAATATCATAACTAAATATTTCACCGGTATCCTTATCCAACCATTTGCATTTACGAAGATGAAGGAACATGGGGAACACCACGAGTCAGATGATCCTGAATTGTGCAGTAATCACTATAACCTTTACCTATGATAGAATAGTTGTGGCTATCTGAATCAGACTTCTGACGAATCTCATCAAGCCAAACGTGAAATGAATCCGAAAGTTTCTCTACTTTAACGATAGTGAAGATCCCCTTCAAACCAGAAGGAAGAAATGTCCAAAGCATCTGTTCTGTTGTCATGAGGCAAAGTTAATAATTTAATTAACATGAGACATGCACCGGAAATTTCGGGTGATCCGTTATTCTTCTTTTGATAAATGTATCAAAAAGTTTTCTATAGCATCATCAAATATTCTATCATCAATATAAGGTTTTTGATTAAATGTATTGTGGGTTGAAATATATTTGTAAAGATTAAGATTTTTATGTAGCTCACTAAGAGTAAGGCTATCTATTTGAGTTTCTCCCATATCGTTTTTAGTGAAAATACGAAGTGAATCACGGCGTACTAATTCAGAATCGAGTAGACTATAATCTTGAGTAGAAATTATGAGTTGCGACTCTGTAGCACCGACTACAAAAAAATGAATAAGTCTATTCAAGGTATCACGATGTATACAACTAGAAAAATCATCTAATATAATAGTTTTCTTATTCTTTATAGCATCTGTCATGCATAATAGAAACTTTAATATTTCCTGTGTACCTCTTGATTGTACAGATAGTGGTAACCTATATCGTTTACCACGACCAATCTTATGATATGTATTAATAGTAAACTGGTATTGTTCACGCAATTCTTTCATTATTTGTTCACGTTGAGATTGCGACATTTGCTTGATATGTTCCAAGAAGTAAGGAGGTATAGTTTGAGGTACAAGTAACTTTTCATAATGTACAATATTACTTCCTATTGATTTTAACAATTCCAATATACACCTCTTCAGGGCTTTATCAATTTCAATTTTATCGTCAGGAAGGCTCTCGTTAAGATCAATATCGTCAACATCTAATACTTCAAAACCTTCACGAAAAAACATCTGTTGTCCATTTAAAATAGGATTAGATATATTAGTCTTAAGCACTATACTGCATAAAGCATTATTTTTCAGTAATCCTGTTTTTAAAAGGTATTTTTCATCATCTGTTATCTTCAAAGCCTGTCCATATTCTATGTTTATCGGTCTTTCTTCAGATACAAATGTTCTTTTATAAAGTAATACAGTACTACGCGGGCGTAACTCATGAAGTTCTTCCAATAAGATTGTATTTTCATTCCAGCTAATGGTATATGCATAGCGAACTCCAGCATAGTGGTAAATGAGTTCAAGTGTTGATGGTAGGAAAGTACACTTTTCATCGAATGCAAAAGGCATATAGTTGAGTGGTTCTGTTTTATCTTCACGAATACCAGCCACCAAATAGCTTAAAGCTCCGAATGCAGCAATTAAATTTGATTTTCCTGCCCCATTGTCCCCCAAGATATAGGACATCTTTAATAAATTTACACGATTTATATTGACAAAACCACATAACTTCTCATCTTGTTCGCGATTTCGTTCTCTTCCAGCAATAAATGCAATTTCAGTTCGCTCCTTAAAGCTATAGAAATTTGTAAGTGCTAAAGATTCTATCATTGTATGTTGTATAAATATATCGTTAATTCTATTTTTCAGGTACAAATATAATTAGAAATCCCTAATAGACGGTATGTTTTCGTATAAATTCTCAATTTAGAGGTCGTTTTAATAGAAGTACATCAAATATGCCTATGCATTTACATCATACTTATAGAGTCAAGGTTGCCGGATGCAATAGACCTTAACCCAGTGAAAATTAAGAAATAATACCTTCTGCCCACTTTCTCTTTGCCGAAGAGAAGGTGGGCAAAAGGTATTATTCTATCATCAGAAAGATTTCATCGACAGTAAGACCATAGCAAGATAGGTGTTTTTCTTTTGAGAAAGAATAATCTCGATCAGGTCAAACTAACAGACAAGGGTGTAGTAGGTAGAGACAGACTTATCTGCGCTACCATACCTTTGCCATTTCCTAAAAATGGTTCTTTGCGGAAACCTGCGGACGCTAAACTTACATAGCTACCGGAAATGTACCGTAGAAAATATCCTGTTAGAACCGGAATAAATGATTCATATTAATTTTCCTCCCCTCCCAACAAATGCTTGAGTTTCGGATCATTCTCAATCCGAATCAACTCTCTTTCCACCAACTCCACAATGTCCTGTTTAATTTGCCGATAGTTCATTTGTATCTGCTGCTCCATTGTATCATTGCCATTCTCGTCCAGAAAGCTGCTGATTTCGGGTATGGGCTGGTAGGCCGCCATCTCTTTCTGTACGGCTTCATTGTCAACGACTATCTGCGCATGGAAAATTTTCTGTTCGATTGTCTCTCCGAAGTTGTCGGCTACCGCACCGACAAATATTCCCTGACTCAATGTACTGATTTTGCTGGCAGGTATCAGACTGTCCAGTTGTGTGTTGATGGAAGTGGATGTATCGTTGCGGTTGATACTCATAGATTCTCGTTTTTGTAGGATTTTCCCGAACCGTTCTGACAAGGTTTTGGCCGTTTCACCCACTACCTGACCACTGAAAACATTACCCACAGTTGACATGATTACGGCGGCCTCCTTGTCGCCGTAGTCGCGCTTCAACTGGCTGAAGTCCTGAAAACCTAATACAACCGCCACTTTGTTGCTTCGTGCCGTGGCAATCAGATTATCCAGACCTTTAAAGAAAATGGTGGGTAACTCGTCAATTATCACACAGCTTTTCATTTGCTTCTTCTTGTTTATTAACTTCACAATACGGGAGTTATACAGACCTAAAGCTGCTCCATAAATAGAAATTCTATCGGGATTGTTGCCCACACATAAAACCTTAGGCTCTTTGGGATTATTAATATCCAGCGTAAAGTCACTGCCGGACATTACCCAATAGAGTTGTGGGCTTATCAGTCGGGAAAGCGGGATTTTGGCAGATGCAATCTGCCCCATTAACTGCTCACTGGCACCGCCTTTCCACGCATCAATAAACGGACTCAAATAGTTTTCAAGTTCGGGATAGCTTGTCAGAATGGTGAATACATCCTCGTACCTTTTGTTCAATAGTTCTATCGCATGAGGGAACGTACAATACTTGCCATTTTCATACAACTTCAAGAACCATATTATCGCCGTAAACAATACAATCGTGGATTCCACAAAGAAGTCTCCCTGCTTTTGCACCCACGACTTATTGAGGTTAAGCATGATGGTGTACGACGATTCGTAAGCATCTGAAATATCCGTCATCAGCTCTGGTGCCAATGGATTACAACGGTGGCTTTTCCTCGGATTATCGAAATTGATCACATAAAATTTAGGTGAAACCTTATAGCGGTGTCTGTACTTGAGCAAATGATTGTAAGCGATAACCGACAGGTCGTCAAACTTAAAATCATATATATAAAGCGCATAGGATTTCTCTATAGTCTGCTTTATAAACTGGTTGACAATGGCATAGGACTTCCCGCTGCCCGGTGTTCCCAATATCATTGTCGCTCGAAAAATATTAACAAGGTTGATAAATCCATTGTAAGTCTTCCCTCTATACCAGAATTTGGTCGGCAGATTGACGGAATATTCGTTTTCCATCAATTTTGTTTCCTGCATGAACGATTCATTCTCGGTATTGAAAACGTCCTCCAATAAATTGTTCTTCAACAGACGGCTTATCCATAAACCGGATGCCAACAGACTAAAAAAACCGCTGACCAATGTTGTGGTATAAAGTACCGCACATACACCGGATGATGCGTCAATGGACAGTAACCACCAGTTCAGGAAAAAGAGTATGATGCCCGCTATGGCCGCAATGATAATCTGCCTCCATGTGATTTCATGCTTCTTCACTCCCTTGTTGCCCATGCAGGACAGACCGAGAAAGAGGACACAAAACAGTTTGGTGTAAAGCAAGGATGAAAACAGTCCGGTGGTACGCTGGAAATTGGACAGTATCTTATCCACTATATTGAATGTTCAACCCATTTCGTGGAGCCAGCCGTAACAAAACCAATAGATATGTATCGCCAAAAATAAAAAACTGATGGCCCGCATAAAGTCCGTGACTTTGGCAAGACCTCTTAAATCATCTTCATTCTGCATAATTGTAACTATTAAAATTAGACTTCTTCTATACATTATCATATTATAACTTGCGCCTGCGCTTCTTCTTTTTCTTGCGCCCGAAGCGGAAGGCCGGATCGATGTACTCGTGCGTATGGTCATCTTCCATGAGTATGGAGAAAATGTCAATGGCACCGAGTACGGACGTATCAATCAGACTGCCGGACGGTTCACTCTGGTAGCCTCGATTTTCCTGCTGCCGGTATTCCTCCCTTTCCTGTCTTTCTTCCGCAACCGTTTCCCGTTCCTGCCGGGGCGTATCCTGCTCCGGCGGTGGTATCAGCCTTGTGCGGTCTGCATCCGGATTGTTGAACAGTTCGTTGAATACATTGGCTGAAAAGGCTTTGCCCAAACGTGAGCCGTTGAACACTGTCCGGCTGGTATGGTCTATGAAAGTGATACCGTACAGGCGTCCTTCGGGATTGATACGGTAAACCACTTCTATATCCGCATCTTTCAGCCTTCGGACAAAATCTTCTTTCGTGCTGATGTCCTGCATGGCTTCAATGATTTCCTGTCTTGTCCTTTCTGCAAGTTTGTCCTTCTTCATTTTTTCAGTAGAAGCGGTAAACTTCTTTTGCAGTGCTTCATAGCCCAATACCTTTCCGAACTTACTGGATTTGAAAGGCGTGCCTACCTGCCTCCCGTCATCATCCAAAGCTCCGTACATGATGCCGTAATATTCCTTTCCGTCCACGCTTCCCCTGACTTCGTAAACAGTGACATTATAC
>ULRJ01075516.1_pt1 | contig 12372 bp, 10 predicted proteins | sample 1955321 | NCBI WGS metagenome assembly ULRJ01 (sample SAMEA4835679, study PRJEB28245) | human gut metagenome | biome: gut microbiome; material: fecal sample | place: Denmark | collected 2008 | reverse complement strand
GAGACAATCACATCGAATCCGCGTGTGCTGGGTGCTGATCCGCTTGTTGTTTATCAGCCGGCGGAAGACGGAAAAGAGGAGGTTCCGGGCGGAATCGGCGAGGAGGACCTTGTTTATATTGTTCTTCCTTATATTAAAAGCGCCAGAGAGGGTGTCAAAAGACTGGGCAGTCTGCTGGAGCAGTATGGTACATACGAGATGAACGGCATTGCATTTCAGGACCACGATGAGATCTGGTGGCTGGAGACGATCGGCGGCCATCACTGGATGGCAGTGAAAGTGCCGGATGACCATTATGTGGCCATGCCGAACCAGCTTGGCATCGACCATTTTGATCTGGAGGATGCACTCGGCGGGCAGAAGGAATATATGTGCTCAGCGGATTTGAAAGAATTTATTGAAACATATCATCTGGATCTCTCTATGGATGGAGATTTTAATCCGCGCGATGCCTTCGGAAGTCACGATGATTCCGATCACGTTTACAATACACCGCGTGCCTGGTTCATGGAGCGCTATCTGAACCCGCACACGAAAAAATGGGACGGACCGGATGCCGATTACACACCGGTATCCGACGATATTCCGTGGATGATGGTTCCGGAGAAGAAGATCACCGTAGAGGATGTGAAATACGTACTGTCCTCCCACTATCAGGGAACACCGTACGACCCGTATGCCGCATACGGCGATAAATCGTGGAAAGGGGCATACCGCTCCATCGGTGTCAATCGGACCGATTTCCTTTCTGTCATCCAGATGCGCCCGGATCACAAAGGAGACAACGGCATTCTGCAGTGGATTGCATTTGCGTCAAATGCATTCAATGTGCTGGTTCCGTTCTACACCGATGTGACGACAACACCGGAGTATCTTTCCAACGCAACGGGAGAGGTTTCCACAGATAACTTCTACTGGGCAAGCCGCATGGTGGCAGCAATGGCAGATGCATCCTATAAGTCTTCTATCTTCCACATTGAGCGGTATCAGGAAAAGGTGATGGCAAAAGGCCATGCACTGATCCATCAGTACGATGCGCTGCTTGCAGGGGAGACAGACGAAACAAAACAGACACAATTGAGAGAAGAAGCAAACAACAAAATCGCTGAAATGCTGAAAAAGGAGACGGGTGCAACACTGCACAAGGTACTCTTTGAACTCAGCAACCAGATGAAAAACGCGTATTCCAGATCGGATGCGTAAGGCTTTTTTGGGGGAAAGAATAAGAGAATGGTTCTGCGCGCAGGAAAAATTGCGCGCAGAACCATTTCCTGTCCGGAACCGCCTCGAACAAACAGGGTGTTACAGTTCGTCGGAAACCAGTGAACGATACGATCCTGATAAAAAATCTCAGCGTACTTTGGTGAATTTTGTTGACAACAGGCAGTTCCTGTGCTACAATAAATCAGCGACATGGAAGAAGGTCTTTTTTTTATGCCTGAAATTGCTGAAGTACGAGCAGCAAAAACAGGGCAGAAATGAAGAGACCGCCGCTGATCCGCAAGGATCACAAGCGATAACGCAAATACACAGTGGAGGTGGAAGTCGTGCGCGTAAAAATCACATTGGCATGTACTGAATGCAAACAGCGTAATTACAACATGACAAAAGAGAAAAAGAACCATCCTGAGAGAATGGAGACAAAGAAGTACTGCAGATTCTGCAAAAAGCACACAATGCACAAAGAAACCAAATAATCTTTGGTAAGAGGTGATCCAATGGCAGAAACTGAAAAAAAAGCATCCAAAAAGAGCTGGTTCAAGGGCTTGAAAGCAGAGTTCAGAAAAATCATCTGGGTTGACAACAAAACGCTGGGCAAGCAGACCGTTGCAGTCGTAGCGATCTCTGCAGTAACCTGCGGGTTAATCACCCTGGTTGACAGCGCTGTAATCGAGTTCGTCAATTTATTGATCAAATAAGGATAAAGGTGTCAGAATGTCAGAAGTAAACTGGTATGTAGTCCACACCTATTCGGGCTATGAAAACAAAGTAAAAGCCAATATTGAGAAAACAATTGAGAACCGTCATCTTGAGGATCAGATTTTGGAAGTACGTGTTCCTATGGAAGAAGTTGTTGAAGTCAAGAACGGAACCAAGAAACAGGTACTCCGGAAATTGTTTCCGGGCTACGTTCTGATCAACATGATCATGAACGACGATACCTGGTATGTTGTCCGCAATACCAGAGGTGTTACGGGCTTCGTAGGACCGGGATCCAAGCCGGTACCGCTTACGGATGAGGAAATGGTGAACCTTGGAATCACCGGTGGTGAGGAAAAGGTTGAGCTTGACCTTGAAGTCGGCGATGCAGTCGTTGTAACAGGCGGCGCATGGAAGGATACAACCGGACTGATTCAGAGTATCAATGATACAAAACAGATGGTTACCATCAATGTTGAGCTGTTCGGCCGCGAAACGCCGGTAGAAATAAGTTTCGCAGAAGTCAAGAAGATGTAAGAAATGCCCCAGGGGCGTTTCGTGGGAGGGAAATTCCCGCAATTACCACATTTATTTAGGAGGTGCCGTAAAATGGCAAAGAAAGTTACAGGATATATCAAATTACAGATTCCTGCTGGTAAAGCAACACCAGCACCACCGGTTGGACCTGCACTTGGACAGCACGGAGTAAACATCGTACAGTTTACCAAAGAGTTCAACGCAAGAACAGCAGATAAGGGAGACCTGATCATCCCTGTAGTTATCACTGTATATGCAGACAGAAGTTTCAGCTTCATAACCAAAACTCCTCCGGCAGCAGTTCTGCTTAAGAAAGCCTGCAACCTGAAATCTGGTTCCGGCGTTCCGAACAAAACGAAAGTTGCTACTATCTCTAAGGACAAAGTTCGTGAGATCGCAGAGATGAAGATGCCAGACCTGAATGCAGCAACTGTTGAGGCAGCTATGAGCATGATCGCAGGTACCGCAAGAAGTATGGGTATCGTTGTAGAGGACTAATTTAGAAGAAGAGTTTACATCTTCTCGTATTGACGTGGGAGGGAGATTCCCGCAACTACCACCAGGAGGTTATTAGACAATGAAACATGGTAAGAAATATTTAGAGGCTGCAAAAGCAGTTGATCGTAGCATTCAGTACGATCCGGCAGATGCTATTTCCACAGTTAAGAAATTAGCTACTGCTAAATTTGACGAGACAATCGAAGTTCACATCAAAACTGGTTGTGACGGACGTCACGCAGACCAGCAGATCCGTGGAGCAGTTGTTCTGCCGCACGGTACCGGAAAACAGGTTCGTGTACTTGTTTTCGCTAAAGGCGCAAAAGCTGATGAGGCTGTTGCAGCAGGTGCAGAGTTCGTTGGAGCTGAGGAGCTGATCCCGAGAATCCAGAACGATGGCTGGTTTGATTACGACGTTGTTGTTGCTACACCGGATATGATGGGTGTTGTTGGTCGTCTGGGCCGTGTACTTGGACCGAAAGGTTTAATGCCAAACCCGAAGGCTGGTACCGTAACTATGGATGTTACCAAAGCCGTTAAAGAGATCAAAGCAGGTAAGATTGAGTATCGTCTTGACAAAACAAACATTATCCACGTGCCAATCGGAAAAGCTTCTTTTACTGAGAAGCAGTTAAGCGACAACTTCCAGACGCTGATCGGTGCAATCAACAAAGCAAAACCGGCTACTCTGAAGGGACAGTACCTGAAGAGCGTTACTCTGGCTCCTACTATGGGACCTGGAGTTAAGGTTAATACTTTGAAGCTTGCATAATAAATGAAATACTGAGAACCCCCGGGGCTGTAATGGCTCCGGGGGTTCTTTGCGTTGAAAAACGGACGCAGGGGAAAGGTGAATTCCGATTCCTTAAGAAAGAGCTTTATTTCAATGGGAAATAATTGAAAAAGATCAAAATAGTGTTAGAACATGAAAATTAAGATCAAGTATTCTGCCGGAAATGTTAGTATAATGCTAAGTAGAAAGTAAACGAAAAGAGCAGAGCCCATGCATGCGTTTGGAACGGCGGGTTCTGGAAAGGGAGGGTTTTATGCAGTATTTTGAGAAACAGGGAAATGCGCTGATTTTCCGGCAGGATGGGGAGACAGTCCGGGTGGAGCCGTGGCAGAAGGACAGTCTTCGGGTGAGAGGTACGCTTCTTTCTGAGATAGAAGAGGGAAGCATTGCACTGCTTGATCCGGAACCGATGGAAGCGGAAATTGAGCTGGTGGATGAACTGAAAGCGACGATCAAAAACGGTAAAATCCAGGCGGTTCTCGAGCTTCAGCCGTGGGGACAGAAGCTGCGGATTACGTTCCTGAATCAGAAGGGCGAGGTGCTGCTCTCCGAGATCGCAAACGGCGGAGCGCTCTGCCTGCGCGCACACGATTACCGTGCATTAAAGGGAGGCGCTTATCAGCTGAAAGTATCCTTCGATTCCAACCCGGATGAGAAGATTTATGGTATGGGACAGTATCAGCAGGAGAGAATGAACCTGAAGGGATGCAACCTGGAACTGGCGCACCGTAATTCGCAGGCGAGCATTCCGTTTTATGTATCGAGCCTTGGCTACGGCTTCCTGTGGCACAATGCAGCGGTCGGTGAGGTTCATTTCGGAACGAACACAACGGAATGGCTGGCACGCACCACAAAGCAGCTCGACTACTGGGTAACCGCAGGCGATACCCCGGCAGAAATTGAAGAGCACTTTGCAGATGCCATTGGTAAAGTTCCGATGATGCCGGAGTACGGCCTTGGCTTCTGGCAGTGCAAGCTTCGCTACTACAACCAGGAGCAGGTTCTGAACGTGGCGCGCGAGTACAAAAAACGCGGCATTCCGCTGGATGTTTTTGTGATCGACTACTATCACTGGCCAAGATGCGGTGATTACCGTTTTGACGAGGAATACTTCCCGGATCCGAAGGCAATGATCGACGAGCTGCACGAGATGGGCATTGAGACGATGGTTTCCATCTGGCCGCAGATCGACTGGAGAAGTGAAAATTACGAAGAAATGAAACAGCAGGGACTTCTTGTGAAGAGTAATGCAGGTGTTGATGTTCAGATGCTGTTCCATGGAAATAATGTCTTTTTGGATGCAACGAATCCGAGAACGAGAAAGTACGTCTGGGAAAAAGTAAAGAAAAACTATGCAGATCTCGGCATCCGCACCTTCTGGCTCGATGAGGCTGAACCGGAGTTTTCAACCTATGAGTACGAGTGCTACCGCTACGCCGCAGGCCCGGTGGAAGAGATCGGAAATATTTATCCAAGAGAGTATTCCCGCATGTTCTACGAGGGCCAGAAAGAGAGCGGCCAGGAGGATATCGTCAACCTCGTCCGCTGCGCATGGCTCGGAAGCCAGAAATACGGAGCCCTTGTGTGGTCCGGCGATATTTTCTCAACCTACGAGGACTTCCGCAAACAGATCTGTGCAGGTCTTCATATGGGACTTTGCGGCATTCCGTGGTGGACAACCGATATCGGTGGATTCCACGGCGGTGTGACCGAAGATCCGGACTTCCAGGAGCTGCTTGTGCGTTGGTTCCAGTTTGGCACCTTCTGCCCGGTTATGCGTATTCACGGAAACCGAGGACCAAGAGAAGAGATCATCAACAAGGCCGGCGAAGTGCGTGAGGGAACCGGAGCTGACAACGAGGTATGGAGCTTCGGAGAGAAAAATTATGAAATCCTGACAAAATTCATCGGTGTCCGCGAAAAAATGCGTGATTACACGAGAAGCCTGATGGCAGAAGCACACGAAAAAGGAACACCGGTCATGAGAACGATGTTCTATGAGTTCCCGGAGGATGCAGCGTGCTGGGACATCTCCGATGCTTACATGTTCGGCTCCGACATCCTTGTAGCACCGATTGTCCGGGCAAAAGCAACGAGCCGTACCGTTTATCTGCCGGCCGGTGCGTCCTGGACGCTGGCAAATACCGGTGATGTTTATGAGGGCGGAAAAGCCTACGAAATCGAGGCGCCGATCGAAACACTGCCGATCTTCCTGCGCGACGGAAAACAGGGATATTTGGTGGGAGAGATCTGATAAATCACAGAGCAGTTGTTTGGTTATGGGCAGGCAGCAAATGCGGATTGCAGATAGCTGCATGAAAAAAGAAAAGGAAAAAGGGAAAAGCATTCCGGAAGATCGACAAGATCTAAAGGAATGCTTTTCCGATGTTATAAATCAATCCCGGATCCGAAAAACGGATTTTAGCCTTGCTTCGCATACGGGCGGACAGAAAAACTTACGGAAGCGGATGACCTGCCGCCAGATACAGCTCATACCATTCTTCCCGCGTCAGCGTAATATTGCATGCCGCGATAATCTCTTTCAGGCGTTTTTCGCTTGCCGTACCGGTGACGAGCTGCATATTCGCCGGATGGCGCAGAATCCACGCCGCTGCAATCGTGGTATCACTGACACCGTATTTTTCGGCCAGCACGCGGATTTTCTGGTTCAGCTCCGGATACTCGTCACTTCCAAGGAAGCATCCCTTCCATGACGGCATCTGGAATGGCGACCACGCCTGAAGCGTAATATCATGGAGCCGGCAGTAGTCGAGCAGACTTCCGTCGTGGTCAACCGAGCCCGGTGTCTCCATATTAACTTCCATGCCGTTGGCGACAAGATTGGAAACCGGAATGCTGAACTGTACCTGATTGGCAACGAGCGGCTGGCGGACATATTTCTGCAGAAGTGCAATCTGCATCGGCTTGTGGTTGGAAACACCGAAATGGCGGACCTTTCCGCTCTCAAACAGAACATCAAACGCTGCTGCAACTTCTTCTGGCTCTACGAGGGCGTCCGGGCGGTGGAGCAGCAGAAGATCGAGATAATCGGTCTGCAGCCGTTTTAAAATACCGTCCACCGATTCCAGAATGTGCTCTTTCGACAGATCATAGCAGCCCTGGCGGATGCCGCATTTGGACTGGATCAGAACATCCTCGCGGTGCAGGGAAGGATCGGAGGCAAATGCATCACCGAAAACTGTTTCACTCATGCCGCTGCCGTAAATATCAGCATGATCAAAGAAATATGCGCCCTGTTCCAGCGCGGAATGGATGAAATGATTCATCTCGTCTTTCGATTTTTCGGAAAGCCGCATGCATCCGACTGCAATCGAAGGAACTTTTCTCAGATGACTGCCTAAAACCGTTTCTTTCATGACAGAATTCTCCTTTGTGATAAAATAAAATCTTACTCTCACTATACCACTCAAGTACACTTGAGAGTCAATCTTTTTTGGAAAAAAGCGGTGAAAGCTTTCGCCAGAACCGCTGCGGATTCGACCAAAACACAGAAAAGCCGAACTTTGTTAACAAAATCGGAACAAAATCGACAACAAAGTTTACTTGCATTTTCGAAAAAATGATGTAAGATAGGGGTATTCGAAAAAAGATCCGAAAGGATCTGTAAATCTGTACTGACTCAGATAATGGAGGTTTACCCATGGATGCAAAAATCATAGCCGGAATCCTGGCAGCAGGAGGCGCAGCCTTAGCTGCCGGCGGCGTATATAGAATGAATAAGAAAACTGGTTACTTCAAAAAAGGAAACTCCGTCCGGTACGATGTTTCCCGGATCCCGTTTAAAAAGACGAGTCCGTTAAAAGGAAAGACGGTTGTCTTCCTGGGATCTTCCGTGACGAAGGGATTTGCGGCCCACAACAATGCGTTCGCGGAGTACATAGCGAAAAAAGACAGTTGTATCTGCATCAAAGAAGCGGTCAATGGAACAACACTGATTGATAACTGTGAGGATTCCTACATCGAGCGCATGCGCGACAATCTCGACCCGGAGCGTCAGGTGGATCTGTTTATCTGCCAGCTTTCCACGAACGATGCAACGCGCAACAGCCCGCTCGGCGAAATTTCGGAATCCCGTGATCTGGACAGCTTCGATGTCAAAACCGTCTGCGGTGCGATCGAGTACATCATTGCGTATGCAAAAGAAACGTGGCACTGCCGGGTCATGTTCTACACTAACCCACAGTATGATTCCGATACGTACGCAAAGATGGTGGAAGCACTTCTGAAAATCCAGGAAAAATGGCAGATCGGCGTGATTGATTTCTGGAATGACGAACGGATCAACAGCATTTCGCCGGAAAAACGGAAACTGTATCTCCAGGATCCGATCCATCCGATGAAGGCCGGCTACGCTGAGTGGCTCGTCCCGGTGATGGAGCAGCGGATTGCCGAATATCTGGAAACGCAGGTATCATAAAAAAGACAAAAAAATACTTTCGTGGTTTCTTTGGTTGGAAGATTCCGCGAAAGTATTTTTTTATTGCGCTGCCCTTAATGGAGCCGGATGATCAGGCTGCTGTGCTGACGAAATTGTTTTTTCCGTACTTTCTGTTACGTTCCGTTTTTTACGGATCCGGAACTGTTTGAAAATGCCGCGGATGGCGTCGTAGAGCTCCGGCTTTAAGTCCTCAAGCGGGATTGGCTGCTGATACAGGATGGCATTGTAGCTTGTGCCGCTTACGAGTTCCAGAATCATATAGAACATCAGCTCCGGTGAGCGGTACGTATATGCCGCGTGAGAGAGCAGCGATTCGTAAATTGTGTAGATAGCAGGTGCGTCACTGAACGGAGAAAATGTAAGCGAATTTTTGAAGAACCCCCAGCTTAAGTGCTTGGAGATCAGCGTCACAAGGCTGTGGTTGGCAGCAAACTGATCGAGGATATTGTCGGTGATGAAAAGCACCTGCTCCTCAAAATCCTGGATGTCCGGATGGCGCAGCAGATCCGCATAGGCTGCCTGGAATATCTGGCTTGCCTTGTGCGCAATCAGATGATTTCGAATATCGTATTTATCTTTGAAATAAAGATAGAAAGTGCCCTTTGCAACGCCGGCGTTGTTCACGATGTCCGAAATAGAGGTTTTATTAAAGCCGTTGTCGATAAAGAGCGAGAAAGCAGAGTCCAGAAGGGACTCACGCTTCATTTGTTTGTTATTATCAATTTTTCCCACAGAGAGTCTCCTTTCCTGAAAGATATCAAAAACGTGTGTCATTATCCTGCCTATAATTATAGGTATCATACATGGAAACTGTCAAAGGGAAAATGACTAATTTTCTCATTTTTGTGACTATGCACGAAGAAAAAAATGACCGATCGTCAATTTTGTGCAGTATTTAATGTTGACTAAGAGTCATTTTTGCGTTATAACATTAGATGATTGAAAGGCATAGGAAAAACATCCTCGATCTGAGGGAAACAGTATCCCGCAGTATCTTACTCCGAGCGGGTTTTACTTCTCTTATGATCCTGGATTTCATCATAAAAAACCATTATAAAAACCACAGAAAGGAAGTTTATCACAATGAATAGAAACAGAAAACTGAGAAAACAGATGATGTCTGGTCTTGCTGTTGGTATGGCTGCTGTTATGGGAGCTGCTCCGGTTTATGCAGCGACAGGAGAGGACGCAGCGGTTTCCAAAGAAGAAACCGTATATGTAAATGCAAATGCAGACGGATCGGAAGATCAGATTACCGTATCCAACTGGCTGAAGAACGCAGGAACGGAAAAGAACCTGCAAGATGAAAGTGAACTGAAGGACATCAAAAACGTAAAGGGCGACGAGGAGTTCACCCAGAGCGGAAACAAGCTGACCTGGCAGACAGACGGCGAGGATATCTATTATCAGGGAACAACCACAAAAGAGCCTCCGGTTTCCGTGAAGTTCACCTATTATCTGGACGGCAAGGAAATCAAACCGGATGACCTGGCCGGAAAGAGCGGAAAACTGAAAATCAAAGTTGACTATACAAACAACACAAAGACAACGGTTGACATCAACGGCAAGAAAGAGACGATGTACACCCCATTCGTCCTGATGACCGGAATGATTCTTCCGCAGGATACTTTCTCCAATGTCAAGATCGACAATGGTAAAGTCATTTCCGATGGAAGCAGAAACATCGTAATCGGATTTGGTATGCCGGGCCTGCAGGAAAGCCTGGGATTAAATTCCGATTCCCTTGAAGATCTGGTATCCGGTGACAGCGATTTCGAACTGCCGGAAAGCCTGGAGATCACTGCAGATGTGGAGAACTTCTCTCTGGATTCTACCTTCACCGTTGCACTTGATGATGTTCTCGACACCATCGATACCGACAACATCACCGGATACGATGACCTGAAGGGTGCACTGAGTGATCTTGAGGATGCTGCAATGGAACTGGTTGACGGTTCCAAGGCACTCTCCGATGGTGTGGATACTTTAAAAGACAGCTACAAAGAGCTGGATGACGGTATCGGAACGTTAAAAGACGGCGCTGACGAGCTGAACAGCGGAGCCGGCACACTGGCAAGCGGAGCATCGACTCTGGCAAACGGAACTTCTACTCTGAACAGCGGAGCTTCTACCTTAAACAGCGGAGCAGCTACCCTGTCCAACGGAGCATCCACCTTAAGCAGCGGAGCTTCTTCCCTGGCAAGTGGCGTAAACTCCTACACCGAGGGCGCTGATACCTTGAATAAAGCAATCCAGACGTATCTTGGAAAGAACGGTGTGCTGACTGGAAGCGTAACCGAGTATGTAAACGGTGTGAATAAAGTCGTTGCAGGCGTAAAACAGTACACCGACGGAACAACACAGCTGTCCGACGGCGTTGCTTCTTATGTAGCAGGCGAGAAACAGCTTGCAGCAGGCGCTGAGCAGCTTCAGCCTCTGGCAGACGGCCTGACCGAGGTAAACAGTGCAATCGCAACACTGAACGCAGCACTCGACGGAAAAGATGAGAATGATATTTTAGCAGGAGCAAAACAGCTCTCCGAAGGACTGACCAGTTTGAACGAGCAGCTGCAGAGCACCGATGTACAGAGCCTTCTGACGATGGTAGACGGCATGACCAGCACCGGTTCTACCCTGATCTCCGAGACCGAGGCACTCTCCGAGGTTCTGAACACCACAATCGCAGGATCTGTCAACAGCATGATGACAAACGGCAACGAGCTGATGAGCCAGATGGATACGCTGTCCAAAGGACTTGAGAGCTACTTAAGCGGTCTGGAGGCACAGATCACGAATCAGGCAACGCAGATGGGAACCCAGATGGCAGCACAGGTTCAGGCATGGGCAGACGGAGCAGCAGCACAGCTGAACCAGGAAGCAACAGCAGCAGCACAGACCGCAGCTGATGCAGCAGCAAGCCAGGCATCCGCCGATGCAGCAAAACAGGCAAATGATCAGCTCTCTGCAGCAGCGGCTGCACTGGATGCACAGATTTCCGCAGCTAAGAGCGCCGGAAATACAGAGCTTGCCGATTCCTTAAGTAAAGCAAGAAACCAGATCGGAAGTGTCAGCGTTTCCGCTTCCGCCGGAACCGTTTCGGTTACTCCGGTTACAGCTCCGCAGATTACCCTTCCGGAACTGAACTTCGAAATCGAGCGCCCGGATCTCTCCGGTCTTGCGGCAATGCAGCAGAAGATGAGCGACATCAAGAGCCAGTACAGCGATCTGCAGAAGACGGTTGCAGCTCTGATGCCGCAGCTTGAGACCATGCAGAAACAGATGCAGACCATCACCGATAATAAAGCAGTTGTTGAGCAGAACCTCGGTGCAATGCAGAAACTGACCGCAGGTGTGGCACAGCTTGATGCAGGCGGAAGCGCTCTGTACAAGGGCATCGGTACTCTGTCCGCAGGTGTGAGCCAGCTGTACAGCAGCACAAATGAGAGTTTTGCAAAAGCAACAGCAGGCATCAATGCACTGAACGCAGGATTCACTCAGCTGAGTGCTTACAATGATACGCTGCTTTCCGGCGCAAGCCAGCTGAAAGCAAATGCACCGGCTCTGGTTGAGGGTGTTACGACTCTGCAGGGCGGCACGACACAGCTGACCGCAGGTCTTGGACAGCTGGGAAGCCAGTTAAGCGATGGATCTGCAAAACTTTCTGCAAACAGCGGAAGCTTAAGAAGCGGTGCTTCTCAGGTAGCAAGCGGAGCATCCCAGCTGGCAAGCGGAGCCTCCACACTGGCAAACGGAACTTCTTCCCTGGCAAGCGGAGCTTCTGAACTGAACAGCGGAGCATCTACGCTGGCAAGCGGAGCATCTACGCTGGCGAGCGGAGCTTCTACACTGGCAAATGGAACTTCTTCTCTGGCAAGCGGAGCTTCTGATCTGAAATCGGGAAGCAGCAAGGTTGTTGATGGTATTGACGAGCTGTCCGATGGGGCGAAAGAACTGGCTGACGGTACGAAGAAGTTTGAAGAAGAGGGTACCAGCAAGCTGAAGAGTACCTTTGAGGATGATCTGGGAGATGTACTGGATCGGATTCAGGCGCTGAATTCGGATAAATGCGCTTATACTTCTTACAGTGGTAAGGCAAATGGAATGGATGGAAGCGTGAAATTTATTATCGAGACTGCAGCAATTGAAGCTGCGGAAGAGTAATGTG
>ULRJ01069467.1_pt1 | contig 12405 bp, 8 predicted proteins | sample 1955321 | NCBI WGS metagenome assembly ULRJ01 (sample SAMEA4835679, study PRJEB28245) | human gut metagenome | biome: gut microbiome; material: fecal sample | place: Denmark | collected 2008 | reverse complement strand
CCTGCCATACGATCGCGTTGTATACGGGAAAGCCAGTCTCCCGGTCCCAGATGATGGTAGTCTCCCGTTGGTTCGCGATTCCGATACAGGCGATATGGCTATCCGTGACATCCGCTTTTGCCATCGCCTCCTTGATGACAGACGATTGGGTGTACCAAATCTCATTCGGGTCGTGCTCTACCCAGCCCGGTTTCGGGAAATACTGTTGGAATGGTTTCTGAGCCAACGTAATAATAGTTCCTTGATGATTAAACAGGATAGCCCGGGAGCTAGTGGTTCCCTGATCGATCGCCAACACATATTTATTTCGAAAATTCATATCCTTCTATATTAGTATCGTTTATCAATTTGTCAATTCAGTATATAATTCGAGGCAACCTCATTAAACGCCTTTACCTGAGCAGAGGTCCAAGTCTCGTCCTTCCCCCATTCCGTAGCCAAAATCCCCGCTACTTTAGGAGCCATCGCCATCGCCGCCCGTGCGTCTAAGAATAAGATACGCAAACGGCGGGCCAATACATCCTCCAAAGTACGAGGCATCTCATTACGGACCAGCCAAGTTACCTCTCCTACCGTATAGGCATAGTCCGGATGCAACTTCTCCGCCATGGCGGGGGAAGAGGCCACTAAGTTACGGATTTCGTCGGCATCCGTACCATATACGTATAAAGGATCGGAGAAATCCGGATTCTTCCGGCTACCATGGATTTGGTAACGCTCGGTAATACAGTCTTTTGTAGGAATATGCATGTAACGTATCGCTAGGTCTAGGGTATCTTGAGCCATTTTCCGGTAGGTTGTCCATTTGCCTCCGATAATGGTGATCAAGCCGGATTTCTCCCGGATCAATTTATGGCTACGTGATATCTCTTTTGTCTTTTTACCTTCGCTACGGGGAGCGGCGAGCGGACGAAGCCCCGCGAACACAGATAAGACATCGCTTCGCTTGGGTGGCCGGGTCAAATAATTAGCGGCCGTATCGAGTATAAATTGGATTTCTTTCTCTAAGGCTACCGGCTCTTTTTCCGGCGATTCCATCAAGGTATCCGTTGTCCCTACCACGACTTTATCATGCCAAGGTACGGCGAACAACACACGTCCATCCGATGTCTTAGGAATCATAATGGCGCAATCACTTTGCAAGAAAGAGGAATCCAATACCAAATGGACTCCTTGGCTGGGGCGAACGGTCGGGCGTTTACCCGGCTCATCCATTTGCAAGATCTCATCGGCGAAGACACCGGTAGCGTTGATCACGCAACGGGATCTTACTTGATAAACCGTACCGGTCTCCTCATCTCGAACCGTAACGCCGGATACTTTGCGGTCGCCGTCCTTCAGAAGCCCTATGACTTTCGCATAGTTCAAGATACAAGCGCCAGCGTCGATAGAGCTGCGGACCATATTAATCGCAAGACGGGAATCATCGAACTGGCCGTCATGATAAAGCACCCCGGCGGTCATCCCTTTCGATCGGAGCATCGGAATGGTACGAAGCGCCCGTTTCGGGCCGATACAAACCGAACGTCCCAGACCTAATTTTCCGGCCATCACATCATATAGGATCAGGCCTATCGTATAAAACGGGCCTTCCCACCAACGATAACAAGGGATTAAGAAGGTTTGATCTTTTACCAAATGGGGAGCGTTCTGGCGTAGCAGGCCTCGTTCGCGCAAGGCTTCCAGAACCAAGGAGATATCTCCTTGCGCCAAATAACGGACACCGCCATGGACCAACTTCGTACTACGGCTGGAAGTTCCTTTCGTAAAGTCCGATTGTTCGAATAAGGCGACTCTATATCCTCTTGTCGAAGCATCCAGAGCGATACCTATGCCGGTAGCCCCTCCTCCGATCACAAGAAAATCAAAGACTTCAGACGGGTCTTCCAGCTGAGAAATCATTTTACTACGGTCCATATAGCTCCTCCTTTCTTAAGATTAACAGTTACAAATCTAACCATTAATTCTTAGTATAACAAAGGATTTTGGAAAAAGGATCGGTAGCGCTTTCAGTTTTCCACAAAGACAGCAGTAGTTTCTATTGGTAGAAACAAAAGTTTCCCGCTGAAGAAACTTTTGTTTTGCTATAGGGAAACAAAAGTTTTCCCCGCAAGAAACAAAAGTTTTCTTTACGGGGAATTTAAAAAAACTGTAATGATCTGATTATTATCACTCAAACATCTTATCGATGCCTCCCGTATCCGGTGGAGTCGTAGGGCTATCTTCCTCCCCTCCTTCGCTACATGGGTTTGCGTATTTCTCGGGGATCTCGAAAGTCTCGTCTTCCGAGTAGCCTAACGTTTTATCTTTATAAACCTTTTGCATATAAAGGGCGTAAATCGGTAACGCCATACTCGCTCCCTGCCCTTCCGCCAAGCGGTCGAAATGGATGGAACGGTCCTCGCCGCCTACCCAGCAGCCGGAAACCAAGCTAGGCGTAAATCCCATGAACCAACCGTCGGAGTTATTCTGGGTCGTTCCGGTCTTACCACCCATCTCCGCCTTGATGCCGTAGCGGAAACGTACACGTCCTCCGGTACCACCGTCGATTACGCTTTTCAACATATGTAGCATCTTATAGGAAGCATCTTCCGTCAGCACCTCACTCATCTGTGGGGTAAAGTTCGCGATTGTATTTCCATATGAATCTTCTATACGGGTCACGAATAAAGGTTCTACCCGGATGCCCTTGTTGGCAAATACCGTATAGGCCCCGACCATCTCACCCACCGATACATCCGGAGTACCCAGACAGACCGAGATAACCGGATCGATATGATTCTTCAAACCGAAAGAATGAAGCAAACGAACAAACGTATAAGGTGAGAGCTGGCTCATCAGATAAGCGGTTACCCAGTTATCCGAGTTCTGTAATCCCCACTTGATCGTAACCATCTCGCCGATTCGCTTCGCGCTGGCGTTACGGGGAACCCACAAACGACCGTTCTCGTCCATCAACTGCTGCTGCACATGTAGCATCTGGTCGCAAGGACTGATCCCCTCGATCATCGCCAACGAATAAAGGAACGGTTTCATGGTAGAACCGATCTGACGGCGACCGCCATTCACCATATCATATTGGAAGTCATTATAGTCAATACCACCTACATAAGCCTTGACCTGCCCGGTGCGAGGGTCCATCGACATAAACGCCGTACGCAAGAAACTCTTATGATAACGAATCGAATCCAAGGGAGACATGATCGTATCGATCGGGCCATCCCAACTAAACACACGCATATCGACAGGCTTCTCAAACTCCTCGCGCATATCGGCCTCAGCCATTCCACTCTTTTTCATCGCCCGGTAGCGATCTGTCTGGTGCATCGCACGCATCAACATCGTGTCTACTTGACCGACACTTACGTCTCTTGAGAACGGAGCATAGCTACGCCCCTTCTTTTCCCGGAAGAAAGCCGGTTGAAGATCTTTACTCATATGCTCGCGGACAGCGTCTTCCGCATATTTCTGCATACGGGAATCGATGCTCGTATAGATTTTCAAGCCATCCGTATAAAGATTATAGTATTCTCCATCGGCTTTTTTATTTTTGTTACACCATCCATATAATGGATTCGTCGCCCAAGATAATGAGTCCTCACTGAATTTCTGAGATTGCCAAGAGGCGTAATCCTTACGCTCCGGTTTCTTCGCGGTCATTGTCAGACGAAGGTATTCACGGAAGTAAGGAGCCAAACCGTCTTTATGGTCCATACGGGTAAAATGTACGACCAAGGGTAAAGCCTTCAACGAATCACATTCCGCCTTGGTTATGTACCCGGCCTTTTCCATCTGCTCCAAAACCGTATTACGACGGCCGATGGTACGCTTGTTATGGCGAACCGGATTGAAATAAGAAGGATTCTTGCACATGCCTACCAACGTGGCGGCTTCCTCGATCTTCAAGGTTTTAGGGGTCTTCCCGAAATACACACGAGACGCGGATTGGATTCCCACGGCATTGTACAAGAAGTCAAACTTATTCAGATACATATTTATAATCTCTTCCTTTGTGTAATAACGTTCCAATTGAACCGCGATCACCCATTCGATCGGTTTCTGGAAAAGACGTTCCATCATATTATCGGCACTCGGCGAGAATAATTGCTTCGCTAATTGCTGGGTAATGGTACTACCGCCACCACCGCTTTTTTGCATCAAGATACCCCGCTTCACGATGGCACGAAACAAACCCTGCGCATCGATACCGCTATGTTCGGCGAACCGGATATCCTCGGTAGCGATCAAGGCTTTCACCAAATCCGGCGAAAGATCCTCATAATTCACGTAAATACGATTGTCTTTGCTATGCGCATAGGCTCCCAACGCCTTTCCGTCCGAGGAGATAACTTGGGAAGCATATTTATCAATCGGGTTCTCCAATTGTTCCACCGGAGGCATATAACCAATTGAACCATTCGCTATCGCCATAAACACCATTACCACCGCCCCTAATATAGCGAGGTATACTATCCAACAAGAAATAAGGATACCTTTTGTAATCTTTGATGCCATCTTTTTATATTTCACGGTATAGATAAGAAACTCATCTTATCCACAACGACCTATTTAAGATCACAAAAATAGAGGAAAATACGATCTTATGCAAGTTGAGGCACATATTTCGCCAACAAATAACCACCAGCTAGTAACCAAACATATAAAATAGTGGCCAAAACAAAAGGCTTAGCGCCAGCTTTCTTAAATTTCTCGATACTAGTCTCCGTACCAAGAGCAGTCATGGCCATTGTCAGCATGAATGTATCTACCTGATTGATCCCATCTACAACCGCATGAGGAAGCAAGTCGAGCGAATTGAAACCAATCACGGCCAAGAAACCAAACGCAAACCAAGGAATAGTGATCTTACCACGAGAAGGGGCAACGCCTCCGCCATTCCTCCCCCCGTTAACCACGGACTTCACGGCGGTTCGAGCCAACATGAAACTCATGGCCACTAGCACAGGAGCTAACATCATCACACGAATCATTTTCACGATAATAGCCGCATCCGAAATTTCCTTTCCCATAGCGTTACCGGCTCCTACCACATGAGCTACCTCATGCAAGGTCGCACCCGTATAAAGTCCCATTTGCTCCGGGTCTAAATCAAGAATACCCGCACGGTACATCACCGGATAAATAAACATAGAAAGCGTACCGAAAATCACGACTGTCGATACGGCAACCGCCGTCTTATGAGCCTCGCACTTCACGACCGGTTCAGCGCCCAATACCGCGGCAGCCCCGCAAATAGCGCTACCCGTGGCGGTCAGTAAAGCAAGGTCTTTATCCATTTTCATCAATCGCCCCACCCAAATACCGATCAAGATGGTAAGCACCACGATCACCATATCGATCAGGATTGCCGGAAGGCCGATCGCAATCACGCTCTGGAAGGTCAGCTTAAACCCATATAGTACGATACCCGCACGAAGTACTTGCTTAGTACAAAACAGGATACCCGGAACCCATGTCTCCGGCAAATGGTTTCTCAGGCTGTTGGCGTACAACATACCTAAAATAATACCGACAATCAGCGGACTGAATGACAATTGTTTAATAAACTGGAACTCCGCGATATAGAATGCGGAACAAGAGAAAAGAGCTATCAGCAAGACACCATGTAATACGTTACCTCGTTTTTCACTAAACATAATTATTGATTTATTTAGTACAACATATCATTATTTGATTTCGTTCGCGAAAGTACATATTTTCATCCGATCCCTTACTTCACAAGTTTTTATAGCGAATAACCTAAAGTTATTGCCAATGTTGACTGGCAAAACGCATGAAACTTTCTTCCATACCGCTGTTCTGTCCCTGCGGCTCCACAAAGGAGAAAGTCCGTTCGGCCTTAAAACCCTCAATATCTATCACTTTCAAACGTCCTGCCATCAGCTCACGTGTCACCGCCCGAATAGAAAGAATTCCCAAAGCATCGGAATTTTCCAAGAATAATTTGATACTCTCCGTACTACCTAGCTGCAATAATACGTTCAATTGCGACAGTTTGATCTGGTATTTTGCTAAAGCCCCCTCCAAGACCTCAAGCGTACCGGAGCCGTTTTCACGAAGTACTACGGGCAAAGCACAAAGTTGTTCCAACGTCAGTTCGTCATAAGCAGCCAACTTAGACCCTACATGAGTGACAACCACTAACTCATCCTTCATAAAAGGTATATAATGCATCGTATTTTGACGGGTAGTCCCTTCCACCAATCCTAACGTTATTTTTCCATCTCGCAAAGCCAACTCTATATCCCGGCTATTCCCATTCAATACAGATACATGTATATCCGGAAACATCTTAATGAATAAAGCAAGCACGGGCGGAAGAACATATTGGGATATTGTCGTACTGGCACCTAAATGTAAATCCCCCAGAAAATTATTTGTCAACAGATTCATCTCGAAATCCAATTGACGATACGAAGCCAATAAGGAATGGGTATGCGAAAACAACAACTCGCCCGCACGAGTTAAACGGATCTGGCTACCTGTTCGTTCAAAGAGAGGCGTCTTATATTGAACCTCCAACTCATGGATATGCTTGCTAATAGCGGGTTGGCTAATGAACAATTCCCGGGACGCTTTCGTGAAGCTTAAGTTACAAGCTACGCTATGAAATACTTTTAATCGAAAATCCATGATATTCTACCTTTTGCTGTTTTAATTTAACAAAGATAAAAAAAATACTATATATTTGTGGATTGAAACATAAATATATGAATGAATATGAAATATCTATATGTTTTATTGTTGACGTTGACCGTCAACGCATGCAGTGGTCAACGCAATCAAAAAACGGAGGAATCCAATGTAGCGCCACTCACCTTTGAAATGGTCTCAGTCCCCACCTTAATCACGGACCCAGTGGAAAGGGCCGAATATTTAGTGAAACATTATTGGGATAAATTCGACTTCAAGGATACGACCTATATCCATGAACCTCAAGTGACTGAGCAGGCATTATCTAACTATATAGATTTGATGAACTATGTCTCGCCTGCGGCTATGTCTTCTTCCGTAAAAGCGATGATGAAACAAACAGAACAAGACAGTGCCATGTTTCAGTACTTTTCCGAGATGATGGAGAAATATCTATACGACCCGAACTCCCCCCTAAAGAATGAGGAAATGTATATAGCGGTATTGGAATATCTTACCGAATCCTCGTCATTAAGCGATGTGGAAAAGATACGTCCCGCCCATTTGCTAGAGCTCGCATTAAAAAACAGAATCGGGACGCCTGCGACCGATTTCACGTACACATTAGCGAACGGAAAAACCGGGAAATTATACAATATAAAAGCAGATTATCTATTATTGTTTTTCTATAATCCGGACTGCCATGCTTGTCAAGAAATAACCAGACAAATGGAATCGTCCTTCTTGATCAATGAATTTTCAAAAAGCAACAAACTAAAGATCTTAGCCGTTTATCCAGACGAGGATCTGGACGCATGGAAAGAACACGTTTCCGTCATGCCTAAAGATTGGATCAACTCATACGACAAAAGTGTTTCGCTTAAAAACGACGAGATCTACGACTTAAAGGCGATACCCACATTATACCTATTGAACAAAGAGAAGAAAGTATTGTTGAAAGACGCTACTTTTCAACAGATCGAAAATTATTTATCACAAACAACTAACTAATTTAAAACATGAAAAAAATCTTATTGTCCTTGGCTTTCTTAGCAGGAGTGAGCCTAACGGTTTCCGCCCAATTCAAGATTGGCGGCAAGACCATTAATACGAAAAAAGTGATTAATGCCGCGACTGATGTAGCGCATGCCGCTACTCTATCCGACAAGGATGTAGCCAAAATGGCAAAAGAGTACATCCAATGGATGGACACTCATAACGAGGTAGCAGGTCCGGATACGGAAATGGGACAACGCTTGGAACGCTTGACCGCCAATGTAAAGAAAGTTTCCGGCCTAGACTTAAACTTTAAAGTATATAATGTAGTAGATGTAAACGCTTTCGCCTGTGGAGACGGAAGTGTACGCGTATGTGGCGGATTGATGAAAATCATGGACGATGACGAGGTATTCGCCGTTATCGGTCATGAGATCGGGCACGTCGTTCATTCCGACTCTAAAGACGCCATGAAAAACGCTTACTTGACCTCCGCCGCTAAAAACGCCGCCGGAGCTGTAAGTGGAACCGTATCCAAACTGACCGACTCTCAACTGGGAGACATGGCACAGGCCTTGGCCGGCGCTCAATATTCCCAGAAACAAGAGTATGAGGCGGACGAATTCGGTTTCCAGTTTTGTATAGATAACGGGCGAGATCCGTACGGAATGTCTAACTCATTAAATAAATTGTTACAACTGAGTGAGTCGGAAGCTAAATCGTCCAAGTTTATGCAGATGTTCTCAAGCCATCCCGAGACTCAAAAACGTGCCGATCGGGTAAAAGAGAAGGCCGATGAGTACGTGAAAAGCAAGCAATAACTGTTAACGGTCCTTTAGCAGGAAGAACTATTATTAAAATAAAGCTAACGTATCAAGGATTTGCGCCACGAAATCATGCTGTACAACATAAAATACTATATATTTGTACTGTGTTTTTCATGGTATTAGATTTAAGGTTAGCAATGAAGATTGGTCGTCCGTGACGGATGACCATTTTTTTGCTTTGATAATCAAAAAAACTTCTACCTTTGCGAAAGATCTATCTATTGAGAGTCATGAAACACACACATAAATATCTAGTTCTCGCAATACCCATATTTCTTGTTTCTTTGTTAGCCTTAGGTTGCCAAGAAAAAGAAGAAAAGAAAGTCGTGCTTATCCATTCTTTTGAGCAAAAAAAGATACCTACCCGATTTTTAATGAAACGCTGAAACAAACATTCGATAAACAAAAGGTAAACCCGGAGATTCATACATTCTATCTAGATTGTGAGCAATATCTGGATAGTGCCGAAATAGCCCGAATGTATAATTATATTGACTCGATCAAAGAGATTAAACCCGATATCATATTAGTAAACGATGATCAAGCTTGCTACTCTTTATTAGCTTGCGGGCACCCGTATCTAAAAGAAATACCGATTGTTTTCGCCGGCGTAAATTATCCGAATTGGTCGCTTTTAAAGAAGTACCCCAATGTTACCGGACTACACGACAAACAAGACTTCATCAAGAATATAGAATTTATACATAAATTATTCGGAGTATTGCAAATCCAGATTCCTTGCGACCAGACAATCCTTGGAAGAAAATCCTTTAATGACTTTTGGAAACAAATACAAGGACACCCGGAAATAGAAATAATCCGCCTTAAAATCCGGGGGCTAGAGTTAGATAAAATCGGAACAAATGATTCAATATCATCCGGCTAAAAGACGGAATCGATACATCGGAGGTTATTTCACATCCGTAGAAACACAAGCACGAGAACAGGCGGAAATGGCTTCGTTAGTGCTGAAAGGGACCCCTGTCGCAGAAATTCCGATCAAAGAATTCACGCAAAAGGGATATATATTGATTGATTATGAATACCGAGAGGAAGAGCGGCATATACATATTTTCGTAGAAGATACCGGCATTGGTATCCCGAAAGAAAAGCAAGACGCCGTTTTCAATCGTTTCACGAAACTGGATGAATTCGCCAAAGGTACCGGCTTGGGACTATCCATTTGCAAAGCGATAGCCGAACGTTTCGATGGGTATATCGCCGTAGAGTCCGAAATAGGAAAAGGAAGCCGTTTTTCCATTATCCTTCCCCTTAACCCCAAACACACTGAAAGTGATTAATCACATTTATTCGCGATAATCCCGAAAATAATATTACTTTTGCTTTTGTATACAATTTTAAATTTCAGATCTGTGAGTACAAGAATAAAATTAAGGGTTCAAGGATTAGCGAACAGCCAAATTCAATCCGGGGCCTATGCGTTAATTTTGGCAGAGGAAAATGGTCCACGGCGAATTCCAATCATCGTAGGAACCGCTGAAGCACAGTCTATAGCGATCGCTTTGGAGCATATCGTACCTCCTCGTCCATTAACACACGACTTATTCGCCACTTTTGCGCAAGCCTTCAACGTCATTCTTAAGGAAGTCTACATATACAAATTCGAAGATGGTGTGTTTTACTCAGAATTAGAGTTTAGCGACGGTGAGCGCTCGATAAAGCTGGACTCTCGTACTTCCGACGCGATTGCCATAGCGCTTCGCGTAAATTGCGACATCTTTACTTCCGAGGAGATTGTAAAGGAATGCGGTGTCGTACTGGAAGACACCCTGTCCATCCCCGCTGACGAACCGGAGGAGGATGACAATTTATTAGAATTAGAACCGGATGAGATTAAGGACGAAGCCCAGTTAAAGAAATGGTTAAGCCTATTGGATATCCAAGAAATAAACGAGCGATTGGAAGACGCTATAGCGGACGAAAATTACGAATACGCGAAAATGTATAAAGACGAGTTGCGCCGTCGAGAAGAAGAGGAGGACACAAACAAATGATTGGAGAACAAGGAGGATTCGGACTGGTCTCACTTTTAAGAGGTCTGCTTGGGATCATTACGATTTTAGGTATCGCCTATGCGATGAGTTATGATCGTAAACGGATCGATTGGAAATTAGTAGGTGGAGGTTTGTTCATGCAGATCGTATTCGCCTTGGCGGTTTTATATGTGCCGTTCGTCGGAAGCCTATTGGAAGGATGTGGCAAGATATTTGTTAAGTTGATGGACTTCACGGATGCCGGTCTTACTTTCTTATTAGGCCCGTATGCCTCTAAAGCGGCAGGATTCAGTTTCTTGCTTCATTCGCTACCGATTGTTATTTTCTTCTCCGCCTTGGTTTCCATGTTTTACCATTGGGGGATTATCCAGAAAGTAGTCGGTGCCTTTGCGTGGGTATTGCGTAAATTCATGAATATATCCGGCTCAGAGGGATTAGTGGCCGCCGGTAATATTTTTATGGGAATGACAGAATCTCCTGTGTTGATCAAGAATTACCTGCCGACGATGAATCGTTCGGAGATATTTTTGGTCATGGTATCCGGAATGGGTACGATCGCCGGTTCCGTAATGGGTACTTACATAGGTATGTTGGGAGGAACAGATCCGGCGTCGAAGGTTTTATTTGCCACTCATTTGCTCTCGGCTTCCGTGATGGCAGTACCGGGTTCAATCGTTTTAGCGAAGATGCTTTGTCCGCAGACAGAAGAAGCCACGGATCATGTAGCTGTCTCCGGCAAGGAAAAAGAGAACTCGAATATTTTAGATGCCATCTCATCAGGTACGGTTACCGGCGTAAAATTAATGACGAATATCGCTGCCATGTTATTGGTATTCATCTCGTTAGTAGCGTTAGCGAATTATGTTACGGAAGACGTAATCGGACGTTACACGGGATTGAACGACTGGATCGTACAGATCTCGGACGGCAAAGCAAAAGGACTGACTTTCCAGTTCATACTGGGCGTAATCACCGCTCCTTTCATGTGGTTGATAGGCGTACCGGGCCAGGATATCATGCTGGTAGGATCTTTACTGGGACAAAAGACCATATTGAACGAATTTGTCGCCTATTTTCAATTACAGCAATGGAAAGATGCCGGATTATTCATGTATGAGAAATCGATCTTGATGTCTACTTATATCCTTTGCGGATTCGCTAATATATCGTCTATCGGTATCTTATTAGGCGGATTGGGCGTATTAGCCCCGGAAAAACGAGGACTAATTTCACGTATCGGCGTACCGGCCATGATCGGCGGAGCCTTGGTCTCTGTGCTATCGGCTACTATAATTGGTATGATCCTTGGGTAATTGAGAATTGAGAATTGAAAATTAGATGGTCATGCAGATTTTTTATACACCAAATATAGCTATCAAGCCGGAATTACCGGAAGAAGAAGCAGGACATTGTATACGGGTACTTCGTCTAGGTGAAGGCGATAAGATAGTATTGACGGATGGGCAAGGCTCTTTTTATAAAGCGGCTATTAGCCGGGCGCATCCCAAACATTGTGAGGTGACCCTCTTAGAGAGTTGGAAACAACCCGATCTCTGGAACTTCAATCTCCATATAGCCATAGCTCCTACCAAAAACATGGACCGGATGGAGTGGTTCGTGGAGAAAGCGACGGAAATAGGGATCAATGCGATCACCTGTTTGAATTGTCGTTTCTCGGAGCGTAAAGAGATCAAGCCGATTCGATTGGAGAAGATATTGGTCAGTGCCATGAAGCAATCCCAGAAAGCGACTTTGCCGGCGTTAGAAGGAATGACAGATTTCAAGAAGTTCGTCGCCACTCCCTTTGACGGGCGTAAGTTTATCGCCCATTGCGAGGAAGGCGAGAAGCCACTATTAAAACATACGTATCAGCCGGGAGAGAATGCCTTAATCCTCATCGGACCGGAAGGTGA
>ULRJ01068492.1_pt1 | contig 12418 bp, 9 predicted proteins | sample 1955321 | NCBI WGS metagenome assembly ULRJ01 (sample SAMEA4835679, study PRJEB28245) | human gut metagenome | biome: gut microbiome; material: fecal sample | place: Denmark | collected 2008 | reverse complement strand
GGCTACTACAACAGCGCCTATATCGACATCGTCGTGGGCGTGTTCATGATACTCTTCGGCGTCAACTTCAGCCTGTATTACCTCATTCTGCTCGGCAACATCCGCACCGCCCTGCGCAACGAGGAGCTGCGCTGGTTCCTCGGTGTGATCGCCTTCGCCGTCCTCACGATCGCATTTGACATCCGCAATCTCTACGGCGGCGTCGGCCATGCGCTGCGCTATTCGTTCTTCCAGGTCACATCCATCATCTCCACAACCGGCTTTGCGACTGCCGACTTCAACCTCTGGCCGGAGTATTCCAAATTCCTGCTCGTGCTGCTGATGTTTGTCGGCGGCTGCGCCGGCAGCACTGCCGGTGGTCTGAAAGTCTCGCGCGTGATGCTGCTGTTCAAGTCCTGCACGATCGAGGTCAAGAAGATGCTGCGCCCCCGCTGCATTGAAGAGGTCCGGCTCGATGGTAAGCCGGTCGACGGGCAGACCGTCTACAACGCCCTGACGTATTTCACGTTCTACATCATCATCCTGCTCATTGCGGGGCTGATCGTGTCGCTCGACGGGCTGGACTTCACGACGAATTTCACCGCCGCACTCTCGTGCCTGTCCAACGTCGGTCCGGGGCTCTCCCTTGTCGGACCGACCGGAAGCTTTGCCATCTTCTCGCCGCTGAGCAAGATCGTGCTCATGATCTGCATGCTGCTCGGCCGTTTGGAGATCTTCCCGCTGCTGCTGCTGTTCGTGCCGTTTACGTGGCGCTGGAAATGAGCGCTGCCCGCGCCGGAATGCACATTGACCACAAGCAAAAATCCACACCGCCCCGCAAGTCTTATAACTTGCGGGGCGGTTTTTCAACGCCTTTCCCTGCCGGGTGCGCGGCGTGCCGACCCGCACCTTAAGCCTTCTCCTTGAGGAGAAGGCTTAAAAAATGCGCAGCAAATCTTATCTCTGCAGCTCATTCCATCCGAGGCGGGCCTTGCCCCCTCGGGCTCCCCTGCGGTTCTGTCACATTGCTCCGCTGCCACTAACTCACTACAAAACAGCGACAACCCCGCAGGCCGAAGCCTGCGGGGTTGCCTCTCTATGACGCTGCAAGCGCAGCAGTCAGTATTTCTTAATTGGGACGCTGGAGAGTTGCGCCTTGGTCAGATCACTCCGACAGCTCTGCCTTCTTCTCGGCAGACAGCTTCTTGATCTTCGGGATGCCCCAGATGAACGCCGGGAGCACAACAACGATCAATGCATAGTAGCCGTCATAGCCGTAGATCTTGGAGATGATGGTCGACAGGCCGAGCAGGGAAACTGCATAGCACAGGCCGATGACGATCAGGCCGACGATCACGCTGCGCGCAGCCTTGCTCTTGATGGCCTTCGGGAAGCAGTGACCCTCGAAGCGCTGGATCATGGAGTAGACCAGTGTGACGGACGTGGACACGAACGCGCAGAACAGCAGGATGGTGTACACGACGAACAGCCAGGTGTAGCCGCTGCCCATGAGGGTGACAACGCTCTGGTTGGGGAGCTTCATGACATCACCGATATGGCGGGCTGCAATGCTGGCAACCGTATCAACACCGGTGCTCTTGATGGCGCAGAGGATCGGGTACCAGCGCAGCAGCATGGCACCGGAAGCGGCGAGCGCGCCGCCGTTCATGAGCCAGCCAAGGATGCTGGCGCGCTTGACGCCCTTGTGGGTCAGCTCGGTGGAAGCAGCGATCATGGCCGGGACGGACACGCACTGGAAAGCAGCGTACACGAACACGCCGCGCCAGACGCCCTCGAGGCCCTTCTGGGAGGTGACGTCAGCGATGGCCGGGATGGAAGCGTAGGCCGCGTTCTCAGTGGCCAGCTCCTGGGCAACCGCGTCGATCGGAACGACAAAGCCCATGATGACCAGGATCGCGGTGACGATCAGGATCGCGGTGGAAAGAACGGTAGAAGCCTTGATGATCAGGTCAACGCCGAAGATCGACAGAAGGATCAGCAGGGCGATGATGACGAGGTTGCAGATGATATCAGGCAGGTCGATCAGGCTCTTGACGATGCCACCGGCGCCGTCAACGCAGGACGCGACCGCCGCGAGGATGATGATGATGTAGAAGACCTCAAAGAAGACCTCCATCCACGGCTTCGGATACAGGGCGCGATAGGTGTCCTTGTAGTTGTCGAAACCGCTGAGCTTGGCAAACTTCATCATGATGTACATGACGACGGCCAGGATGCCCATGGCCAGCAGCGGGAAGATTGCCGCGGTCCAGCCATACTGGACGAAATAGTTCACGACCTGGTTGCCGGTCGCGAAGCCGGCGCCCACGTGGGTGCCGAACCAGACAGACGCCACGGTAAAGGCGGCTGCCCAGCTGCTCTTGAGCTTTTTGTTATCCATTTTTTACCTCTCTCTTTTTTGCTCTTTTTTTCTTTTCTCTCTTTTATTTCAATCCTGCCTCGTGCTCTCCTACCAACCGGGACAGGGCTCGAAATCCACACCCATGTGTTAATTTATGAACAAGTCGTTAACAACTCGGGATAGTAAATTTATAATTCTCTCACACGCAAAAGTCAATAACAGCCTCTTCCAATCCCCAATTTTTTTCAGTCATTTTCTGAAAATTGTCGAGTTGCACAAAATCCTGCATGTATTTTTATGCACTCTGATTCTGGCGTTTTTGTAATCTTTTGCGTGATTTTGGCGCTCTGACAGAAAGAAAACAGTTGCGGCGTCTACACTTTCGTGCTATCATAACAACGCTGGGAGTGCAAATCTTTTGTCGAATTTTTGTCAAGTGAGTTTGGCATATTTTTGACACGGGGTGACAGCCCCAGCGAACGCGATTGATGAATTTTTAACCATCATTTTTGCGTACACATCCATTGCCCAATGTCGATTTTGAGGGGAGCGCGCACGCTATGAAGCTCGTGACATTTGAAAAAGACGGCCGCAGCGCCGTCGGTCTGCTCAACGCGGCCGGCACTGCCGTGCATCCCGTGCCGGGCTGTGCGGACATGCAGACGCTCATCGGCATCTGGCCGGTGCTGGACACTGCCGCCGTGCTGCGCGGTGAGGCCCTGCCGCTCAAGAGCGTGCGGCTGCTCGCGCCCATCCCCCGCCCGGTGCAGGACGTGATCTGCCTGGGCATCAATTATTTTGACCACGCCAAGGAGAGCGAATCCGTCGCCGGCAAGGGCGTCAAGGCGCCGGACACGTTCCCAATCTATTTTTCCAAACGCGTGGACGAAGCCGTCGCCCCCGGCGGCGACATCCTCAGCCACAGTGATTTGGTCGCCGACCTCGACTACGAGGCGGAGCTGGCCGTCATCATCGGCAAGGCGGCGTACAACGTCACCGAGGCAGACGCGCTGGACTACGTGTTCGGCTACACCATTTTAAATGACGTGAGTGCGCGCACGATCCAGAACCAGCACAAGCAGTGGTACCGCGGCAAGAGCCTCGACGGCTTCACGCCGATGGGCCCGTGGATCGTCACGCCGGAGGAATTCGACGTGCGCAAGCCGTGGAAGATCCGGAGCCGCATCAACGGCGAGCTCCGGCAGGACAGCACGACCGACCTCATGATCTTCCACGTGCCGTACGTGATTGCCGAGCTCAGCCAGGGCATGACGCTCCGGCCCGGCACGATCATCTCCATGGGCACGCCGGCCGGCGTGGGCATGGGCTTTGACCCGCCGAAGTGGCTGCACCCGGGCGACGTGGTCGCGTGCAGTATCGAGGGCATCGGCACCCTCACCAACACCGTTCGGTAATCCGCCGTCAGGCATCCGCCTGCAGCGGCCGAAGATATCGCAAACAGAATCAGAAAAGGAGAGAAAAAGTTATGAAATTTGCAATGTATGGTTCCGGCGCAGCCGGCAGCGTCTTCGCTTCTTACCTGCGTAAGGGCGGTGCGGACATCATCCTCATCGACCGCTACGAGGCCCACATGAAGAAAGTCGCCGAGGAAGGCATGCACTTCACCATCCATCAGGAGGAAGATGGCGGCTACAAGGATTACGACTACCAGCTCAAGGGCTTCCGCACCTACACCACCGCTGCTGACGCGGCCGCAGCAGAGGGCAAGGTCGACGTCATCATCTACATGACCAAGGCGACCCAGCTCGAGCAGGCCATCCAGGACTCCATGCCCGTCGTCGGCGACACGACCGTCGCCGTCTCCCTCATCAACGGCCTCGGCAACGATGACAACCTCTTCAAGGTCTTCCCGAAAGAGCGCTGCATCATCGGCTCCGGCGTGCTGGGCACGGCTCTGCCCGAACCCGCACACTGCGTGTCCACCCCGGCCGGCGGCGTGCAGATGAACTTCGGCGGTGCGGTCCGCTCGGAGCTCACCGACGCAGCCTGCACCGAGATGCTCAAGTGCTACCGCGAAGGCGGCTGCGACGCTTATTGGCGCGACGGCGAGCCGGGCACCGACAACAACATCTACAAGTTCATCTGGAAAAAGGTCTGCGTGAACGCCACCGTCAACACCGTGTGCGCGGTCCTGCGTCTGAAGATCGGCGAGGTCGAGGCGGATCCGTTCGGCCAGTGGCTGTTCCACAGCGTCATCCGTGAGACCTGCGCGGTCGCGACCGCCAAGGGCGTGCCGATGGACGCTGATGAGTTCATCGCCCACGATCACAAGGACATCGTCACCAACATCGCGGACTACTATCCGTCCATGTGCCAGGACATGCTCTTCAATCACCGCCAGACCGAGATCGACGTGCTCAACGGCAAGATCGCCGAGTACGGCGAGCAGCTGGGCATCGACACCCCGGTGTGCAAGGTTCTGTCCCAGGTCGTGCGCTGCATCCAGGGCAACTACGACAAGCAGTACCTGAAGTAATTTCCCATCCCGAATTTTCTCTGCCGGCCGGCCAACAACCGGCCGGCGGTTTGCTAAGGAGGCAAACGCATGAAAATTGCAATGATCGGCTCCGGCGCTGCCGGCAGTGTGTTCGCCGCCTACCTGCGCAAGGGCGGCGCCGAGCTCTGGCTCGTCGATAAGTACAAAGCGCACATGGACAAGATCGCGGCCGACGGGCTGGTCTTCCGCACGCCGGAGGGCGAGGAAGTGCTCACCGGCTTCCACACGAGCGCCACCGCGCACGACATTGGCACCATGGACATGGTCATCCTCATGGTCAAGGCCACGCAGACCGCGGACGTCATGGCCGACACCATGCCCTGCATCGGGCCGGAGACGGTCGTCGTCTCGCTGCAAAACGGCCTCGGCAACGACGAGGTGCTCGCCCAGTTCGTGGAGACCGACCGCATCCTCTACGGCAGCGGCCTGATCGGAACGGAGCTGGCCGGCCCCGGCGTGTGCGTGAGCAAGCCGGAAAAGGGCATCCAGATGCACTTCGGCGCCGTGCACAACAACCCGAAGGCCGACGCCGCCGGCAAGGCGCTCGAGGCATGCTTCCAGGCGGGTGGCTGCAACGCGAGCTTTGACGAAGATGTGCGTCCGTACATCTGGAAGAAAGTCATCGCCAACAGCGGCTACAACGGCGTGAGCGCCGTCATGCGCCTGAAGGTGAAGGAGACGTTCGCCGACCCCTACGGCCACGACATCGTCATGCACGTCTGGAAAGAGGGCTGCGCCGTCGCGCAGGCGCTCGGCATCGGCGATCTCTGGCCGCTCATGGAAAAGGAAGAGCCAAACATCGTCGCCAACCTCGGCAACTACTATCCGTCCATGGCGCAGGACGCCGTACTGCACCAGCGCCAGACGGAGATCTCCGTGCTCAACGGCGCCATCGCGCGCTACGGCGAGCGGCTGGGCGTTCCCACCCCGTTCAACACCGTCATCACGAAGGTCATCTCCTGCATCCAGAACAACTACGACAAGCAGTATCTGGGCTGATAAACGCATCCTACACCAGCGCCCCGGCAGACCGCCGGGGCGCTTTTTGTGCGCGCGCCGTCATCGCGGGGGCTTCCTTGCCGGATCGTGGTCTTTCCTTGCCGGGTAGGTTGGCCCATGGCGCTGAGATCGCGCGCCCATCCGTCCCCCGGCGCTTGACAGACGCGCCCGTGCCTGAAAGTAGGGACGCAAAGCCTCAAAGCACGCACTCGTCGTGCAAAAAACAAACACCCCCTGTGCCGTGCACAGGGGGTGTTCGCTATGGTTTGGTTTTCCGTCAGCGCCGTGCGCTTAGCGGTTGGGGTACTTCTGGGCCAGCTCGGCCTCAAGGGCATCCCAGTCACGCTGCTGCGTGATCTTCGTCCACGTCTCGGGCGACGTATTGTTCACGCGCTCATAATCGTGGCTGTTGGTGGCTTCCTGCACGGGCTCATAGTACCAGGCGTTCGGGTTGCTGTTGTCCGGCCAGGTGACCATGTCGGGGAGGAAGTGATCCTTGTCCGGCGTGCGGAACAGGACGTTGTTGATGATCTCCATGACCTCGGCGCGGGTGATCTCCTGCTCCGGGCGGAACGTGCCGTCCGGGAAGCCGCTGACCAGGTCAAGGGCCGCCGCGCGGTTGATGTACTCGCGCGCCCAGTTGTCGGAGATGTCAGAGAATGCGTCGTCCTCAACCTCCGGCGCGTGGAAGAACAGCGCCGCAATCGTCGCAAACTCCGCGCGGGTGATGTGCTTCGCCGGGCCGAACGTGCCGTCCGGGAAGCCGGCGAGGATGCCGGCGTTCGTCAGCGTGGCGACCTGGTTGCTGTACCAGCTGTTGGCCTCCACATCCGGGTACGGATACGTGGTGCACCAGACCTGCTCGCGCGCATCGTCCTGCAGCAGGCGGTAGAAGATCGTGGCGACCTCCATACGCGTGATCGGGTCAAGCGGGCCGACGTCGCCGTTCGGGTAGCCGACGATGTACGCGTCGTGCTTCTCACGCTCCAGCGGCGGGGGCGGCACTTCGTTGTCCTCGACAGAGAACACGAACGTGATGTGCGCAGCCGCTTCCTGGAACGCGTTGCCCATGGCGGGGTCGACCTCGATGGTCACGTCCAGATCGACCGGGTCAGTCTTGGGGCTGACCTCGGCGATGAAGACGTTGTTCTTGAGGCCCTCGCTCGCGTCGAGCTGACTGAAGAGCTTCGCGGTCTTGTTGGACGCGAGCACGACGCCGTTTTTCGACACGGTCATGCTGATGTGATCGAGCACATCGTTGTACGTGATGGCGGAGCCTTCCTTGGCGGAGGCGTCGCCGTCGATCTCCGCGCGCAGATAGATCTTTGCGCCCTGCACACCGTTTTTGCTGTCGGCCTGCACGCGGATGGTCTGCGTGAGGCTGTCGCCGGGCATGCAGTCGGAGAAGTTCGGGAACAGGTTCGTGTCCGAGCCCTTGCCGGTGTGGGTGAAGGTGAAGTGTGCGTTGGTGCCGTCCGTGCCGTCATAGTACGTGACGGTGGGGATGTTCTCCTCGCCCGTCGCCCAGATGCCCAGTCCGGCGGCCAGCGCGACCACCAGCACGAGGGCGACGATCATGGTAAGCTTTTTGTGTTTCATACCGTTGCCCTCCTTATGGTGTCGTGGTCGGCTGCATCAGATGGCCGTTGCTGTCAACGCCCACGTGCCAGCTATCTGTCACGGCCTCGCTCGGTGCGGCCTGAATGCTCTCGGCCAGCACCGTCACCTCGAGGTGATAGCCATCGGGTGCACCTTCCGGCTGCTTGATGGGGTTGCCATCAAGCAGGTTGGAAGTCTGGTCATTCAGTGCGACCGGCATCTTGTAGTAGTAGATGCCGTCTTTCACGAACCAATCACTATTTGTGATCGTCGGCGCTGGCACCGGAGTCGCAGAGACGTTTCCGTCTTTGTCTACCCAGTTGCACACCAGCTTGACGCGGACGTAGGACGTGGCCGTGCCTTCGTTCTTGACGCGAATCTCCGACTTGATGCCGTCGTCTGTCTTCTCTTCGATCGTGATTTTGGACTTGGCGGCGGTGAACGTGTTCGTCACCGGAGTGGTGTTCGCCTTGAGCAGGGCAACCGTGGTGCCGACTGCCAGCGCGAAGATCAGGCACAGGGAGAGGATGAGCGCGGCTTTTCTCCCGCCTGAACCGTTAAAGATACGTTTCATGTGTCATCCCTCCTATTCAGTTCTTCGGCCAGATTTTCTCTGGAGTGATCGTTGTCTTATCGCCCTTTGTGATCCATTTGTTGATTACTTCGGCAATGCTCGTGAGCCAGTTGGTGCCCTTATTTTCGTTTTCGAAGGTCACGGTTGTTGCACCAGTTGCGGTAATGGTCTGGGACGGCACAACCGCACCATCCTTGTCTACCGGCGTGTACTTCCACGACCAGTTCGTGTCCTCGGTGATGGTGTACTCGCCAACCGGGAGGTTCTTGATCACCTGCTTGTTCGCGCCGGTGATCACGACCTGCATATCCACATCATTATTATTGCCTTGGACGCGGAACACGAAGGTCTGGTTCGGGTCGATCGTTGAGCCATTCGCAGCCTTCTTCTCAATCGTCAGGTCGAACACATTGATGTGCACGATGAACTGCCCCTGCGCGGGGTCAAAGCTACAGCCCGGGAAGTCTGTGTCCTTTGTATGCACGAATGTAACAGCGTCTCTAATTTTTGTGGTGGCAGTATCCTTGTCGCTGGTGACCGTCACGTTCACATAGGTATCCTGCTTAAACGCGCCTTCCTGCGGACCATAAGTATATGTCAGCGTAGGCGCGGTGCCGATCATGTTTGCAGCCACGGCAACATCGTTACCGTGCTTCCACACAACTGCACCGCCGTTGCTGTTATAGTCAGCAGTTTCGCCGTAGTTGATGCGCGAGTCGTTGAATGTGATCTCCGGCTTGTAAACATAGACATTAGAAGTCGCCGTGGCAGTTGCCGGCTGGGCTGATGCACCAGCCGAATCCGACGCAGCCTCTTCCTGGGGAGAAACGGTCGCAGTCACCGTATAGCTGCCATCCTGCGTCATATCAACCGAACCACTCGTCGTATAAGAGACTTTCACAAAGGAGAAATCACTCCCTGCGGTGTCATACGGTGTGCACATCTGCTCAGGCGTCGGCTGCGTGCCCAGATAATAGACATGGCAGTCTTGCCCGGCCAATTCCGGTGCAATGATGGGGACATTGACCTTTGGAACATCAAACAGGCCAGCAGAAACACCCTTCTCCGTGTAAACGCCGGAAGTATCTCCGTTGGTCGGCACGTTGTTGCCGCCAACAAATCCGGGCTTTCGCTGCACAGAAAACTCGATAATCAGTTTCTTGCCATACGTACCCTCGTGCTGCTTGTCGGCGATGTAGTACTTATTGAAATCAAATCCGGTCACGCTCACCGTGTTCGTATTTGCGTCAATCGTCGCCCGCACGTCGCTGCCGGCCGGCTGCTCCATGCCAAAGCTCTTGCCGTTATAATCGGCGGTGTAAAGCTTCACATCTGCGGTGTTCGCCGGCATAGTGAAATACGGTGTCACAATGTCTTTAACAACTGTCGAGCTGCTGAGGTCAATGCTCGCCTGACCGATGTTCTCGCTGATCGTGGTAAAGATCTTGCTCAGCGAGGCGGAATCGTTCGCCGTCAGATAATAGCTGGCGGATGCGCGCTGGAAGTTCTGCGTGATCTTGTAGCCTTCGACATCCTCTACCCACAAGAGATTTTCCCAATCGCCGCGTTTGACGTTTTTGTCATATCCCTGCACTTGCGTCTTATCAAACGTGCCGCGCTGCAGGCCGATGTTGGCGCTGTCGAAGTTGGAAGAGAGGTAGTTGAGGAAACGGTTGCCTGCCGGGATATCCGCGCTCACAAAATCGTTGCCTTTGCTGTTTTTACCCATGTTGGTCGCGCCCCAGAGCTGGTCGACCTCGCCGGTGCAGGGGAAAACGCCGAAATGCTTTGTGGTCACTTCGTCGCCATAGAGCTGGCCCGGGTTTGCTCCGTTGAAAATGCCGACGGAATAGACCGTCGCGCCGGCGTCCTTGAGCGCCTTGGCCGACTGGATGGCGCCGTTGGCGACCGTCGTGTCAAAATCGCTCTGCTGCGTCGGCACACCGTCCGTGAACAGGATCACGACCTTCTGCCGCGTCGTGTTGCTGCCCGTGTAATTGTAGCCGCTGCCCATCAGCGTCTCTGCCTGCTTCATGCCGTCGGCGACATTCGTCGCGCCCTCCGGCTCCGACGGGAGGCCGTTGATATTGGCCTTGAGCGCGATCTCGCCGGACGGGCTTTCCGCCGTGTCCGTTTCGGCCGGGGTCACGAGTGTCCAGTCCATCAGCGTGGAAGCGTTCGTGCCGAAAGTCACGACCGCGATCCGGTGATCGGACTTTTCCGCGTTATACTTATCCGCCACCGCTTCAATGAACGTGTTCACGGCCTGCTTCATGGCATACTGGCGACGGGCCGAATCCGTGCTGGTCTTATTCCCGTCAAAATTATACGCCATCGAGCCGGACTGATCCAGCACAAGCACGACGTCCACCGGCGTTGTTGAGGTCGTCGTCGTCACTTTGCCGGTCGTAAACGCCTCCATGCGGATCTTATAGCTGCCATCCGCATTGGCAGTCGCCGTCTTGGACAGGTTCAGGCCGTCCTTGAGTTCATTTGCACCGCTGGCGCGCACAGCACGCAAAACCGGCTGCACCGAAACAGCGGGCAGGAACGGGCCGGCCGCCGTATACACAACTGTCTGAGGCGCTTGGACTTGGGCTGCGGCGGTGCTCTCGGCCGGGGCATCAGAGGCATCGTCCATAACGCCGGCGCCGAGGAACAGGCACATGCTCAGGAGCATGGCTGCGCAGAGGACGAGCGAGAGAATACGTTTTTTCATGTTTTCGTCCTCCTTTCTCAGGCTGTCGGGATCGGATCGATCTGCGTGCTCGAAGTGCTCGCCTCGACCGTTCCGACGTGCTTCCACACGTCAATGGGGCCGTACTTGTCCAGGTTCGCCGTCTGGACGGCCTCGGCCGTGACGTAGATATGCACCGTGGTGTTCTGATATTCATTGCCCATGTCCTTGCTGAACGTGACGTGGTTGAAGAGCTTCGACGTGGCAGCCTTCGGCGAGAGGGCACCATTATAATAATAGTATCCGTCCGCGCCGGGGATCCAGTCAGTGTCGTTCAGGTCGAGCGTGAGCAGGCTCCTGTCCGTGAGCGGGACAAGCTCGCCATTCGCGGCGACCACCTCAGGCGTGATCTTCACGCGGGTGTAAAACGCGCCGGAGCCGACGTTCTCCACATAAACCACTTTGTCCACGACGCTGCCGGGCATGGCGCTCACCGTCGTAAACGGTTGGCCGGTGCCGTCCTCATCGTGCAGTGCAAGCTTGACGGAGCCCATCGTGATGACGTTATCCGCCCGGCCGACGGCCGAGAAATACGCCCACGTGCCAACCGCAAGCAGTGCCACCACCAGGACGAGCACCGCCGTGATGGTCCACTTCTTCTTCATGCACAAACCACCTTTCTCCTCGAGGGAATGTTTCTTGATGCTGAGGGATTCTCCGCGCCCGGGAGGGCGCGCGCAGGAAATTTTGTGGGATCTCCATTTCTGTCTGCGCGCGGACGGCGGCAGCTCCGCCGCCCGCGCCCGGACGGAACCGGGGATAAAGGGCTGAAAGGGGCCGGGGAAGCTTTGGCCCGGCCGGCGTCTGCGCCGGACGGAGGCCAGCCCCTTTCGGGCCCGTAGGCTCCGAGTGGGGCGGCGCGGCGCGCCGCCCCATCGGGGTCAAAATGTTGGGGAATTACTGTCAGTTGCCAGCAGTGCCACCCCACGGGTTGTAGTTTGCGCCAAAAGCAGCATCCATAGCTTCAGAAGCGCTGCCAAAGCCCTCGGCCTGAACCGCAACGGCGAACACCGGGCAGGAGACCTTGCTCCAGTCCCAGCCCTCGTCAAGAGTAAGCTTCTGGCCGAACGCATATGCGCCGTCATCCTTCATGTCAAAGGACTTGTCCAGATACACGCCGGTAAGGAAACGATAAGTCGTTTCACCAGCCGGTACTGCCTGATAGAAGTCGGCATAGTAAACATTGTACTTAATGCCGTCAATTGTAGCCTGAAAGGGTGTTTCTGCCCACTTCCACTCATAGCCGGCAGTGCTAAACCAGCCGGGCTTGTTGTTATTTTCTTCAGCCGTCAGATAGCGGTTGCCATCGTTGTAATGCAGAACGTTTTTAGAAGGATCTGCGCTATCCAGAGCGGCGGGAATCGCAAAATAAGCGCGGATGTAGGCCGCTTCCGAACCGGTGTTCTTGACGGTAACAATTTTGTCCACATAATTCTTGGCTACAGGCACGCCGATCGCGTCAAGGTTCGACTGATCGTCACCGTCTTTGCCCTGCGCAGAACCAACGATGGGATACAGCGCTTTGTTCTGCTGAAACTCCTCAAGATCCGTGGTCTTGTTGCCATTCGCGTCCAGCTTACGCTGCTGCTCGATCAGCTGAATGTCAACGTTGCCGACGGTGAAGGTGTTGGTCGCATTGTCTTTATCGGT
>ULRJ01029218.1_pt1 | contig 12634 bp, 10 predicted proteins | sample 1955321 | NCBI WGS metagenome assembly ULRJ01 (sample SAMEA4835679, study PRJEB28245) | human gut metagenome | biome: gut microbiome; material: fecal sample | place: Denmark | collected 2008 | reverse complement strand
CAAGGAATTCTATGATTTTGATTTTGCTCCCATGATGGAGACACTTAAGGTACCGGAATTTTCCTTAATAGAAGATTATGCCAGCAGCATGCAGGAGAGCAAGGTCTATAATAAACGGATCTGCGCCCGAATCTGTGAGCTGGCGGAGAAATTCTGTGCAGACGGAACGGCTGAGGAGATGAAGTCTACTCTGACCCAGTTCTATAAAGAATACGGCGTCGGCAAATTCGGACTGCACAAGTCTTTCCGCATCACCCATGATGAGGAAGGCGTACATATCGTTCCGATTTTGAATATTGCCCACGTGAAGCTGGATGACCTGGTAGGCTACGAGCTTCCCAAGAAAAAGCTGGTGGACAACACGGAGGCATTTGTGAATGGGAAAAAGGCCAACAACTGTCTGCTGTTTGGCGATGCCGGTACCGGTAAATCCTCAAGCATCAAAGCTATTGCCAACGAATATTATGACAGGGGACTGCGGATTATCGAGGTCTACAAGCATCAGTTCCAGGATCTGAATACTGTCATCAGTCAGATCAAGAACCGCAATTATAAATTCATTATTTACATGGATGATCTAAGCTTTGAAGAATTTGAGATCGAGTACAAATATCTCAAGGCAGTGATCGAGGGCGGACTGGAGAAAAAGCCGGAGAATGTTCTGATCTATGCGACATCCAACCGTCGTCACCTCATCCGTGAGAATTACAGCGACAAAGAGGAGACCCGCGAGGATATGCACACCAGTGATACTGTGCAGGAGAAGCTGTCGCTGGTATATCGATTTGGTGTGACTATTTACTTCGGTGCTCCCAATAAAAAGGAATTCCAGAATATCGTCAAGACACTGGCGGAGCGTTATCATGTGGAGATGCCGGAAGAGGAGCTTTTACTGGAGGCTAATAAATGGGAACTGTCCCACGGCGGATTGTCCGGAAGAAGTGCCCAGCAGTTCATTGATTACCTGTTAGGAAAGTGAGGAACCCTATGAGTGTAAAAACTTTCGCTGCCATCGATGTGGGCAGTTTCGAACTCACCATGAAAATATTTGATTTTTCGGGGAAAAATACCATGCGGGAGATCGACTGTATCCGTCAGAGAATCGATCTGGGATCGGATACCTATGCCAATGGGAAGATCAGCAATGAAAAAATGGATGACCTGTGTCATACTCTGAAAGAATTCGCCCAGATCATGGAATCTTATAAAGTGATCGCTTATAAGGCATACGGTACCAGTGCCATCCGTGAGACGGAGAATACCCTGATCCTGCAGGATCAGATTGAGCAGCGCACCGGTATTCGGGTAGAGATCTTAAGCAACTCCGAGCAGAGATTTTTGGATTACAAGTCGATTGCCTCCAAAGGGGAGACGTTCCGCAGGATCATCGAGGAGAAGACGGCGATTCTGGACATTGGAGGCGGAAGTATTCAGATATCCCTGTTTGACAAGGATACTCTGGTATCGACCCAGAACTTACGCCTTGGTGTATTGCGTTTACAGGAGCTGTTGAATCATCTGAATGCTGGCAGCACCCAGATGGAGCAGCTGGTGGACGAATTGGCTACGGCACAGCTGGATGATTATAAAAAGCTGTATCTTAAGGATCGTGAGATCAAAAATATCATTATCGTGGATGATTATCTGTCACCCTGGGCAGTGCGGAAGGCACATGAGCGGGGAGACGGAAATGCCATGGTGGACAGTAAGGCATTTAACCAGCTGATGGAGGCACTTCGGACCAGAGGAACCACGGAGCTTGCAAAGCGGATGGATATTGCGGAGGAAAAAGTCCCTCTTGTGTATATCAGTGCGGTTCTGACCAAACGCATTGCTGAACTGATGGGAGCGGCGCTGATCTGGGCACCGGGTGTCACATTGTGTGATGGTATCGCTTATGAATATGCGGAGCAGAATAAATTACTCCGGGGAGAGCATGATTTCGCGGAGGATATTATCGCCTGTGCAATGAATATCAGCAAACGCTACAATGGCAGTACCAGGAGAGCAGACACCCTGGAACATATCACCACCACGATTTTTGACAGTATGAAAAAGGTCCACGGCATGGGCCAGAGAGAGCGCTTGTATCTGCGTCTTGCTGCGATCTTGCATGACTGTGGAAAATATATCAGCATGATCAATATCGGAGAAGCGTCCTATGATATTATCATGGCGACGGAGATGATCGGACTTTCCCATATGGAGCGTGAGATCGTAGCTAATGTGGTGCGTTTTAATCACAGTAATTTCGTGTATTACGGGCAGGCACAGGATCGTCCCCAGGGACTGGATAAGGAGAGCTATTTGATTGTAGCGAAGCTGACAGCCATTCTGCGATTGGCCAACAGCCTGGACCGCAGTCACAAACAGAAAATGAAGGGTGTGAAGGCCACACTGCAGGATAACGAACTGATCCTGAAAATAGATACCCAGGAAGATATTACGCTGGAAAGAGGATTCTTCCAGACGAACACGGAATTTTTCAAAGAAGTATATAGCATCACACCGGTGATTCGGCAGAAGAAGAAATTTTAAGGGAGGCATCAGGACAATATGGAAATCAATTTCAGTGATCCCAAGTATTATACCAACCGGGAACTCAGTTGGGTGCTTTTTGACCACAGAGTGTTGAATGAAGCCAGGGATAAAAACATCCCTCTGTTTGAACGGTTGAAATTTTTAAGCATTACAGCATCTAACCTGGATGAATTTTTCATGATCCGGGTGGCATCCTTAAAGGATATGGAGAATGCGGGCTATACCAAAAAGGATATCGCCGGCATGACTCCCACAGAGCAGTTAAAGGCGCTGCATGTGGCGATTCATGAACTGGTGGATCTGCAATATTCCACTTATAACCGCTCCTTACTCCCTCTTCTGGAGAAAAACGGTCTGCATATCATCAGAGAGCATGAACAGCTGACGGCGGAGGAAGCTGCGTATGTGGATCAGTATTTTCAGGAAAATGTGTATCCCGTACTGACCCCTATGGCAGTGGATTCTTCCAGACCGTTTCCTCTGATCCGAAACAAGTCTCTGAACATCGGAGCAATGGTGCGGAAGAAAAACAGCGATGAGGAACTGGAATTTGCCACTGTGCAGGTGCCCAGCGTCTTAAGCCGTGTGGTGCGGATCCCGTCCAAGGGCAAGAGCTGCAAGATCATTCTGTTAGAAGAGATCATCGAACGGAACATGGATAAATTGTTCCTGAATTATGACATTGTCTGTGCCCATCCGTTCCGGATCATGCGTAATGCGGACTTAAGCATTGACGAGGATGAGGCAGCAGATCTGTTAAAAGAGATCGAGAAGCAGTTAAAGAAGCGTCAGTGGGGCGAAGCCATCCGCCTGGAAGTGGAAAGCGGCATGGATAAACGACTGTTGAAGATCATTAAAAAGGAACTCAACATTGAGACACAGAATATTTATGAGATCGACGGTCCCTTAGATCTGACGGTACTGATGAAAATTTACGGACTGGATGGCTTTGACCATTTAAAGACGCCGAAGTATGAACCTCAGCAGTCGCCGGCACTTCCCGCAGGCTGTAATATTTTCGAGGAGATCCGCAAGGGTGATATTCTGTTACATCATCCGTTCCAGAGCTTTACGCCGGTGGTGGATTTCATCCGTCAGGCGGCGAGAGACCCGGAAGTACTGGCCATCAAACAGACACTGTATCGTGTCAGCGGCAATTCTCCGATCATAGCGGCGCTGGCACAGGCGGCGGAGAACGGTAAGCAGGTTACGGTTCTGGTGGAACTGAAAGCCCGCTTCGATGAAGAGAATAATATTGTCTGGGCGAGAATGCTGGAAAAGGCAGGCTGTCACGTTATCTACGGACTGGTGGGATTAAAGACCCATTCCAAGATCACACTTGTGGTCCGCAGAGAAGAGGACGGCATCCGCAGATACGTCCATCTGGGCACCGGTAACTACAACGATGCTACGGCGAAGCTGTATACGGATGTGGGAATGTTGACCTGTGCGGAACGCATCGGAGAGGATGCCACGGCAGTGTTTAACATGCTGTCCGGTTATTCGGAGCCGTTGTTCTGGAACAAACTGGCACTGGCACCGTTATGGCTGAAGGATAAGTTCCTGCACTTGATCGAGCGGGAGAAAAATTATGCGCTGGAAGGAAAGAAAGCCCATATCATTGCGAAGATGAACTCCCTCTGCGACAAGGATATCATCCGTGCCCTGTATGAAGCAAGTGCGGCAGGCGTGAAGATCGAACTGATCGTTCGAGGTATCTGCTGCCTGAAGGTGGGGATCCCGGGTGTCAGCGAGAATATCAGTGTCCGCTCCATCGTCGGTAATTTCCTGGAGCACAGCCGCATTTTCTATTTTGCAAATGATGATCATTATGAGATCTACTGCGGAAGCGCCGACTGGATGCCCCGTAATCTGGAGCGTCGTGTGGAGATCCTCTTCCCGGTGGATCGCCCGGAGTTGAAGGAGGAATTGCTACATATTCTGAACAGCCAGCTGAAGGATAATGTGAAGGCTTCGATTTTACGGCCGGATGGCAGCTATGAGAAGCAGGACAAGAGAGGAAAGCAGCTGTTTAACTCCCAGGATGCTTTCTGTCTGGAGGCCATTCAAAAAGCAAAGGAGGCTGCGGGAGAATCTGCCATCGAAAGCAGAACGTTTATCCCGGAGACACATCATGAATAAGAAGATCATATTAGCATCCGCCTCCCCCAGGAGGCGGGAGCTTCTGACACAGATCGGACTGGATTTCGATGTTGTGGTCAGCGAAACCGAGGAAAAGATCACCTCCACGGAGCCTGCGAAAGTGGTGGAAGAGTTGTCAGCGCAGAAGGCGGAAGCCGTGTGGGAGAAGCTTTTCTCTATGACGGCATCGCAGGGTTCGGTTACTGACGCCGAACGACTGGAAGAAGGATCCGGTGTCAGCCGGACGGATGAAGGTTCCGAAGGCTTTGATCCGGAACAGACAAGTGGAGAAACTACTATAACAGATATCATTGTGCTGGGAGCCGATACAGTGGTCGCCTGCGACGGTAAGATCCTGGGTAAGCCTGCGGATACGGAAGGTGCGGTAGCCATGCTTACTATGCTGCAGGGCAGAGGACATGAGGTATACACAGGCGTGACGATCCTCTATGAGGAAAATGGTGAGAGGAAGACGCTGACTTTTCATGAGAAGACCACAGTGCATTTTTATCCCATGACCGATGCACAGATCCGGGAATATGTGGCTACCGGGGATCCGATGGACAAGGCTGGAGCATATGGTATTCAGGGGCTTTGTGCCCGGTATATCAGCGGCATCGTGGGTGATTACAATAATGTGGTAGGTCTCCCCGTGGGAAGAGTCTATCAGGAACTGCATGGATTGCAGACAGTATAGTAAATTTATGTTATTAGTGAACGAATATCCTGCAAAGCAGGATGCTTGGTGCGATAGCACGAATTCGTGAGATTATATAATAAGTATCGGAAGAATGGAGCATTCATATGATAAAAGCAGCAATTTTTGACCTGGACGGAACCTTATCCGATTCTATCATGAGTATGAAATACAGTGGAGACAAGACTATGGCGGAATTCGGCTATGGACCTTTCTCAGTACAGGATTATAAATATTTTGTGGGAGACGGTGCCGCCAATCTGATAAAGCGGGCACTGATCAAGGGTGGCGATACGGAACTTACCCATTTTGAGGCAGCCTATGCCAGATACAAGGAGATCTTCCAGGCGAACTGTATGTATCAGGTGAAGCCCTATGAAGGAATCCCAAAGCTACTGGAAGAGTTGAAGAAACGTGGTATGAAGATCGCAGTACTTTCCAATAAGCCCCACCATGCCACCGTGGATGTCATCGAGAGCCTGTTTGGCAAGGGCTATTTTGATGTAGTGCAGGGACAGGTGGACGGCGTGCCCATCAAGCCCGATCCCGCCGGAGTTTTCCGCATTTTAGACAAGTTTGATCTCACCGCAGACGAAGTGCTCTACATGGGAGACACTGCCACAGATATGAAGACCGGCAAGGCGGCAGGCGCCTTCACCGTAGGTGTCCTCTGGGGCTTCCGTGACCGTGCGGAGCTGGAAGAAGGCCACGCCGACGCCATTATCGCACAGCCACTGGATCTGCTGAAGTATTGCGAATAATTGAGAGTTACTAATTGACGTATCTTCATATCCATATTATCATGATGGTAATATGACATTTTCGCAAGAATTTGGAGGTAATAATATGCGTGAATATGATGATGTGGTACTGGAATGCTTCCTGGACAAACAGCTCCAGCTTTTTCCGGAAGCCGTGGCAGAGACTCTGGATGAAGCAGAAGATTTTCTGGAAGAGTGCATGGCAGTCGTGGTAGATTCCGTGGATGATGTCATCGAGTATTTCGATGAAGCCGGCATGGACGTGGATGGCGCTGTGGATGATGAGATCCTGGAAGCGGATGAAGTATTCGATATCGGAGACGGTAGATATCTCATCGTGGAAGCATAAGGCATGATTCTTGGAATCGGTATGCTATATATGTGATTTGTTACAAAACAGTGGAATGAACCGGAGCTCTCTGACATATATATGTTGGAGGGCTTCTATTTTTCTCTTCCCCATTCGCCGGGAATGCGTTATAATGAACTGATGGACTTTTACAGAAAGGTATGGTAAGGAAAATGTTAGAAGGACAAAAATGTCTGGTCATCGGCTCCGGCATCAGCGGGATCGGTGCAGTGGCTTTATTGGAAAAATACAATGCAGACGTAGTTCTGTATGACAGCAGTGATAAATTGACAGGGGAAGATCTGGAGGCAAAGCTTCCGGAGGGCAGCCAGGCGGTATGCATCGCCGGAGAGCTTCCTGAAAATGTGGAGTTGAGTATTCAGGCAGCAGTATTAAGTCCCGGAGTACCTACGGATATTCCGTTGGTGAACCGTATGAGAGACCGCGGTGTACAGATCTTAGGCGAGATCGAACTGGGATTCCTTGCGGAGCAGGGCAGAGTGATCGCCATTACCGGTACCAACGGCAAGACGACGACCACCACACTCACCGGTGAGATCATGAAGGCACACTTCGGTGAGGATAAGACTTTTGTGGTAGGTAACATCGGTAATCCCTATACCCTGGAAGCGGATAAGACTTCGAAGGACAGTGTTACTGTGGGAGAGATCAGTTCTTTCCAGTTAGAGACCATACATACCTTCCATCCGGTGGTATCCGCAATTCTGAACATCACACCAGATCACCTGAACAGACATCACACCATGGAAGCCTATGTGGCAGCTAAGGAAGCAGTGGCCTCCCATCAGACGAAGGCAGATATCTGTGTGCTGAATTATGACAATGATTATACCAGAGAATTCGCCGACAGATGTCCTGCCACCCCGGTACTGTTTTCCTCGCATCATGAACTGGAAAATGGTTATTTCCTGCGTGGTGACAAGATCATCAAGAGCGTAAACGGCGAAGAGCACGAGCTGATGGATATTCATAAAGATATGAATCTGGTAGGATTGTGCAATGTGGAAAATGTTATGGCAGCCATTGCTATCGCAGAGGGCATGCAGGTACCCATGGAGACGATCCTTACTGTGATCCGCGGTTTCCACGCAGTGGAGCACAGAATTGAGTTCGTGGCCACCAAGGGCGGTGTGGATTATTACAACGATTCCAAGGGAACCAATCCCGATGCTGCTATTCAGGGCATCAAAGCCATGAGCAAGCCGACGGTTCTCATCGGCGGCGGTTATGACAAGCAGAGCGAATATGACGAGTGGATCGACAGCTTTGACGACAAGGTAAAATGCCTCGTTCTCATCGGACAGACCAGAGAGAAGATTGCCGAGTGTGCTAGAAAGCACGGTTTTGACAAGATCCGTTTCGCGGATACCTATGATGAATGTCTGAAGCTGTGTACGGAACTGGCAGTACCGGGAGATGCGGTTCTTCTGTCTCCGGCATGTGCAAGCTGGGGTATGTTCCCGAACTATGAAGTCAGAGGACAGCTTTTCAAAGAGTATGTGCATGGTCTGGCAGAATAATAGTAATAGAAAGTAATAATGTATAGAAATAAAGGAGTAAAAGCAGGCATGGCAGAAGCTCGCAGAAAACGTAAAAGGAAACAACAATCTGAATACTTTTTTGACTACAGTCTGCTTTTCATTGTACTGTTTTTATTGGGATTTGGCCTGATCATGATCTATTCCGCCAGCTCCTATGAGGCATATGACACTTATGGGGATGCAGCCTATTATATGAAAAAACAGCTGATCGCCAATATCATCGGACTAGTATTCATGATCGTCATTGCCAATATCCCGTATACGTTTTGGGAGAGGTTCGCAACACTGGGCTATGTGGTCTCCATGGTACTGATCTTCCTGGTGCTGACACCGTTAGGTATCAGTTCCCACGGTGCAAGACGATGGATCGGTATTCCACATACCGGCTTTAACTTACAGCCGGCAGAGGTGGCAAAGCTGTGTATGATCCTGTTCCTGGCAAGTCTGGTATGCAAGATGGGAAAAAGTGTCCGCACCATGAGGGGATTTATCATTATGATGGCAGCACCTCTGCCGATCGCTGCATGCGTATATCTCATTACGGATAACTTAAGCTCTGCAATCATTATTATGGGTATTGCCATCCTGATGGTATTTGTGGCAAGCCCGGATTACAAGAAATTTATCATTATGGGATTAAGTGTGATAGCCGCTGCCGCGCTGCTGGTATTTTTAGTAGTACAGATGGGGGATAAAATAGAAGGCTTCCGTCTGGCGAGAATCCAGGCGTGGCTGAATCCGGAGAGCCAGGCGCAGGACAAAGGATTCCAGACATTACAGGCTCTGTATGCCATCGGCAGCGGCGGCATCTGGGGCAAGGGACTGGGACAAAGCATGCAGAAGTTAAGCTTTCTGCCCGAGGCACAGAACGATATGATCTTCTCCATTATCTGTGAGGAACTGGGAATCTTCGGAGCGATTGCCATTATTCTGATGTTCATTATGCTACTGTGGCGGATGATGGTCATTGCCAACAATGCACCAGATCTGTTCGGTGCTATGCTGGTGGTAGGTGTTATGGGACACATCGCGATTCAGGCGATCCTGAACATTGCGGTTGTGACTAACTCCATTCCGAACACCGGAATCTCTCTGCCGTTTATCAGTTACGGCGGCTCTTCGGCACTGTTCCTTTTGTCGGAGATCGGTCTGGTCTTAAGTGTGGCGCGGAGGATCCAGCTAAAAGAGTTGTAGAAATGCATATTTAGAAGACATGGTACGAAACAGTGCCTTCCTACATAAAATAAGATTATCATAAAAATGGGGATGGTGCTGTATGAAGGGAATCCGCATACAGGGCGGCATGCCGCTGCAGGGAAAGGTACGCATACAAGGGTCTAAAAATGCGACACTTCCGATCCTGGCGGCGACGCTTCTTACCAATGAAGTATCCTATATTCAGAACTGCCCGAGGATTGAGGATGTGCATCGGTTCGTACATCTGTTGCGGGAACTGGGATGTATGGTACACTGGCAGGAGAATGGAATCCGGGTACAGCCGGGAGGCAGAGATGACCTGCCCTGTGAGAGAGCAGAGGCAAGGAGAATGCGCGGAGAAGCCATTACCGGTATGCGCTCATCGCTGTGTCTGCTGGGAGCATTGCTCGGCAGATGCGGTTATGTGACCATGGAACATCCGGGAGGATGTGTCATCGGCGACAGACCCATTGATCTGCATATTCATGCACTGGAACAGATGGGTGTTGAATTCCTCGAAGAGGATGGACTTTTGTCTGCACGGGCAAAAAATCTGCACGGTGCCCGGATCACACTGAAGTTCCCAAGCGTTGGCGCCACGGAGAATATTTTGCTGGCAGCGGTAAAAGCCACCGGAGACACTGTAATCACCGGTGCAGCTTTAGAGCCGGAAGTGACTGCACTTTGTGAATTCCTGACGGCATGCGGGGCTTCAATCGAAGGAATCGGAAGTCCGGAACTTATCATCCATGGTGGCGAAGATCTTCACGGAACTCGGTATACGGTTCCGACGGACCGGATCGTAGCAGGAACGTATCTGTTTGGCTGTATCGGCTGCGGCGGGAGCGTACTGTTAAATCAGGCACCCTGGAGACAGATGGAAGCAGTGACTGTGGCTGCGGAGAGAATGGGAGCACAATGTACCGTCTCCGAAGAGGGATTGTTCGTACAGGCACCGGGAAGACCGAAGAGTATCGGGCATCTGCAGACCGGACCGTACCCGGAATTCCCCACGGATCTGCAGTCGGCGGCGATGGCGGTACTGACCATGGCAGAGGGGATCAGTTGTATTGAAGAGAATATTTTCGAGAATCGGTTTCGAATTGCAGAACCCTTAAACCGTATGGGGGCACAGATCGTCTTAAAAGACGGACAGCACGCGGTGATCACCGGAGTGGAACATCTTCATGGAGAGCGGCTGGACGCCTGTGAACTCCGAGGTGGGGCAGCACTGGTTTTAGCAGGACTTGCGGCGGAGGGTGAGAGCTTCGTAACGGGACAGCATTTTATAGAACGCGGATATGAGAATATCTGTAGAGATTTCAGAGAATTAGGAGCACGGATCATCAGTGTATAGAGACCGAAGCAGAATTATCAGAAGAATAGTGATCATAGGCATCCTGCTGCTAGCACTGGGCGGGGGAGCCGTTGCATTGCACTCCGTGTATACGGTTCGTACCGTGTATGTGGAGGGCAATGTACATTATACGGAAGACGAGATCAAAGAGATCGTAATGGCGGGACCGTTAGGGGACAATTCCCTGTATCTTTCTTTAAAATACAGAGACAGAGGTATTCAGGACATTCCCTTTGTGGATGTGATGAACGTATCCATTCTGGCTCCCGACACCATCAAGATCACCGTATACGAAAAAGCACTGGCGGGATATGTGAAATATCTCGATACCTATATGTATTTTGACAAGGACGGCTATGTGGTGGAAAGCTCCGGGATCCGTACCCAGGGAATTCCCCAGATCACGGGACTGTCCTTCGACCATATCGTGCTGGGGGAGCAGCTGCCGGTGGAAGATCCGCAGGTATTTGCCAAAATTATGGATCTGACCAAGCTGTTAAATAAATATTCACTGGCTGCGGATAAGATCTACCTTCACTCTTCCGGAGAGATTACAATCTACTTTGGACAGATCAAGGTAGCCATGGGCAGTGACAGCAGTCATCTGGAGGACAAGCTGCAGCTTTTGCCGGGATTTTTGGAGAAATTGGAAGGAAAAAGCGGAACCCTGCAGATGGAAAATTATGAGGAAGGAAAGGGGAAATTTACATTCAAGCCGGATGCGTGAAACATTTGTGAAACATTTTGAAAAAATAGGTTGCTAAATTTGTAAAATGATTATATGATAGTCTATGTGAAGTTGAAAAAGGTTAAAAGGAGGAACTAACCTTGCTGGAAATTAAGACGAATGACGCGGATGTAGCTGCCAAGATCATCGTAGTCGGTGTAGGTGGCGCGGGTAACAACGCTGTAAATAGAATGGTAGATGAGAAAATTGACGGAGTGGATTTTATCGGTGTGAATACCGATAAGCAGGCATTACAGCTCTGCAAGGCTCCGAAGCTGCTGCAGATCGGTGAGAAGCTTACCAAGGGTCTTGGCGCGGGAGCCAAGCCTGAGATCGGTGAGAAGGCTGCCGAGGAGAGCGCGGAAGAGATCTCCGCAGCTCTGAAGGGTGCAGACATGGTATTTGTTACCTGCGGTATGGGTGGCGGTACCGGAACCGGAGCTGCTCCGGTAGTGGCAAAGCTTGCAAAGGATATGGGCATCTTAACCGTTGGTGTAGTGACGAAGCCTTTCCGCTTTGAAGCAAAAGCCCGTATGGTGAATGCATTAAACGGTATCGAGCGTATCAAGGAACACGTGGATACCCTGATCGTAATACCCAATGATAAGCTGTTGGAGATCGTGGACAGACGTACCACCATGCCCGAAGCACTGAAGAAGGCAGATGAAGTACTTCAGCAGGCAGTACAGGGAATAACTGATCTGATCAACGTTCCCGCAGTCATCAATCTGGACTTTGCAGATGTACAGACTGTTATGAAGGACAAGGGTATCGCCCACATCGGTATTGGTGAAGGCAAGGGCGATGACAAGGCTATGGAAGCTGTCAAGATGGCAGTGGAGAGCCCTCTGTTAGAGACCACCATTTCCGGTGCTTCTCATGTCATTATCAATATCTCCGGAGACATTACTCTGGCAGACGCGTCCGATGCGGCAAGCTATGTACAGGAGCTGGCAGGTGACGATGTGAATATTATCTTCGGTGCCATGTATGATGAGTCCAAGTCCGATAGCTGTACGATTACCGTTATCGCTACTGGTCTGGAAGATAAGGCAAACAGTGCGGTACAGAGCCGCTTAGGTGGAGGTGCTGCATTCAGACAGCCCGCTTCCCATATGACTCCGACTTCTCTGAAGGGACTGCAGCCCACCACGCCTGCTACCCCCGCAACACAGGGAGGACAGGCTCCGAGACCCGTACAGCCCGTACCCGGTATTCATAAGCCTACGGATATCAGAAGCTCCGTAGAAGAGAAATCTTTGAAGATTCCTGATTTCTTACAGAGAAAGTAATACTTAGTA
>ULRJ01038598.1_pt1 | contig 12698 bp, 8 predicted proteins | sample 1955321 | NCBI WGS metagenome assembly ULRJ01 (sample SAMEA4835679, study PRJEB28245) | human gut metagenome | biome: gut microbiome; material: fecal sample | place: Denmark | collected 2008 | reverse complement strand
CCCGGCTGCCGGTCGCCCTGGCGTGCGCTGCAAAGGCGATGGCGGCGAAAGATTCGCTGTAAGCGTAGCGGCGTTTACGGATGGGGGTGCCGTCGGCGGCTACATGAAAGAACATGCGGCCGTCCGTTGGGTCAACGCACTTGGTTTTCAGGAATTCCAGAGCGCTTTCCGCCCATTTGAGCCAGTCCGGATTCTTTTCGATGCTGTTGTACATCGTCAGCAGCATCCATGCCATACGGCCCTGGGCCCAGACGGATTTGTCGGAGTCCACCAGTGTGCCGTCTGCGTCAAAACAGTGGTAAAGACCACCGTTTTTTTCGTCGTAGGCACGGGGAAACCAGAACGGCAGGACGTCTTCCAGAAGCTGGCGGCGGTAGAACTTGCCCAGGGAGGGCATATCAAGAGTTGCAGCCATGTCGGTCAGATTCCGGGGTTCAGTTTAAAGCCCACTGGAAGAAGCCGATGCCTTCCAGTTCGGAACGGAGTTCCTTCAGCTGATCAGCGGTCGGATTGCCCTGCGGAAGGCGGGCGGGTCCAAGATCAACGCCCAGCCAGCCCATCAGAGCCTTGGCGCAGCCCATATACCCTTTGGAGGCCAGGATATTGATCATCTGCACGGACTTCCACTGGCAGTCGCGCGCCGTTTCCACGTCGCCTTCCGCAAAGGCTTTCATGAGTTTCTGGTACAGGGCCGGAGCAAAGTTGAAGGAGCTCCCCACGGCGCCCTTGGCCCCTACGGAAAGAGCGCCCGTAAACCATTCGTCCACACCCCAGGGGATGTCCACGGTTTCGTCGTAATTCAGCGTGGTCTGGTACAGGGCCAGATCCGGATTGGTGAATTTGATGCCTGCGAAATTCGGAATCTGTTCCTTGGCCAGCTTGATGAATTCCACCGGGTTGAAGCGTACGCCCGTCAGCACGGGGATATCATAGTAATAATAGGGCAGGTCGGGTGCGCCGGAGGCGGCGAAAGCGCAGCATTCCACCAGGCGCTGGACAGTGCCGGGCTTGTAGTAGGAGGGAGCAAGGGAACTGGTGGCCACGAATCCGCACTCCTGGGCAAAAGCGGCCAGTTCCCGGGCGTCCCAGACGCTGTTGGAACCGGTATGGGCGATAACTTCCACGCCATGCTTGGCGGAGGCTTCCTTCCAGGCGGAATAGATTTCCTTGCGTTCTTCAAGCTGCATGGAGGAGGATTCACCGGTACTGCCGGTAATGAAAGCAAGCTTGATGCCCTGGGAGGTAAGCAGCTTGGCCTGGGCGTCAACGCTGGAAGGATTCAGAGAACCATCCGCCTTGAACGGAGGATGTACGGCGGCCACCAGGCCGTGGAGTTTCAATGACGTGTCCATATTGTGTAGTGATATGAAAATAATTCGGGGCGATGATTGCAAATCATCTTGGGAAAGACAATCCCTGAATCCTCCTGAATCAAAAAAGACCACATGAAAAAATGCGCGTGAGCGCAGATGCAGAGAATTCTTCAAAACGCTGGAGGGAACGGTCTATTGGTTCATAACGTGATGCGGCGATTTAGCCTGTCCCGGCAACCAGTTTGCTTCATTGCACCAGATATCCGCTCCTTCCGGTTTCCGGGGAGAACTCATCGGCATTTTGTGTTGCCGTGAAGGTAACATTGCCGGCATGGGAGAACGTTTTTTCCGGAAGTGCAGTGCTTTTGCCGGGGCCGGCAAAACTCCCTTCCCTCAATTCTTCCCATGCAGGGAGGGCACAGGAGCCCTGGCCGGGAGGGTGTACAGTTTTTCAATGTCGTCCAGATAGCGGGAAATGGGTGTATTGGCCGGCTGCTCCTGTTCCCGGAGGATTTTCACGGCTGGCGCGTAGGAAGCGAATGTCTTGCCGGTTCCGGACCGCGTGTTGATTTCATACCAGTCCATATAATCCCGGACGCGGCGGGCGGTTTTCATGGAAAGGTTCCTGATTTCCCGGAGCTGGCTGATTTTGGGGCCAGCTTCCCGGCTGTTGACTTTCCCTGTTTGCATCAGGGCCACCAGCTTGGCATATTCTACAATGACGGGCCGGTATGAAGGAAAGGAACGCCTGCTGAGGTTGAGCAGGCTGCCGGCCACATTGGAAAGCTGCCTGTTCAGATCCGGCAGGGAATGGGCCTGCTCCAGGTCATCCAGGGGAAATGTGACGGTGGTGCGGGTATCCGGATCATACTTGACCAGGGTGAGTGCTTCCTGAAGGTGCCGTTCCGTTTCCGTAATCGTGAGAGTTTCCGTCAGGGGAGGCGTCGCCATGCGGGAAAGCTGAAGCGTCCACCATTTATGGAGGGAAGTGGGAGTCAGGCTAAGCTGCGGAAAATGGCGTTTGATGAGATTTCCGGGATCGTCATTGCCCAGAATAGCCTGGTCCAGAAGCTGTTTCATGCCTTCCGGGCCGTTTTCCTGGTTCAGCAGGCAAAGCGCCAAGGCTCCGCAGGAAGTTTGATAGGCCGCGTAAGAGGTCGCATCCAGTTCCTTTTCCGGTTCCCGGCAATTCAGAATTTCTTCCGGAGTCATAATGCCGGACTGCTGGAACAGGGTGGAATACATGGCGCGGTCAGCTTCATTATTGTGCCACAGAACAGCCTGTTCCAGCCCGGCAATCAGCCAGGGGGGTAGCGTGACGTTATCCGGCAGGCCTTCCGGATCCACCGTGCGCAGCATCATTTCATAAAGCAGGGTGGAGACGATGGCGCGGCGCAGACTGTCCTGGTTGATACCGTGGCCCAGGTGAATGAAAATATTATAGGAGAGGGTGTTGCCCACAATGACGGTTTGCATGCGGACGGGGTTGGCCGGAACGGGGCTTCCCGGTTCTCCTACCAGGCGGATGTTGATGCCGTTTTTCCATTCGTCAGGCTGCTTGAGGACCTTGAGCAGCGCGGTGCGTATGGCATCCGCCCGGGTGGCGATGGCCCCGGCCAGCAGGGAGTCCATCCCGGTGACATGAAATTGCCTGGAGGAGGAAACGCTGGTGAACGGCTGCCGTCTGGCGGGCTGTTCCTCCGTTCCGGCGGCGGCTTTTGCCGGAGGCGAAGGGGGGACAACGGGACTCACATTGGAATTGCCCTGCAATACAGGACGGTCCGAGGCGTCATCAATAAAAGCCGCATCCTGGACGGATATTGCTTCTTCTTCCGGTAGCCGCACTTCCGCGGAAGAAACATCGCCAGCCCCTTTCTGTTCCTGCCCCCAGACAGCAGGGGGCAGAAGAAGAGCCGTCAACAGAAAGACGCATGTTCCCCTGAATTTCATCCGCGGAAAAAGTTAGTCGAATTGTTCCGCCAGACAGCTGAAATCCTCTTCCGCATGACCTTCCCGGCACAGCTTACCCATGATGGAGGAAACCAGGGCGGCAACAGGAGGGAGGATTCCTTTTTCTGCGGCAAGTTCCTGAGCGTAAATACTGTCTTTCCTCATGTTGTCCAGGGAGAAATGAGTGGAAAAGTCGCGCTTTGCCATCAGGGGCAGCTTCAATGCGGCCAGAGGGGAGGCAATGACGTTCCGGGAAATGGCCTGGCCCAGCATTTCCGGGGAAATGCCGTACGCCTGGGAGATGGCCAGGGCTTCGCTCAAACTCTGCACCATGGTGGCGGAGACCATGTTGGTGACCAGTTTGACGACGGTGCCGGCTCCAATGCCTCCCAGATGCAGGATGTCCCGGGAACTGTGCTCCAGCACGGGGCGTATGCGGTCCAGAGTGGTGGAATCCGTTCCAACGTAGTAAACCAGTTCCCCTTTTTCCGCGGGCAAACGGGAGCCGGTGAACGGGCAATCCACATACGTGCAGCCGATGGAGGAACTCATCAGGGAGAGTTTTCCGACAGTCGCCAGGTCAATAGTCGAGTGGTTCAGAATGATATGCTCCGGTGTCAGGGCCTCCCTCATTTGTTCAAACACTTCCAGACAGGCATTCCTGTCTTTCAGGTAGAGCTGGATAATTTTGGAAGCGCGGGCCGCATCCGCCGGGGTAGGAACCGCTTCCGGAAAATCCTCCCGCGGAGTTCTGTTCCAGACGGTGACCGTGTCGCCCATCCCGGCCATATGGCGTGCAATCCGTGAGCCAATGAGGCCCAGTCCTAAAATGGAAACGTGATACATGGCTTTATTTAGTGGGGAAAAGGAGAATGACGTCAGGAACCGATTCGGAAACGGCTTTTCCTGCGCGGAGGTTCCTGTTTTTCCGGCTTGGGCGTTTCCGTTGCGGCAGTCGCGGTTTCTGCCGGAGGTTGTGCGGATGTAGCCGCGGGGGCGGTTTCCTTCATTTGGGAGGCCAGAGAGGCTTTCCCGGATTCCGGACGGTGGCTGACGACAACCTGTTTGGGACCGGCGGAAGGCTTTTCCCGCGCATTCGGATCCTCCGCCACATGAGCAGGCACTTCATTGGCTTCGTGGGGAATGGCTGACGGATCGCTTATTGCCGCGGCCAGCTGGGGGCCGTCCTCTTTTGCGGCGGATGAGGGATTCTGGTCCGGAGCCTGCTTTTTGCGGGGCAGGGTGGTAGTTCCGGTAATGGCAAGTTCCAGGTCGGAATCCGGCAGGCCTCCGCTGCGGATGGCTGCGTCATAGCTCTTGCGGGCCTGCGCTGTGCGGCCCAGCCGGGAATAGGTCCAGGCCAGGTTGAAATGCGCGTCCGGTGATTCCGGTTGGATTTTCAGGGCGTTTTCAAAGTGGATAACCGCTTTTTCATAGTTTCCGGCGCTGGTTTCCAGGTTGCCCAGGTAAAGCAGGGCAAGGGCGTTGGCCGGATCCAGCCTGACCGTTTCCGTCAGGGAGGCGATGGCGCGCTGGTCTTCCCCGGCGCGGTATTGGGCCACCCCCATCATGAACCATGCAGGGGAGGATGATGCGTCCAGTTCCGTAGCTTTTTTCAGAAATTTGATCGCTTCCTCCGCCTTGTTGCGCTGAAGCAGAATGGTTCCCAGATTGACCAGGGCCGGAACATGGGCCGGCTGGAAGTCCAGCAAAGTCCGGTACAGTTGTTCTGCGGCGGCATAGCGTTTTTTGGCGAAGGCTTCTGCGGCGCCTTGCCCCAGGGCTTCCGCCTCCAGCTTCCGGCGTACTGTAGCTTCCATGCTTCGGTTCAGCGCTTTTTCCTGGTCCGGAGTAATGGTTCCGGCGGAGATGGCGGCCAGGCGGGCCTGTTCGACGGAACGGTTTTTCAGTTCTTCCATCTGCCGGGTGAGTTCCTCCACCTGAATGTTTTTCTGTTCCAGGGCCTTCTGGGTCCGCGCCAGGGCTTCCGCCTGTTTCTTGTCGTTTCTGGCGGATTTGTCCGCTTTGGTTTTCATCTGGCTACGCGCCAGTTCCAAATCCCGGGCAAGCTGGGCGGCCTTGCCGCGTTCCGCAGAGAGGGCCTGTGCCAGCTTGTTGATTTTTTCCTTCTGCTGAGCCGTCAGGGGAACATTGATATTGTTATCCCTGGCAATGGCGTTGACAATTTGTTTTTCCGCAGGAGTGAGCTTGATGGCTTCCTCATTGTCCATCAGGGAGGCTATTTCCGCCGTGTCCGGATTTTCCTGATGCAGCCGCTTATAAGTGCTGATGAGCAGGGAGCGGCTCTGGTCCTGCACGGAAAGTATGCGGAGCTGCTTGGCGATGGTGGAGCGCAGCAGCTGGTTTTCTTCCAGAAGAAGCGGGCTTTTTTCCGGATTGGCCTCCAGCTTGGACAGTTCCACATCCGCATTGATGAGCTTGGTATTCAACTCTGTGATGCGTTTGCGGTAGCCGATGTTTTCATCCCGGATGGCAATCAGTTTCTGTTTCAGGTCTGCGGATTCCTCACGCGCCTCTTCCAACGCTTTCAGGTTGGCTTTCCGCTGTTCTTCGGAATCGGATTTGGCCGTTTCCAGAGCGGCGATTTTGTCCTGGGCATCCTTGAGCTGGGCCGCCAGCGTCAGGTTGCGGTCCAACAGGTTTTTTGTTTTGTCCGGGCTGTTGAGCTCCACCAGGGCCGCCAATTGGTCCCGGTCTTTCTGAAGGGCGTTTTTCTCATCCGTCACTTTGTCCAGCTTGTCCTGGTACTCCTTGAGCTGCAGCTGAAGATCGGCGATCTGCGCCAGATAACGGGCTTTGTCCTGGCTGAGGGAGGTGACATTTTGTTCCAGTTCCTCCACTCTCCTGGTGAGAGTCTGAATAAGCTTGTTGCTGGTCTTTCTTTCATCCTCCATCTGCTTTTTGACCTTGAGCAATTCATCCCGGTAAACGGATTCTCCGGCGGATGCCACGGCCAGTTTTGCCAGAATCTCCTCCTGCTCCCGGCGGGTGCGCTTGAGAGCCTGGATCAGAGCCTTGTTCTCCATGGTGGTTTTATCCAGCAGTCTGCGGATGCGTTCGTAATTGCTCTCCACCACTTCCGGAGCCGCCCCGGGAGAAACGGAAGGGGACGGGATGGTATTGATCAGGGATTCTCCGGGACGGGTAGGGAATTCCACGCCCTTGTAGCCGGGAGGGAGGGCTATGTTGGGTTTTGGCCTGGGGCGCTTCGGCACGGAGGCCGGGCGTTCCATCTCCAGGCCTGGGCCGGATGAAGAAGAGGCGGCGGCCTGCTGCTGGGCCAGCTTCTGCCACTGGTCCAGATTTTCCCTGTTGAGCTGGCGGCGCGTTTGCAGCAGGTTGGGACGCCATTGGGGATAAGACTTAGCCAGGCGTCCGAACTTGTCTTCCGCCTGCTGCGTCAGGCGGATGGCTCCTATATAATCCCGTTTTTCCACCAGTCCTGCGGCTTGGGTCACCAGCCTCAACGCCTCCAGGTACATGTCCGTTGGATCCTGCTTTGTTCCGGAGGTGGCGGGCATGGGGCCGGGCATATACGTCCCCTGGGCCAGAAGGGGCATGGAGCCGCAGGTCAGGGACAAAGCAAGGGTAATGCCAAGGGGGAGAGGAGTCATCATGGGGAGAAGCTTTGTTTACATACGGCACACCGTCCTGAATCGCAAGAATAAACCGTGTCTTGTGCTTGTGTTCGCGGGGGCGGGTGGTAGACTCTTGCCAATCCTTGATTTTTCCCATGAACATCTCCGTTTTAGACCGTTTTTTGAAGTATGTCTCCGTGGGCTCCCAGTCGGACGCGGATTCCGCCACCGTGCCATCCACCCCCGGCCAGACGGAGCTGGCCCGGCTGTTGGCCGGGGAATTGAAGGACATGGGAGCGCAGGCGGAACTGGATGATGATTCCGGAATTGTTTACGCCTCCATCCCTTCCAACGTGGAGGGGAATGTTCCCGTCATCGGCTGGGTGGCCCATGTGGATACGGCTCCGGGAGTCTCCGGCAGCGGAGTGAAGCCCCGCATCGTGCGCTCGTACGACGGCGGAGACATCCTGCTCAATCCGGAACAGGGAATGGTGCTTTCCCCCGCCGTTTTTCCCGAACTGACGGATTATTTGGGCCAGGACCTGGTCGTGACGGATGGAACTACCCTGCTTGGCGCGGACGACAAGGCCGGTGTGGCGGAAATCATGGATATGGCAGCCTCCTTCCTGCTGAACCCCGAACGGCCTCACGGCGAGATACGGATCGCCTTCACGCCGGATGAGGAAATAGGACGCGGAACGGATGCCTTTGACGTGGCGCGATTTGGTGCGGATTTCGCCTATACCGTGGACGGAGGCGCCCTGGGGGAAATTGAATACGAAAATTTCAATGCGGCTTCCGCAGTGGTGACGGTGCAGGGCTCTTCCATTCATCCCGGAAGCGCCAAGGGCAGGATGTTGAATGCCTGCCTGGTTCTCATGGAATTCCAGGGAATGCTGCCCGCGTTCCAGAATCCCGCTTTTACGGAAGGGTACGAGGGCTTTTATCATTTGGATTCACTCCGGGGAGATGTGGAACGGGCGGCTGCGGAGTACCTCATCAGGGATCATGACAGGGAGGCCTTTGAGCGCAAGAAGGAATTCATGCAGGAATGTGCGGCCCTGCTGAACCGTAAATACGGGGAGGGGACGGTAAAGGCGGAAATTACGGATTCCTATTACAACATGAAGGAAAAGATACTTCCGCACATGCACCTGGTGGAACATGCCCGCAGGGCCATGGAAGCCGTGGGAGTGAGGCCGGAAATCGTCCCTGTGCGCGGAGGCACGGACGGAGCCCACCTCTCCTTCATGGGGCTGCCGTGCCCCAACCTGTGCGCCGGAGGCCACAACTTCCATGGAAAGTATGAATACGTCCCCGTCCGTTCCCTGGAAAAAATTTCCGCCATCCTTCAGGAAATCGTCTCCGGTTATGCCCGGTACGGCCTGGAGCCGCCGCCAAAGGAATGAGGGAACATGGCGGTAAGCGGAGGGGTTGCGATTCCGTTATTCGGGAATAAGAATTTTTGCCTGTTCTTGAAATTTTTATTGGCGGGGAGGCGCAATGCCGGACCAGGGGCATGGAAGGGAGGCTTTGCCGGCCGGCGGAATTCCCCGGCGTCCCTAATCCGTGAAGCTGCGGGAAAGTGCTTGCTTTTTTCCCTTCCGTCATGATCATGGCGGCTCACCGTTTTTGATAACCCCCGCATATACACATTTTGATATGAGCGTGATTCCCAATGTCCTGGCTGAAAGGTACGCCTCCGCCGCCATGAAATCCATCTGGTCCGCAGAGGGCCGCATCATTCTGGAACGCGAATTCTGGATTGCCGTGATGAAAGCCCAGAAGGATCTGGGGCTGGATATTCCGGACGGGGTGATTGAGGCCTATGAACGGGTGAAAGACCAGGTGAACCTTCCCTCCATTGACGCACGCGAACGCGTGACGCGCCACGATGTGAAGGCGCGCATAGAAGAATTTTGCGAGCTGGCCGGATGCGAGCATATCCACAAGGGCATGACCTCCCGGGACCTGACGGAAAATGTGGAACAGCTCCAGATTTGGAAATCCATGCAAATCATCCGGGACAAGGCCGTGGCCGTGTTGAACCGCATGAGCGCCCTGGCTGAACAATGGAAGCACGTGACCATTGCCGGACGCACACACAATGTAGCCGCGCAGACTACGACCATGGGCAAGCGCGTCGCCATGTTCGGGGAAGACATCGTGCACGGCCTGGGGGCCTGGATTTCCCTCATGGACCGTTACAGCGTGCGCGGACTGAAGGGCGCCGTTGGAACCCAGCTTGACCAGCTTTCCCTCTTCGGGCAGGATGCCGGCCGCGTGCTGGAATTGGAAGACCGCGTGTGCGCCCACCTGGGCATCCCTGCCAAGTGGATGAATGTGGGGCAGGTATATCCGCGTTCTCTGGACTTTTCCGTGGTTTCCGGGCTGGTGGAACTCACCTCCGGCTGCTCCTCCTTCGCCAAAACCCTGCGTCTGATGGCCGGCCATGAACTGGCCACGGAGGGGTTCGCCAAGGGGCAGACTGGCTCCAGCGCCATGCCGCACAAGATGAACGCCCGCTCCTGCGAGCGCGTCAACGGCTTCCACGTCATTTTGAAAGGCTTCCTGATGATGATTTCCGGGCTGGCCGGGGATCAGTGGAATGAAGGGGACGTTTCCTGCTCCGTGGTGCGCCGCGTAGTCATGCCTGATTCCTTTTACGCTGCGGACGGCCTGTTTGAAACCTTCCTGACCGTTTTGAACCAGATGGGCGTGTATGAGGCCGTGGTGGCTGCGGAATTGCGCCGCTACCTGCCTTTCCTGATGACAACCACCATCCTGATGGAGGCCGTCAAGCGCGGCATTGGCCGGGAGACCGCCCATGAGGTGATCAAGGAACATGCCGTGGCTGTCTCCAATGACCTGCGCGCCGGGAAAATCATGGAAAACAATTTGCTGGACCGCCTGGCGGAAGACGGGCGCCTGGGAATAGACCGGGCGGACCTTCAGCGCATTTTTGATTCCAATTCCTCCGCTACGGGCATGGCTGACGCCCAGGTGGCAGCATTCCGCTCCATGGTGAAGGAAGTGACGGACAGGTTTCCGGACGGGGCGGGCTACCAGCCCGGGGATATCCTGTAAAAAGAACCTCAGAAAAAAGCCGGAACTTCCGGCGCACGCGTTTTTTCCAGACGCCGCCCTTTCGGACGGCGTCTGTATTTTTTATGCCGTCCGCATACGTGTTTTTTCAATTTCTTTACGTCAGGAGAGCTTGACGAATCAGAAGGATGCCAGTAAGCTTGAATTCAGTAAACGGGCGCGTACGTTGCATGCGCCTTTGCAAGCAACCCCCCTGTTAAACAATTTTCAATATGGAAAACCAGCATCTCAGCCTTTTGGACCGTGTGTACACCGTTCTCAGAAAGAGAGGGGAAGAGACGGAATGGATCACTTCCGCTGATGACCACAACATTAAGACAGGCATCGCATTCGTCCCCTGTGATACGTTCACCCCGGTGAGCCTCCTGTACACCATGATTGAACGTCCGGAGACGCTGGTCATTGACGTGCTTTTTGCCGCCAAGGTTCCTGAAAACCGCCGTGTGGAAGTCAGCATTATCCTCAGCGAACTGAATGCGGACCAGACGGCCGGCGCCTTTCAGCTGGACCCCAACAGCGGGTATGTTTATTACCGCCAGTCCTTCGTTCTGGAAGGCATGGACCTCACGGAAGCCCAGTTTGCCCAGTTGATGAAGAATATTGAAACCGTGGCTGTGGAAACGGCGGAGGCCTATTCCCACATCATGGAGACGGAATATCCCAAATAACGGGACGCGTTTCCCCCGGAGCTGTTGATGAGCGAGGCCCCTCAAAAAAAGGGAACGTCCTGGTCCATAGGCATCGGCCTGGGGATTGTGGCGCTTCTGATAGGCACGGCTATTGTAACGGAGCCGTCCGTCTCTTTTTCCTCCTCCGGAAACAGGGGCTGCGCGCCCGCAGGAACGGAGACACCCCTCCGGCTGCAGACGAACACTCTTTTTATTTCCGCGCCCGGCATCGTGAAGGCCTCCTACCTGACGATGCTTTCTCCCAGCGTTTCCGGAAAGGTGGACAAAGTGCATCCCCTGTTTAATGTGGGGGAAATTGTCCTGAAGGGAACCCCCCTGATGGAATTGGAAAAATTTGAATACCGCGCCCGGCTGGCGAACGCTCAGGCGGAACTGGAACAGGCCCGCCTGGATGTTTCTACGGAGCAGGCGGAAGCCCTGAAAGCCATCAAAAAGACATACAGCTCCGTCTCCAAAAGCGGAAAGGAATCCGAACTGGTGCTCCGGGTGCCGCAGCGCAGAGCCGTAAACGCCAGGCTGAACGCCGCGGAGGCGTATGTGGCGGAAGCAGAACAGGCCCTCCGGGATACGGTGCTGGAAGCTCCCTATACCTGCCAGGTGGTGGAATGCTCTGTGGGAGCCGGTGCCCGCGTGGTCGCCGGGCAGCCGGTGGGGAAAGTAATTCCTCTTCAGGAGCGGATGATACGGATTCCCGTTCCGCTGGAAGAATTTTCCGCATTGCCCAGGGATGAGCAGGGCAAGGTGAATACGGCTCTGACCGCCTCTTGCGTGCTGAATAATGGAAAACGGCTGCAGTGGCTGGGCCGCGTTACGGCGGTGGATGCGGCGCTGGATTCCAAAAGCAATTCCGCCGTGTTGATTGCCTCCCTGGAGCCGAATGCCTCCCATGTTTCCGAGTGGCAAGTGGCTCCCGTCAATATGGCTCTTCAAGTAGCCATCAACGTTCAAGTTCCCGTTTCCGCGTGGATTCCCGCTTCCGCCGTCAGGGACGGCAGCTCCATCCAGGTAAAAACGCCGTCAGGAATGCAGGAACGCAAGGTGCAGGTAGTGGCGTTAAAAGACGGCAGAGCCCTGGTGACCGTTCCGGAATTCCAGTCAGGGGACGCTCTGATTCTTTAATTCATTTTTTCAAAGGGATATCCTTTCCCACCCATTTTTCTGCCGCGGGGGAATCATTCTTTTCAAAAATTTCCCGTTGGAGGGACAACTCGTCCACAAACTGGAAACCGATACGGCCGGAAGGGAAAATACGGCATCGGGAAGGCGCGGGAATTCTGGAATGCGGAACGCGTGGGAGTCTTTTGAAAAAATATTTTTCGGTATTATTTACTTTAGTCTTGTTTCGTTGATTTTTCCGATTTTTTATCGAAGCAATTTGCTAAATATCAATATTTAAAATATTCTGAAAATCTTGCGACAAGACTATTCTGCATAATTCCGATATTTTTTAATGGGCTTCCAGCCAGTTGCCTCCCGTCCTGGCTTCCACCAGAATGGGAACGCCGTTGGGCAGGGGCAGCGCGCTGACCATGGCTTCCTCTATCTTGGGAATGAGAGCCAACTCATCCCTGTGCAGGTCCACCAGCAATTCATCATGAATTTGGAGGATAAGCCGGGATCTGGTGCCTTTCAGCAATTTGTCCACATGGATCATGGCTATTTTAATCATATCCGCCGCCGTGCCCTGGATGGGGGTGTTGATGGCAGTACGTTCCGCGGCGGACTTAATGGTCTTGTTGGCGGAATTGATTTCCGGAATCATCCTCCGTCGCCCCAATAGCGTTTCCGCGTAACCGGCTTGTTCCGCTTTGTGAACCAGGTCTTCCATGAAGGATTTAACTATGGGGAACTGGGTAAAATAGTTTTCAATCAAAGTGGCGGCTTCCCCGCGGGGGCAGCCCAGCCTCTGGGAGAGACCGAAGGCGGAAATGCCGTAAATAATGCCGAAATTCACCGTTTTGGCCGCACGGCGCATAACGGCGTCCACCTGGTCGCGGGGAATGCCGTACACACGGGCGGCCGTTTCCGTATGGATGTCCCGT
>ULRJ01018400.1_pt1 | contig 12817 bp, 6 predicted proteins | sample 1955321 | NCBI WGS metagenome assembly ULRJ01 (sample SAMEA4835679, study PRJEB28245) | human gut metagenome | biome: gut microbiome; material: fecal sample | place: Denmark | collected 2008 | reverse complement strand
CTGGTTTAATAGATAAGTGTTGTATCATGATAGAATGATAATTTATTTTTAGACAGAAGAACATAAGAACAAAAGATAAAATAGTAGTTTAATAAACTACAGAAATAATTTTCCAAGTGCGGCCTTTATGTTCTTTTGCTCTTATGTCTAAATTAAATTCCTATTCATAAAACTAAAACCATGTATTGACCGGTTTCTGCCATGCTGAAACTAAGAGTTTTCCAAGCTTGAAACTAAAAGTTTCACACCGAGAAACGAAGTGTTTCACGCCGAGAAACAAAGTGTTTCAACCAATGAAACAAATATTGGAACCGGAGGAAACAAATCTTTAAACCGGTGGGATGGGATTAGACAGATAGGAGATAGGTATGTAACATACTTGCAACCTATCTTTCAATTGATTGTATTTTCTTCGTCTTATCATTGTAATACCTCCCCTCTACCTTTGCCCACAGATTTAAAAACGTAGAGCAAAGTTCGATGAAAAAACTATTTCTTTTAAGATTTTCTGTTGCGGCCTTCTTCTGTTTGTTGTGTGTACTTCCCGCATTGGCTGCAAATATCAAGGTAAAAGGAGCTGTGAAAGACAAACTTTCAAAGGAACCTCTGATAGGAGCGACTATTCGCCTGATAGGCACACCAGCCGGAGCAGTTACCGATATGGACGGTAATTTCGAATTGAATGCCGCCGGTGTTTTGGAAGGTATGTATGATATTGAGATTAAATATGTAGGCTACAAGACCGAAGTACGCCGCAAGGTTCGTGTAGAGAATGGTAAACTGGTGATACTGAATCTGGAACTGGAAACCGACGCCCAGGAACTTTCTGATGTAGTAGTTGTAGCAAAGAAGAATCGTGAAAACGAGAATATGCTTTTGCTCGAACAGCAGAAAGCTGTTATCGCCGTGCAGTCTGTAGGTGTGAAGGAACTCTCCCGTAAAGGCGTTTCCGATGCCGAAGGCGCTGTCACCAAAGTTTCCGGAATCTCCAAGCAGGACGGAGTAAAAAACGTCTTTGTCCGTGGACTGGGCGACCGTTATAATACCACCACCTTCAACGGGTTTCCCGTACCGTCGGAAGATCCGGAATACAAGAATATCTCACTCGATTTCTTCGGGACAGACATCATACAGTCTGTCGGAGTAAACAAAGCCTTTACCGCCGGTGGAAGCGGTGATGTGGGAGGGGCCAATATTGATATTGCTTCCAAAGAACTGGTCGGCAGCGGATATGTCAGCGCAGGCGTTTCTGCAGGAGTGAATACACAGACTATGACCACCGACTTCCTGAAACCGGACGGAACGAACCCCTTCGGATTTGCCAACCGTACACAACTGTCGGGTAACGCATGGGGATTTGAAAACAAGCTGGATCCGGCAGCACAGAATTTCCAGATAGACCGCAGTTACAATATATCCGGCGGAAAGAGATTCTACGTAGGCGGAGAACGTAACGTTCTCTCTTTTTTCGCCACTGCAGGGCATACCATGGATTATCGCTACACAGATGAAACCATACGTAATACCACAACCGACGGAACCGTCTACAAGGACATGACAGGGCATAAGTCCGCCGTCAATATCAGTCAACTGGCACTGGCCAACGTGGATTTTGATATGCAGAACCGTCACCACCTGGCATACAATCTTATGCTGGTGCACAACAGCACCCAGTCTGTTGGAAATTATGAAGGCAAAAATGATACCTTCAGCGATGATTACGGTAATCAAGGGATGACCCGCCGCCAACAAGTGAATGACAACCTGCTTATTGTCAACCAACTGACGAGTAACTGGGGACTGACAGACGCGTTGAGCTTCGACGCGGGAGTCTCTTATAATATGGTGCGCGGATACGAACCGGATCGCCGCATCAACGAGATAACGAAGAATGATACAGGTTACGGGCTGGTAGGAGGAAATACGCAGTTCCGCACTTTTGCCGCTTTGACGGAGAACGACCTGAATCTTCGCGGTGGACTGGTATATCGGCTAAAGGACAGTCAGGAAGAAATATCGCAGCTTCGCATAGGCTATACGGGACGCATCGTAAATGATGATTTTGAACAGACGGAATACAACCTGATAACTCTTAACGGGCCGTCGTTCACTTCATTGAATGATATTGCACTGGATGACTTTTATACATCCGCCAATTTCGGAACCCGCTTTAACGTAGACAATGCCGTAGACAAATATACAGTGAAAAAGAATATACACTCCGTTTATGCGGAAGCCGTCTACCAGTTTTCATCCCGCTGGGTGGCAAACCTGGGAGTGAAGTATGATAACGTTGATATGACCGTGGATTACAACGTAGACAAAGGCAACTCCAAAGGAAAGAACAGCATCAGGGAAAACTATTTTCTTCCGAGCCTGAATCTGAGATATAACCTGACGGACAAACATACATTGCGACTGGGGGCGAGTAAGACATACACATTGCCGCAATCAAAAGAGATTTCACCTTACCGCTATGTAGGAGTCAACTTCAAGAGCCAGGGTAACGCGAATCTGAAACCGTCGGACAACTACAACCTGGATTTGAAATGGGACTTTACCCCCACACCTACGGAACTTATCTCGCTTACCGCCTTCTACAAAATGATAAAGAACCCTATTTCACGTATCGAAACTCCGAGCGCAGGCGGATTCCTCTCTTATGAGAACATATCCGGCCAGGCTACCGTAGCAGGTATCGAGCTGGAAATACGCAAGAATCTTCTCGTACGTCCGGCAGGGAAAAACGGCACGAACAGGCTTTCGGCAGGGCTCAACGGCTCATACATCTACACTAACGCCATAATAGATGACCCCGACATCGCGGCTACCGACAAGGAAGGCTCCCAGCTCGAAGGGGCAGCGCCGTGGATTGCAAACTTTGATTTGTCGCATACCTATTCTACCGGTAGGCACTCATTTACCAACACTCTTGTTTTGGGATATGTGGGCGAGAAAGTATATACCCTCGGCACGCAAGGATACCGGAACATCATGGAAGAAGGAGTAACCACACTTGATTTTGTATCGCAGGCCAAGTTCGGCAAGCATTTCTTGTTCAGTCTCAAGGCACGCAACCTGCTCAATCCGGCCTACCGGTTGAGGCGGGAAGCCAGCGGCAACAACCGGAAAGTAGTGTTGGGCGATTATAAGAAAGGAATAAACGTGAGCTTGGGAGTGTCGTGCACATTTTAGGCTCTTACATATAAACTATTTAAATATTTAAAGGAAATGAAAAGACTATTTTTAAGCATGATGGCTATGGCAGCCATGGCAACAACCTTGACCCTGACTTCTTGCGGAAGTGATAATGATGGAGATAACATTCCGGGCGACTCGTCCATATTGGCAGCAGACGGAAAAACTCTGAAAGGAAATCTTATCGGCAAGCAGACACTGGAAGCCGGCGACTATGTGCTGGGCGGAACTGTCATTATCGAAAACGGCGGCGAACTGACTATTCCTGCCGGAACCACCATCAAGGCAGCAAAAGGATTCAGCAGCTATATCCTCGTGGCACAGGGTGGAAAGCTTTATGCGAACGGTACATCTGCCGCTCCTGTAACCTTCACTTCCGGAGAAACTACTCCGAAGTCCGGCGACTGGGGCGGAATCATTCTGAACGGAAAAGCACCTATCTCCGGTGCGAACGAAAGCGGCAATACTGCCAATGCCGAAGTGAACAATGCCTATAAATATGGTGGTGACAACGCGTCGGACAATTCTGGGGCGCTTACTTACGTCAATATCTTCTATGCAGGTGCGCGCAACACTGCCGACATCGAGCACAACGGATTGACACTGAACGGTGTGGGAAACGGAACGAAAGTTGAGAACATCTATATCCTTGAGAGTGCGGATGATGCCATCGAGTTTTTTGGCGGTACGGTCAACGTAACCAATCTTCTGGCTGTGAACCCGGATGATGATATGTTCGACTTCACACAAGGATATACAGGTACTTTGAAAAACTGCTACGGTATTTGGGAAGAAGGATATACCAGTACGGAAGAAGACCCGCGCGGCATCGAAGCCGACGGTAACCTGGACGGAAAAGGGCCGGAGCATAAGAATCAGTCGAACTTTATCGTAGATGGCATGACTATCATCAACAATACCGTAGGCGGCAACACTACCACCGGACAGAAGAATGCTATGGACGATGTGATTAAAATACGCCGTGGAGCAACTGCCACTATCAAGAACGCTCTGGTGACATCGACATTGAATCTGACGGGATTGAAAGCCAAGGACTTGGTGGACGCAACCGACTCCAAAGGAGGTGGTACGGTGACAATCAACGTGACTTGCAACCTTTCTTCTTTCTCATACAGCAAAAAGGAAAGAGTAGATTATGAAGACAGCAGTGACCCAGGCAAGAATGTAGAGAACCAGGGAAGCATCACGCTTACAGAAGGAGCTTCCAATACCGGTGCGGATACTTCGGTTATGGGGTGGACAGGTTATACTTTTCCGGCACTTTAAGCTGAATAGCGGTGGAATAAGATACAGGGTATTGTCGTCTCTGTCACGTACTTTCCGCTATATAATTATTAGTGGCTTTATAGTATCTCTTTATTCCTTTTTCGTATCTTTGCTATTCATTTTCATTTAATGAAATAAAATATGCAAACAGACTACGAGCGGTATATCAAGATGGCTTCTCTAGCCCAGATAGGGTGGTGGGAAGCCGATTTTGCCGCAGGACATTATTTGTGCTCTGATTTCCTTTGTGACCTTCTCGGATTGGAGGGGGATACCATTTCCTTTCAGGATTTTCAGAATTTGATACGCGAGGATTACCGTGAGCAAATCATTCAAGAGTTTCGTGCAAATGCGAATATACACCGGAACTTTTATGAACAGACTTTTCCTGTTCATTCCAAGTATGGTGAAATCTGGTTGCATACTCGTCTGGCTCACCGTGAGAAAGGCACGGGAACCAATGATGGTGATAAATCTTTCGGAGTCATCCAGCGGGTGGAAGCTCCTAAAGAAACCGAACAAAGAGACGCATTGAGAAGGGTGAACAGTCTGCTTCGCCGTCAGAATTTTATCTCCCAGTCTTTACTCCGTTTCCTTCGCGATGAAGAAGTAAACTCTTGTGTCATGGAGATTTTGAATGATATCCTGAATCTCTATTACGGTGAAGGGCGTGTCTATATCTTCGAATATGATGAAAATCACACTCATCAGAGTTGTACCTACGAAGTCGTCTCCGAAGGCGTATCGTCCGAGAAAGGCAGTCTGCAAGATATTCCTATCGATCAGGGGAGATGGTGGAGCCGGCAGATTCTTTCCGGCAAGCCTATTGTGCTGAATTCCTTGAATCAGTTGCCCGCAGAGGCGGACGAGGAATTTCATTTCCTTGATGCGCAAGGCATCCTGTCGATGATGGTGACTCCTTTGATGGCAAACGACCGTATCTGGGGATATATGGGCATTGATTTAGTCAAGTCCTATCACGAATGGAGCAATGAAGATTATCAGTGGTTTTCTTCATTAGCCAATATTATCGGCATCTGTATCGAACTGCGTAAGGCCAAGGATGATGTAATCCGTGAACAGGTCTTCTTGAACAACTTGTTCCGCTTTATGCCGATGGGGTATATTCGGTTGTCGATAGTCCGGGACGAGAGGAATGAGCCTTGTGATTATAAGATAACGGATGGGAATAGCTTGGTCGTTAAGTTTTTCGGCAGGCCGATAGAAGAATACAAGGGATGTCTGGCTTCAGATATACATCCCGACTATGTTTCTAAACTCGACCTTTTGATAAGTGTGATGCGTGATAATACTTATAAGGAAGGGAATGAGTACTTCGCCAAAACCGGGACTTATACCCATTGGATTGTTTATTCACCGGAGAAAGATGAAGTGGTTGCCCTGTTCCTCGATACTACGCAGGCGGTGAAAGCCAACCGGGCAATGGACCGCAGCGAAAAACTATTCCAGAATATCTTTGCCAATATTCCGGCGGGAGTGGAAATTTACGACAAGGACGGTTATCTGGTCGATATGAACAATATGGATTTGGAGATATTCGGAGTGCTGGACAAATCGGCAGTGATAGGGGTGAATTTCTTTGAAAACCCGAATGTCTCACAGGTTATCCGTGACCGCGTGAAGAATGAAGATATGGTAGATTTCCGTCTCAACTATTCTTTCGAACGGGCTGAAGGTTATTATACTTCCAGTCTTTCAAAGTCGATAGATATCTATACCAAGGTCAGCAAACTCTACGACAACGAGGGCAACTTTAACGGATATATTCTTATTAGCATTGATAACACCGAACGTCTTGACACGCTGAACCGTGTCCGTGATTTCGAGAACTTCTTCCTGTTGATATCAGACTATGCCAAAGTGGGTTATGCCAAGTTGAACCTCATGAACCGGAAGGGATATGCCATCAAGCAATGGTATAAGAATATGGGAGAGGATGAAGATACTCCGTTGAGTGAAGTCGTAGGCGTTTACCGCCATGTGCATCCGGACGACCGGCAAAGTATTCTTGATTTCTTCGAAGAAGTGAAGAAGGGCAACAGACGTCATTTCCAGAAGGAAATGCGTGTTCGCCGTGTGGGGACGACAGACCGGTGGAACTGGGTACGCTCCAATATCGTAGTGACTACCTACAAGCCGGAAGAGGATGAGATAGAAATCATAGGCATCAATTACGATATCACGGAGTTGAAGGAGACGGAGGCGGAACTGATTCTGGCACGTGACAAGGCGGAAATGGCCGACCGTCTGAAGAGTGCTTTCCTTGCCAATATGAGCCATGAGATCCGCACTCCGTTGAATGCCATTGTCGGTTTCTCTGACTTGCTGGTTGAAGCGGATAATCTTGAGGAACGGAAAGAATACGTTAAAATAGTCCGTGACAATAATGACTTGCTGCTGCAACTGATTACGGATATACTTGACCTTTCGAAGATTGAAGCCGGTACGTTCGAATTTTCTATCGGAGATGTCGATGTGAACGCACTGTGCGAAGATATTGTCCGCTCCATGCAGATGAAAACGAAGGAAGGAGTGGAACTTCTGTTTGACTCGTGTCTTTCGCAATGCCATATTATCAGCGACCGCAACCGTCTGCATCAGGTTATCTCCAACTTTGTGAACAACGCGATTAAGTTTACTTCGCACGGAAGTATCCGTGTGGGGTATCAGATAAAGGGCGAAGAACTGGAATTTTATGTACAGGATACGGGAGTGGGGATTGACGAGGAACATCAGTCGCATATCTTCGAGCGTTTTGTCAAGCTCAACTCTTTCGTGCCCGGCACAGGACTGGGACTTTCCATCTGTCAGAGTATCGTAGAGCAACTGGGCGGACGGATAGGCGTTGACTCCGAACCGGGCAGGGGTTCACGGTTCTGGTTCAGGCTGCCGGGGGTGATTGTGACGGAATGAGTATATTGGGAATGTACGGCTTTTCAGGCATTCAGACTGTAACGATAATAAGAGAAAAGGCAGTAGCTGCTCCCGTTGATGGGAGGCTACTGCCTTTTTCTGTTATACAGTTCCGGCCGATTTTTTTTTATTATATACCGAACGAGAGTTTATCAATAGACTGATATACGATACTTGCGATACCCAGTCCGATAATGCCCAGCGTACAAAGCGCCAGTCCCCATTTTGTACAGCGGTCGCTGCGGAATGTGGGAATCGGATCGTCGGAAGGGGTGATATACATTGCCTTCACAATCAGCAGATAGTAGTACAGTGAAATCACTGTATTGACCAATGCGATGAATACCAGCAGATGGAAACCTGCATCGAAAGCCGCCATGAAGATAAAGAACTTCGAGAAGAATCCGGCAAAAGGAGGGATACCTGCCAATGAGAATAAAGACAGGGTCATAAGGAGCGCTATCTTCGGATTCGTCTTGTAAAGTCCCGCATAATCTTCGAGTGTGAACTTCTGGCTGCGTAGTGCCACGATAGTGATTACGGCAAATACGCCGAGGTTGGCGGCAGCATATACAAGTACGTAATATACTAACGCTGTCATTCCCTGTGCGGTGCCGCCGATAACGCCCAGCATGATATATCCGGCTTGTGAGATACTGGAGAATGCCATCAGACGTTTCAGGTTCTGCTGGCGGATAGCGAATATGTTGGCAATGGTGATAGAGGCGATAATCACCCAGTAAAGCACTTCCTGCCAGTCGTTTATCATCGGAGCGAATACTTTGATAAGAATAGCCATTAGCACGAAAGCGGCCGAACCTTTTGAAACAACGCTCAGATAAGCGGTGACCGTACTTGGTGCACCTTCGTATACGTCTGCTGTCCAAAGGTGGAACGGAACGAGTGATAACTTGAATGCCATCCCTGTGAAGAAGAATACGAATGCCATGATTTGCAACGGATTTCCGTCGATATGGGCGGGAAGGTCTTCAAAATACAACGTTCCGGTGGAACCGTAAATCATGGACAAACCGAACAACAACAGGGCGCTGGAGAAGAGGGCGGTAAGAATATACTTGGCTCCTGCTTCGGCAGAGTTGTGACGGTATTTGTCGAAGGCAATCAAGGCAGCCATCGGGATGGATGCCGTTTCCAGTCCGATGAAGAACATCAGGAAGTGTCCGGCGGAAATCATGAGATACATACCAAACAGAGTGGAGAGTGTCAGTACATAAAATTCTCCTTGTTTGAAAGAGGTATCTTCACGTTTCATCCATTCGTGTGCCATCAGGAAGACAATCAGTGTACCTACGTTCAGAATTGACTTGACAACCGTATGCATGGGTACGTAGTGGTACATACCGCCGAATACGTCGGCAGCAGTTCCCGGAACGAGATTGATAGCTGTATGAATCGCCATCAGAATGACGGGTAACATGGTGTTCAGTCGTGCTTTTCCGTCATTTTTGTGTGCGTCCGGACTCATGAAGAGGTCGGCCAAGAACAGTAGTAGCAGAACAACTACGAGCGACAGCTCTTCTCGCATATGTAGAAATTGTGAATAATCCATATTGTAATTTACTATTTAACGATTTACAATTTACTATTTAGGGTATCAGTTGTGAGACAACCGGCAATACACTTTCACCAATCATGTGGCTGATCCAAAAAGGAGCCATACCCAGTCCGGCTACACAAACGATGAGGCAGATAACGGCTACACGTTCGTCCCACGTTGCGTCGGTCAGTTCGAGGTGGTGCTTGTTGGTACAGGTTCCATACAGAATCTTACCTACCAGGCGCAGGATATAGACTGCTGTAATCACGATCGAAGAGCAGGCGATGATAGTCAGTGTGCGGTGGAATACATCGTTGTTCTGGAAAGAACCGACGAAGATGGTCATTTCGGCAATGAAACCACTCAGCCCCGGAAGACCGAGGTTGGCAAGACCGGCAATCACGTAACATACACTGAGGAACGGCATAATCTTCATTAGACCGGCAAGCTCGCGAACGTCACGGGTGTGTGTACGTCCGTAAATCATACCGATAAGGGCGAAGAACAAGGCTGTCATCAATCCGTGGGACAGCATTTGGAGGATAGCTCCCGTTGCAGCCGTCTGATTCAGCATCAGGATGGCGAAGAGAACCAGTCCGCAGTGAGATACGGAAGAGTAGGCGTTGATATATTTCAAGTCAGTCTGTACGCAAGCGGAGAAGGCTCCGTAGACCACAGAGATACCTGTCAGTATCAGGAATATCCATGAAAGTTCGTTAGCGGCTTCCGGCATCAGGTACATGGCGATGCGGAAACATCCGTAACCACCCAGCTTCATCAATACTCCGGCATGGAGCATGGATACTGCTGTCGGGGCGGAAGCATGACCGTCGGGACTCCAAGTATGGAATGGGAAGAGGGCACCCAGTACACCAAAGCCGAGGAAAGTCAGCGGGAACCAGATGCATTGTTGTGCAAACGGTATATTGTGCAACTGTGCGATTTCGAGCAGGTTCATTGTCGTTGCTCCCGAGCCGAAGTAGATTCCGAGGATTCCGATCAGCAGGAAGGCGGAACCGCCCATCAGCATCAGTGTCAGCTTCATGGCTGCATATTCCTTGCGTCCCGAACCCCATACGCCGATCAGCAGGTACATAGGTATCAGGGCTATTTCGTAGAACATAAACATGGTGAATAAGTCTACGGATATAAAGAATCCGAATACTCCCATTGACAATAGGGTGAACCAAAGGAAATATTCTTTTGTCAGAGGTTGCAGACGCCAGGAAGCGAATGTTCCGGTGAAGACGATGATGGCGGACAGTAACAGCATGGCTACCGAGATTCCGTCGACGCCGACCGAATAGGAGATATGAAGCGGTGCATACCAAAGGGTGTCTGCACGGAAAAGCATTTCCGCCGTATTTCCGGCACTACGCTCTCCCAGATACATGAATGTAAGTACGACAGATGCAATCAGAAGTGCCGATGCGCCAGTAACCATAACCCCGCGGATCGCTTTTATTCCTCTTGCTGCCCAGAGTCCGGCCAGCATCAGGAGGGGGATAAGTACGAATATTGATAAGAAATTCATCTTTATAATTTACTATTTAAAGATTTACTATTTACTATTTAGAGAATCAACAGTAGGATAAGTGCCAGTGCACCGCAAAGGAACACATATGCATATTGCTGTACTTGACCGCTCTGTAAACCACGGATTTCATCGCTTGTAGTATTGGTAGCCCATGCCAGGAAGTTGAAGAATCCGTCCACTACATGACGGTCCCACCATGCGATAGGAGTAGAGATGCAGCGGAAGATAATCTTGTGCGTAATGAACTGGTATATGTCATCAATATAGAAACGATTGTAAGCAGCCTTGTGCAATCCCTTGAACTGTTTTGCCAACGAATCGGCAACGGGCTGTTTGGCATTCTTATACATCCAGGTAGCGATGGCAATAGAAATAATGGCAATAACCACACTTGTGACAGCTACCGACAGGTCGAGATGGATAGAGTAAGACTCTCCGTTCGAACTGATGAAATGTCCGAAAGGAATAAAGCCGGCTCCACAGGTTATCGCTGCCAGGAACATCAAGGGGAATGTCATCGCTAACGGACTTTCGTGCGGCGTGTGGTGAGCGTGCAATTCTTTGTTTTCCTTGCCCCAAAAGATACCATAGTACAAACGGAACATATAGAAAGCAGTCATCGCGGCAATTACCGTCATCACCCAACCCATTACAGGGCTGTATTGGAAGCAGGCTGCCAGAATCTCGTCTTTCGAGAAGAAGCCGGAGAACGGGGGAATACCCGCAATGGCAAGGCAGGCAATCAGGAATGTCCAGTGAGTGACAGGCATATATTTGCGTAATCCGCCCATTGCGGACATTTCATTGGAGTGTACCGCATGGATAATGCTACCTGCACCAAGGAAGAGCAGTGCTTTGAACATGGCATGTGTGAAGAGATGGAACATGGATGCCATGTATCCCAATCCGCCTTCGTGCGGGTTCATGGAAGTGCAAACGCCCAAAGCTACCATCATAAAACCAATCTGTGAGATAGTAGAGAAAGCGAGTACACGCTTGATATCCGATTGTACGCAAGCTACACTTGCAGCATAGAAGGCAGTGAATGCACCTACCCAGGCTACCATATGCAAAGTGTTCGGAGCATATGCGATGAAGAGCGGGAACATACGTGCCACGAGATAAACTCCGGCAACTACCATCGTTGCCGCATGGATCAGGGCACTGACCGGAGTAGGGCCTTCCATCGCATCGGGCAACCATATATGCAATGGGAACATCGCACTCTTACCGGCACCACCCACGAACATCAGGCCGAGGGCTAACGGAAGCATGGCAGCTCCACCGCTGACCAGTGATACCGTATCCGGAGTGAAACCGAATGTTCCACCATAATATCCGTAAATCAGGATACCAATCAGGAAGCCTAAATCGGCAAAACGAGTGACTATAAATGCTTTCTTGGAAGCGGAGATTGCTGCAGGTTTTGTATAGTAGAATCCGATTAATAAATACGAACTTACACCCACCAATTCCCAAAAGAGATACATTTGGAAGATATTTGTCGCTACTACCAATCCCAGCATTGACATAGTAAACAGGGAAAGGAAAGCGTAATAACGTTGAAAGCCGGTCTCGCCTTTCATGTAGCCGAAGGAGTAGATATGTACCATCAGCGACACGGTAGAGATGACAATCAACATCATTACAGATATGGGATCGAGCAGGATGCCCAGATCAAAGTGTAATGTCTCTGTAAAAGGAAGCCACGTGAAATTATAAGGTATCAATGTGGCAAATGTTCCGTCTTCCAGCCGCGGGGCGGAGAAATATTGGAAAGCAGTCACATAAGACAGTACCGCTACCGTTCCCAGTACCAGAGTACCGATGATACCCGCCGTCCGATGTGACATCCATTTTCCCCCGATTCCCAGTATGAGAAAGGAGAAGAAAGGAAGAAGGAGTATTAGAATTGTTAGTTCCATACAGTTTTATTTAATTACTTGTTTTATTATTACTTATATTTATCATAAACTCATCCATTCATCCGAATGGAAACCTGGAAGTGGCACCTTGGCACCGCTTCACCTTTACCATTTCAGGTCGTCGAGGTTGCGGACTTGGATGCTTCGGAGATTACGGTAGATATTGATCATGATGGCGATAGCTATTGCAGTTTCCGCGGCCGAAATGGCGATGGAGAACAGTGCGAAGAAATAGCCCTCCATTCCTTCCGGGAAGAGAAAACGGTTGAACACGGCAAAGTTGATGTCCGTGGCGTTCAGCATTAACTCTACTGAAATCAGGATAGCCAGCGTGTTACGGCGGGTAAAGAATCCATAGATTCCTGCAAACATCATGAT
>ULRJ01045618.1_pt1 | contig 12941 bp, 12 predicted proteins | sample 1955321 | NCBI WGS metagenome assembly ULRJ01 (sample SAMEA4835679, study PRJEB28245) | human gut metagenome | biome: gut microbiome; material: fecal sample | place: Denmark | collected 2008 | reverse complement strand
AATGAAACAGAAAGCATCTTCCGAGCCAATCGGTTTCAATTTATTGCCGAAGCTCTTCACATTGTCCCAATTGCAAAGCCTGTATGAAGCCATTTACGGTGAGGAGATGGACAAGCGGAATTTCCGCAAGCGTGTTGCAGGAATGGACTACGTAGAAAAGACGGACAAAATAGATAAACTGGGTTCCAAGCGCGGTGCAGCCTTGTATAAGTTTAACAGCAAAGTTTACCGCAAAGACCCGAAATTTAAATTATAATCAATATGCTGGAAGAACTGAAAGAAAAAGTGTTTCATGCCAATCTCGAATTGGTAAAGCATGGATTAGTCATCTTTACCTGGGGAAATGTTTCTGCCATCGACCGTGAAAGCGGACTGGTAGTAATCAAGCCCAGCGGTGTAAGTTATGATGATATGAAAGCAGAAGATATGGTAGTAGTGGATTTAGAAGGCAAAGTCGTTGAAGGACGACTGAAGCCTTCCTCAGATACTCCCACTCACGTAGTACTCTACAAAGCATTCCCGGAAATCGGCGGAGTGGTACACACCCACTCTACTTATGCGACCGCCTGGGCACAGGCCGGATGTGACATTCCGAATATCGGAACGACTCATGCCGACTATTTCCATGACGCCATCCCCTGCACGGCAGACATGACGGAAGCGGAAGTGAAGGGTGCCTACGAACTAGAGACAGGAAATGTGATTGTGAAACGTTTCGAAGGATTGAATCCCGTACATACACCGGGAGTCCTGGTAAAGAACCACGGCCCTTTCTCCTGGGGAAAGGATGCCCACGACGCAGTGCACAATGCCGTAGTGATGGAACAGGTAGCCAAGATGGCAAGCATTGCTTATGCCGTCAATCCAAACCTGACAATGAACCCGTTGCTGGTGGAGAAACATTTCAGCCGCAAGCACGGCCCGAACGCTTATTACGGACAATAAATAATGAAAGATTAACAACTTAAAATTGAATAAAGATATGAACGCATTTGACCAATATGAAGTATGGTTCGTAACAGGAGCACAGCTTTTGTACGGAGGTGACGCAGTAATCGCAGTAGACGCACACTCTAATGAAATGGTAAACGGACTGAATGAATCCGGCAAACTTCCTGTTAAAGTGGTATATAAGGGAACAGCCAACTCTTCCAAAGAGGTGGAAACTGTTTTCAAAGCTGCTAACAACGATGACAAATGTATCGGTGTCATCACTTGGATGCATACTTTCTCTCCTGCCAAAATGTGGATTCACGGTCTGCAACAACTGAAAAAACCGTTGTTGCACCTGCACACCCAGTTCAACAAGGAAATTCCCTGGGATACAATGGACATGGATTTCATGAACCTTAACCAGTCTGCTCATGGCGACCGTGAATTCGGGCACATCTGTACCCGTATGCGTATCCGTCGCAAAGTAGTGGTAGGTTACTGGAAAGAAGAAGAAACACAGCATAAGATTGCCGTTTGGATGCGTGTTTGCGCTGGTTGGGCAGACTCTCAGGATATGCTGATTATCCGTTTCGGCGACCAGATGAACAACGTAGCCGTAACCGATGGTGACAAAGTGGAAGCCGAACAACGCATGGGTTACCACGTAGACTACTGCCCGGTAAGCGAACTGATGGAATATCATAAAGAAATCAAGAATGAAGAGGTAGATGCATTAGTAGCCACTTACTTCAAGGAGTATGACCACGATGCTTCTTTGGAAGACAAATCAACCGAAGCATACCAGAAAGTATGGAACGCCGCTAAAGCAGAACTTGCTATCCGTGCCATCCTGAAAGCTAAAGGTGCTAAAGGATTCACTACCAACTTTGACGATTTGGGTGACATCGAATACAACGGCTTCGACCAAATTCCGGGATTAGCTTCCCAACGCCTGATGGCGGAAGGCTACGGATTCGGTGCCGAAGGCGACTGGAAGTCGGCTGCTCTTTACCGCACTGTATGGGTAATGAACCAGGGACTTCCGAAAGGCTGCTCATTCCTGGAAGATTATACACTGAATTTCGATGGTGCCAACAGCTCTATCCTGCAATCACATATGCTGGAAATCTGCCCGCTTATCGCCGCCAACAAACCACGCCTGGAAGTACATTTCCTTGGCATAGGTATCCGCAAGAGCCAGACTGCACGTCTTGTATTTACTTCAAAAGTCGGTACAGGCTGCACCGCTACGGTAGTAGATATGGGCAACCGTTTCCGCCTGATTGTAAACGACGTAGAATGCATCGAGCCCAAACCACTGCCTAAACTACCGGTTGCTTCCGCTCTCTGGATTCCGATGCCTAACCTTGAAGTAGGTGCAGGCGCTTGGATTCTTGCAGGTGGTACTCACCACTCTTGCTTCTCTTACGACCTGACAGCCGAATACTGGGAGGATTATGCAGAAATCGCAGGCATCGAAATGGTACATATCAACAAAGATACTACTATCAGTTGCTTCAAGAAAGAACTGCGCATGAACGAGGTGTATTACATGCTGAATAAGGCGCTTTGTTAACGATTAACGGAGTAGTGATTAGTGATTAATGGCTGCGCAATATGTCGTTTGGCGTTCATCACTAATCACTAAACACTAAACATTATTAAACATGAAATTAGATGCAAAATCAACAATCGAGACAGGCAAAGCCATTCTAGGTATAGAACTCGGTTCAACGCGAATAAAAGCAGTCTTGATTGACCAGGAAAACAAGCCAATCGCCCAAGGCAGCCACACATGGGAAAACCAGTTGGTCGACGGGCTTTGGACTTATAGCATTGAAGCTATCTGGTCAGGCTTGCAAGATTGCTATGCCGACCTACGTTCCAACATAAAGAACTTATACGGTGACGTGGAAATCGAAAACCTGGCAGCTATCGGTGTCAGCGCCATGATGCACGGGTATATGCCGTTCAATGAAAAAGAAGAAATCCTCGTGCCTTTCCGTACCTGGAGAAATACCAATACAGGCCGGGCAGCGGCAGCCTTGTCCGAACTATTTGTCTACAACATCCCTCTGAGATGGAGCATTTCCCATTTATATCAGGCCATTCTGGACAACGAAGCGCACGTCAAAGACATCAAGTTTCTGACAACCCTTGCAGGTTATGTACATTGGCAGATAACAGGTGAAAAGGTGCTGGGCATCGGTGACGCATCGGGTATGCTCCCCATAGATCCGGCTACCAACAACTATTCCGCAGAAATGGTGGCAAAGTTCGACAATCTCGTTGCTCCAAAGGAATACGGCTGGAAGCTGGAAGACATTCTGCCTAAAGTATTGTCTGCCGGTGAAAATGCCGGCGTCCTCACGCAGAAAGGAAGTAAGAGACTTGACGTATCAGGTCATTTGAAAGCAGGAATACCGGTCTGCCCGCCGGAAGGAGACGCAGGAACCGGCATGGTTGCAACCAATGCCGTCAAGCAACGTACCGGAAACGTATCGGCAGGCACTTCCTCATTCTCTATGATTGTATTGGAGAAAGAATTATCGAAGCCGTACGAAATGATTGACATGGTTACTACTCCGGACGGAAGCCCCGTTGCCATGGTACATTGCAATAACTGTACATCCGACCTCAATGCGTGGGTTAACCTGTTCAAAGAATACCAGGAACTTTTGGGTATCCCTGTAAATATGGATGAAATCTACAGCAAGCTCTACAACATTGCGCTCACAGGTGATGCCGACTGCGGTGGTCTTCTCTCCTACAATTACATCTCCGGTGAACCTGTAACAGGTATTGCTGACGGAAGACCCTTGTTTGTACGTTCGGCAAATGATAAGTTCAGTCTGGCAAACTTTATGCGGACTCATTTATACGCTTCAGTCGGAGTACTCAAGATTGGTAACGACATCCTGTTCAATGAAGAGAAAGTCAAAGTCGACAGAATCACAGGACACGGCGGATTATTCAGAACCAAGGGAGTAGGCCAAAGAGTACTTGCAGCAGCTATTAACTCGCCTATTTCAGTAATGGAAACTGCCGGTGAAGGTGGTGCCTGGGGTATTGCCCTGTTAGGTTCCTACCTCGTGAACAATGAAAAGCAACAATCCCTCGCCGAATTTCTGGACGAAAGTGTATTTGCCGGTGACGCAGGTGTCGAAGTATCGCCTACACCTGAAGATGTAGCCGGTTTTAACACATACATCAAAAGCTACAAGGCAGGATTGCCTATTGAGGAAGCAGCAGCCAAATTTAAATAAGTCTCATCACAGGGACTTCTCCGCTTCTTTCTCAACATCATTTAGATATAAACATAAACCATCCCCATCCCCTATCCTTTTGGAGAGGGATAAGGGGAAATCTATTATCATGAAAACCATCTCGTTCATACTTTCCCCTGCAAGATTTGAAGCTGCCGGACAGCCTTTTTCTGCAAGCTCAACAGACTGATTTACATTAATAACCAAGGTTCATCATCATCAGAAATCAAACATCTAATAATCATTTAAACAAATACCATTTTATGAAAGCAAAACTATTAATCAGCACAGCCTTTTTGGCAGCGTCGGTATCTCTTTCCGCACAGAAGAGTGCTACCATCACCGTACATGCCGAGCAAGGCAAAGAAATCATCCCGAAAGAAATCTACGGCCAGTTTGCCGAACACCTGGGCTCATGTATCTACGGTGGGCTTTGGGTAGGCGAAAATTCGGATATTCCTAATATCAAAGGATACCGCACGGACGTATTCAATGCATTAAAAGACTTGGCAGTCCCCGTTCTCCGCTGGCCGGGCGGTTGCTTTGCTGACGAATATCATTGGATGGACGGCATTGGCCCGAAAGAAAACCGTCCAAAGATGGTTAACAATAACTGGGGCGGAACAATCGAAGACAACAGCTTTGGTACACATGAGTTCCTGAATCTTTGCGAAATGCTGGGCTGCGAACCTTATGTAAGTGGAAATGTAGGCAGCGGTACGGTAGAAGAACTTGCCAAATGGGTAGAATACATGACATCGGACGGCGACTCTCCAATGGCGAATCTCCGCCGCAAGAACGGTCGTGACAAAGCATGGAAAGTAAAATATCTCGGTGTAGGGAATGAAAGCTGGGGATGCGGTGGCAGCATGCGTCCGGAATACTATGCAGACCTCTATCGCCGTTATTCTACCTATTGCCGCAACTATGACGGCAACCGCCTGTTTAAAGTTGCCAGCGGTGCCAGTGACTACGATTACAACTGGACAGATGTATTGATGAACCGTGTAGGACATCGCATGCAAGGTCTTTCCCTGCATTACTATACAGTGACGGGATGGAGCGGGAGCAAAACATCTGCAACCCGGTTCAATAAGGACGATTATTACTGGACAATGGGCAAATGCCTTGAAGTGGAAGACGTACTCAAGAAACATTGCGCCATCATGGACAAGTACGACAAGGACAAGAAAATCGCCCTCTTGCTTGACGAATGGGGAACCTGGTGGGATGAAGAGCCGGGAACTATCAAAGGGCATTTATATCAGCAGAACACACTGCGTGACGCTTTCGTAGCTTCATTGAGCCTTGACGTATTCCACAAATACACCGACCGCCTGAAAATGGCAAACATCGCACAGATAGTCAACGTACTCCAATCCATGATTCTGACGAAAGACAAAGAGATGGTGCTCACTCCTACTTATTACGTCTTCAAAATGTACAAAGTACACCAGGATGCCACTTATCTTCCAATCGAACTGGACTGCGAAAAAATGAATGTACGCGACAACCGCACCGTACCTATGGTGAGCGCAACCGCATCGAAAGACAAAAACGAAACGATTCATATTTCCCTCTCGAATGTGAGCGCTGACGAAGCACAGGAAATAACCGTCAACCTGGGAGATACAAAAGCAAAAAAAGCTGTCGGAGAAATCCTTACCTCTGCCAAACTGACCGATTACAATTCTTTTGAAAATCCTGATATTGTAAAACCGGCACCCTTCAAAGAGGTAAAAATCAATAAAGGCACAATGAAGGTAAAACTTCCTGCTAAGTCTATTGTTACTTTAGAGTTACAGTAATTCAAGGGCTGTTACTTATTGTACCACAAACAAGAAGACTGTTAAAATGGTAATAAAAAAGATGGCACTTTTGGATTGTTAAATCCACATAAAGAGTTATCTTTGCCAGCAATCTGACAGAAATCAATTAAATTTTAATGATATGAACGATAACAAACTTATGAATCGTGCAGCGGATAACATCCGTATTCTTGCTGCTTCAATGGTTGAAAAAGCCAATTCCGGTCATCCGGGTGGTGCCATGGGTGGTGCTGATTTTGTTAATGTACTCTTCTCTGAGTTTCTAGTATACGATCCGGAAAATCCCCGTTGGGAAGGACGCGACCGCTTTTTCCTCGACCCGGGTCATATGTCTCCGATGCTTTATTCCACGCTGGCATTGACAGGAAAATTCACTCTGGATGAACTGAAAGAATTCCGCCAATGGGGAAGCCCTACTCCAGGACACCCTGAAGTAGACATCATGCGTGGTATCGAAAACACTTCTGGTCCGCTGGGACAGGGACATACTTTCGCCGTAGGTGCCGCTATTGCCGCCAAATTCCTGAAAGCCCGCTTCAACGAAGTGATGAACCAGACAATCTATGCTTACATCTCCGACGGTGGTATCCAGGAAGAAATCTCCCAAGGTTCCGGACGTATTGCCGGCGCACTGGGACTGGACAATCTGATTATGTTCTATGACTCCAACGACATTCAGCTTTCCACTGAAACGAAAGATGTAACCGTTGAAGACACAGCCATGAAATATGAAGCATGGGGATGGAAAGTAATCAGTATCAACGGTAACGACCCTGACGAAATCCGTGCGGCTATCAAGGAAGCACAGGCTGAAAAAGAACGTCCGACACTGATTATCGGTAAGACCGTAATGGGCAAAGGCGCACGCAAGGCAGACGGCAGCAGCTACGAAGCCAACTGCGCTACTCACGGTGCTCCGCTCGGTGGCGACGCTTATGTAAATACAATCAACAACTTGGGCGGTGACCCTACCAACCCGTTCGTAATCTTCCCGGAAGTAGCCGAACTGTACGCAAAACGTGCAGAAGAACTGAAGAAAATCGTAGCTGAAAGATACGCAGTGAAAGCCGCATGGGCAAAAGCTAATCCGGAATTGGCTGCCAAACTGGAAGCTTTCTTCTCAGGCAAAGCCCCGAAAGTGGATTGGGTTGCTATCGAACAGAAAGCAGGCAGCGCAACCCGCGCCGCATCCGCAACCGTATTAGGCGCACTTGCTACCCAGGTAGAAAACATGATTGTCGCTTCTGCCGACCTTTCCAACTCCGACAAGACCGACGGCTTCCTGAAGAAAACCCATTCTTTCAAGAAAGGTGATTTCAGCGGAGCATTCTTCCAGGCTGGTGTATCCGAGTTGTCGATGGCTTGTATCTGTATCGGTATGTCACTTCACGGTGGTGTTATCGCTGCCTGCGGTACATTCTTCGTATTCTCCGACTATATGAAACCAGCCGTACGTATGGCTGCCTTGATGGAACAACCCGTAAAATTCATCTGGACGCACGATGCATTCCGTGTAGGTGAAGACGGTCCTACTCACGAACCGGTAGAACAGGAAGCACAAATCCGCTTGATGGAGAAACTGAAAAACCATAAGGGACACAACTCTATGTTAGTACTTCGCCCGGCTGATGTGGAAGAAACAACAATCGCATGGAAACTCGCCATGGAAAATATGTCCACTCCGACCGGCTTGATTTTCTCCCGTCAAAATATCGCCAACCTTCCGGCAGGAACCGATTACGAACAAGCAGCCAAAGGTGCTTATATCGTAGCAGGTTCTGACGAAAACCCGGATGTCATCCTGGTAGCTTCCGGTTCTGAAGTCTCTACTTTGGTAGCCGGCACAGAATTGCTTCGCAAGGATGGCGTAAAGGTACGTATCGTATCTGCTCCGTCCGAAGGCCTGTTCCGCAGCCAGTCTAAGGAATATCAGGAAGCAGTTCTTCCGTCAGACGCAAAAATCTTCGGTATGACTGCCGGCTTGCCTGTCACTCTTCAAGGTCTGGTAGGTTGCCACGGTAAAGTTTGGGGATTGGAATCTTTCGGTTTCTCCGCTCCTTACAAAGTGTTGGACGAGAAACTTGGATTCACTGCTGAGAACGTGTATAACCAAGTAAAAGCAATGCTCTAATGAAAACAATCGGATTAGCATGCGACCATGCCGGCTTTGAACTGAAAGAATATGTTCGCGGCTGGCTGGAAGCAAAAGGCTGGGCTTATAAGGACTTCGGAACAGACTCTACCGCAAGCGTAGACTATCCGGACTATGCCCATCCGCTAGCCCTCGCAGTGGAATCGGGTGAGTGTTATCCCGGTATCGCTATCTGCGGCAGCGGAAACGGAATCAATATGACGTTGAACAAGCATCAGGGAATTCGTGCCGCACTCTGCTGGAACGCAGAAATCGCACACTTGGCTCGTCAGCACAATGACGCCAATATTCTGGTGATGCCGGGCCGTTTTATCAGTACTGAAGAAGCGGACATGATTCTGACAGAGTTCTTCTCTACAGAGTTTGAAGGCGGACGCCATCAGAACCGTATTGATAAGATTCCGGTAAAATAGCCTGAAGATAAATCAAACAGATATAAAGCTGTTCTTCTTTTTGAAGGGCAGCTTTATTTTTATACCTGTTTCACCGGACAAGCCCGACTATAAACTGATAACAGAAATAACCGCAGACAACAAACTTCAGCAAAGTGCCGAGAATGAATCCGAGCAATGAACCGAACCCGGATTTTAGTGCCTGGGAAAACTCCTTATTTCCCAATAATTCACCAATCACGGCACCGAGAAAGGGACCGACAATAATTCCCCAAGGCAAGAAAAGAAGCCCGACCAACGTTCCGATGATGCATCCCCAATTTCCCCATTTACTACCGCCGCTATATTTACTTCCCAACATTGGAGTGAAATAATCCAATACCTGCAATACAGCTACAATCAATAACCATACGATTAATTGCGTCGTACTATATTGTACTTTATCCGTCAAATGCAGAAAAACCAATCCCAAGTAAGCAATAGGTGGTCCCGGAAGAAACGGAAGAATACAACCTGCCAATCCGGCTATCAGACAAAGGGCACTTATCACAATCAAAACAATATCCAGCATAGTCTATACATTTTAATATCTGCACAAAAGTACAGTATCTTTCAGTAAATACAAGCTAACATCGAGAATTATTTCGCCCCTTCACCTTTCACCGTTTCATGTATCACTCTATCAGTAAACGGTTTATGGTGAAGGTTCTCCCCCTTCACTCATCCCTTCACCGTTTTTTCTTTTCCAAACCGTACCTTTGAAATATAAAAACCGTACCTTTGTCAATTATGTATATATTATACAATATAAAATGAACGACAACAAATTAAAAAACAAATCAGTCCCTTTCAACTACGCCCGCTGCTACAACGAGCAATGTCCGAAAGCTTGTAACTGCCTTCGTCGGGTGGCTGCACTTCTCACTACCGCTGATACTTCCTACATCAGCATTGTAAACCCTATGTGTATTCCGGCAACCGGCATTGACTGCCCCCACTTCCAAACCGCAGAAAAGATGCATGTGGCATGGGGTATCAGCCATCTGCTGGACAAAGTACCTTATAAGGACGGAACAAACATCAAACAACTATTGATTGGACATTTCGGAAAAACGCTTTACTATCGCTTTTATCGCAAAGAACGTTTCCTCAGCCCTACAGACCAAAACTACATCCGCCAGCTTTTTCGCCGGAAAGGTATCACCGAAGAACCGGTCTTCGACAGCTACACGGATGAATATAATTGGTAAAGCTGCGTTCTAACTAGTTTCTAGCCTGCTGAAACTTTTTGTTTCAAGCGCTAGAAACTAAAAGTTTCATACGGTGAAACACTTCGTTTCACACCGAGAAACAAAGTGTTTCATTACTTGAAACGATTCGTTTCAGTAAATGAAACAAAAAATGGAACTAGTTGAAAGCGGAAGAACTCCGGTGAAGGGATAGGTGAAGCTTAGTCCTTCACCCGCTATCACCGATGAACAAAGCGATACAGAAGATGTTGAAGAGGTGAAGGGTATATCTTCATAAAGATATTTAGCTGATAATTTCAATAAATAAACTATATTTGTAAAACGATGAATAAGGAAATGACAAAGAAAGAATTGGATATTGTCTATTTTATTTCATTCTGTATAGAACAATACAAAGTACATATCTCAGCTTCGGGTGCTGAGGTTATGGACTTATTCGACAAGTATGGAGTAACGGAATACTTATTTGAGAATTTTGAGGTACTACATACGGAAAGTCACGTATGAACAAGCAGAATTATGGGTAAAAAGACGTATGCTATCATCTCAAGCAAAAACAGGATATATCAATATCTACGAGCTAAACGAAAGTTCTGTATCTGAAATAGATGTACTGTGGTTCGATGAGCCGACAGAAGAATGGGTCGATTTTGTCATGTCCAACCGTACCCTTATAGATTTCACACATAATCACGACCTCGTATATGGTCCGGTTGCCAATGACAGGGTTTACGCGGCATTCGCCCTATACGAAAGCGGTTTTTTAGAAAAAGAGGGACTTATCAAGAAATTGAAAACTTACAGGCTAGTAAACCAAATGTTATTCCATACCGATAGGTCATTGCAGTATCTAAAATATATTGAATCAAAAGGAATTGCTTATGAATAGAGAAATAACCAATAAAAACCTGCATTTACTGATACCCGGAAAGGTCAGCCTTTTTACCAAGATTTATGTAGAAAAGCAACAGGGCACTCCGTTGGAAGCACTTCGACGTTTTTATCAAAAGAAAGGAACAATGGGAAGCACTACCGACCAATCCCACCATCAATGACATATTGTGGTTGATTCCGTCCGGACATTCCCATCAACAGACAATCACACTTTATACATCTGAAATATCCAATTGCCCCGGAAAATATCGCATTTACAAAACATTCAACAGAGGTACTAAAGTGGCTTATGCGGAATTTGAGCTTGCGGACGGAGGGAAGGACGTTAATATCATGAATAAAAATAGAAGTAAATGAAAACTAGTTTATGATATCGTCCAGCAATAAATCAAAATGCAATGAATAAAATAGTATCATTCAAATATATGTATCCTGCTTCTTTAGATAGAATGTCTAAAGAAGCTTATTCTGTTGGTGAACTTCTTCCTATTGGCATCTCATGGGAATGTAATGGAACCGTATATAGTAAGAAAAATGAGAATGGTGGCTTGTGTGCTACTTTATTAGAGTATGGAAATGTTATTGGTATTGTAGAAAGTCCTTATATGGGTAGCTTCAATCCAGCATATATATTGATTGTCAAGCTAAACTGGGAAACATGGGATTTGTCGAAACCTGAACCGCAAATATATCCATCAGGGGACATGGATGCTGAAGAATATATCACCAGACGAAAACATAATGAAACCACCGCGGAACAAATGGGAAACCTTTATGCGTTAATACCTCAAAAAGATGGTCTATTGTATTGTGAAGGAGTTCGGAATACTTCCAAACTCGTAGAACAAAGCCTTTCGGGAATAGATGTCTTTATAGACAGGCTTTATAGTTATTGTTCTTCAGAAATTTATGTTAGCGAAAAAGTAAAAAATCTTTTTGCCAAGCAGTATGGCGACTTGCTTTCTTTTCAAGAAATACAAACGTTCGTAGCAGACGAGGAACTAATGCAACATTTAGAAAAAGAGGCTGTACGAAAAGAGTTTTTAAAACAACGTGAAGCCGAAATGACTGATGCAGATTGGAAACAATGGTATCAATTACGTGATTCGGCAAGAAAGTTAATAGAAGGAATTTCTATGTTGAAAAGTGAAACAGCCAAAAAGAAACGAGAGTCAAATATTATAGAGAAATTGAACTCTGCTAATAGTGCATATCCACTGAAATATGAAAATTGGATGCTGAATTATTGGCAGAAAGAAATGTGATAAAGTTAACAAAACAATGAAGCATATAGAGAAAATGAATAAAATCAGTTCAGACATTGCATACTTGATAGAACTCTTGCGGAACAAAGGTATTATTTTTACTAAAGGATTATCCGATAAAGAGATACTGGATATAGAAGAAACATTTATGTTTATTTTTCCACCGGATTTGAAACTATTTCTTCAAATAGCGTTGCCTATATCTAATGGTTTTGTCAATTGGCATTCAACGAAAGATGTAAAGTCAAGACTTGACTGGGTCTTTGAAGGAATTGCTTTTGACATAAGAAATAATGCTTTCTGGCATGCTGATTGGGGTGAAAAGCCTGATTCCTTGGCAGAGCAAATCCACATAGCCGAACTATTTTATAATAATTGTCCCAAACTAATCCCAATATATTCACATAGGTTTCTTCCTGCCAGTCCCTGTGAAATGGGAAATCCTGTATTGTCAATATACCAAACAGATATTATATATTATGGAAATGATTTGTTGACATACTTATGTAACGAATTTGGTATAAGAAATTATAAATCGTCATTCCAAAAAGAAAAGCCAAAACATATCGAATTTTGGAGCGATTTTCTATAATGAGACATGTAATACTATTTATTCACCCAATATGCAATAAACTCAAAACGATGCAAATTTCCGTCCACGTTTGCCCCATTTACACAAATAAAAACTATCTTTGCGTTTCAGAATCCCGAAAGACGAAAGAAATGGAGCAAATAGACAACCTGAAAGAGCTTATCAATCAAGGGGACGTGGACACAGCGATTAAGCAATTGGACCAGCTTCTCCAAGACAATTCTGTCGAAGAAGAGAAAGATACTCTTTACTATTTACGGGGAAATGCCTACCGGAAAAAAGGAGATTGGAAACGGGCGCTGGATAATTACCAGTTTGCCATTGATATCAATCCGGAAAGTCCTGCCGTCCAGGCAAGGAAAATGGCG
>ULRJ01002178.1_pt1 | contig 13204 bp, 13 predicted proteins | sample 1955321 | NCBI WGS metagenome assembly ULRJ01 (sample SAMEA4835679, study PRJEB28245) | human gut metagenome | biome: gut microbiome; material: fecal sample | place: Denmark | collected 2008 | reverse complement strand
GTATTGAAAAATCAAGCCATTAACTGAATATCCCTAATTAAACAAGTTTATTGGCAGGCATCGGAAGTAGGCTTCCGGTGCACTTTTTATTTTTCAGAAGAGCATTAACGTATCCCTGTCAAGTGGTATATATTTTTGTAAAACATTAAAAAATATATGTCATGAACAAGATTTTCACTGCTGTATCAGTTTTTGTCGTGGCGGGAGCTATAATGTCATCTTCGGCGGCAGCATTTCCCGGTACGAGTTATTGTGACGCTGCAATGTCGAAAGATAGGATGCCTGACAGATTTTTGTGTTGCGTGAGAGTGAACAGCCGGCCGCAGTAAGGTAACGGTCAGTCGGCATGGGCGATGATGTCGGGCCGGGTAGAGATGTCACGCATTCTCAAGGAAGATGCGCGTGCGACAGGAGCTTTGGTATAGCGTTCGGATGATTCGTACGTTTATGTCGATGTCCCGGTTAATGTCAAGAATGATGTTCCGGGTATCAGCACGTACGATTTTATATTTTTATCGGTAAATTGCCAAACGATATTGGAATATGTGTTGAAATAATGCCTTTAAAATTTTTTTCGCAGTATCACGGAAATCATATTTTTTTCGCGCGGGAATAAAAAAAGCGGGGTATTTTTGAATAATGATTGTAAAAAATCAGTATTTTTGCAAATTGGATTATTTGTGCCGGGACGGTCGTTGGAGCCATGATGGCAGAATGGATACAGGCATATGCCACAAATGCGGCTTTAAATCTGGTACCGGTCACGGTGCATGGAAGGGAAACATAGTGAATATTAAACCATTACACATAAGATATGTATAGAACTAATACGTGTGGCGAGTTGCGCATCGGTGATGCCGGCAAGGAAGTGACCTTGGCGGGCTGGGTGCAGCGTGCGCGCAAGATGGGGGGCATGACGTTTGTCGACCTCCGCGACAGATATGGAATTACCCAGGTGGTCTTTAACAATGAGATTGACCCGGCGCTTTGCGAGGCATCAAATCATCTCGGCAGAGAGTATGTGGTGCAGGTGAAAGGCACGGTGGCGGAACGTTCGTCGAAAAATGCGGCGCTTCCTACGGGTGAGATAGAGATAATCGCTAAGGAGCTGACTGTGCTTAACGCGAGCGAGGTGCCTCCGTTCACTATCGAGGATGATACCGACGGCGGCGATGAGTTGCGCATGCGTTACCGTTATCTCGACCTGCGTCGCGGCTGCGTGCGCAAGAATCTTGAACTGCGCCACCGCATGACGATGGAGGTGCGCCGTTATCTTGACTCGAAGGGTTTCCTGGAGATAGAGACTCCGATGCTCGTAGGTTCGACTCCCGAGGGCGCGCGCGATTTCGTGGTGCCTTCACGTATGAATCCGGGTCAGTTCTATGCGTTGCCTCAAAGTCCGCAGACGCTCAAGCAATTGCTGATGGTGTCGGGAATGGACCGCTATTTCCAGATTGTGAAATGTTTCCGCGACGAGGACCTGCGTGCCGACCGCCAGCCTGAGTTCACGCAGATAGACTGCGAGATGAGCTATGTGGAGCAGGATGATATCATCAACCTGTTCGAGGGCATGGCCAAGCACCTGTTCAAAGAGATAAGAGGTGTAGAGCTTACGGAGCCGTTTATGCGCATGCCGTGGGCCGATGCGATGAAATACTACGGTTCGGACAAGCCCGATCTGCGTTTCGGCATGAAGTTTGTAGAGCTGATGGACATAATGAAAGGCCACGGCTTCGGTGTGTTTGACAACGCGGCCTATATAGGCGGTATCTGTGCGAAGGGCGCTGCAAATTATACCCGCAAGCAGCTCGATGCGCTCACCGAGTATGTGAAACGTCCGCAGATTGGCGCCAAAGGCATGGTGTATGCCCGCGTGGAGGCTGACGGCAATGTGAAGTCGTCGGTGGATAAATTCTACACCCAGGATGTGCTGCAGCAGATGAAGGCTGCATTCGGCGCCGAGCCGGGCGACCTTATTCTGATACTGTCGGGCGACGATGCGATGAAGACGCGCAAGCAGCTGTGCGAGCTGCGTCTGGAGATGGGCAACCAGCTCGGCCTGCGCGACAAGGACAAATTCGCCTGCCTGTGGGTTGTTGACTTCCCGATGTTTGAATGGAGCGATGAGGAGCAGCGCCTGATGGCGATGCACCACCCGTTCACGCATCCGAAGGACGAGGATGTGCCTTTGCTCGACACTGACCCGGCAGCTGTGCGTGCCGATGCCTACGATATGGTAATCAACGGCGTCGAAGTGGGCGGCGGATCTATCCGTATCCACGACAGCGCATTGCAGGGCAAGATGTTCGAGATACTCGGTTTTACTCCCGAAAAAGCTCAGGAGCAGTTCGGCTTCCTGATGAATGCGTTCAAATACGGTGCGCCCCCTCACGGAGGTCTCGCCTACGGTCTTGACCGCTGGGTATCGCTGTTTGCCGGTCTCGACAGCATCCGCGACTGTATCGCGTTCCCCAAAAACAATTCGGGTCGCGACGTGATGCTCGACGCTCCGGCCGCCCTCGACCAGAAGCAGCTTGACGAGCTGCAGCTCTCGCTCAATCCGGAACAGTAGCGGAAGACGGTTCGCGACTTCCGGGAGAGTGATTATGGCGGCAATTGAAAAGTATTATCAGTATAAAATAAGCAATTATGTCACTGATATTGATAAAAGATGTGGTAAAAGTGATAGAGGATGCAATTCCTCCGCATTACCAGGAAGATTATGATAACACCGGACTGCAGATCGGAAGCCTGATGCGTCCGTGCACCGGTGTGCTTCTCTGCGTCGATGTGACGCCGGAAATCATTGTCGAGGCCGCTCAGAAAGGTTGCAATCTCATAGTCTCGCACCACCCTCTGATATTTAATCCGATAAAGAATCTCATCACTACCGGGCGCGTGGACTTCTCCGTCTACAAGGCTATAAAGAACGATATCGCGATTTATTCGTGCCATACGTCGGCCGATAATGTTCCCGGTGCGGGAGTGTCGTGGAAGATGGCCGAAATGCTCGGCATGAGCAACATATCGACGCTTGAACAGCGTGGCGATGACGGAGCCGGAAGCGGTGTCATAGGCGACCTGCCCGAGGCGATGTCGCACCGCGAACTTGTAGAGAAGGTGAAGTCGACATTCGGCTCGCCTGTGGCACGGTGTTCGGCCTATACCCCGGAACGGGGGAAGATAAGCCGTCTGGCGCTGTGCGGCGGTGCGGGAGGTTTTCTGATACCGCGCGCCATAGAATGCGGAGCGCAGGCGTTTGTGGCCTCCGACTGCAAGCACAACCACTTCCTTGACTATGCCAAATCTCTATTTTTGATAGATATCGGGCATTTTGAAAGCGAGGAGTGCACAAAACAGATTTTTTATCAGATAATTAGAGAAAAATTTCCTAACTTTGCACTCTATTATTCAGAATTAGAAAAAAATCCAATAATATATTTGTAAGCAAGATGGCTGAAAAGAAAGAAAAAGAGAAGCAGCTGACAGTGGAAGAACGACTGAAATCACTGTATGAGCTTCAGACTATCCTTACCGAGATTGACAGAATAAAGACCATCCGCGGCGAGCTCCCCCTCGAAGTCAAGGACCTCGAGGACCATATCGAGGGTCTGCGCACGCGTATTGTCAACTATAACAACGAAATTGCCGAACTCAAGCAGAAACTTGCTGCCGAGAAGGAGAAAATCAACGACTCGCAGAATAAAATCGCGCGCTACAAGGAGCAACTCGACAATGTGAAGAACAACCGCGAGTTTGACCTCCTGTCAAAAGAGGTCGAATTTCAGTCGCTTGAAATCGAACTTGCTGAAAAGCATATCAACGAATACAACCGTACCATCGAGCAGCGCAACCGCGATATCGCGGCAACACAGGAAAATCTCACCGACCGCGAGCATATCCTCACCGAGAAACGTGCCGAGCTTGACGAAATCGTATCGGAAACACGTCAGGACGAGGAACGCCTGAGAGAGAAAGCCCTCGACCTCGAGCCGAAAATCGACGCACGTACGCTCGCCGCGTTCAAACGCATACGCAAGAACGCCCGCAACGGCCTCGGCGTGGTCTACATACAGCGTAACGCATGCGGTGGCTGCTTCAACCGCATCCCGCCGCAAAAGCAGCTTGAAATCAAGATGCGCAAGAAAATCATCGTGTGCGAGTATTGCGGCCGTATCCTCGTTGACCCCGCGCTTGCCGGAGTTGAAGAATAACGCGTGACCGGCAGCTACAGATGCCCGCGGAGGCTGTTGAAATTCGGTTAATTATGTAGGGACGCACGGTCTGTGCGTCCGATAATTGATTGATAACCAAGATTTGTCTTGCGGACGCACGAGCCGTGCGTCCCCTACTTTCGTCAGTTCTGCGACATTCGCGTGCGGCTATTTTATGCAACAACAGGCTGATTTTTTGGAAATCAGCGAAAAAAGTGCTATCTTTGCAGCGCTTTTCGGGACGGCTGCGGCAATCCCGATTCAAATATAACCAATAAATTAATCAAAAAGTAAAATGAACCATTACGAAACCGTTTTCATTTTGACTCCCGTTTTGTCTGATGCACAGATGAAGGAAGCGGTAGAAAAGTTCACCAAAGTACTCACCGACAACGGTGCCGCTATCGTGAACGAAGAGTTGTGGGGCCTTCGCAAACTTGCGTATCCCATCCAGAAAAAGTCAACCGGATTCTACACTCTCGTGGAATTTGATGCAGCTCCGGAGACAATCAAGAAGCTTGAGACAGCCTATCGCCGTGACGAACGCGTGCTCCGCTTCCTGACTTTCCGTCTTGACAAGTTTGCAGCAGAATATGCAGCAAAACGTCGCAGCCTCAAGGCAAACAACCCCGAAGTAGAAGTCAAAGAAGTAGAAGTAAAGGAGGACTAAACAATGGCACAGACACAATCAGAAATCCGCTATCTCACTCCGCTTTCAGTGGACGTTAAAAAGAAAAAATACTGCCGTTTCAAACGCAGCGGAATCAAGTACATCGATTACAAAAACCCGGAATTCCTCAAGAAATTCCTCAACGAGCAGGGTAAGATTCTTCCCCGCCGTATCACCGGAACTTCTCTCAAATTCCAGCGCCGCGTAGCCCAGGCTGTAAAGCGTGCACGCCACCTGGCTCTCCTTCCCTATGTAACCGACTTGATGAAATAATCCATTTTAACGCCGTAACAACAATATGAAACTTATTCTTAAAGAAGATGTCGCCAACCTTGGTTACAAGGATGACGTAGTAGAGGTGAAGAGCGGCTACGGTCGTAATTACCTTATCCCTCAGGGCAAAGCCGTAATCGCATCAGAATCGGCGCTTAAAGTGCTTGCAGAAAACCAGCGCCAGCGCGCTCACAAGCTGGCTAAAATCAAGGCCGACGCCGAAGCAGCTGCCGAAGCTCTCAAGGATGTTGCGCTCACTATCGGTGCCAAAGCAAGTGCCAACGGTACTATCTTCGGTTCTGTCAACAATATCCAGATTGCTGAAGCTCTCGAGAAACTCGGTCACAATGTTGACCGCAAGATCATCTTTATCAAGGATTCTGTCAAGGAACTTGGTAAATACAAAGCTGTCGTTAAACTTCACAAAGAAGTCAGCGTAGAAATACCCTTCGAGGTTGTTGCTGAATAATTTTCAGATACGCTTGAACAGTATATGGAGAGTGCGTTCCGCTTAGGGATGCACTCTTTTTTTATATTTATTATAACGGTTGGGCAATAATCCGGCACACCATCCGCGTAACTTTGCAATACGATAATTGATAGTTATTCAACTTAATATTGCAAGGATTATGGTATCGGGAAGAAACAGCAAGACGGCGATAGTGTCGGCAACGGATATAATATTCGCAACTGTAATGGCATGCGGACGCACGGTTTTCCGCGCTACGTATGCGGGAATGAGTTCGGTGGAAGATATACTGGCTGCGCTGCGCCGTGGTGCGCGAAGCGTGATGGCGGGGCCGGTGACGGTGTCGCTGCGCAACGGCACGCAGGGCTGGACCGTAAGGCGCACACTGATGCGCCGCAACGAGCCCGAGGGCATGCAGCTGTCACTGTCGTTTTAATTCATAATTCATAATTCATAATTAGTTGGAGAGGCGGTTTGGGGATACCAGTTATTTGGATTCATTTCGAAATTGCAGTGCACGACAATATAAGTCCCGGTATAATAATTACCGGTGTTGCTGTCCGCGGTTTTTAACTTTCCGCGGACAGTAATAAAACGGCAACTATAGTCTCCACTGTAATTTCTGCCTGTGCCGTTGTTTATTGTTATTCCTTTTGCGCGTCATAGTATTGAAAAATAATAACGACACCGGAGTTTTGTGGACTCCGGCGTCGTTATATGTCTTTTGTCGAAATGAGTTCGGACGATTGTTATTTCTTGCGACGGTTACCGTAGCGGCTCATGAACTTGTCTACGCGGCCTGCGGTGTCGACGAGTTTCTGCTTGCCGGTGAAGAAGGGGTGGCTTGAAGAGGTGATTTCAAGCTTGACGAGGGGGTAGGTTACACCGTCAACTTCGATAGTTTCTTTTGCCGCAACTGTAGAGCGGGTGATGAAGATTTCTTCGTTAGACATGTCTTTGAACACCACTTCGCGGTAGTTGGAGGGATGGATATCTTTTTTCATAATCCTTTAGGAGGTTAATATCTGTTATTCAATACATTATTATTACCGTTGGTAGGACGGTCTTTCGTAATGGCTTGCAAATTTACGCAAAATCTCCGATACTTCAAAGATTTTGCGCAAAAAAAGTCGCGGGGGACGATTGGTGATGTCAGAATTTTACAGCGCATTTAATCATTGCTTCGCGTCCGCGTAGCGGCAGTTCGCAATATCGCCAGTTTAGACCGTTTTCAGTCGAATAGGCGTACTTTGAGTTGTTGAGGATATTCTTCATTTCGCCTTCTATGAAAATCTTTTTTGACAGGCGGTATGTCACTGTGAAGTCAAGGAAGTTGCTTGATTTGTATTGTCCGGGCTGAATTTGGTTGGTGAAATTTTCGAGCAGAATGCTCGTTTCCCATTTAGGGGCAGGAAATACGTGGAGGGTGGCTTTCCCTTTGTAGGTGTGGAGGTAGTCGGTTTTGCCGGCGTTGTTGTCCTGCCAGGAGGTGATGACATCAAAGTCGATTGTTGCGGTAATCCATTTGAATTTCTGGAATATGACATTGACCGATGCGTTGAGCGTATTGGCCTTGTTGTCAGTGAGCAGGCCGTTTTGCGCAATCAGGAATGAAAACCTGTTGTAGCCAAATTCGCCCCGGATGGCTAACGCGGCGTCGGTGAAGGTTTTGTCGGCGGAAAGGTTGGCAAACAAGTTGTTGCGGTGCGTACGTCCCGGAAGTGTCGCCAACAAAGTGTAGTCCGTGGCGTAATCCGACTCGCTATAGCTGTCGTATTTCCTGTGATTGAAAGCCACTGAAAGCGAGGAGAAGAACATGTGGTAAAGGTTACGGTAATTGATATTGAGTGATGTCCTATAGGAAGAGGTGAACGAAAGCGCGTTCAAAGACTTGTACCTTAATCTGTAATCACCTCTTATTACATCTTCAGAATAAAAATCGGCCAAAACGTCATTTTTTGAATATGACCCGCTAATCTCCATAGTGAGATTTTTGAAAATGTTTTGGTTGAGCCGGATGCTTGGAGCTGGTAGGAACAGAGCCTTTTCATCGGTGAATGACAATCCTTTCAGTCTGTAACGGTTGATGGAGAGATTGCAGCCGAGTGACAGGTAACCTGGGCCTGAATATCGGATAGTGTAACTGAGGGGGATGTTAATGCCGATATAGGAATATGTGATGTCGGAGTCGGAGCGGTATCGGTTGTCCTTGTAGTTTATGCCGATGCCGGTGCTGATGGTGTTTCCTGCCAAGGAGAATGATGTCGACAAGTTGTTGTAAGTGACAAATGACCGCAGATCGTAATCGTACGACTGTTCTTCCAGCTCCATCCATTGGCCGGCGGAATAATATCGGGTAAAGGAATTGAATCCGAATATCAGGCGGCCGAGCGGGAGGGTTGATTTGAGCCTGTTTTGTATCCAGGCCGGTGTTGTCTTGGTCTGCTGTGATATCTCCTCAGCGGTAGTTGTGAGATGAAGGTTCTGCCTGTTTCTTGTATGGGAGTATGTCAACTCGTCGCTCAGGAAAACTTTGTCGGAATTGAGTTCGTATTTGACGGTCGGCTTTACCGTATATCGGTTGTAGTTGATGTCGGAAATGTCACGGTAGGAAGTTTCGTAAACTCCGCCATATTTGTACTCATAAAGCGAGGGGCTGTGGGTGATGTCCTTGTCGGCCAGCAGGTTGATGCGCAGGTTGGCATATTCTGAGAGCTTGGCGAGATGGCTTATCCCTGCGAAGAACGATTTGTTGTCAGTCATGCGGGTTATGTCCACTGGGCCGTAGGTAGTGCGATTAGCAGAAATGAATGTGACCGGGAGGAAATCAAATGTGCCTAAATCGGAGATGTCAATCTGACCATCGATATCTTTTGTATAGTCGTTTCCAATATTGTTGGTTTTCGCCACAACCATGGTTTGGCCGGAAGTGCCAATCCGGGTCAGAAACAGTCGGCTGTCCCATATAAAGGGAGCAGCACCGAAGGCCGCCTGAGCTTCGCCGAAAGGGCGTTGTTTGTATTCCTTATTGAGCCGGATATTTAACGCCGCTTTTTTTTCAGGCACTTTGTCTTTGAGCACTCTGACATTCTGGTTGTGTTCAAGAATTTCGACATTGGCAACCGCTTCGACGGGGATGTTCTCTGTCGCCTGATTGTAGTTGCTTCCGAGCAAGTCCTGACCTTCGATATAAAATCGGCTGATGGTTTCGCCCTGATAAGATATGCGTCCGTCGCTGCTTACGCTTATGCCCGGCAGTTTTTTTAGTATATCTTCAATATGTCTGTCGGATTGCGATTTGAATGCATCGACGAGGTAGACGATTGTGTCGTTTTTCTCTCTTATCGGTGGAGCCTTCACGGTGATTTCTTTCAGCTTTATGGAGGAAACTTCCATATAAAGCCTGTTGCGAGTACCTTTCTTTAGCGACCTTGTTTCTACTTTCAACTCCTTGAATCCCAAATAAGTACAGAGTATATAACCGGCCTGTGTGCTGACTGTTGCGTTGCCATCGCCGTCGGTCATTGTGTAGTCCAGTTGCTGATTGTCAGCGTCATACGACAATACCATTACATCGGACAAAGGCTCGGCGTCCACCGCCCCATACAGCTGTATGTACAGGTATTCGTCCTTCTGCCCTACGGCATGGGCAAGCGAGAAGAAACATAATAAAAGTGATACGAAAATCCTCATGGGCTATTGGCGGTCAATGGGATTGTATGGCTTGGGTGGTATTGACTCCCAGTCCTCGTCCGACATTATTATTGTCTTGCCGCTATTCTTCAATCCTTTGGCCGGATTGGCGCAGTAATTCTTTTCTATCTTACGTACCTCTTTCCTGCTCGACTTAACGATATCCCTATATTCTCTTACATAAATCGGATCGTAGTAATCAATTTGCTGCAGGCCAGAGATTGTGAAATCGAAATTATTTTCCGTATCAGTTATTTTAAATATCAGTCCAGGGAGTCCATTAAATTGGTATGGACCGTATGGCAACTGCACATCTGGTGCGTACCAAGCGATATATTCTCTTCCATACAAGTTGCATGCCGCTTTCTTGCAGTCATATCCTGCGATTATGCTGTCGCCGGATATGAGATTCCAGCCGATTGCCGGGACAGGTTCTTCATATTGATATACCTGCAAAGCTACTCTTTCCTGTGCAATCTGTTGCTTCTTTCGCCGGTCGATTATGAAACGTTTCTCATAACCGATTGATTTGGTAGCATTTTGCAATGCGGCAAAATATTCTATCATCGGGGCGCTGTTCCTAACATTGATGTCATTTATGGAATCAGATCTGAAAGCATTATAGTCCATAAAACGATTGTGTGATTTACCTATCTGCAAGAATGTAAGGGCGCTGTATTTCTCATTGGGTAAATCGGCATCCGGCGCATATTTGTAGTCATAAAACACGCGGTAAGCCGCTTGATCGACAACCACTTTAGCAATAGTATCACATTTTGATGATGAAATTGGCGATGCTGTAAATGATTGGGCATTAGACCCAAAACATAAAATTGAAAAGATAAAGAATGATATAGACCTCATGATTAATAAATTTAGGTAGAAGAACAGAGCGCCAATCAGGTTGTAAAAGCCCAATATTGGCGCTCAGATATGAATTTAAGGATGTGCGGGCGTTATCTCCGGATCGAATTCCTCGGGCTCTTTGGGGCAAACGACTTTATCAATTTCATTAGCAGCCAAAGCCATTTCTTCCGCTGTCGCATAATCGGATGACTCCAGATAAACTGTTTTTCCACAAGATGTATGAATAGGGACCAATACAGCATAAGCGGTTGATGTCACAAATGTCATAAGGGCGATAATTAAAATTTTTGATTTCATAAATTTAAAGATGATGATTAATAAAAATAGAATGAAAGGGCACTCTCATAGATTAATAAGATATATCTTGACGGCAAACGTAATAAAAGTATTGTAAATTATCAAATATTTCAATGTTTATTTTGATAAATTTGAACAAAAAGCGCCCTTTTGCTATGAATATAAAATATTACCGGTCACGCCTGCGCTTAGTCGCGGTGTGACCGGTTATTGTTAAATCAAGATTTTGACGATAGGCGTCCTGCAGAACGGTGACAGCAGTTAAAAGTTAAGCATGCTGCGAAATTTTGCGACGCCATCGTAGCGCGGGGGCTTAGCGTTCGTATTCGATGAGGGGGGCATCGGTGCCTACCACGTCGTCGGGGTTGACGAATACGCGTTTGATGGTCATGTCGGATTCGGCCTCTACGTCGTTTTCCATCTTCATTGCCTCGTAGACGAGAAGGAGGTCGCCTTTCTTGACTTTCTGGCCTTTCTTGACGTTGACCGAGATGATGCGGCCGCCCATCGGAGCTTTGAACAACTCGCCGGTGATAGGCTCGTTGTCCTCTTCTTTTACGGGAGCGGCTTTCTTCTCTTCAACCTTGGGCTCGGCGGCTTTCTTGGCCTCGTATTCCTCTTTGCGGCGGTTGCGCAGGAATGTGTTGGCTACGGTGGGAAGGAGGGCAAGAAGAAGTTTTTCCTCGTTGTTGGTGGCAAGGGGGATGCCTCCGAGATCGTCAATCGTCGGGTTGGCCGGTTCGCGGTACGACGATACGTCGTAGGGGCGTTCTTCGGGCGAACCGGTGATCTGAGCGCGGAAGTCGGGGTCGATGGCCACGGGAGTCTTGCCGTACTCACCTTTGACGAGCGATATGAACTGGTTTGACTTGTTGGTGTAGTCGGCATTGCCCTTCTTGCGGTCCATTGCGAGGTTGACGGCCTGAGCGCCCACAATCTGGCTGGTGGGGGTCACGAGGGGCACGAGACCTGCGTCGCGGCGTACCTTCGGGATAAGGAGCATGGCGTCGTCGAGAAGGTCCTCGGCGCCGAGAGCCTTGAGCTGTGCCACCATGTTGGAGTACATGCCGCCGGGCACTTCGGCCTCTTTGACAAGAAGGTTGGGTTTGGGGAATCCGAAGTAGTCCTCGATGGCGTGGCATGCGTCGAGCAGCGTAGCCTCCTCGCCGGCTTTGGCTGCGGCGATGGCTTTGTCGAACTGGGCGTCGACTTCGGCGGGGAGAGTATCGGTGAGGGGGTCGAACGCTTTGGGGAAGCGGTCTTTATTGAGGTCGAACGCGGCGAGGTTCTTGCGCACGTTGTAGAGCTCCTTGCGTATTTTGCCTACGGCGGTCATGTCGGCTCCGACTTCGATGCCGAGTTTCTGACAGAACACGTAGATAAGCTCGATGGCGGGAGCTGCCGAGCCGCCGCCGAACCACCATATATTGGTGTCGAGAATGTCGACGCCGTTGAGTATGGCCATCAGTGACGATGCCAGGCCGTAGCCGGGGGTACAGTGGGTGTGGAAGTCAACATCTACGGTGAGGTTGGCTTTGAGTTTCGATATGATTGAAGCGGCGCGTGAGGGAGTGACGAGGCCGGCCATATCCTTGAGGGTGATGATTTTGGCTCCGAGGGCTTCCATCTGCTTGGCTTTCTCGACGAAATATTCGTCGGTGAAAATCTTTTCGGGTTCGGCGCCCTTTTTGCCGAACAGTTTGCCGAAGAAACCTGATTTCTTCTCTTCGGCGGGAGCTTTGGGGTCGACGGTATAGCATACGGCGCCGTCGGGGATGCCGCCGAGGCTGTTGATCATCTTTATGGAGTCGCGCACGTTGTCGATGTCGTTGAGGGCATCGAATATGCGCATCACATTAAGGCCGTTGTAGATAGCTTCCTTGTAGAATCCTTCGAGCACCGAGTTGGGGTAGGGCACATAGCCGAAGAGGTTGCGGCCGCGTGAAAGAGCCGACAGGAGCGATTTGCCCTTCATGGCTTTCGAAATGGTGCGGAGGCGGTTCCAGGGCGATTCGTCGAGGTAGCGCATCACGGAGTCGGGCACTGCACCGCCCCATACTTCCATGATGTAAAAACCGGCATCCTCATACATGGGGAGCAACAAGTCGATATCTTTTTGCGGCATACGTGTGGCGAACAAAGACTGCTGTCCGTCGCGCAAAGTCAAATCTCTAATTTTGAGTTTCTTATTCTCCATATCAATCTGAGTTTTAAGTCAAGCCCGTAAGGGTTGAATGTTAACAGATTGCAAAAATAATAAAACGGTTTAAATTAAAGAAATATTTCCTTATATTTTTGAGTGCCGAGTTGTCGGGGTATGGCCTCCACGTGGTCGCGAAAAGTAGCAGTACACATCTTGTACAATACAATTTGTACAATACAATTCAAATCGCGGAGAGCCATAGGCTCGGTGGTATCACTATCCCCGTCCGGAGCGTTAGCGGAGGGCGGGGTAGGAGGAAATACGTTGCGTGAGCCCACGGAGAGGGCGAGTGTGTAATGTATACTGATACATAATTCTACACAGTCGCCCTCTCCGTGGGCTCCTTTTGGTGGAGGACTGCCGTTACCCCGCCCTCCGCTACGCGTCGGACGGGGATAATGACACCCACGAGCCTTCGGCTCTCCGCTACTTGGTCCGCATTGCGATAAATTGCGGTGCAATGCGGTTTTCTTATGCTGCATAGATAGGGGCGGGGGCGTCTCGCCCCCGTGGTAACT
>ULRJ01062297.1_pt1 | contig 13354 bp, 8 predicted proteins | sample 1955321 | NCBI WGS metagenome assembly ULRJ01 (sample SAMEA4835679, study PRJEB28245) | human gut metagenome | biome: gut microbiome; material: fecal sample | place: Denmark | collected 2008 | reverse complement strand
GGGGAGCCGTATCATACAATTGATCAAACACCTGCTGTTCCTGTCGCACGGGGATAAGGAGATCCAGAAAAGCGCGATGGAGACGATCTTCCTAGCGGACTTCTTGATGCAGTTCTCCTCGGCCCGGATCTCGTTCTCCCCGGATAATTTCTCTTATATGATCCGTGCCAATCCCTATTTATTGAAGATAGCGATCAAGAATATCTTGAGCAACGCCTGTAAGTATTCGGACGATAAACCGGTAGAGATGCGGCTTCGAGGCAGTGTCTTGACCATATCCGACCGAGGTATCGGCATTCCTCCCGAGGAATTGAAACGAATCTTCCAGCCCTTTTACAGGGCGAGCAATACCCGGGAATACGCCGGGCATGGTGTCGGGCTAAGCCTCTCGCTACGCATATTGAGCACCTATGGGGCGAAGGTGAATATTATTTCTGATCTAGGGGTTGGGACGAGCGTGGAGATCGACTTTGGGTAGCCGTCAGGTATTCTTTAGCCGGACCTGTTATTTCGACAGACTCCGGCGTTACCCCTACCGCCTCTTCCGAAGATATTAGTCCGCGATCTACCAAGCGATCCAGTATTACCCTGTAAAAATCCTCATAATACGGCTTCAACCGCAACCCGTCGAAGCAATAGCGGACCTGTTTGGGCTTGGGGATAATACTGGCCATAAAAATGCACTCGGCAAGGTTTAATTGGGAAGGTTCCTTCGCGAAATAATAACGTGAGGCCTCGGCGGCTCCATAAATCATGGGACCCCATTCGGCGATGTTCAGATAAACCTCAAACATCCGCTCTTTAGAGGTCAGATGATCGCTCTCGATCAGCCATACGATTAACATTTCCTCCAGTTTGCGGGCGATCGTCTTATTACGGCTCAAGAATACATTCTTCACCAATTGCATGCTGAGCGTACTGCCGCCACGGGCGAAACGTCGTTCCTTGATATCCTGTATCAACGATTCCCGGATAGCGCTTGGAATAAAACCGTTGTGATAAAAGAAGCCGGCATCCTCACTCTGCATGATCGCTAAAGGAAGATAACGGGATACGGCGTTGAACGGGCGGAAAGAGGGATTCGCCGGACCGATCTCGAAAGAGCGTACCGGCTCGCCTTGCTCATAGACAGTATATTCAAATGGCTCATTCATCTTCCGCAAATCCGTATTCCCATAGGCAAGGATCTGGAAGTCCTTCGCTTTCAAAGTAGATTCCAAGATCAAGCTGTCTACCTGTCCGAAATCCAGATCCAATCGAAAATGATAGGAGAGGGTACCTTCTGTTCTCAGGCCTTCCAGATTGTAGAATAAGCCTTTAGGCAGGGAGGAGAACAGTTGATCCGCAGGGAAATCCCCTTTATTCACAGAGGCCGTGATTTGCCAACTGGAATCTTTAACGATCTTCAGATAAGGATGGAAATCCAGATGATTAAACCGGATATCACTGACGCTATCTAATTCGATATAGTTCTTACCGATGTTTGTCCGGAAGTGTATAGAGCCTTTATCTAGTAAGACCGTGTCCGGAGATATACGCTCTTGGTGGATGGTAAGCCCGCTCACATAGGCGCTTCCGAGTAAGGATTGTATGTCTTCTTCTATTTTAGGTCCCTTAAGCTCGAAAGCCAAGGTGTCGAAACGTACCGATGCCCCCCAACGATATTCCAGAAAAGGAAGAGGAATCTTCGTATGCTCGTCGGCGTAGAGACGGGCTTTCACGAGTCGCTCCTTATCAGAGAGAGAGCCTTCGCAAATCCATTCGCTACGAACTCCGTTCTCCGTGCTGTTTATATGCGTAGAGAATTGATTGTTAGTAAGATTGAGTTCGGGTATCTCTAGTATTAGTTCATCTCCTTTATTACTATAAGAAACACATAAATCATGTACCAAGGCATTTCCGGGCAATAAATTGAAAAGGAGACTAAGGGAGCGTTCAGCCTTGCGCGCGTAATCCCGTTCCTTATCATCTACAGCTGTTTCCTCTGGCTCACCTGGGTGATTCGATGGTTTATAAAGGAAATCAAAATTAGCTCTCTCTCCCTTCTTAATAAAATGAATATGCAAATTATCCGCTTGTACACTCTCTATGGAAGGGGTAAGTAGCAATAATCTGCCAAACTCCAGTTTCGCTTGAAGCCTGTCCGCATGTATCAACGTATCAGCATCAATCGGGATAACGGTCAATCCCTCCATACGTACGGTACTCAGCCCCATCAACCGGATCTTATCATAGCCTATGTCAAGATGATGCCTTTCGGCAAGTTTACTCAATTTATGTCCCGCATACGCCCCTAAGATCAGGTCGATGCCCCAAAATGCCATAAACAAGAGAAAGCCAATAAAAATAAGAACTGCTATAAAAGATCTTTTATGGGATTGATTCATGCTCATCTATATTGTTACCCAGCGGACAAAAGTACTATAATTAAACGAATGGATTTCTTTTTCGATAAACAATCAAGGGCTTAATTTAGTTATATTAAAAAACTAAAGTTATATGGCGTATAAGATTGCGTTTTTTGGTGCTAAACCCTACGACATCGCTTCTTTCGATAAGATCAATGAGCGATATGAGTTCGATATTCGTTACTATAAAGGACATTTGAATATCAATAATGTCGTCTTGACCCAAGGGGTAGACGCTGTATGTATTTTCGTGAACGACACGGCCGATGCCGATGTAATAAACGCTTTGGTTGCCAATGGTGTGAAACTGTTGGCACTTCGTTGCGCCGGTTTTAATAATGTGGATTTGAATGCCGCCAGGGGGAAATTACCGGTCGTACGCGTACCGGCCTACTCACCCTATGCGGTCGCTGAATATACGTTGGCCTTGATGTTATCGTTAAACCGTAAGATACACCGGGCATACTGGCGTACGAGAGATGGCAACTTCTCCTTGAATGGCTTGATGGGATTTGATATGCATGGCAAGACCGCCGGTATTATCGGTACCGGAAAGATCGCCAAGATATTGATTCATATCTTAAAAGGATTGGGGATGCGTGTATTGGCAAACGACCTGTATCCAGATGAGAAATTCGCCAAGGAGGAAGGGATCACCTATGTCTCTTTAGACGAGTTATACAAAGAGTCCGATATCATTTCCTTGCATTGCCCGTTGACCGACCAGACCCGTTATCTGATCAACGACGATTCGATCGCCAAGATGAAAGACGGCGTAATGATTATCAATACGGGACGCGGGTTACTGATCCATACCAACGCCTTGATCGAGGGATTGAAGACCAAGAAAGTATCCGCCGCTGGATTGGATGTCTACGAGGAGGAGGGAGACTATTTCTACGAGGATAAATCGGATAAAATTATCGATGATGATGTCTTGGCCCGTCTACTCTCGTTCAACAATGTGATCGTTACTTCCCATCAGGCGTTTTTCACGAAAGAGGCTCTGCATAATATCGCCGATACTACCTTGCGGAACATCAAGGATTTCGAGGAAGGCCGTCCCTTAGTGAACGAAGTGACCAAGTAAATTCTAAAAAGGAACTATTATTTATCGCTGATTTATTATATTTTTGTGGCCATTGCTTGGTGGGAACCTAGCAATGGCTTTTTAATTCAGAGGTATATATGGAAATAGACAATCAGACAGGTTTGGTGTTGGAAGGTGGCGGAATGCGCGCCATATTTACGGTGGGAGTATTGGATTATTTCATGGATCATGACATTTGGTTTCCTTATACGATCGGAGTATCGGCGGGCGCGAGTAATGGTATCTCGTATGCTTCCCGCCAGCGGGGACGCTCTCGTTTTAGTAATATCGACCTATTGAAGAAATATAATTACATAGGTCTTCGTCATTTCTTACGGGGAAGGGGATATATCGATCTGAATTTCTTGTTTTATGTCTATCCGGATTTGTATTATCCGTTGGATTATGATACCTATTTCAAGTCCAAGGATCGGTTCGTTATGGTCACGAGCAATTGCTTGACGGGTAAAGCGGAATATTTCGAGGAAAAGAAAGATAAGAAACGTTTGGTGGATATCTGTAAAGCATCTTGCACATTACCGATCCTCTGTCCAATTACGTATGTAGACGGGATACCGATGGTCGACGGAGGCGTATGCGATGCCATCCCTATCCGACGGGCTATCGCCGACGGCTTCTCCAAGAACGTCATCATCCTTACCCGTAACAAAGGCTATCGGAAAGAAGAGAAAGATTTTTACCTTCCCGGCTTTATTTATAACAAATACCCGGCGATCCGGGAACAGTTGCGACTACGATACCGGCGGTACAACGAGGTCTTGGATTACATAGACCAACTGGAGGCCGAGGGAAAAGCCTTCGTCATCCGTCCGCAAAGCCCGATTAAAGTCGGCCGTACCGGAAGCGACACAAAGAAACTGGAGGAACTATATGAGGAAGGCTACGAATGCGGAAAACAAATCACTCAATTGTAGAGACGGGGCATGCCCCGTCTCATCCCCTCAAAACAGTATTTTATTTACAACCTTGCAAATCCTTACTCAACCGCATAGCGCAGAAATTAGGACCGCACATCGTACAGTACTCTCCATCCGTAACAGCACTCTCCTTATAATACTGTAAAGCCCTTTCCGGGTCCAAGGACAAATTGAACTGGTCTTTCCAGCGGAAATCAAAACGGGCCTTACTCAACGCGTTATCACGTACTTGAGCGCCGGGATGCCCTTTCGCCAAGTCAGCGGCATGCGCCGCTATCTTATAAGCGACCACCCCATTACGCACGTCTTCCTTATTCGGTAATCCCAAATGTTCCTTCGGCGTAACATAGCAGATCATGGCCGTCCCATGCCAAGCGATTTGCGCGCCACCAATAGCCGACGTGATATGATCGTATCCGGGAGCGATATCGGTCGTCAACGGGCCCAGCGTATAGAACGGCGCTCCATGGCAGGCATACTGTTGTTCCTTCATGTTCTCATGAATCTTATTCATGGGAACATGGCCCGGGCCTTCGATAATCACTTGTACGAACTGCTCCCAAGCTATTTTCGTCAGTTCTCCCATCGTGTGAAGCTCGGCGAATTGTGCCGAATCGTTCGCGTCATAGATAGAACCGGGGCGAAGCCCGTCTCCGATAGAGACCGCCACGTCATATGCCTTTAGTATCTCGCAGATTTCGGCGAAATGTGTGTACAGGAAGTTTTCCTCGTCATGAAGCTGCATCCATTTAGCCATGATCGATCCGCCTCTGGAGACAATCCCCGTCAGGCGAGTCGCCGTCAGCTCCACATGTTTACGCAACAAACCCGCATGGATCGTGAAATAATCCACGCCCTGTTCCGCCTGCTCGATCAACGTATCCCGATAGATCTCCCAAGAAAGGTCCTCTACCTTACCATTCACCTTCTCCAAGGCTTGATAAATAGGAACCGTACCCATCGGAACCGGGCAGTTACGAATAATCCACTCGCGCGTCTCATGGATATTATCGCCGGTAGAGAGATCCATCAACGTGTCTCCGCCCCATTTACAACTCCATATCGCCTTCTCGATCTCCTCGTCGATACCGGAGGAAAGAGCGGAGTTACCGATATTGGTATTGATCTTTACCAAGAATTTCTTACCTATAATCATCGGCTCGGCTTCCGGGTGATTGATATTCGCTGGGATGATCGCGCGACCGGCGGCGATTTCCTTGCGGACGAACTCCGGCGTGATATAAGACTTCAGTCCCAAAGCCTCGATTTGCTGGTTCTCACGAATCGCCACGTACTCCATTTCCGGAGTGATAATACGCTTCTTCGCGTAATACATCTGGGTGATATTCTTACCCTCTTTAGCCCGGAAAGGCAAGTATCGCTTGGGGAAACGCAGGGAATCCAGACTCGCGTCCGCCAATCGCTCACGACCATAAGCGGAAGTCAATTCCGGCAATTGAACCATGTCCTTACGCTTACCGTACCACTCCTCACGTATACGAGGAAGTCCTTTAGCGATATCAATCGATATCTTAGGGTCGGAATACGGGCCGCTCGTATCGTAAACGATTACCGGATTGTTCTTCTTGAAGATTCGCTCTCCATGCTCATCCAAGGTTACCGTGTCCAACAATTTAATCTTACGCATACCAACCTTGATCTTATTGATCTCGCCCGGGACATAAATCTTTTCCGAGGACGGATAGGAAATACGCATATTCTTTTTAGTAGCCATATGTATTTAGTTTAGTACTTATTGATTTCCGCTATAAACCGGCGGGTTTCCTCCACGGGATCGGGGGCATTGATAATCGCGCCCGAAACAGCGATTCCGGTTATACCCGTCTCCATCAAAGGGCCTACGTCTTCCAGCGTAATACCACCTATCGCAAAGATAGGAATATCAATGCCAGCCTCCTTACATTGAGCGATAATTTTACGATAACCTTCCAGACCTAAGATAGGACTCAAATTCTTCTTGGTACCCGTAAAGCGATACGGCCCTAGTCCGATATACGAGGCGCCTCGTTCTACGGCCAGCCGGATATCCTCGAACGTGTTAGCCGTAGCCCCGATATAGAAGATGGCATTGGAATCCAACTTGTCTTTCAGTACTTCCCAAGCGATATCCAAGGGAATGTCATTCTTACCCAGATGACAAGCCGTAGCGCCACATGTCACGGCGGCTTCCAGATCATCGTTTACGCAGAAATCCACGATTCGCTCACATTCGTCCGCGCAGATAGTGGCACATTTACGTACGGTATCCTCATAGATCCCGTCTTTCATACGCAATTGTATCCACGAACATCCTCCTTGGATTGCCATGCGTACCTCGTCGCATTCCGTATATTTAGGCGTACGATGCGTTATAAACATCAAGCGGTTACTCCCACCAAAAGGAGGGCGTAATCCGGTTGTTCTCCGACCGACTCTTCCATTCTCATCATATCCGAAATAATAATTTAAGGCCATACTTGTAATCGTTTGAATTGTTTTATGAGTTGATCCGCAACAAGAAGGGAGGGATCGTTTCCCCAAAGGGCCCCGAGAACGGCGACACCGCCGAAGGGGATATCTCTTAATTTCGTTATTGTTTGTGAGCAGATTCCTCCCAAGGCGATCACCTTATCATCGATGATGCCCTTCGCGTTTCGCAATCCATCTAAGGGAAATCCGCTACCATATCCTTCTTTGGATATACTCTGAAAGATCGGGCTAAGGAATACATAGTCGCATACCGGTTTATACTCGATAATCTCTTCCAGACTATGGCAAGAACGACTTATACTACCTTTATATAAAGGTGGAGCTTCCGGGTTCCTCCGATTCAAATGGACTCCTCCTAAAGCCCTTTCTTCTGCCAAGGTAAACCAATCATGAAGAACGATCCTGCCGTAATAAGCCGGAGAGATTTTATCCAATAAGCCCTCCAATTCATCACGTTTACAATCCGGTTTACGTAGATGTAAACGAGACATTCCTTCCGCGAATAGAAGTTCGATCAAAGAAGCTTCATCCGCGAAAAAATAAGGTGTAGTAATTACGACCAGCTTATTCATGATTCCATCGGATTTTATGAAGGGCAGAGGGTGAGAAGAAGTGGTTTACAGGTCCGTGCCCTTTTCCCATGCATACATTTGCCCCGTGAACGAGCGCGTTATTCATATATTCCTTGGCTAATCGTACGGCTTCCACCAATGAATGGCCGAGTGCCATATAAGCGGCGATGGCGGACGATAGCGTACAGCCCGTTCCATGGGTATTGAAGGTCTCCACTGTTGGCGAGGCCAGACAAATCGGATTATTCTCATTGATAAATAGCCGATCCACCGTTTCTACTCCGGGAATATGCCCCCCTTTGATCAATATAGCGTTACATCCTTTTTCCTGCAATTTCCGGGCGGCAAGTAAGATATCCGCCTCGTTATTGATTTTTATACCGGAAAGATATTCCGTCTCTGGAATATTCGGAGTAAGCAGTGTCGCTTTAGGGAACAACTCATCAATGATGGTTCGGATGGCGTCATCCTCCAATAATTTACTTCCGCTCGTGGATATCATCACTGGATCTAAAATGATAGAAGTTCGTCGGAAGGAAGGTAAAGTCTCAGATACAACCTTTACGGCATCCTTGTTATGTAGCATCCCTATTTTTATGGCATCTACAATGAAATCCTCAAGAATAGCTTCGATTTGTCCTCTTAAAATCTCGGGAGAGATCGCTTGTATCCCTCGCACCCCCTGTGTATTTTGAGCGGTTATAGCCGTTATCGCCGAGGCTCCAAAAACCCCCAGCGAGGAAAAAGTTTTAATATCCGCTTGTATTCCGGCACCACCGCCACTATCAGAGCCTGCGATCGTCAAAGCTACCGGATAACGGTACGTTTCATTTTTATCCATCTAACATTCGTTTTTCTTACGGCGGCATTACCCGCATCAAGTAGTAAGGGTATGATCTCAGCCCATATAGTATGGCACCCCTTCGACGACGCAAACTTAGTCAAAAAAATCGATATTAAGATATTTCCGGCTTTTAAACGATAATTTTAACGCAAGGTTATACTTCCATAAATCGTAGACGGGAGCCTTCTGGTTTTAGAAGGCTTCCGTCATATTCATATAAACCGCCATTCCTTTTTGGTTCGGGTCTTTGCCTACGTCTAGGCGGAAGTTCTTGCCGGGTTGCATTTGGATACGTAAGCCTACGCCGTAGTTGAATTTCCACTTATTCCAATCTACGATAGGAGCGTTTCCGATCGTACCCGTGCCAACCCAACCTACAAAACCACACTTCGCCCAGAAATTGCCGCTCTTATATTTCTCCACGCTGCCGAACATATGACGATACTCCAGAATCCCATACGCCATGGTCTTGTCACGGTACTTGCCCCAATAGTATCCGCGAAGATCGAAAGGAGAGCCAAACGAAGGAAGCTCCGTAAAAGGAACGTTTCCCACACCGATTTGTGTCTTGGCGATCCATGCCAAGGTGCTACGAGGACGAAATACTTGCTGGAACTGGCGGTATTCTAACTCGAACATCTCATAATTATATGCACCGCCTAAATACTTTCCATACACTTTAGCGATCGCGCTTAGTAACATACCGGAACTTGGGGTCGCCACGTCATTTCGTGTATCGTATTGAATCAAGCCGCCGACACCGATATTGACATAATCTCGTTTGAACTTATTGAAATAAGGATCTTCGGCCATCACCGGATTGATATCATCTGATTTGCTGAAATTAATATCAAAAAGAGGACCCGTATATAAATGAGGCCTAACTTCCCATACGAAACGGGGATATAGTTGGAAAGAACTCTTATGGAATTTCGTTGTCGAATCGCTTTTCTCGATTTGCTCGATCGTCTCATAGCCTTTCCCGAAATAATGCGAAGGTTCGTTCCGATAACCGTAACTGATATAAATACGGAAGCGATTCTCGTTGAAGAATAAGGTACCGGCACCGGCAAAAACGAACGTCCCGTTTAAGGTAATGTTAAATCCCGCAGGGATAAACGATCGTTGGGATATCGTATCATTCTTGTTTAAGCGAAAGCTAGCCAAAACCGCGCCACCTACGCCAAAGGAGGCTTCCGGCGTGTAAGACGGTCCGCCAAGGATAGACCACCAGATCCTTTTGTTGGCCCGTATGGAGTCTTTATGTAATTGTTTATGATAACGTTGTATTTGCTTTTCGGTCATAGGCTTACCATCCAGCATCAGTACTTCTTTCGGAATCGTGTCATTGGAAATGCCTTGCGCCTTTACGGAAAAGGCGAATAGAAGGCAGGCCATATAAATTAAAAGATATCTAAACATTATTTTAATCAATATTTAGAGAGCAAAAGTACGAAATCCTCCTAATATGTATTCTTAAAGAATCCCTAATAAAAAAGAATAAACAGCTAAAAAGAAATGCTATTACAGTCTGGGGGGTGTAGAGACGTAGCGTGCGTGCTGCGTCTCTACAGCTAAGATTGGTATAAGACCTTGCCCTCTTCGGATATTAACAGCAAGGTTAGTTCGCCGTCGGGAAGGATGGGAGCGCAATACGATTTACATTTTTGTAAAAGTAATGGGAAGAAACGATTTTGTTCTTTTTCCGCAAGAAGCTCCCATAATTCACGGGCCAACGTAATCCGATTGATTGCATCTACGGTCGCCTCCTCGCATTTCGCTTCTTTCGCTACATCTTGAAGGAAGCCTTTGTTCATGACGACTTTTTTGCTGTGTGTATCTAGGAAACCTTCCGCAAGTTTCACCGCCTTGCCGATCATGATACCTAAGATAACCTGCTTGAAACCTAAATCGGCAGCGATCTTTAGCGTCTCTCCGATAAAGTTCCCGTAATGGACGAATGATTGTGGAGGCAAAGAAGCGTATAAGCTCCGAAGGTAGCGTTCACTCTTCGCCCCGGAATTAATAACCAACGTCTCGCAACCTATCGCTTTGGCGACACTGGCTTCTTTCCGTATCGAGGCGATAAAAGCGTCCGATGAGAAAGGACGCACGATTCCGGATGTCCCGATAATGGAGATTCCCCCGATAATTCCAAGTTTTGGATTGAAGGTACGTTTCGCCAACTCCTCGCCACCGGGAACCGAGACCGTGACAATAGCGACGGAATCGGGTGAGGGCAGGAGTGGAATCAGCTCTTGCCGGATCATCTTACGGGGCGTGGCGTTTATAGCCGGGCCGCCGACTTTCAAGCCGAGTCCCGGAAGGGTCACGGTTCCGACTCCTTCACCTGCTTGGAAGATGACTCTTCCCGTATCGTCACAACCGGACGCTTCGGGAGATAATTGAACAGTAACCCGGATCCGGCTATGATTCGTCACGTCCGGATCATCCCCAGACTCCTTGATCACGGTACAGGTGGCGGAACACCTGGCCCATTCGGTATAGGCTACCGGCAACGTTATCTGTTCTCCCGAGGGTAATGTTATCTGGCTTTCTGTTTGTTCCTTCCGTGATAATAAGGCCAATAAAGCGGCTTTTGCGGCGGCGGTAGCACAAGCTCCGGTCGTATATCCGCTTTTCAAGGGAAAGAATTCGGGTAATAGGCGTTCGATTTGTTTGCGCAATCCGTCTTCACCATACACTTGGTAGAAAGTTTCCGGTAATGCGGGACGCTTCACGACAAATACTGGTATTCCGAATTGGCGGGCAGCGTTCACTTTATCCGTAAAATAGCCGGAGAAACCACTTTCCTTTGTCAAGATCGCATCCGGATGGAGTTGCTCCAACAACTTTAACTCATCCTCACCTTCTCGATAGAAAACCAGACGTTCTTGGGGGAAGCCCTGCTTCTCGGCCAACGACAAAGATTCCTCCCGCTCCAATATACGGAACCAAGTGGTATGCGATCGCCAATAAGGACGGAGCGGGGCAAGAGTGTTCACGCCACTGAGGGCAAGTAGCCGTTGGATACCCCTGTTTTCCATTTGGTGAATCGCGTCTGCATAACTATCGCACCAAATCAAGTCCTCATCACGAGGTGGATACCGACGTTCGTAACGGATCACCGGAATCTGTAAACATTTCGATACTTTTTCGATCGTTTGGTGTAACACTTGAGCGAAAGGGTGTGCCGCATCAATCAATAGCTTAATCGCGTGGTCACGACAAAAACACTCCATTTCCTCCGCATTCATGGCTCCAGTCAAACGGATTCCATGCGCACATTCAATGGATTGCAAAGTTCCTTTCGTAGAATAGTAATAGGTAGCGGCTGCCTCGTCCGCTACCTGCACAGCCACACGGCCTTCTGTCGTTCCTCCAAGGATCAGTATCATTACTTACGGAAAAGATGTTTGAATTCATCCGCATATAAGCGGGATAGACCCTTGCGATTATCGATGGCATCCCCGACGACAAGTAATGTCGTCAGTGTAAGATGATTCTCTTTTACGATTTTCGCGAGATCTTTCAGTTGCCCACGGTAGATCCGCTCGTCTTTCCATGTCAATTTATAGCAAGCGGCTACCGGAGTGGTTGGAGCGTAATGTCGTGATAATTCCTCTTGGACCTTCTCTACGACACCGGCGCTTAAGAAGATACACATCGTACTTTGGCTTTGAGCCAGTTTGTGCAGTTGCTCTTTCTCAGGCATGGGCGTACGTCCTTCGCCACGAGTGAGGATGATCGTTTGCACTTTCTCCGGAATCGTGAACTGGGAATAAAGAGCGGCGGCGGCGGCTTGGAAAGAGGAAATACCCGGAGTGATATGATAATCCATCCCGTATTGATCAAAGTAATTCATTTGCTCTTGAATAGCTCCATATATGCAAGGATCGCCCGTGTGCAAACGAACGACAAACAATCCTTTATCATAAAACTCTTTCATCAACGCGAACTGTTCTTCCAGATTCATATCCGCCGAGCTTCGCACCGTAGCGCCTGCCTTCGCGCATAAGGTAAGTTCTTTCGGGACGAGGCTTCCTGCATACAGGATCAAATCCGCTTTCTCCAACATTTGCCGTCCGCGGATAGAGATCAAGTCCGGATCGCCGGGACCGGCTCCTACGATCTCGATATGTCCCTCGCGGCAGGCCGCCCGATCTAACGCTATGGCAAAGGTATATTCATTTCCTTTCCCTAAATCCGCTTTTTGCTTCTCGACCAAAAGCGGACCGCCATGAGCCGCATAAATGGCAGAAGCTTCCGATACACTTGGGGATTCGGTTACCTCCAGTACCTTCTCCGAGGGATTAGGTACCGGGATATCTTTCAGCTCCTCCGATGTATAGGTGTGGAAAGGGCATTCCATAACTCCATAAGCCAGTAATGTCAGCACCGGTTCGCATTTCTTCAAATCGATTGTATTTACATCCGCCAAGGCCTCCGGATACAGGCGTTTATCACGCAATACATCTTTAATATGTTCGTAAACGACCATAGGATCACCTTGCATATCCTTGCGGCACCCCATTCCTAGGTGGAGGACTTTCGGGATATAGGTGATCGTAGGGATGGATGTATCGTATTGTTTGGGACTGACGATCATCAATAACTCATAGTCTTGCTGCGGTATCGCGTCGAAGGAATAAAAGATAGAGACATGAGACGGGACCGTACGCTCCAAATAATCCGTTCCTTTATCTCGTATATCAAGGAGTAGCGCTGTCGGTTTTCCATTGACAAAAGTCGAGATGGCGGCATTGCTATCTTTGGCGATCAAGGTCCAATCGTATTTCTTCCCTAATGTATCGAGCGCCCATAGGTTTGCGTTGTCGCTTTGTGTCGTAATAATCGCTTCGGCTCCTAATAGGTTCGCTAACTCTTTGGAAAGATCGTTCGCTCCACCGATATGTCCGGATAAGACAGGAATCACGTATTTGCCGGTACTGTCTATACAGACCACGGCCGGATCGGTATGCTTATCTTCCGCAAAGGGAGCGATACTGCGT
>ULRJ01010711.1_pt1 | contig 13396 bp, 10 predicted proteins | sample 1955321 | NCBI WGS metagenome assembly ULRJ01 (sample SAMEA4835679, study PRJEB28245) | human gut metagenome | biome: gut microbiome; material: fecal sample | place: Denmark | collected 2008 | reverse complement strand
CCGATACATTTGGATTTTTAACCAAATAATACAATATGTTAAATTCTTCTTTTGATAACATAAAACTTAAATCTCCTTATTTCTTCTTTTTTAGGCATTTTATAAATGCCTTAACCCATTGATTTCACTGGGTTTTTGTGATTAATTTATATAAATTTTCTCTCCAAAAGTGGTCAAATAAAGGTAGCAACTCCAATATATTTCACCATCTTAAGGAGGAGAAAATTTATGACTACTAAATACCATCAGATTTCTTTTAACGACATTTTTTCAGACTGTCAAAACAAACTCATTACTTCTATTGTTTCTCAACCTCTGCAAAGAACTACGGGATTTCTGCGATTTTTTCAAAGTCCCTGATGCTTCTTTAATGTCTCGCTTTAAGCACGATTTTGAATCTTACATTGAGCTGATGTTCCAACGCATGGTTGATTATACAGAACCAATCTGTCAGTCTATTGATTCCTCTTTAGCTCAGATGCTTACCTTTGATACTTCTGGCATAGAGCTTTATGTTACGGAAAACAATCCCAAAACCTTAAATGCACTTATCAAAAAACTTAAGGCTTTTTACAAAGATAAACCTGATGTCGCTCCTTACAAGATGGCTTATGGACTTATGCCTTCACAGGCTGCCACCTGCCCGGATGCCAAGCAGATGTATATCAACGGACACTTTTGTTACGCTGACAAATTCGCAATCCTCACAAATGGATTAGGCATTGTCCGACACATATCATTTGTTGATGATGCTGACTTTAAAGCTGCACATCCTGACCTTGTCGTTGAAAAGAAAACCGATTCTCCTGATGAAGATAAGTCGGTAGGTGATGCTTCTTCATTAGTTCCTGTTTTACAGGATTTCTTTTCGCTCCACCCCGATTTTCATTCTGATACCTTTCTTGGCGACTCTGCTTTTGATTCGGCCGATTTGTATGGAAAACTTTTTCATGACTTTCACTTTTCCAAAGCGCTTATTCCTTACAATCCTCGAAATAAAAGTTCTTTAAAAAAAGTTGGTTACAATGCATATGGTTATCCAACCTGTCATAACGATGCCTCACTTGCAATGAAATACTGTGGCAGTACCAAAAAGAAGGGGAGTGCAGACCGTATCAAATGGATCTGGCCTAAAGTTCATTACCATCATGGTTTGGTCTGTGACTGCGATAAACCGTGCAGCTCTGCTAAAAATGGCAGAACCACTTATACTTATGAAAACATGGATTTACGTATGTTCCCCGATATCCAGCTTGACACAAAAGAATGGAATGTCACTTATAAAATACCAGCTATCGTAGAACATGCTATTAACTATTTTAAAATAAATATGTGTATTGCTGGAAGAAAAACAATAAATCATACCACCACAAAATCAGATGATTTATGTCAATTCAGAAACACTTCTGAATACTGACCCTTTTTCTCTCCTTATATAGGGGAGAGTTATATACAGGAACTGATAAAATCATTTATCAATTACCTAAAACATATTGAGCAATATTTCTCCCGGATACATCCAGCCTTTTCCATCACAATCTCAAGCTCATAAAGTCCTTCACCAAAACAGTTCCCTTAATCTCAGCTCCATCTCCTGTATTATAAACTTCTGTATCCCTAACTCCTTCAAGCCTTCGCTCTATCCATTTCCTGTAAATGTCCAAATTTTTGCTAGTATACACCATCCCACCTGTATTGCTTCTAATATGACGCAATCCATCTGTATTCTCTATCCTGCGTCCCTCGCCCGAAGCATGAGAATAACCGCCAGTATAGGCTAAATCAACACCCACAAAAATAATTTTTCTTGCTCCAAAACGCAGAGCAATGTCCAATGCCGTTGTGGTCACGGAACCACCTGTCTCAAAAAGTGTTGCACCAATCTCTTCTGCTTTTATCTCTGCGTGAACATATCCACTTTGATATGCCACATAGATTGGACCATTATAATAATCAATTACTGATGATGAAGCCGTTGAAAGGAGAATCATAGGAATATTCTTCAGGTTCACTCCATCAATTTGTTTATACATAAGCGGCTGTGGATCTGTTATGATAACTGCATCCGGAATAATTCCTTCATTGACAAGCTTTCTTGTGATATGACCTGTAGCAAATACGGTTATTTTATCTCTACATTTTTTTATTGAAGTCAACTGTGAATCAACCGATGGACCTGCTCCCACTATCACCACTGCTTTATCTTTGAATATATCTTTCAATTCACCACACTCCGGTAAATTCAATTTGGAAATCACCTCAAAGTTAGAATCAAGCAAACCACCTTGTTCTCTCATGCTGCTCGTTGTAACAAAGAAATCTTCAAGCAACTGTCTGGTTTGTGCGTCTTCTATCATTTTGATGGCAGGATAATGTACTAATAACTCTGCATTTTTCATTTCTGCAAACCGCCCGCTAAGCTCGCTGACAAGCTGCTTCAGGTCATCGTTATAAACCACTCGCATCCTGCCGTTTGCAATATACGTTGTCCAGTCAATATATGTAAATGCCATATGAAGCAAATAGATATTGCTCTCAAATACATGCACCCTTGCCGACTGATGTCTGTTCAAAAGCTCCAGCACATGGTATCCAAGCTCCATTCCAAAAACCATATACTCCTCTGCCTGCTTTAAACTATCTGCCAAAAGCCTTGCTTCCCTCTCAGGATTAACAGAGCTGTGGAGATAAAACGACTGTCCATTTGCAAAAGCCTGAGCGGTAGGCTGTCCATTAATTGCCAGACTTAATGTAAGCTTATCAGACAACAAGGAGTTCTTTCCCTCATCCTCGTTTTCTTTATCCAACACCCTATATAAAGAAAAATCATATTGTTTTAAAGCTATCATATTTCTCTCAAAAAAATCAGGAACCTGAACCAAGTCACGTTCCTGAAAAGCAATCTGAATCTTCTGCAATAAAGGCAGCAAATCACCTTCTATAATATCCGCCTGTAAAAAATAATCACAATTGTCCTGTGCGTCAAGTAATGCCGGCAAAATAAGCTGCAGCTCATCTGCCAGCTCCTTAAAATCTTCCTGTGAAAATATATATCCGGCAACAGTATCTAAATTCCCAAGCAGTTTTATCAGCTTGCTTGTTGCAATGTAGAAATTCTGTTTTCTAAAGCTCTCGACTATCTCATAAGAAAGCTTAATACTCTGCTGATTATTATAGAATAACTTTATATCCATCATTCTATTCCTCGCACAAACTCTTCAAGGTATCAATAACATAATCCTGCTGCTCAGATGTCAATCCCGGATACAAAGGCAGACTAATAATATGAGAATAAATCTCCTCCGCATTAGCACAATGCACATTCTCATATCCATGCTCCTGATAATACGGATGCATATAAACAGGAATATAATGTACATTCACTCCGATTCCCTTTTCACGCATTTTCTCAAAAACCTGTCTTCTATCACAATTTTTCACCTGAACTATGTACAGATGCCAACCACTTTCCGTATCCGAAAGCTGATAAGGTGTGATAATATTGTCACAATCCGCAAAGGCCTCATTATAATGTGCAACAATTTCCTTTCGGAGTGCTAAAAATCTGTCCAGCTTCTTCATCTGACTACAGCCTAAGGCACACTGGATATCAGTTATCCTGTAATTGTAGCCCAAATCAAACTGCTGATAAAACCACGGTCCATCATTCCTTGTCATCATAGAATCATCTCTTGTAATGCCATGACTGCGGAAAAGAATCATCTTTTTATAAAAGTCCTCATTGTCAGTGACTATCATACCACCCTCGCCTGTGGTAATCGGCTTCACCGGATGGAAGCTGAATGTAGTCATATCAGACATACTACCTACCTTCTTGCCCTTGTAAACAGAGCCAAGTGCATGCGCTCCGTCCTCGATTACAATAAGTCCATGCTCACGCGCAATGCTGTGTATAGCATCCATATCACAAGGCTGACCAGCTAAATGAACAGCTATGATTGCCTTTGTCCTGTCAGTAATCTTTCTTTGAATATCCTCTGGGTCTATATTGTAAGTCTTCGGATCAACATCAGCAAATACAGGTGTACCGCCACAATACAGTACACAGTTTGCAGATGCTGCAAACGTAAGCGGTGTGGTAATAACCTCATCTCCCGGTCCAATCCCTGCCGCAAAGCAAGCTGCATGAAGAGCAGATGTGCCGTTTGAAATGGCAACTGCATATTTAGCTCCAACATAATCAGCCACAGTCTGCTCAAATTCTGCAATCTTTGGTCCTGTTGTAAGGAAATCTGATTGGAGGACATCTACAACTGCCTGAATGTCATCTTGATCTATTGTTTGTTTTCCGTATGGTATCATATATCTACACTCCCTATAAAAAATAAGCTAAAGATATTATAGCCTATCCCTGGCTTATTGAAAAGATTCTTATAATATTTATTTCTCCAATATGATGCAACTAATTCGGATTATTAACTCAAACTTCGCACATAAATTTTAGCTATGCACCTTGAAAATTCAATATCTGGCAGTTATTCAGTTGTCAATGTTCATACTTTATGTAGCTTGCAGTCGTATTTTCAACATAACTGGAAGTGTATTCATAAATGCACTCTCCAATTTGTTGATTTTTTCGTCTGAAAGTTCAATGTTATCTGAAAGTATTGTTGTGAAACGGATCCAGTTGATCTGAATCATCTTCATAAAACGATACACCATATCCTTTGCAAAAGCAAGAGTGTTCCGTTCTGTGATCAGATTCATATACATGCTTCTGTTAGAAAAGATCAGAAGGAACAGATACTGGAAGATTTCCATTATAGGAACGCCTTTCTTTTTGTAGGCATATGAGGCTTTCAAAGCTGAGGAAACATGGAATCTCGTGAAATTTTTTTGATAGAATTTGAAATCTGCTTATCATTTTGAGTCGCTTGTGTTATACTTTTATTCATAGCATGAGCCTTTGGAAGTATGATTGTTTCTGAACAACTCAATTATACCAAAACCTGATGGTTTCATGCTATTTTTTTGCCAGTTATTATTGAATTTTCAAAGTGCGTAGGCACTTATTCAAGTGCGAGGTTTGAATTATTAATCTATAATTCCCGACATACTTTCCGAACCGCGCCATTATTTTCTGACTACAAACTTGCCTTAAGCCTTTGATTTTGCTATATTTGTAGCCTGATTTTATTACTTTTTAAAATTAAATGTTAGATATGGTAGAAACTATTTCTAGCCACAAAAGGCATTTAAATGTATATAGCATATGATATAAGAAATAGTGTAGAATATGCCAAACTTGTCAAATCAAAACGCAACGGAAAACGTATTGAAAAGAAATATACAAACCTAGGTAGAGACCTTGATAAAGAGCTTACTTATATCAATAACTCATTTCGTGTATAACAGGTACGGGCGAGTTCTGCACGTTTGAAACTGGAAAGATTTAATGAAACTCTATTCCTTAAAAAACAACTTAACTTCACAGATTCAGGATAAAATTAAATTTATATCGTGCTAGACGAATCCAGTAACTATTCTACAATAATCTCAATTTCACTAATTGCTTTATTTGCAACTTTTTCAACTTCATCTGCTGTGTCTCCAACTATAATTATATGTCCCAATCTGTCATTACTACTATGAGCCTTACAAACCTTTTCACCAATATTTTTATAAATTTCTATCTCTACAACACCATCTATGTCCTTTACTTTTTCTATTCCATTTATTTGCTTTAATATTCCGTCTTTCCCTTGAATAAAACGAATAGCTGAACTTTTTTGGAACTTTTTCTCTAGAGGTACTCTTTCTCCTAATAAAGAAGCAAAAGAACATTCAATCATATCCACCCCAGTAGATAATGGCACAAGCTTAGATGTTATAAAATCACCGCCAAGTCGTGCAGCAATTTCCACAAGCTTCGCTCCGTTAGGCGTAACTTTGATTTCCGTGTGAGTGGGACCATTTAACATGCCTATAGCATTAATAGCAGCGGTCGCTACTTTCTTAATATCCTCTTGTGCAACTTGTGGCAATTTGCATGGTTCTGTGTGCCCTAATTCAACAAAATAAGGTACATCCGTAACCATTTTATCCGTAATTGTTATGATATGAGGAACTCCATCTATCGAATATGACTCGACGCTGACCTCTGGACCAGTCATAAATTCCTCAACAAGTATCGAACCACTACGTGAATAATGCTCACAATATAGATATAATTCCTCATAATCAGGTTTATCATTTTTATTAACTAAAATCACTCCCCTACTTGCTGCATTGTCCGCTGGCTTCAATATAAACATATCCTCCATTTTCGGTATGACATTCAAAAATTCTTCATAGCTACGAATCTCATAAAAAGAAGGAATGGGAACGCCTTTCTCTTTCATCAGTTTGCGCATTGCAACTTTGTTTGTTGCGCAAATAGCGCCATCATACGAAATATCTGTCGCTTTTCCAAGCTTTTCATTAACCCAAGCTACTGTTCTAACAGGCATATCGCTTGTTGATGTAATAATGTAATCTGGCTCATATTCTAGAGCAGCTTTGTATACTGCCTCTTTATCTATTGTACTTATTTCTAAAAATTTATCTGCAAGGGAAATGCCAACCGCATTTGAATCATAGTCCAAAGCGTAGACATACATTCCCTTTTCTTTCGCTTTTTTTATTGCCGGAACTTGTAGCCTACTAGCTCCAAGAATAAATATTGACTTCATACGCCATATCTCCTTATATATTTCGCAGCTTTATCTTTATTTTTCAACTCAGATTATTCGCCGCAAGAAAACCTCCAGAAATAAGAATTTCCCCTCTAACATCTTATATGAAGTATTAAAGATTATTAATAAACATTAAAAAGTCTAGTGTAAAGCCCCCTTTCAAGTTCACATTTATAATCTTCCATCATATCTACAATGTTTGAATAATGCGGTTCAAACCCAATATCCTTCTTGAGTTTAGTTATATCCATTAAAGGAAAATTTCCATTATTAGGAATATCTGGACGCTGTATAACAGTTGAAATGTTATTGTCGTTTGAAAAGACCTCAATAATTGCTTTTACTATATCTATCAAACGGAAATTCTGTTCATATCCTATATTATAAAAGCCTTTAGATGTTGGAATCTTTAATGCGTTTAAAACACCGATATTTAAATCTTTTACATAAAGTAAATCTTTTGTAGTATCCGTGCTTCCATATACCTCTATTGGTTCACCTGCTGCCGCTTTATCTATAAAAATTTGTATGCCAGATTTTCTATAAATTCCATCCTTATAAAAACTCCCATGTGGTCCAACCCCAAAAATTGTTGGTATTCTAAAGTATATATTGTTCATCTCATATTTTTCATTGTAGTATCTCATGACATCCCATTTTGCGTTATTTGACATCACAAATGCAGCATGATCATCGGTTAACGAATAATTTAGCGGTGTTTCCTCTGTAATTACCGTATTAGAATCATAGAGTCTGCAGTCGAAACGCGTACCGAATGAAATCAATTTATTTATGCCTCGAGTCCTACAATATTCTAGTGCATTTAATGTCCCCAGTACATTAACTTTATAGTATTCTGCTGTATCATCCGAATCATCATCTTTAGGAATGTTTGAAGGCATCATTGTAGCGAATAAAACGGCAGCATCAAAATCATACTGATCTAAAACCTTAAAAGAATCATAATCACATACATCAATATTATAATAAGGCACACCGATACTTTCATAATAATCCCTAAATCGAGGATTTCTCCCCGTTCCGACTACTCCCCCCACAAAATCAGGTGTATTAATCAATTGTTCAACTTGATAAGCACCAATGAAACTTGATGCCCCTATAATTAAAATATTCATTAGCTTCTTCTCCTTTATAAGAATAAGTTTTCTAAAATAATTCATCAATAATCTTTTGGCATCCGTTGCCATCAATTAAGTTGTGTGCATTTTGCGCAAGTCTTATCCGATTATCATAATTTTCAATATAATATAAAGCCTTATCTATAATAGCTTTGACGCATTTATTTACATCTGTATATGAAGTACCACAATAATCAATAACCCTAAGTGCATCAAGACCTTCTGCGCTTTTAACCTGTTCTTCTACCATAGCAAAAGATATTGTAGGTATAGCCATTGCGGATAATTCATAAATTGTCGTACCATTAGCCGATATGGCTAGGTCACAATTTCTCATGATTGTTGACATCGACGATACATTTTCATATAGTTTAACATTAGAATTATCATCATACTTTACATGAAGAAGTTCTTTGTTATTAAACATCCTGCCTATAATAACATTCGCAATTATATTTTTTTCTTTCAAAAGATATCTTAATCTATCTAGTAATAATCCAACCATTCCATCATTATCTGTATTTCCAGTAGTTATAAGTATATTTCTTACTTGCTCTCTATAATGAGGTTCTTGATTTTGAAATTCATCCCTCAACGGTGCATAAGATATGCCGAGTAAAAGTTTTGTTCCATTAAAATAGTTATTTTTGTAATAATTGTAGTCAATGTAAGAACTATAATTTATCAAAAAATCCAAATTGCCTAAATATTCGGATTTACTCCCAAGATAGCCGACTTTCGCATAGGCTTTTAAACCTTCAACATATTCCTTAGTAATACAATACGTATCTATAAGAAGATAAGGGTCATTTTCCTGTGAAAGAACTTTTATTGTCTGCTCCAAATCAGACATAAGATCTTGCCAGTCTGAATTCAAAATAACATATGATACTCTATTTTGTTTTAATACTTCTACAGGATTATCATCGGCAATAAGGAAAGTTACATCTTTGCCATTTATAATCAATGCTTTGGCTATGGCTAGACATCGCATAATATGTCCACCAGATATGGTTTGATTACTGTCAACTCTTATAAAAAACATATCCTATTCCTTCATTATTTTTTTACATATTTCCATGCCATTGCAGTTCCTTTCTTGATATCAACCATAGCTTTTTTCCCTATTATTTCATCATAATACCAAGTACTAAGACCACACCCTGGGCGAATGGATTTCACATTATCTTTTGTAAAAGTCTCTCCTGCTTTAATATCACTAACTACATAAAGAGATCTAGCATGTTTCTTGCCATTTTTTTGAACTTCAGTTAAATTATAAGTTACCACACCTAAAGCATTTTCTACATTATGGATATCTTCAACCATAGCAGCAAATTCTTCAGGTTCCATTGAAAAAGCACCATCAGGTCCACCATCCGAACGTCGTAGGGTCATATGTTTTTCAATTATATGAGCCCCTATTGAAACAGCACAGACATCAACTGCAGACCCCATTGAATGATCAGAAAGTCCCGTAATGCAGTCGAATGTCTCTGCCATATGTGGTATTGTCCTAAGGTTCAAATCCTTATATGGAGCTGGATATTGCGATACACATTTCAAAATCGCAATGTCATTATTTCCAACAGATTTACATGCTTCAACCGCCCTCTCTATATCTGCTAATGTTGCAATGCCAGTAGAAAGTATTATAGGTTTTCCAAGGCTAGCACAGCGTTTGATAAGAGGGATATCCAAAATTTCGTATGATGCAATCTTATAAACCGGCACATCTAGACTTTCGAGTAAATCAACAGCTGTAAAATCAAATGGGGATGAAAAAATTTCAATTCCTATTTTCCTTGCATATTTAAAGAGTCCCTCATGCCACTCCCATGGCATATATGCTTTTTCATATAGCTGATAAAGATTTTGTCCTTCCCAAAGACTTCCCTTGGTTGCCATGAATTCTTCCCCCTGACAATCTATAGTAATTGTATCAGGACGATATGATTGGAGTTTTATTGCATCAGCTCCTGCTTTCTTAGCCGCCGAAATAATTTTCTTAGCTCTTTCATAATCCTGTAAATGATTTGCAGACATCTCAGCAATAATATAGGTGGGATACCCCTCGCCTATCCTTCTCCCATTTACCTCTATATATTTTGACATTTTGTTTCCCCTTTCATGAGCTTATACTTCATTTCCGCTATAATCCAATCTTGCTCATTATCAATATCCTGAACCTCTAATTCAGGTAATTCAATCGGCACAATTTTATCAGTAATCACTCCATTACAAGCCAAATAATCCTTTATGTTATAACAATAAAACTGACCAGCATCATGAAAAAAGGGTTCTAAATCCTGGGATCTAGAATTTCTATATTCTTCCCATTTAAATTTCATAAAACCATCCTTTAGAACATAAGCCCTTTGCGGAGGATACGAAAATCTCACGACAGGTATAACTAAGGATGCATGTTTCTTCTTCATTGATACCAATACCCTTCTCAATTTTTCAGCCGTAATAAATGGAGCTGTTGGATATAGGCACACCATATTATCGAAACACTTACCCATCTTATCATATTCGGATAACACTTCTAACAACACATCTCTTGTAGTTGCAAAATCATTTGATGTTTCAGCACTACGCAAAAACGGTACTTTTGCTCCATATTTTTTAGCTATCTCTGCTATCTCTTCACTGTCTGTTGACACCATCACTTCATCAAAACATTTGCTCTTCAAAGCAGCCTCAATACTATATGCAATAATTGGTCTACCACAAAATTCTTTTATATTTTTTTTAGGGATTCGTTTTGAACCACCTCTAGCTGTTATAATTGCAATATTACTCATATTACTCATACTACTCCCTCCGTTATTGCTGACATGGAGACATATTTATCTGATTATGGAATTCCCGCCTTATCATTTCAGTCCATAAAAAATTGGTTAAAATAAAATTTCTTAGCATCTAACCAAAGCTTCGGTATACCTATTACATTTTGCCCGTTTTTAACAGTGTTTTAATCTCATCAACACTGAGCCACTGGGTATTTGTCCCCGAACTATATTCAAATCCCTGCTCTACTTTTTTCCCTCCAACCTGTATCTTATTAGTATCCCACCAATCAAAATGTGGATATACGATGAAGTGCTTATCATATTCATATGTGAGCATTGAGTCTTCTCTTGTAACCATTATTTCATGAAGTTTCTCTCCTTCACGTATACCAACCTCCGGCATCTCGCATCCCGGTAATATAGCTTGTGCCAAATCTGTTATCTTAAATGAAGGAATCTTTGAGATAAAAGTCTCTCCTCCTTTTGCCTCTGACAATGCCTTAATCACAAGTTCTACTCCCTGCTCAAGGCTTATCCAGAATCTTGTCATCCTATAGTCTGTTATTGGAAGAGAAGTACCACCATTAGCAACTATATTTCTGAAAAATGGAATAACTGAGCCTCTGCTTCCTGCTACATTACCATATCTGACGATTGAAAAATTGACGTCCTTTTCCCCTGCATATGCATTTGCTGCAATAAACAGCTTATCAGAAACAAGTTTTGTACCTCCATAAAGATTAATTGGATTAACTGCCTTGTCAGTCGAAAGAGCAACAACACGCTTTACCCCACAATCTAATGCTGCATCCACTATATTCATAGCACCATTGATATTTGTCTTAACAGCTTCCATCGGATTGTACTCGCATGATGGAACCTGCTTTAATGCTGCTGCATGTACCACATAATCCACACCATCGAAAGCTCTGTAAAGTCTTTCTTTATCCCTTACATCTCCTATAAAGAAACGCAGCTTATCAGCCTGTGGATGTTTCTTATATTCATTCTGCATTACGAACTGCTTATATTCGTCTCTTGAATATATTATTATTTTCTTAGGCTCATAATGCTCCAACACATAACTAACAAACTGATGTCCAAATGAACCTGTTCCCCCTGTTACCAAAATCGACTTTCCATTTAACATGAAATATTTCCTCCTGATATTTTCTATCAATGCTTGGAATACCTTCATAAATAAAAAGCCACCCGAACGTACATAGTCCGAGTGGCATAATAATTCATCCGATATAAATTTATGCCTCCATGCACCTTAACGATTCTTCATGAATCTCTTATATTATTATATATCGACATTATACTATAAAAGTTAATATTTTAGTTTAACTTTGTTAAATCAATGTAGTTATTATAATCAACCTGCATATTTTCAATTGCCTGTAAGTATCCTTTATATGACATTTCACACATTTTTACTATATCATCCACATCACTTTTGATATCTTCTTTAACTCTATATGCAGACATTGCTACTGTATATCCAGTTTCAGCATTATACATTCCCAATATTTTTGCTTCAAGACTATCCTGTAGCACAGAGTTAATTTCCATTATCTCCTGAATATTTTTTTTAATCTCGTCATTTTCTAGCTCTCCCTTATTATTTCTTATCCTTTCTATCGTTTCCATTCCATCATCCAACATTTCCTTCAAATATTCTAAGTTCTGTGGCATCTTTCCAAGTATTTCAATTGCCTGTTTTCTTTGTTCTTTATTCATTAGCTTTGGACAGTCATTTACAATTTTAATCCATTTCTTTTCTGATAACTTATTACAGCACTCATTAATCGCACTGCTAAGTGTCATTATTTCTGTCCCCTTTATTTTCGCACCACCTTCTGTGGCATCAATAAATCTTATACTAGGATTTCTTGATATAGTTGCTTCAAACCATTTCCTATATGCATTCATGTTTCCTTCTGTGTAAACATGATTTCCATATATATCTTCTACTTTAAAGTACTTACCACTTTCTATATCAATATTACTCTCGCTATCATAAGAAGCTGAAGAATGCCCTTTTTTATTAGGATAAGCCAAATCCTGCCCTATCAAAACAATAGTTTCAAATTTTGACATTATAGCAAGTGAAAACAAATTACAAGCTACAGATCCCCCGCTTTCAATCACTCCAAGGTCAATACCCATTTTCTCCAAAAACTCTTTCACAAATGGTTCACCACTCCATGTATAAAATCTCTTACCATTATGTAGCAAATCAATCTTCGAATTATAATTTATGTCAACCAGCATAGGAAGGTTTTCTGTTCCTCTATATTGAAACAATTCCAGAGGTTTATGTGGATCAACAGAAGCAACAATATCAGGTACTATACCTTTTTTTAATAATGGCTTTATTGCTGTATCAACTGCCATTATCATTCCTCTTCCTTTGACCTCCTTTAACATATCTATATTTTTATCAAGTGATGGTCCAGCAGATACTATAAATGCCGGATATCCCTCTTTATTTTCGTTTTCTATATTTTTTATTAAATCTTTTACACCATATTGATCAATTAAATCTAATATATTGTGCCAGAAATTCTCGATATGCTCTCCATTAAATGCAATATCCGTATTTTTCTGCATGATAATCTGTTCAATTCTTGCGTAAAAATCATTCAAGAAAAGAAGATAATCGTCAATCATAAGATTTCTATATTGTGGCATACAAATTACATCTGTAATGTAAAAATTATTAATATCTACCATCTCATGCAATACTTCTATTCTGGCTCCT
>ULRJ01064584.1_pt1 | contig 13852 bp, 9 predicted proteins | sample 1955321 | NCBI WGS metagenome assembly ULRJ01 (sample SAMEA4835679, study PRJEB28245) | human gut metagenome | biome: gut microbiome; material: fecal sample | place: Denmark | collected 2008 | reverse complement strand
ATGTCGGAATATATTGTTGAGATGAAACACATCACCAAACGCTTTCCCGGGATCGTAGCCAACGACGATGTGACGATCCAGATTAAAAAGGGTGAGATCTTTGCCCTGTTGGGAGAGAATGGTGCCGGAAAATCCACCTTGATGAGTATGCTGTTCGGAATGTACGAGCCGGATGAAGGAGAAATCTATATCCGGGGAGAAAAGGTGAAACTGGAATCCCCCAACCATGCCACCAAATTAAACATCGGTATGGTACACCAGCATTTTAAACTGGTATCCAACTATACCATTGCGGAGAATATTGTGATGGGCATGGAACCGGTGAAGAAGGTATTGGGATGTATTCCGGTAGTGGATATGAAGAAAGCAAATCAGGATATCCGCGAACTTTCGGAGAAATACGGACTGGCAGTGAATCCTACCGACGTGATCAGTGATATTAATGTCTCTACGCAGCAGAGAGTAGAGATCTTAAAAATGCTTTACAGAGAAGCGGAGATTCTTATTTTCGATGAACCCACAGCGGTTCTGACTCCTCAGGAGATTGACTTTTTATTAGACATTATCAAATCTCTGCGGGATGACGGTAAGACCATCATCTTAATCACGCATAAACTGGAAGAGATCAAACGTATTGCAGACAGATGTGCAATCCTGAACCGCGGACGTCTGATGGATGTTATGGATGTGGCAACCACATCCACCAAAGTCATGGCAAACAAAATGGTAGGCCGTGAAGTGAATTTCGAGACAGAAAAAGAACCCGCGAAACCGGGTAAAACTATCCTCGACATACAGCATCTGAACGTCTATAACAAGCAGGATTTTCAGGTGGTAAAGGATGTATCTCTTGAGGTGCATTCCGGTGAGATCGTAGCCATTGCAGGCGTAGCCGGCAACGGTCAGGTAGAGATTGCCGATGCCATTGCGGGATTGATCCCGGCACGCTCCGGTAAGATTCTGTTAAACGGCAGAGATATTACGAATCTGTCCATAAGGGAACGTACCACAGAAGGAATTTCCTATATTCCCGAGGACAGACAGAATTATGGACTGGTCATGGATTTTACGCTTTCGGAGAATCTGGCACTGCGTAACTACTACAAAGAGCCTTTTTGCCATAAGGGAGTGCTGGACCAGAAGATTTTTGAAGACAACAGTGAAAAACTGATAGAAAAATATGATATCCGAAGCGGACAGGGCAGCAAGACGGTGGTACGCTCCATGAGCGGCGGTAATCAGCAGAAAGCCATCATCGCCAGAGAAGTGGAGCAGGATTCCTCTCTGATGATCTTTGTACAGCCCACCCGTGGACTGGATATCGGTGCCATAGAGAATATTCACAAACAGATCATTGCGGAGAGAGACAAGGGCAAGGCAATCCTTTTAATCTCTCTGGAACTGGATGAGATCATGAACTGTGCGGATACCATCGCCGTTATTTATAATGGAAGCATACAGAAGATCGCCAAAGCCAGTGAACTGACCACCAATGAAGTGGGTGAGTTCATGATGGGCGTTAAGAACAAGGAGAAGGAGGCATAAGACCATGAAAAAGATGACAAAATTCTGGAATGCGGTAAAGATCCCTCTTCTTGCAATCCTTTGCAGCCTGGTGGTGGGCGGTGTGATCATCGCCGTGACCGGTTCGAATCCTTTCAAGGCTTACTACGCATTGCTGCAGGGCAGCGGACTGGCACCCAAGTCTTCTTATGCAAGCTATAAGAGCATGCTGACAGACTTTATGAGTTATGTGAACTATTTTACCCCTATGATCTTTGCAGCACTAGCGGTAGCAGTAGCCCTGCGTGCGGGACTGTTCAATATCGGTGTCTCCGGACAGATGCTGGCAGCCGGGTTCACCGCGAGTATCATTGTGGGATACAGCAGTTTAAATGCTGTACTGGCAAAGCCTCTGGTAGTGATCATCGGGCTGATCGTCGGCGGACTCGCGGGGGCACTGATCGGCTTTTTGAAGTATCGTTTTAATATTAATGAAGTTGTTTCATCCATTATGTTAAACTACACGTTCCAATATGTGATCAGCTTCTTTATCAATACCTTTTTCGTGGATCCGGTTTCCAGACAGTCAAAGGAAATCTCTGCGGCTTCCAGGCTGACACTGATGGATACCGTGGTGGGCAATCTGAAAATGGATATTCCGCTGGGAATTATTCTGGCTCTGCTTACCGTAGTGGCAGTGTGGTTCTTATTAGAGAAGACGAAATTAGGATACGAACTAAAGGCTGTGGGCTATTCCCGCAGTGCTGCAAAATATGCGGGTATTAAAGTCGGCAGAAGCATGGTGCTGTCCATGACAATCTCCGGTGCCCTGGCAGGACTTGCCGGTGTGACCTATTATCTGGGCTATGTGGGTTCCATTCAGCCCAAGGTACTGATCAGTACGGGATTTGATGCTATCGCAGTGTCATTGCTTGGTAACAACAATCCTTTCGGAATCGTATTTTCCACCATGCTGATCACTCTGATCAGTAAGGGCAGTACTTATATGAAATCCGCTGCCGGTGTGGATGCGGAGATCGCATCGGTTATTACCGGAATTATCTTGCTGTTCAGTGCATGTAATGCTTACATCAAATGGAAGATGGAACGAGGCAGAAGAGAGAAAACGAACAAGACAAAGGAGGACAAATAAATGGATATTGTGATCATTGACGGGTTATCCTTTGCATTACCTTTATTTATTATGGCAATCGGCGGTATCTACTGCGAGAAGTCCGGTGTGACTATGTTAGCTGTGGAAGGACTGCAGGGTTTCGGTGCCTTTATAGGAGCGTTTGTGGCAGTTGCAGTTGCAGGGAATTTCTCCGGAGATTCTCCGGTACCGTTCTACATTGCCATGATCATGGCGGCAGTAGGAGGAAGTATCTTTGCACTGATCCATGCGTTGTTGTGCCTGAAGTTTAAAGCCAATCAGGTGATCAGTGGTGTGGTAGTCAATATTCTGGCTATGGCACTGACAGCATATTTGACCAAACTACTCAACAGAGTGGTATTCGGTGCCACCTCCGACAAGTTTGTACTGACCGTATCTTCCAGAATTACTATCCCGGGAATTTCTAAGATTCCGGTGCTGGGAGCTATATTTACCAATCTGTATCCTTTTGAACTGGTGATCGTGGCCGTGGCGTTTATTGCATGGTTTGTAATGTACAAGACACGCTTCGGTATGCATCTGCGTGCCTGCGGTGACAATCCTCATGCGGTGGATGCAGCCGGAAGACAGGTGGGACAGATCCGCCTGGCAGCTATCATGATCTGCGGAGCACTGTCGGGACTTGGCGGTATCTGCTTTGCATATTCTATTTCCGCGAACTTTTCTTCCAGTATCTATGTAGGTTACGGATATCTGGCAATCGCAGCATTGATCTTCGGTAACTGGCGTATCCTTCCGACTCTGGGAGCATGTCTGCTATTCGGATTTGCCAGATCCGGCGGCTACCGACTGGTACAGGTATTACAGATGCCCAGTAGTTATCAGGATCTGGTGATGATCCTTCCTTACGTACTGACCTTGTTGTTACTGGTATTTTTCTCCAAACAGAATGGTGCACCGAGAGCTTTGGGTGTGATCTATGACAAGGGTGCAAGATAAATCTGCCGGAATGCAGATATTTGCAGAACGCGGTTTTACGTAACTTTGAATAATTACTACAAAAAAAGAGAAAGCAGAAGGCTTTCTCTTTTTTAGGTTAAAATATATAAGCTGAAAATGGGACTCGAACCCACGACCCCTTCATTACGAGTGAAGTGCTCTACCAACTGAGCTATTTCAGCGGACTAGGTTATTATATATGTTATTGGGAATTTTTGCAACTGTAAAATTTATTATTTTAAAAGTTCGTTTCGCAGGACCGTAGATTATGTAGGAGACTGTAAGACGAAGATACTATCCTGCAGATCTCCGAAGAAAACATTATAATCAGTTGCGATGCTTTTTGCTGTAATGTTCCAGAGACTGGGTCAGCAGATAGAGCAGCATGGCAATGACACATAACAGTAAAATAGAACTGATCACCATATCCAGCTGGAACACCTGGGAACCATAGATGATCAGATAGCCCAGTCCCCGTTTCGCCGCCAGGAATTCTCCGATGATGACACCGACTAAAGATAGACCGATATTGACCTTGGTGGTGCAAAGCAGGGTGGGAACAGATCCCGGAAGGACGACTTTGAAAAAGATATCTCTGCGGTCTCCGCCCAGAGTGCGGATCAGAATCTCCTTTTCCGGATCCACCTGATGAAAGGCAGTGTAAAAGCTGATAATGGAGCCGAAGACTGCCACAGAGATCCCGGCGATGATAATGGTATTGATGCCGGTGCCCAGCCAGACGATGAACAGGGGAGCCAGGGCTGATTTCGGAAGACTGTTGAGTAGTACCAGGTAGGGCTCTAAAATCTCCGACAGCTTGTCAGAGAACCACAACAAGGTGGCAAACAGAAGACTGATCATGAATACTAACAGGAAACTTAAAATGGTTTCTAATAAAGTAATGCCAATATGCATCGGAAGAGAGCGCTCTGTCCACAGCTGTATCAGACACAGGACGACTCTGTGTGGGCTGGAGAAAAAGAAACTGTCGATCCATCGATAGTCTGCGCTGACTTCCCAGAGAAGCAGAAACACTCCCAGAAGAAAGATACGCAGAAAAGCAACCTGTCGATGGTGATTTTTGTGCTTGCGAAGATATTGTTCCTGGACCGTCAACAGTTGGTTATTTTGCACATTTTTAGGTTTCATCGGTTAATTCCTCCCAAAGTTGTTTGAAATAATATGGAAATTCCGGGGCGTTTCTGGCGGCGAGGGGAGAACTGTCCTGCAGGGTGAGCTGAATGGGAAGTGCCGCTTTGATCGTTGCAGGACGTGCGGACAGCACGTAAACCTTATCCGCCAGGCTGATGGCCTCCGACAGATCGTGAGTGACGATGATCATGGTTTTGCCCGCCTTACGGATCAGCTGACAGATATCCGAAGATACCATGAGGCGTGTCTGGTAGTCCAGGGCACTGAAGGGTTCATCCAATAAAAGCAGTTGGGGATCCAGGGCAAGGGTACGGATCAGGGCAGCGCGCTGCTTCATGCCACCGGATAATTCGCTGGGCCGCTTGTTCTTAAATTTTTCCAGCCCGTAATCGGACAAAAGTTGTTCCACATGGGCGATGCGCTCCGGAGTGAGGGCGTGGTGGATCTCCAAACCCAACGTAACATTCTGATAGATGGTGCGCCATTCGAAGAGATGGTCATGCTGCAGCATATAGCCGATACGGGGATAGTGAAGGGAACCGTCGGGGTTATTCACGACGATGGTTCCGGCCTCAGGGGCGAGAAGCCCGGCGATAATGGACAGTAGAGTGGATTTACCGCAGCCGCTGGGACCAACGAGTGCCACGAATTCCCCTTCCTCCACGGAGAAGGAGATATCTTTTATGGCACCGGTCTCCCCGGACAGCGTGTGATAGGAGTAACCTATATTTTTAAGTTCGATAAGAGCTCCCATAAAAAGGCATACTTCCTTAACATGAATATTTATAGTTATTGTATGAATTCCGATGGAAAAAGTGTTTTCTGTACCGGAAAGTGATGAAATTCACTGTATTGCATTAAAGTGTCGTTTGTGATATGATTAATTGCAATCAATGTCTGTGAGAAAATTATCTGATAGACTACCAACGTAAAAAGATGGGAGAATGACCATGGCACAGTTATGGGGAGGACGTTTTACAAAACAGACCGATCAACTGGTATTTGATTTCAACGCGTCCATAACATTTGATAAAAGACTGTTTTACGAAGATGTCACCGGCAGTATCGTACATGCCACCATGCTGGCAAAGCAGGGGATCCTTACAGAAGAGGAGAGAAAGAGTATTGTCGAAGGACTGACCGGAATTTTAGAGGATGTGGATGACGGAACCCTGGCAATCGATGAATCTCAGGAGGATGTCCACAGCTTCGTGGAGGCTACCCTGATCGACCGAATTGGGGATGCGGGGAAAAAGCTTCACACGGGAAGGAGCCGTAACGACCAGGTAGCACTGGACATGCGTCTCTATACCAGGACAAGAGTGGCAGAGACCGACGTACTCCTGAAAAAGCTTTTGGAAGTCATTCTGGATACCATGGAGAACAATTTAGATACCTACATGCCGGGCTTCACCCATTTACAGAAGGCGCAGCCCATTACCCTGGCGCATCATTACGGTGCCTATTTTGAAATGTTCAAGAGAGACAGACAGCGCCTGGCAGATATTTATAAGCGCATGAATTATTGTCCTCTGGGAGCCGGAGCTCTGGCAGGCACCACATATCCTTTGGACCGTGAATATACCGCGAGACTTCTCCGCTTTGAAGGACCGACGTTAAATAGCATTGATTCTGTGGCAGACAGAGATTATCTCATTGAATTCCTTTCCGCACTTTCCACGATCATGATGCATTTAAGCCGTTTCAGCGAAGAGATCATCATCTGGAATTCCAATGAATATCAGTTCGTAGAGCTGGATGATGCTTATTCCACCGGAAGCAGCATCATGCCCCAGAAGAAGAATCCTGATATCGCGGAGTTGGTAAGAGGCAAGACCGGAAGAGTCTACGGTGCTCTGATGGCGTTGCTTACCACCATGAAGGGACTGCCACTGGCTTACAATAAAGACATGCAGGAAGACAAAGAGATGGCATTTGATGCCATGGATACTGCGGCAGACTGCATCACTTTATTTACAGGCATGATTAAGACCATGAAGTTTTGCAAGGACCGCATGGCAAAGAGTGCCATGAACGGATTTACCAACGCTACCGATGCAGCAGATTATCTGGTAGGTAAGGGTGTGCCTTTCCGGGATGCCCACGGTATTATCGGCAGACTGGTATTGTACTGCATTGAGAAGGACACTTCTATTGATGCTTTAAGCTTAGAGGAACTGCGTTCCATCAGCGATAAGTTCGACGAAGATATCTATGATGCCATCTCACTGAAGACCTGTGTGGAGAAGCGTCTGACCATCGGCGCACCGGGTGAGAAAATGATGAAACAGGTCATTGAGAAAAATAAAGTATACTTGAAAAATGATGCCATAGAAGAGTATCAACAGTCTTTGGAAGACAGACTTTCGTAAGATCAGGAAGGCATGTCTTTTCAGATAAAAAGGAAATGCATAGAGCTGAGGAGGAAATGAAAAATGAGTGAAAAATTACGTGTAGGTATCCTGGGCGGAACCGGTATGGTAGGTCAGAGATTCATCTCCCTGTTAGAGAACCATCCCTGGTTCGAGGTAACGACTATCGCAGCCAGCCCCCGATCCGCTGGCAAGACGTATGAGGACGCAGTGGGTGATCGTTGGAAGATGACGACTCCCATGCCCGAAGCTGTGAAAAAGCTGATCGTCATGAATGTCAACGAAGTGGAAAAAGTAGCCGCACAGGTAGACTTCGTATTCAGTGCCGTAGATATGTCCAAGGACGAGATTAAGGCAATCGAAGAAGCTTATGCAAGGACAGAGACCCCTGTGGTATCCAATAACAGTGCTCACAGATGGACTCCCGATGTTCCCATGGTAGTACCCGAGATCAATCCCGAGCATTTCCAGATCATAGAAGCGCAGAAAAAGAGACTGGGAACCACCAGAGGATTTATCGCTGTAAAACCCAATTGCTCCATTCAGAGCTATGCACCGGTTCTGACCGCATGGAAGGAGTTCGAGCCCTACGAGGTAGTGGCTACTACTTATCAGGCAATCTCCGGTGCCGGTAAAACATTTAAAGACTGGCCTGAGATGGTAGGCAATATCATCCCTTACATTGGCGGCGAGGAAGAAAAGAGTGAAAAGGAGCCTTTACGTATCTGGGGTAAGATTGAAGGCGACCAGATCGTTCCCGCAACTTCTCCCGTGATCACCTGCCAGTGTATCCGTGTTCCGGTACTGAACGGACATACTGCAGCCGTATTCGTAAAATTCCGTAAGAAGCCCACCAAGGAACAGCTGATCGAGAAGTTGACTTCTTTCAGCGGAGAGCCTCAGAGACTGGGACTTCCCAGCGCACCGAAGCAGTTCATCCAGTATCTGGAGGAAGATAACCGACCTCAGGTAACGCTGGATGTGGATTTCGAGAATGGTATGGGTATCAGCGTAGGCCGTCTGAGAGAAGATACCGTATATGATTATAAGTTCGTAGGTCTGTCACATAACACCTTACGTGGAGCGGCCGGGGGAGCATTGCTTTGCGCAGAACTTTTGAAAGCACAGGGATATATCACCAAAAAATAAAGGGTGAGTGGGGTTATGAACGAGTTACGCTATCAGCTGGATCTGATGCGCGCAATGAATCAGAAATTGAGCGCCAGGGAGAAAATGTACCGCCTTTTGTGCGATACCATGGATTATGCTTATATCTACTATTCTTTTGAGAAGAATACCGTCACGACGCTTGGAAAATGGGATGACTTTTTCGATTTCCAGATCCGGGACAGACGGGATTTTACCAAACTTTTAGAGATGGTAGATGAGCCATATGTGCTGCCTCTTAGGGATATGCTATTTTTGGAAAAGGGCGGTCAGGAGACTTCTTCTGTGGAATGCATGCAGAAAGGGAAGAAGACCTGGCTGCAGTTCTCCTGCAGGATATTCTATGAGGACAGCAGACCTGCGGATCAGATCATTGTGGTACAGAATATCACAAAACAGAAGACGCAGAATGAAGAACTTCTCTATATGGCGTATTATGACGGACTTACAGGACTGTACAACCGTAACTATTTTGTACGTCTCCTGACGGAGTACCTGCGGCGCGCGAAGGAAGATAACCGGCTGGTCAGTGTGCTGGTCATCGATATTGATGATTTCCGTAAGGTCAACGACGGACTGGGAATCGTGGAAGGAGACGAACTGGTACAGCAGTTCGGATCTTTCTTAAAGGAATTCAACAGTGACAATGTGATCGTCTGTCATCTGACCAGCGATGTCTACTGTATGGCAATCTATGATTCCTGCGGTGAAAGAAGCGTGGAACACATTCATAAGAAGATCGTGAAGCGTACCAGAGAACCTTTTTATCTGGTGGGCGGACAGGTATTGAACATTACCGTAAGTGTAGGCGTTGCGGAGTATCCGGAAGCAGCGACATCCGCACTGGAACTGATCAACTGTGCCGAGATCGTCATGTTCAAGGGTAAGTCTATGGGCAAGAACCGGATCCAGTATTTCGACACCCCGATCCTGAATGATTTCCTGAAAAATGTGGAACTGGACAGCAAATTAAAAGAAGCGGTATTTGATCATAACTTTATTCTGTATTATCAGCCCCAGTACTATGCGGGGAATCGGAAACTGCGTGGTATGGAAGCGCTGATCCGCTGGAAGGACGGCGACGGGAAAATGATCAGCCCGGCGAAGTTCATTCCGATCGCAGAGAAAAACGGCACTATTATCCCTATCGGCAACTGGGTACTGGAGCAGAGCATAAGGACATTTTCTGAATGGAGGAACCGGTACGGCGTTCCGTTCGTATTGTCGGTCAATATCTCTGCATTGCAGTACCAGAAGGAAGACTTCGTGGATTCACTGCTGAATATTATCCACAAATATGATGTAGCTCCGGAGGAGGTCGAACTGGAGATCACGGAGAGCATACTGATCGATGATTTCCGGGCAGTGACCGAGAAAATGCAGCTGTTAAAAGAATACGGCATCCGCATTTCCTTAGATGATTTCGGAACAGGATTTTCCTCCCTGTCTTATTTGAAGAAGCTTCCGATCAATACGCTGAAGATCGACAAATCCTTTACGGATACGCTGCTTACGGATTCCGCTACCAGAATCATTACGGAATCCATTGTTAGTATGGTGAAATCTTTAGGATTTGAATCCATTGCCGAAGGCGTGGAGGAAGAACAGCAGTATAAATATCTGCGTGCCATCGGCTGCGATGTCATTCAGGGATATCTGTTCGGAAAGCCGCTGTCTCAGGAGGAGATCGAACAACTATTACAGAAGATATACTGATCAGATGTAGCAGAAAGAATGAGGCTGCCATGTTAACTGGAAGGGAACAGGAAACAGCTTTTTTGGAGAATCATTATAAGAGACCGGGAAGCCAGATCCTGGTGGTATATGGACAGAGAGGCGTTGGTAAGACGGCTCTCTTAGCCGCTTTTACGGAAGAAAAACAGACCATACGTTATACTGCTCCTAACTGTTCTTCCAGGGAACTGTGCTATCAGTGGGGACAGGAGCTTAGAGAACAGGGGAAAGAGATTTCATCGAACCCTTCCTGGGAAGAAGTATTACAGTGTGTATCCGGAGAAAAAAGTGATCGCAAAAAAGTTTTGATCATAGAGAATTTTCATTATCTGCTAAAGGGGGATCCCCTTTTTTTACAGGAACTGATCCGTTATCTGAAGGAACACAGGGAGGTTTCCCTTCTTGTGATTCTTACGACCTACGCATCCGGATGGGTGGAGAACAGCATGATCTCTAAAATAGGGAACCTGGCATTTTCCGTTAGTGGTTTTCTAAAGGTCAAAGAGCTGCCTTTTTCCGTAATGCGCCGGATTTTCCCTGTCGGAACGCTTCAGGAGCGCATAGAACTTTATGCGGTGTTAGGCGGAATGCCGGGATTATGGAAACTGTTGGATCTGTCAGTATCTGTGGAGAAGAATCTGACGAACCTTTTTTTAGAGAAAAACAGCTTTCTTCCGGAACTGATGATCAAATGGCTGGCGGAGGAATTGCGTGAGACCGCAGTTTATAATACCATCCTTGCCACCATAGCTGATGAGAAGAACGGCAAACTGAATGCTATGTATGCCCGTACCGGATTCTCCCGGGCGAAGATCAGTGTCTATCTGAAGAATCTGATGGAGCTGGAGCTGGTGGAAAAGGTCTTGCCCGGAATCTATGAGATCAGTAATTCTTTTATGCGGTTTTATTTCCGCTTTCTGTTCCCTCACCAGACCGCCTGGAGAAGAGATAACGGCAGAACATTTTATGAAACATATATCCGGGAGGATTACAGTAACTTTGTGAGATCCGCATACCGGAGAATCTGTCAGGAGATATTGCAGACAGATTTTGGTACGGTGGAACTGAAGAAGGCGGCGCAGGGGAGAACATACTTTTTATGCAGGGATACTGCGGGGAAAAAGATCGCAGTGGATTATTCCGGTACGGTATGTTATACTTCGGAAGATTATGACGCGCTGCAGACAGCGCTGAAAAGCATCCGGACGGAACCGGATGAGATAATAATATTTTGTGAGAATGGTTATGAAAATGCACTGGCAAAGAAAGTATCCGGGAAGGTACGGTTTCGCAGCGTAGGTGCGTGATTTATGACAGGAAGACGGTAATACGTGGGTAAAAATTTATTTATTGCAGAGAAACCCAGCGTGGCAAGAGAATTTGCCAACGCTTTAAAATATAATATGCGTTCCAAAGACGGATATCTGGAGTCGGAAGAAGCCATTGTTACCTGGTGCGTAGGACATCTGGTGACCATGAGCTATCCGGAGGTGTACGACGAGAAGTTTAAGAGATGGAGCTTTGAGACACTTCCTTTTCTCCCGGCAAAATTCAAATACGAAGTCATTGAAAATGCCAGGAAACAATATACCATCGTGAGTTCCCTGCTAAACAGAGAGGATGTCTCTACAATCTATGTCTGCACCGACTCCGGGCGGGAGGGAGAATATATCTATCGTCTCGTGGAGCAGATGGCTGGCGTACAGGGCAAAGAGCGGAAGCGTGTATGGATCGATTCCCAGACGGAGGAGGAGATCTTACGTGGGATCCGGGAAGCCAAGGACCTCTCAGCGTATGATAATCTGGGAAATGCCGCTTATCTGCGTGCCAAGGAGGATTACCTGATGGGTATCAACTTCTCCAGGGCACTGACTTTAAAATACGGTAAGACTGTAAAGGATTATCTGAAGAGAGACCGTGCGGTGATTTCCGTGGGTCGAGTCATGACCTGCGTCCTGGGGATGATCGTGAACAGAGAGAGGGAGATCCGGTCGTTTACCAAGACTCCTTTTTATCGGGTGATCGGTAATTTTAAGCTGCAGGAAAAGCCTTTTACCGCAGAGTGGAGAGCAGTGGAGGGCTCGAAATACTATAATTCTCCTGTATTGTATAAGGAGAACGGTTTTAAGAAAAAAGAGGATGCCGAGCACCTGATCGGGGAACTTTCTGCGGAACCTGCAGGACCGGTGACCGTCACCGGCATCGATAAGAAAAAAGAAAACAAAAATGCGCCGCTTTTATATAATCTGGCGGAGCTGCAGAATGACTGTTCCAAATACTTTAAGATCAGTCCGGACGAGACCCTTAGGATCGTGCAGGAATTATATGAAAAAAAGATGACCACTTATCCCAGAACGGATGCCAGAGTTCTGTCTACGGCAGTGGCAAAGGAAATCCATAAAAATATCGGAGGACTTCGTAATTATGCCCTGGCAGCACCTTTCGCCAGAGAAGTGTTAGAGCAGGGCACCTATAAAAATATAGCAAAGACCCGATATGTGAACGACAAGCAGATCACGGACCACTATGCCATTATCCCTACGGGACAGGGGCTGAACAATCTGGCGGGGCTGGCCCCTACGGCGGCAAAAGTATACGAGGTCATTGTACGTCGGTTTTTAAGTATTTTCTATCCGCCGGCAGTCTATCAGAAGTTCTCTCTTACATTGCAAGTAAAGGAAGAAAGCTTTTTTGCCAGCTTCAAGGTGTTGATACAGGAAGGGTATCTGAAGGTGACTAATTTCTCTTTCAAAAAGGAGAATACGGCGCTGAAGGAGGACAAAGAGAACGAGAACGAAAGTGCCGATGAAAAATGTGATGCTGAGCTTACCAATCTTCTGATGCATCTGAAAAAGGGAGATACTTTATCCGCGGATACCTACGAGATCAAAGAAGGCGAGACTTCTCCACCCAAGCGATATACCTCGGGCAGCATCATTCTGACCATGGAAAACGCCGGACAGTTCATAGAAGATGAGGAACTGCGGGCACAGATCAAGGGAAGCGGTATCGGCACCAGCGCTACAAGAGCGGAGATTCTGAAGAAACTGGTGAACATCGAGTATCTGGCACTGAATAAAAAGACCCAGGTACTGACTCCTACCCAGATGGGAGAGATGATCTACGATGTGGTATCGGATTCCATAAGACCGCTCTTGAATCCGGCACTGACAGCCAGCTGGGAAAAAGGACTTACCATGGTGGCAGACGGTGTGATCACACCGGATGAGTACATGGGGAAGCTAACGGATTTCGTGGGAAGGAGAACCATTGCCGTGCGGGGACTGAACAATCAGGGCGTGCTCTGGAGACAGTTTCAGGCTACGGAAGAATTTTACCAGAAGAAACATAAGCAATCCAATGCGAAAAATAAAGAATAAAGATGAGGAGAAACTATCATGGAAAATATTACGATTGAAAATTTGTATGATCTGACAGAGACCATTGCGGCAGAACTGTTTACCGAGGCAGAGTATCCATGGGAGGTGCTTCCCAGAATCCACGATTTTATTTTGGAACTGGGCAAGAGACTGCCGGAGGAAATCTATGAAAAAAGAGGCGAGGATATCTGGGTGGCTAAAAACGCAAAAGTTGCTCCTACCGCCTGCCTGAACGGACCGCTGATCATTGATGAGGAAGCGGAGATCCGTCACTGCGCATTTGTCCGTGGCAATGCCATCGTGGGAAAGGGTGCGGTAGTCGGCAATTCCACCGAACTGAAGAACGTGGTTCTGTTCAATAAAGTACAGGTGCCCCATTATAATTATGTGGGAGACAGCGTGCTGGGCTTTAAGTCTCATATGGGAGCCGG
>ULRJ01009758.1_pt1 | contig 13879 bp, 7 predicted proteins | sample 1955321 | NCBI WGS metagenome assembly ULRJ01 (sample SAMEA4835679, study PRJEB28245) | human gut metagenome | biome: gut microbiome; material: fecal sample | place: Denmark | collected 2008 | reverse complement strand
CTGAATATTTGGCTTTCGCTTCTTCCGACAAATCCACTAAATCCATGCAGGCCAACAAATAGTTTGCCCGGGAGATTATCTCGTAACATCTTTTCCAGCGATACGTTACGACTCCTCCGTCACTAGAGCTCAATCGCCCGGCACCCAGCTTATTAAAAACCTCATCCGTTCCCCAGTTAAATGCGTTAGGGGTAGCTCCATCCGTTATGCCAAAGCCAAACAAGCCTTGATTATAAACCTCTTTTTCCCTCAATTGAGCATAGACACCATTTAAAAGGAGTTTGATATCCGATTCATTTTCCGGGAAACTCGCCGAAGTAATCTTATCCTCAGGATACAAATCCAAATAATTCTCCATACATCCCGTGAAAGAGACACATAGTATAATTGATAAGCAATATGCTAATAACTGTTTCATACTTTTAGAAATTAAGATTTATACCAAATGTAAATATTCTCGGAGTCGGGTAATAATTGGTACCCGAATCAAACGTATTTCTTTCCGGATCATATCCTTCATACCCTTTTTTCCACATAATCGTAAACAGGTTCTGGGCATTCGCATATACATACAACCGTTGCATTTTTAGCTTTGAGGTAATCCATTCAGGGAACGCATAACCTAATTGTAAGTTCTTCAATTTCAAGAAATCGATACGATGCACCCAAAATGAGGAGTCATACGTGTCCCATGAAGAGTCAAACCGAAGCATCGGTATATTTGAGTCCGGATTCTCTGGGCTCCACGCATCCCGCCATTTATCAGAAATAGTCAGCCATTCGTATTGCATACGGGTCATGCCGCTCTTCGTAAACGCATTCGCCTGTCCCAAACCTTGGAATAAGATATTTAAGTCAAACCCTTTATAGCGTAAGCCGGCAGTAAGTCCATACGTAATTTTAGGAATCGTATTACCAAGTACTTGTTTATCTTGATAGTCTAATTTTCCATCGTTATTAACATCCTCGTATTTCAGATTTCCCATTTCCGGCTTAAGCCCATTGCTATGCATATGTTGAGCGGCTTCTTCGTCCGATTGATAGATGCCAACCGCTTTATAGCCATACAAAGCCTTATACGGATATCCCTCACGAATCAAATAAAGCTGATCCGGAGAGTTTCCTCCTTGAAATTTCGTTACTTTATTATCGATATACGTAAAGTTTAGTCCTACGTTAAATCCAAGGCGATCTCTGCTCGTCTCAAGATTATCATAATTCACGACTAACTCAAAACCATTATTTTTCATTTCGCCCACATTCTCAAACGGCGCGGTCTTATCCCCTAATACGTTTGGTATTGGCAATTGAACGATAATATCGGTTGTCTTTTTATTGAAGTAATAGCTTCAATATTCAACTTATTACCTAAGAAGCCCAAATCCACGCCAATATCCAAGGAAGAGGTAGTTTCCCAAGTAATATCCTCATCCACCAAAGCGGTTACGGCAGCCCCCGGAGCCAATGAGCCTCCATAATTATAACTCAAGTCATAATTTTGGGAGATCACTGTTAAATAAGGCCAATATCCTTCAATGGTTTGATTGCCTAATTGTCCCCACGACGCACGTAGTTTCAAATTAGAAAACAGATTCAGGTTCTTAATAAACGCCTCTTCACTCAAACGCCATCCTGCAGAGAAACCCGGAAAAACACCCCAGCGATTTCCCCGTTTAAAACGAGAGGAGGCATCGGCACGGAGATTCATCTCAAATAAATATTTATCCGCAAAGGCATAATTCAATCGACCAAAATAAGATGCCATGCGTAGACCTTCAAAATTTCCCTCTCCCTTGATACCTTCCGTTCCCGCGTCCACTTGGGTTAATCCTTCTTTGGGAGGGTTGGTTCTTCGGGCAAATACGTTCTTTATACTGTAATTCTCCAATTGGGTACCAAGGATAGCGGCAACATAATGCTTATCCGCAAATCGCTTGCTATAGTTTAATGTCGCTTGGAAATTATTACGCATGGTCGATACTTGCTCTCTACTCAACACAATACCATCACGATTGTAATTTTTCGGTATCGTCTCTATGCCAGAATCCGTATATCCATAAAGGGTCTCATTATATTTATCAACCATTTTCCAATTGCCATTAGAGGCCCATGTTACTTGTAAGTTCAAGTCTTTCGTAAAATCCACGGTAGCGAAAGCATTTACAGCCATATAATCCTTGGATGTTTTAGTCGCCCCGTTCGAAGCGTCTATAACCGGCTGATAAGTCGTATACAATAAAGTACCATCATCCTTAATCGCTTCTACCGAACCGAAACGGCCATCCCGGGTATATGGAGCGATGAAAGGAGCCGCACCTTGTTGCTGTTCGAATACACGGAACAAATCAAAAGGCTCTTGGGAATTCCTACGAGTATAATTCAAACGAGCGCCAACTCTCAACCATGAATTCACTTTATACTCCACATTTGCCCGGATACCGAACCGCTCCGCCTTAGAGTTCATCAAAATACCTTCCTGACTCAAATAGTTCAAAGACAAGAAGGAAGATAGTTTCTCCGATCCACCGCGAATGGATAAATTATGCCCCGTTATTAAAGCATTCCGATAAAGAGAATCATACCAATCCGTATTCGGGTATTTATAAGGATCTGTTCCATTAGCGAAATTAGAGATCAATGTTTCCGAGAAAAGAGGGTTCTCTCCCCCATTCACCAAAGCTTGATTCGCCATAGTCATATGCTCGGCGCTATTCGTCACTAAATCAAAATGACGTCCGATCTGCTGCATTCCGGCATAAGAGTTCAACTCTACTTGGGTTTTCTCATTATTCTTTCCCATCTTCGTCGTAACCAAAACGACACCGTTAGCGGCCTTTGATCCGTAAATAGCCGCACTAGCCGCATCCTTCAAGACTGTGATACTTTCGATGTCACTCGGGTTTACTTGGCTGAATACCCCTTCTACTCCGTCAATAATCACCAACGGGTCCGAATTATTCAATGTACCCCAGCCACGAATTCTCAATTGCGCTCCATCATCTCCCGGCTTACCCGAATTCTGGCTGATCCACACGCCGGAAACCTTTCCGGAAAGTGCTTGAGAAGCATCAGTGATCGGACGGTTCGCCAATTCCTCATCAAATTTGACAGAAGAAACAGAACCTGTCAAATTTACTTTCTTCTGAGTTCCATAACCAACAACTACGACCTCATCCAAAGCCTGTGTATCCTCACGAACAGTGATTATTATTTCCTTATTTCCTTGAACCGGGATATCCTGCGGCATATAACCGATATAAGATACCTGCAAGACATCATTTTCCGAGGCCTCAATCAAGAAGTTTCCACCCAAATCGGTAATTGTACCATTATTCGTACCCTTCACCATCACATTTGCCCCGATTATCGGACTACCTAAGGCATCCACCACCGTACCTGTAATTTTATGAGGCGCTTTCCCTATCGGGGAACCAGCATTCTGCTTACTGAATAAGGCGATCTGCTTATTGGTGATCTCAAACGTAAGTTTCGTGGTCTTCAGCATAGAATGCAAGGCTGACTCAATCGGTTGGTCGGATACGCTCAAACTTACTTTCTGACCCAAGTCGATTTTATTACCGTCATAGAAGAACGTGTAACCACTGGCAACCTCTATTTTTAAGATCGCCTCCTTCAACGGTATATTCGAAAATGAAACGGATATTTTCTTGCCTGCAACCTCACCGGCTAACAAACGTAAAGAAAAGAATAGAAGAAAGAATATCGCACATAAACTGTTTCTTCCTTTCATAAATTGTCTTTTATTCTTCATATATTTGCATGATATTTAAAGTTAACATCTTTACGGCTTTACACAAACGGCCAAATTTGAGATAAGCTGTAAATAGATTTTAATTTGAATCAGGGATTTCTCCCGGAAGGCTTAAGTTTCCGCTTAAGCCTTTTTCTTGCATATTATCCGGTTTATCTCATAGGCATTATTTTTTAGAAGGTTCGACATGTGTTATTTTTACGTGATCATTCTCATCGAACATATAGGAGATCGGATTGATACGGGACATGATCCGCAAGATCACTTCCAGCGATTCATCCTTGATTGTAAAGGTATAGGCTTGCGAATCCGGAATGGAAGGATCTACCTCAATCTTCACGTTATACCATTTCTCCAGATAGCGGGTGATGTATCGTAATGATTTCGCCTCAAACCTCACACTCTCGCTTGCCCAGAATGAGTCATAGAACATATCGGCTGAGGTTATATCCAAAGTTCTGTATTTCTTGCTCACGGAGGCTCGCTCGCCCGGATGCAGATAAGCCTCTTGCCCTCCGGCCTCTAAGGATACAGAACCTTGGAAAAGTGTAACCAAGATATTTTCCTCCTTTGAGTAAGAGTTTACGTTAAAGCGGGTTCCATGTACCCTCACTTTCACCCCGGAAGTTGATACGACAAAAGGATGTCGACTATCTTTTGTCACATCAAATAAGGCTTCCCCGCTTAAATCCACCTCACGATTCTCCAAGAAGTTCACCGCATATCGCAAAGAGGAACCCGAGTTTAGCCAAACCACGCTACTATCCGGCAATATAATCTTGGATTTACCACTTAAAGAGGAATAAGACAATTTGCAGGAAGAGTCCGTCCAATATTCCGTCTTGTTATATAAAAAAGAAAAAGTGAGCGAAAGCACCAATAACACCGTAGCTACAGATACCGCCATCCAAAACTTCCACAATGACACAGATTTCGGCTTTTCATCCTTCCGCGACATCCGGCTTTCCATTTGCCTCCAATAATAATCAGTATCTGGCGTATAGGTCGAAGCCTCCTCCCTAATCTCTCGCCACAATGATTCAAGTTCCCGGAACAGGAGCGTATTCCTTTCCTCTTGAAGCCATTCGCAGAACAGCTTCTCCTCCTTTTCATCCACATCGCCTTTCAAATGAGAGATAATGAATCGCCATGGTATATCTTTATTCATAAAGCATCATTTTTATAGTATGACACTTCAAAAGAGGATAACCCTACATGCTTTTTAGTATTTTTGTTGAAAAGAGAATATCACCACAAATAATGATAGGCATCTCCCAAGTAAGCCCGGATATGTTTCAAGGCTCGCGAGATATGTCCCTCAACAGCTTTTACGCCGATATTCATTTGATCGGCTATATCCTTATTGGATAAGTTCTCCATGCGGCTCTTGTTGAAAATGTCTTGGCACTTTGGGGGAAGAGATAAAATAGCCTCTTGAATCAAACGTTGTAATTCTCGTGTTTCTAAGGTATCATCGTTCTCAAAGCGTTCTAGGGATGAGAAATCATTTGTCAGGACAAAATGCTCGTTGTCTCTCAGATAGTTTAAGGCCCTATTTCGTGCGGACTGAAAAAGATAGGCTTTTATGGTTACTTGAATTTGCAATGTCTCCCGTTTTTCCCAGAAACCAGTGAATATATCCAATACGATATCTTCCGCCGCTTCCGGCTTCTTTATATATAAATGAACGAAACGGCATAAGGGAGCGAAATATAACTCAAACAAATGCTTAAAGGCCAGCCGGTCACCTGCCCTTATCAATCTCAAAATAAACAAATCGTCTATCAAGTCATCCATTACTCCATCCACCTTGTTTATCAACCTAAACGTTCGCTACAAAAGTAATGATTTGTTTGAGATTGAGAAGAAAAAAACACGTACATAATACCCTATGAGTAACGTACGTGTTTCTACCAATCTTGTACAAGACAATTACAGATTAATTATCTGCAAAGTCTCCCCTTTTGTATTCAAGGCTTTCAGTGTCATAACTTTCCCTTTTTTCGACAAGATCATGACGGTCGCATTCTCCGGTCGATTCCCCCCTCCTATCACAACAGGGAAATTATTTCCTACGGAACCTTTTGGCCAATAAGCGAAACGATGTGTATGCGCATTTATACTTACATCGAACGGAGCTTTAGCCAGCAAGCCCCCCCACAAGTCCAAACAAGGAAGATAGCTTTTCTCAGACATACCATAAAGAGGGATATGATGTATCAAGACCTTCTTCGCCGCTTTTTTATAGGCTTTTCCTGATAGCTCAGCCTTTAAAAAACCAACTTGCTCCATACGTAAACCCGCAAAATCATTCAAGTCATAATATACCCAAGTTGAATCGGGTTTATCCTCACCACAGTCCAAGATAACGAAACGAGTATCCCCCCAGTTGAAAGCTCCATATGTTTTATCACCAACGTAATCAAAAAGCTCTCTTAACTGAATCGAGTAAGCATTTCGTATTTCATGATTTCCCCGCAAATAAAAAACAGGAACATTTTCCGCCTTGACCTTCTTATTCAAATAAGAAAGAAAATGAACTACTTCCGATTCGTTTCTAGGATCATCTATACAATCCCCATTAAACATTACAAAATCGTAATCAATCCCTTCTATTTGATCTGCCAACAGGTCTAACACTTCGTTTTTCTTATGCAAGTCATTAAATATCAAAGCCGTAAAATCCGTCTCCACCGAAGCAGGTATCGTAAATGAATAAATATCCGAATAAGCGGTTTCGCCAAATTCTTTCTTATAAGCCTCATATAGTGTTATTTCACGGGAACATACCCGATAATAATAAGTTTCTCCCGGTTTAAGACCTGTCAAGCGAACCTTATGATGCTTGTTGTTGCAAATAACCTGTCCGTCAACGATCGTCTCCGCACGTTCTCCCAAATTACGATCCGTACCATACTCCACCCAGCTATGTACAGGCACATTCGTAAACCAAGAGACCGTAATCCCATTCGACAGCGGATTCTGCAAATAAGGTTTTGTCCGGAAAATATCAGCCATACCCGCTTTCAATCGCACATCTACGAAAAGAGGCAAATGATCCGAGGCGATCGGTTCGTCATAAAGCACCTGACGACGTAAGACAGAATATTGATTTCCATTATCAAATCCATAAATAAAATCGATACACCGGTTCGGACTCTGGCCCGGAATCGTGTTATCCTTGTAATTGTTCAATGGCATAAACTTCTCTTGCAAGGCCTTTTGAGTAGGAGAACCTTGGATAGAGTTCATATCTCCCGCCAAGAACAATGGTTTACGTATATCTTTCAACGCATCAAGAATAATCGGAACCGATAGCACCTGATCCTCCTTCGTCAATGAAAAATGCGAACAACACATCACATACTCCTTAAACTCTGCCACCAACAACAAACGCCGCTCTTCCCGGCCGGGAAGGGGCAACATCCAATAGCTCAAAGGTTTCTCCTTCGACAAGATGCCAATACCATACTTTCCTCCTTGGTAATCGATCGAAGGCCCATAAGTATAATACATACGAGTACGATCCGCCAACTCTTTCAGTGCGAAAACACCATTACTCCGAACCGACGCACTATCCAACTCCTGCACAGCTATCACATCCGGATCTACCCGGTTCATGATATCCGCCACACGCTGATAATCCACCACTTCATCCATACCCCGGCAATTCCGCACATTATAAGACATCACACGAAGAGAATTCTCCTCCTTTGACTCAATGGTCGTTTTCTGCGCGCTTAACGTAAACAAACAACTCACCCATAAACAGGCTGCAAACACTACTGACCTTTTCATATTATATCCTTTTTTAACGGGTTGTAAAAATACAACCCGCTTTCCATTCCTCCAATCATATACCATCATTCCAACCCGGATTCTGTGTCAAATTCGTATTCAGCAAACGTTCCTGGATAGGTATCGGATATAGATAATCCTTTTTCTCATCCCAAGTCTTCTTGATATGAGGATTCACCACAATACATCCATGATTTCCATGTTCCAACGTAACATCACTATTCAGTTTCAGATACTGGATTCCTTTTCCTCCTAAATCAGGTTTCTCATTTTCATAGATACAGACATCAATATTGCCATCTCCATCCAAATCAAAAGGACCGATATTCGGGAAATACATACCCTTAAACTGCTCCGTAAAAGTAGCACCCTCTTTCCAGCGCATCATATCATCCCAACGGAAGCTCTCCATCACCAGCTCAATTCTACGCTCCCGACGGATCTCCAAGATCACCCCCTTGTTGCCACCGTTTACATGCGGATATTGTTTTTCCAAATAAGGATCCGGGTTTGCGTTAGCCTCCGCCATATTGATAGAAGGCATATCTACCCGATCTCTAAGCAGCTTAACCGACTTATCCAAATCGGCTTGTGTCAATGTACCTAGCTCAGCCTTTGCTTCCGCATAAATCAACAAAGCTTCCGCAAAACGAAACAAAGGCATATCATTTATATCCTTGTTATTCGTATCCCACTTACGTTCCGTCACGAATTTAATCATCTGATATCCAGTCACGGTTGATCCAAACTCCTGCACCAAAGTTTCGTTCTCCCCAATTCGGGTATATCCCGGCGTACGTACCGTCTGGCTTAAACGAGGATCTCTACCTTTCATCTCTTCCGTAAAAAACATCGTATCATAGCCCGGTTGATCCGTAAAACGTTTTCCGTCACGCATCAAATAACTGTTTACGAGTCGTTTCTCCAAACCCGGACGACCGAAAGAGGCAGTCATTGTATAATAATTGAGATTATGATACACTTGGAACTCATCGCTATATCCACGAGCAAGGATCACCTCATCCTTAATAGCCTCGTGCGAAGCAAAAAAGTTCAGATAATCGCTTTCCGGTTTTCCCATACTATAAATCTTATACCCGCTCTTTGTCATCAACTCGTCCGCAGCACTCACCGCCTCATTCAGAAAACGCTCGTAATCCGGCAAATTAAACTCATCGTGATATTTCCGGAAAGTACCCTCATACAAACAGATACGTGCCTTCAACGCCAAAGCCGTCCAATGCGTAACCTCATTAACCTTTTTCTCCTCAGGCAAAAAGGCAATCGCATTATCAATATCGGCCAAAATATGATCCAGTACCTCCGTACGAGATGTACGCGACATCATCAAGCTCTCCTCATCTTTATCATTTAGGGCATGTTCATACCAAGGTACATCGCCAAAACGTTTCACCTTGTCAAAATAGAAGTAGGCTCTGAAAAAACGGGCCAAAGCATCATAACGAAGTCTAGCGGCCTCATCTACACATTTGGAGGAGTTATCCAAATAGAAATTTATATTCCTTAATTCCTCCCATGTCCACCCTCCATCATTAGTCGGTACGATCCGAGTCCCGCGGATTTCATCTGCCAAATCCATCTTGATAATATTATCTACCGCCTCACCATAAATATCACTAGCACTGGGCAATGCGTCATAAAAAGAATTAGAATAAAGCCGCAAATCGTTTTCCGTATCAAAAAAGGTATCTGGAGAAACAGCATCTAACGGATACTTATCCATATCACAAGCCGTCAAGCTAAGCCCTATCGTTATTATATAAAGTAATCTCTTCATTTCGAATAAGTCTTTAATTTATTAGTTAAAATGTAATATCTAAACCTACAGAGAATGTCTTTGACATCGGATAGCTTCGTCCGTTACTATCTGCCACCGGTTGCTCCGGATCAATATAATCTGTAACAAACGGAGTCCACGTAAGCAAATTCTCTCCACTTACATATAAACGGCAATGTTGCACAAAGACTTTTTTCATCCAACGATCAGGAAGCGTATAGCCAATAACCAAGTTCTTCAAACGCAAATAACCAATATTTTGAATATATTTGTCATTCGGATCTCTCAAACATCCACCACTATTCAATGCCGTATATCCTCTCAACAATGGGAAATATGCGTCCGGATTCTCCGGAGTCCAAACCAAGTCATTAAAATTCTTCGGAGTAAACGAGAAATAAGGACGCGAATAGGGTCCCCAGAACTTATCCGCATTTGCGCTTGGATACCAATCCCTACGGCCGATGCCTTGGAAGAAAGCCGAGACATCAAAACCATTCCAACTAGCATTCAAATTAAGTCCATAATTATAGCGAGGCTCTGAGTTTCCTATGATTTCCATATCACCCGGATCATCAGCGGTCTTCTTTCCCGGAGAAATCACACCATCACCATTCAAATCACGGAACTTCAAGTCACCCGCACGCAAATGTCCCCATTCACCCGGAGCCTTTTGAATCTGTGTATTTACCAACTTTTGATCAATCTTCCAGTTTGCGGCTTCTTCGTCTGTCTTAAAGAAACCATCGATCCGGTATCCCCAAATCTCACCAAAACGCTTGCCTTCATAATGATTTGCCAACAACTTGTTAGGATTGTCATAACGAGTAATTTCAGACACCGCATCACCTAGTACAAACGATACGCCATAATTGAACGGTTTTCCTTTCAAGTCGAATTGATCTTTCCAACTGACCACCAACTCATATCCCTTGGTTCGAAGATCTCCTGCATTCTGTTGTGGAGAAGCTGCTCCATATACTGCCGGCAACGTCTTTCCTGGTACTAACATATCTGTCGTATTACGTACATACGCATCACCTGATACGTTCAACCGACTATTCAAGAAGCTAAGATCTACACCAACGTTTACAGTCGTCGCCTTTTCCCAAGTCAAGTTGTCGATAATCGGGTTCGGCGAACTTACGTTTTGCGTCTTCTGTCCATCTATCAACCAACTGGATAAGCTTGTATTCATTGTTTCGATATAAGGATAATAATTCGGCTTGCTTGAATTTACTGCCTGATTACCCAATGATCCAAAAGAAGCCCTGATCTTCAAGTTATTTACCACATCTTTTGCCTTTTCAAAGAAAGATTCCTCGCTTAATCTCCATCCAGCGGATACAGATGGGAAAAAGCCGTAACGCATACCCGATTTAAAACGAGACGTTCCGTCATAGCGGCCATTCACCTCTATCAAGTACCGATCATTAAAATCATAGTTGGCACGGAAAAAGGCACCAAACAAAGCATAATCGTACGCACCTCCACCAACCAACATATCTCCAGTCGCCAATTCCAAATCACTCAACGATTCTGATATTAAATTCTTTCGGGAAGCGAAAAGACGAGAATGTTTCTTATTCTCATAGTTTACACCCGCAGTCAAACCAACCGTATGTTTCCCAAACACCTGATTGTAATTAGCATAAACATTCGCCACATGCATCGGGTCAAACCACATTGTCTTCTTCAATTGATCCGTATTATAATTAGGAACTTCCTGCACAACACCAGGCTCAATAGAGTAAGTCGCTACCGTAGATCGATACCAATCGTCCGCTATATAAAACGAATAAGTATAATCCGCATTCAATTTGATATGTTTCGCAATATCAAATTCCAAACTGGTAGTTGTCGTAAACTCATGGATACCTTTCTCTCCTTTTGTTCCTCCATCCAACAACATCGCATAAAGTCCATCACCAATGGAATAATTATTTTTCAGCGTATTATAAGTAGCCGTACCATCTGGATTCACTGGTGCATAACAGGGTAAAGCATGTACCGTTACATACACAAAGTTAGGATTGCCTCCACCCTCGCGACCATAATAGGTGTAATTCTTGTCGTAATAGGAGGTATTGTTCGTTACCTTCAAGAATGGGAACAATTGCGCATTAATCTTACTACGGAAATTATAAGAGGTAAACTTATCCGTATTAATCTTCATAATACCATCTTTCGTATAGAAATTACCAGAGAGTAAGAAATTGATCTTCTCTGTACCACCGGATAAATTGATACTATGAGATTGAGAGGGCTGGTGAGAATTGAACACTGTATTCCACCAATCATAATTACCATAATAGTTATAGATATCTTTTCCGTTCACGTTCTTCACGACCGTCCAGGGTCTGGAAGGGTCTTCCGTCTTATCATATCGGCGAGCCTCTAATTCAGCCATATCCTCATCCGTATAACGAGTATAAGTATTTCCCGTGGCACGACGGAAAGCCTCATCCAACAATGAAACCGCCTCATATCCAGAAGTCATAAAGTCCGTACGAACCGTTGGCTTGGATGTCGCAAAGAAAGTTCCATAGGAAACGCTCATCTTACCAGCCTTCGCACTCTTCGTTGTCACCAAAATCACACCAAACGCACCGCGAGCACCATATACTGCCGAAGCGGCTGCATCTTTCAACACAGACACAGATTCAATATCTTTCGGGTTCACACGGTTGATATCGCCTGGAACACCATCGATCAAGACCAATGGTTCGCCTCCATTAATTGATGCCTGTCCACGAACATTAATAGAACCTCCCGCACCCGGTTCTCCCGTAGAAAAGGTAATATTTACATTTGGCATGGTTCCTTGCAATATCTGAGTCGCATTCGACACTGGCCTATTTTCTAATTCTTTAGCTGTAACTTGAGCTACAGCCCCTGTCAAATTGACTTTCTTTTGTACACCATATCCAACCACAACAACTTCATCTAAGTTCTGGGTATCCTCCACAAGCTTTATATCAACTGTTGATTGATTTTTCACCGCAATCTCCTTGGTATTATAACCTATATAAGAGATTAAAAGTATATCTGAAGAAGAGGCTTCTATACTATAGTTTCCATCTAAATCTGTAATGGTGCCAGTGGTAGAACCTTTTACTATAACATTAGCTCCAATAATAGGTTCTCCATTCTGATCTGTTACTTGACCTGTTATTTTTTTTGACTGCTGATTAATCGGCTTATTCTCTATACGGTTAAACAAATAAATTTTTCCGCCATTCACCTCATAACCCAACAGCGTTCCTTCCGTCAATTTATCCAAGACCTGGGTAAGTTCCGCATTAGTAAAATTCAGACTTACCCTTCGATCTACATCCACAACTTGTTTACTATAAGCGACATTAAAACCCGTTTGATCTGTAATAGCCGCCAAAACTTTCTCCACTTTCGCATTCTCTAATGTTATAGAAACCTGCTGAGCCGAGGCGGTAGCCGTGAAACTCAGCAAGGATATGACTAAAAATAGAAAGGTTAACTTCATGGCATTCGGTATTTTCTCAATTAATATTAAAAGGCACCTACGCCGAGGGCTTTCTTGCTTTTCTTTCATATATTTGTATTGATTTTAATAGTTGGTATTAGAAATTTATTTTTAATACGACCGGCAGCCGAAAAGGGTAGGAGCTTTTCGGCTGTTCTTATGTTATCTATTTATGAGGAATCCATACGCATATCTATTTTAAGGTTAACACTCTGTTTCCTGCTCTCCTATCAAATAGACACACGACAAATCTAAAAGGATGAGTCGTTATAGCTAATTTTTTTTATTTTTTCATCCGGACTTCTATCTTGCCCCCTTTTTCCTCAAATAGTACAGGCGTGATTTTCTCTAACTCTTTTAGTACCGTGGTTAAATTCGTACTATCCGTCGTAATCGTATATGTATATTTCAACGCTATGGAGTCTTTTATCTCAAAAGACACACCATAAGTCCTAGCTATTGTTTTCATCACTTCAGGCAAAGGCGCACTTTTAAATACCAATACATTCCGCCTCCATGCGGAATATAACTTGACATCATGTGAACGGACAACCTCGCAACGGCCCGATAGCTTATCGTAAACCGCTTTCTCACCGGGACGCAATTGATACGACTTGAATGATTTGGATTTTAGCTCGATCGATCCGGTCTCTAAGGCAATAAATATAGCGTCTTCCTCCGGATAGGCCTTTACGTCAAAAGTGGTCCCCAAAACCTTAATATCCATATAGGAAAGATCTACGACAAACGGCCTGTTCTTATTTTTCGCGACCTCAAACCAAGCTTCCCCTTCCAGATAGACCTTCCGTTCGTAAAAACCAAACTTTTTCGGATACCGTATCCGGCTCCCTGAATTTAGATGCACCTTGCTCCCATCTTGAAAAAGCACTTGCATGCGCTCACCATTAGGGACATAAACCTCATCGTATCCATCATCCGCCAATAAATCCACTTGTGAGTTAACACGCATGAAAAGACCGATAAACAAGACCACCGGTATCAAAATGGC
>ULRJ01034407.1_pt1 | contig 13943 bp, 10 predicted proteins | sample 1955321 | NCBI WGS metagenome assembly ULRJ01 (sample SAMEA4835679, study PRJEB28245) | human gut metagenome | biome: gut microbiome; material: fecal sample | place: Denmark | collected 2008 | reverse complement strand
TGCCGACTGTCCGGCCGCTGCATCAGTGGTTTCCGGAAAGACCGCATTGGGATCATCTTCCGGTGAAACATCACGTACATCAGGCGCATTGTCCTGTTCATTCTCCGTGTTACTGCCTGAGCCGTCAGCTTTGATTTTTTTCACTTTAAGATATCCGTCTTCATCAAAATAATATTCTGTATCCGCCTCAGTTTCTTTTATTTTTTCTGTTGCATTTTCTGTCCCTGCCGTGGTTTCCCTGACTTTATTTTTTTCTGCATTATGAGTATGTTTTATAAGCATGACACCAATTACACATGCAGCTGTCACTAGCATAACAACAAGCAGGATAAAAAGTGCCCTGCGGATTTTTTCATATGGATTTTTTCGCATTATCTTCACTTCTTTCTCAGTGTAACCGGTGTGATGTATTCTTCAAGCTCGTCTGCATCAAATGCAAGCTCTCCGGTTTTTCTCTCATAACCAAGTTCACTTATGAACCTTGTAATTGACATTCCATACCATTCCTTGAATCCCAAAAATACAACCGGGAATGCAAGCGGTATTCCAAAATAACAGCCAACATTCAGTGCCATGTTGAACTTGAAATATGCAAATGCTGTTACACATGCTATGATTAAAAATGCAGCCGCAACACACAGCACTTCTTTTAATGTATAACCGAACATGAATTCATTTTTATATTCAGTGTCGGGGTCCTTGTTGATTGGTATTGTCATTAAATTATTCCTCCCTTAAAATCCAGCGTGCCGGATTCCGGTACGCTGTCAGTTATTTTCCTGTCCTGCCGCATCAGCCGCTGTATCATCCTGCGGATACTGCGGAGTTCCATAGCCGGCTATCTTTGGATATGTGATTGAATATGTATGCTCTTTTACATGGCTTCCTTTATGGTAAGGTGTGGTGCTGCTTCTTCCGCTGTTGCCTTCTATTGTTGTAAGCTTTTTTGTTTCAGGATTATATCCTGTCACAATTCCTGTATGGCTCATTCCGTTTCCGAAAATAATAATGTCACCTGCCTTTGGCACGTATCCGCTTGCTGCATCATGATACAGGTTATTGTTAATATACCACTGCTTTGAAGCTGCGACACTTGCAGTCTTTGGCATGATACCCTTTTCAATGAATCCACACTTGTCTGCACAGTATGACACGAACATGGCACACCAGTTCGCATCCATCCCATACCAGTTTTTGTACCTGTATCCTCCGACTGTCTTGTCCGCATCATTAAGTTCATTCTGTGCTGCCTCTACTATCTGTGTGCAGACAGTTCCATTGTTATCACCCTGTCCTCCTGATGCATCGACAGCTGCCTGCATTGTTACCGTCAGGCTTGTAAGCATAACTGTAATACATATTATGGCTGCCATTAGAAGCATAATTAAATTGTTATTTTCTCCTGCCTGCGAAACACTGTAATCACTGACAGCCGCTGCAGTCTCATGTTTTGCCTGCTGTGTCTGTTCAGCCTGTGTCTGTGCTGTCTGCTGTTGCATTTTCTGTGAAACCTTTACTGCAGCCTGTGCAGCATTTTTTGCTGTATCAACAGCAGCTGTCACCGCAGCTGTCACCCCAAATGTTGCTGTACCGGTCAACGCTCCTGACGTTGTTCTTACAGCCGTACCGGCAGACTTTGCTGCAGTGCCGGCGGCTGTCTGCACATTCTTATTTACCATGGTCTTTGATTTAACAGTCAATATATTTTCTTTTTCTGTTTTATTTCCACGGAGATTCCTGTTTCTTTTAATGATATCAGATGACCACTGTTTCTTAGACAGTTCCTTCTGGTACATTTTGTTATATCTTTTCTTCTGCCTTCTGCTCAGGGTGCCATATAATGCTCTGCTCTCTTCTGCCAAAACGCTCTGAAGCTCAGGCATTTTTTCTTCTGAAGCATTATTATTTCTGTTTTCTTCATCATACCCGCCGTTAAACTGTACATCAAAATTTTTTACAGCATTCCCTGTTTTTTTCGCGGCCGATGCAGTAAATCCGCTCACATGTCTTATGACTGTTCCACCTGTTTTTATTGTACGCTCCGTGGTTCTTATTTTTGATTCCTGTGCCGTTATTACACGCATGTCATTTCCCCCGGTTTAAATCACAGATAAAAAGTTTCCTTTGAAATGTCAGCCTCTTCCTGTTTCTTTTTCTTTTCTGCCTGCTTATGGAAATTTGTATCAAATGATGCAAACAGCGGATTGCTCTCACTCATTCTCGCATCCATCAGATATACATTTCCACGCCATACAAGCACTCCGCAGCCTTCAGTATTTTCTTCAAGTGCCTTAAACTCTGTTGGTGAGAATTCCTGAATCTTGGCAAGATTTGCTGCATCAAGCCCACCCTGGTCAAAGAACACCTTGAACGGACAGTTTGAGAACATGTCTCTCAGCGATGGATTTTCAAGCACGTGTGTAATATTCTGGGCAGCAAGCGTAACTATGGCTCCAACCTTACGGTATGTCTCAATTGCATACAGAAGCTGTGCTGCCGTTGTTTCTTTCTCACACAGCACCTGCGCCTCATCCACAATCAGGTGGAGTGCCTGCTTTGTTTCCTGGTTTGTATCAATTCTCATTGAGAGAAAATGCATTATTGTCAGCATGCACGGCTCCCATATCTCCTGGTCAATATTTTTAAGACCGAAGCCTATAAGCCTGCTGTTCATGTCAAGGTTTGTTTCATGTGCAAACATGTCGTATACACCTGTGGTGTAATCCTCAAGTGAGTCGACTATCTCCATAATTATTCTCTTGTCTTCAGTAAACTCAGCAGTATCAATCTGTGCTTTAATTTTTTCCCTGAGCAGCGGCAGAGTCGGGTATTTTTTCTTCTTTGCATGTTTTGAGGTCTCGGTAAAATATTCCTCATACATAGTCCTTACTGCACGTCCGACATAGTTCATGTGGATTCTGGTTACAACAATATTTGTCATGACTGATGCACAGAACGAATTAGAAAAGTTTGTCATCCTTGCAATAAATTTATTCCGAACATTGCTGTCACCATTCTCCACATAGTCAGGAATCTCATACGGATTCATATAAATTTTGCTCTGAGGTGTAAAATCAAAATACATTCCGCCTCTCAATGAGCGTATGAATTCCATCTGTTCATTATTCGGGTCAAGTATAATCACATCATCATCTGTAAACAACAAAGGCTGTGCTATCTCTGTTTCCTTAATGAAAAATGATTTGCCGCTTCCTGTATGTCCTACCATAAAGCCATGAGGTGCAGGAAGAAGTTTTCTGTTACCGTATATGAGATGCTTAGTCGTTTTATTGAGGCCGTATACGGTTCCGTTTCTATCATGCACATCTCCTGCATAGAACGGCTGGAAAGCTATAGCTGACGAGGTATATAAAAACCTCATATGATTTACCTGACGTCCACCTATCGGAAGGACAGTGTTTAAGGCCTTAAGCTGCCTATGATAATATGGTTCAAGCTCATAAGAGCTTCCCTTTGCCTTCTGTTTCAAAATATCCACCCTCTGTGTCAGCTCCTCAAGTGAATCTGCATACACCAGCACCAGAAGCCCGAGAAATACTCCCTCCTCATCATTCTCATCAAGCTGATCCATGTCATCTTCCAGGCTCGTCTTCTTTTTGGTCAGGCTGTAGCTTGTAGTTGCTCCAAACTGCTTATTATTGTAATTTCTTGTACGTTCCTGGGCTATTACCCTTTCGTTATTTGCATGCGCATTTTCGAGTCTGTCATGAATTACATTCTTTGGAACACGCTGCATGTCTATCGTAATGTATGTCGGAAAAAGTACATCACTTAAGCTGTGTATTACCTTGTCCTCTGAAAGAGACTGCCCAAATGCGGTTCCCACAAGCACTGATACGTATTGTTTATTATTTATAACCATATAGTCGGTATCTGACTGTATCGATGCCGGAAGTATCTGGTTTTTCCATCCGCTGTCATCTGGTGATATTCTTGCAGGAGGCAGGCACTCTTCCCCTGCCCGTAACATCCTCGACAGCAGCACCATTCTCTCTTCTGCAGACATTTTGTATATCCTGCTTCTTAAGTTACGGAAAATATTTGACAGTGTAGTGTCAATCGTTGCAAAGTATGCCTCAGCTTCTTCCAGAGAGTGCGCACGGCATGTCACAGTAAGAATCATTGTCTTTCTGATGTCCCTTGTTCCTTCATCTATCTTCTGGTTAATCCACTTTCCTATTCCTTTTTCTATCACAGGGTATTCCTGTCCGTTAATTGGATTGAATATCTCATTCACAAATGAATCCAGGTCTCTCTGTTCGTTTGCAAGTGTTATCTTAAAAGGTCCATCCAGAGATTTAAGCAGTGTCATTATCTCCAGCAGTGTACTGTCCTTTTTAGCGGTATCCTTATTTACATAATTGATATCCTCGAACATATAGCTCTGATCATACATTGCTTCACCTGTCATTGGCTCAATCTTAAAGTTGCCGTTTTCATATGCCCTGTCAATGCAAAGCCATTCCTTGACGCTCCGAGGCACCTTTACTACCGGCACGCTTAAAGCTCTTCCCTTTTCAAATTCACTATTTGCATCTAATTTTGCCATTATGTTTCCTTTCTTTTAAATCCCAAAAGTCTGTTTCAGGAATGAGTCTGCACCTTTTACTCCTGCAGCTGTCAGCATCATCATGAACATATTTTCAATGCATCCAGTCGGCAGGATTATGTCAGTAAGAATGTTGTCTCCCAAGAAATCATGCAGGTTCAGCTTCGAGACCAGTACCACAAACATCACTATGACAACTATTGAAAATGATTTACTGAGTAATGTTTTAATCCATGCTCCTGCAGCATTCTGTATTCCCGGTCCTCCGGGAATACACGAAACCGCAAGTGGTCCCGTTGCTGCAAGCATGTATAACTGTATAGTTCTGCCAACCATTGTGATAAATATGGTAGCTGCACATACAATCGCTATTATCAGGAAGATTATGCCAATAACCATCAGTACCATAAGCTGTACTTCATTGACCGATGAATCTTCCAGTCCTCTAAAATCACTTTCACCTATTATAACCCCTCCGGTTACTTTGGTTACTGAAAATACCCATTTGCTGAACCATAGTACCGAATTTATTGCAAGATTGCCGAGCAGTACCTTAATCAGCACATTGACTCCGGTTTCAATCGTCATGCTCTCCCTAAGGTTTCCAACCTGCCTGCATATGCCTATGTAAAAGAAAAGATTCAGCATTGTGGCTGCTATTGCCTGAAAGAACGGAAAAAGAGTACCACTGACATATGCCCATGCTGTAGACGATGCACCTTGAGGTGTATTTAATCCAAAACCAAGGCTGAATCCCAACATATAATTGTATAGCTTAACTCCAAGAGTATATAAAGGTGCAAGGCCGCTTGTAATCCAGTCCATTAAACCACTCCTTTACATTATTGCTGCCAGTATCTGCGGTGCCATTGCCATTACAAAACCGCCTCCAATACGTTTGAATGCGTTTGCCTGCATTGTACCCTCAGACCCCTGAAAGGCGATGCCCCACTCTGAAATTCCCCAGAGTGTAATTATTGAACCGATGGATGAAACAATTCCACTTACAAGATTCTGCAGCGATGTAAATTTTGCTGTCACAACATTTGCTGCCTCCGCTGCGTATACCGGTGACACTTCACCTGCCATGATTACTGTAGTAATAAGCAGTGCAAGCATAACCTGGAAGAAACGTACCGCATCCACATTCTGTATTCTGTACTTTATCATTTTTATATGCCTCCCTATTTTTTCTTTTTTGCAAGTGCCACAATGCCTACTCCGATAAAGCTCAGCAGGAGCCATGAACCGAAGAATATCATTCCCATAAACTGTGCCATATCCGGCTTAAATTTAGCAAGCAGCGCCGTCAGCAATAATGCAAGCATAAATGCTGCTACAAATGTAACAATGAAACCAACTGGTATTTTCTTCTTTCTGTGCATAATAATTTTCTCCTTTTAAAAAACGCAGAGCCTCACAGCCCTGCGTTAATCATTGTTTGTAGGTAATTGGGTAACCCCCTAGTGTTTCTTCTTTGATACTGCTTTCTTCCTGAAGAATGAACAGATAACTGCCATTACTCCTGCTATTCCTGCAAGCGCATACATAACCACTGACATGTAATCACCGGTCTTTGGCTTTGGCGGAGCAATCATTGCAATGGTCTGGGCTGCATCGTTGATGTCATTGTGTGATGCAATGGCATAAGCGCCATCTGCAGTCACAACATCAAGCTGCTCAAATACTACAAGCTGCTTTCCTGTCATGCCTTTTCCATTGAATCTGAATGTCACGTCAACTACGCCCTCGGTGCCTGCCGCTGTAAACTCAGTTACTGCAGTTACTTCCTTTCCGTCAATCACAAGTGCTTTTCCTGTAGCCTTGTCCATGAGCTTTCCTGTCACTCTGTAGGTCTGTCCCTGTACCAGATTCTGGTACGCTACTGAATCTACAATAGTAACGCTGCTGTCAGCTGTTGAGCTGTGATCCTTTCGCTCACCATCGATGGCTGTTGTTCCAATCTTCGGAACATAAAGTGTCTGTGCCTCGTCTGTGATATCGGCATGTGTCGCTATGAGATTATTCTCATAGTAGACATCCTCAAACATAACAATTGTTCTTCCTGCAAGAAGGCTCGCATCAAATGTAAATACCACATCCACTTTGCCTGTTGCTTCCTTCGCAACAAACTCTGCCTCTGCCGTAACATTGTTTCCGTTTGCAATAACCGGTGCTCCGTTTGACTTGTCTACTGCAGTTCCGACTACCTTATACTTCTTTCCTGGTACCAGATTCCGGTACGATACAGTATCGACTATCTTTGCACTCTTCTCAGCATAAAACATGCTTGTGCCTGACTTTGCATCCTTTGCTGTAGTCTTAATTTGTGGCACGCAGATGGTCTGGTTCTCATCACTGTAATCTTCATGTACCGCAATGAGCACCTCTTTAACTTCACTGTTGTCGGCTGGATTGTTATTTTCATTATCTACCTCGACCTTGTTTGATGTGTTATCTGTTTTATTCTGTGTGTTTTCTGACTCAGATGCCTTCTGTGTATCATCAGGTGTCTTGTCCTTGCTTGATGTATCATCAGGATTTGCATCAGCATTATCCGCATTTTTAACTAAATAAAGCTTCTCAAACAGCACCATTGTCTTTCCGGCAAATTCCTTTGCACTGAATGTAAACTCAACATCCACAGTGCCATCTGCTGTCTCAGGTGTGAATACAGCCTCGGCCGTGATATCCTTGCCGCCATTCTGCAATGGCTTTTTAGTGTCCTTATCCATTACGGTTCCTGCAACCCTGTATGTAAGGCCTGGGATAAGGTTTTTGTATGTTACTGTATCTTTTACTTTTACATCATCCCCTGCATTTGACAGATGAATGCCTGTCACCTCATCAAGAGCCTCTGTTGCAATGGCTGGCACGTAAATGGTCTGTGCCTCGTCATTTATGTCAGCATGTACTCCAACAAGCTTGTCCTCATAACGGATTTCCTCAAACATTACAATGGTCTTTCCTGCTAAATTACTTCCGTCAAAGATGAAATCAACATCCACTTTTCCGTCTGCTGTCTCAGGTGTTATCTCAGCTTCTGAAGTTACTGCTTTTCCGTCTGCATCCTTAATCACCTTTCCGGTTTTCTTATCCATCGCTGTTCCTGTTACCTTATATGTCTTTCCAGGAATGAGATTTGTGTACTCGACAGTATCCGTGATTTTGATATCCTTCTCAGCATATGTAAGCTTCGTCTCTGTCTTTGTGTCTGTTGCTGCAGTCTTTACTGATGGAACATAGATAATCTGTGCTTCATCGGAAATATCAGCATGCACGCCAACGAGCTTATTGTTGTAGTAGATGTTTTCATACATTACTACAGTCTTTCCTGCAAGTGTGCTTCCGTCAAATACAAACTCAACATCGACTGTACCATTTGCTTTTTCTGCCTTAAATGATGCCTTTGCGGTTACATCTTTTCCTGCATCGTCCTTTAATGTCTCGCCTGTTGTCTTGTCTATTGCAGTTCCTGTGACTGTGTATTTCTCACCCGGTACCAGATTCCGGTACGATACCTTGTCAACGATATGGATATCCTTTTCAGCAAGGGTAAGCTTTGTTGCTGTCTTTTCATCAATGGCTGTTGTCTTTACTGATGGGATGTAGATAGTCTGTCCCTTGTCATTGATATCCTCATGGGCTGCAATCTCTGCCTTTCCGTAAAACATCTTTTCAAATACAACCACAGTTGTATCATCAAGACCCTTTGTGTTGAAATGGAAATCTACTTTTGTCTCTCCGTCAGCTGTATCCGGTGTGAAATCGGCTGATGATGTAACGCTCTTGCCGTTTACTGTCACAGCCTTGCCGGTACGCTGATCCATGAGTGTTCCGGAAATGGTGTATGTCTTGCCCGGTACCAGATTCCGGTACGCTACTGTATCTGTAAGAGTCACATCACTGCCTGCCAGTGACATGTGCGAGTCAGTGTCCTTATCCTTAACACTTGTAAAAATGAGTGGAATGTGGACTGTCTGTGCCTCATCATCAATGTCTGCATGTACTGCAATAAGCTTGTCCGTATAGTAGACATTCTCGAAGAATACCACTGAACGTCCGGCCATGGCTGTTCCATCAAATGTAAACTTCACATCCACACTGCCGTCTGCTGATGCTGCAGTAAACTTAGCTGTCGATACAAGCTCGTTTCCGTCTGCGTCTGTAAGAGGCTCTCCTGTTTCCTTGTCTACGGCTGTTCCCCTGACTGTGTACTCCTTGCCCGGTACCAGATTCCGGTACGCTACTGTATCTGTGACAGAGACTTCCTTCTTTGCCTCGCTCACGTTAATCTTTGAGCTGTCATCTGTTGCAGTAGTCTGTGCTGCTGGAATGTGGATTGTCTGGCCCTCATCATTAATGTCCTTATGCTCTGCAACCTCCACATCCTCAAGTGTAAGTGTCTCATAAACTACAAAGCTCTTTCCTGCAAGTCCTGTTGTGTCAAACTCAAACTTGAGCTTCTTTGTGCCCGATGCACGTCCTGCCGTGAAAGCCATCTCCTGTGTGACAGGCTCTCCGTCAACAAGCAGCTCTTTTCCTGTTTCTTTGTCCATAAGCACACCGCTTAACGTGTATGTCTCACCCTTTAAGAGGTTAGTGTATGTAACTGTATCGGTTATAACAGCCCTGCTGTCTGCAAGTGTAAGGTGATCAGCTGTCTCACTGTCTGTGGCAGTGGTGTGGATTTCAGGGAAATAAATAGTCTGGTCTTTATTCTCCATATCCTCCTCTGTGGCTGCCACGTAATCGCCATATGTGAGCTTCTCGCATACAACTACTGTCTTTCCGCCAAGTGCAGATGAATCAAAGTTAAAGTGCATGTCGAGCACCTTCTTTGTTCCGTCAGATGTAAATGTCTGTGAAGCTGTCACCGGATTTCCGTTTACCATGACTGCTTCACCTGTGTCCTTGTCCATGAGTGTGCCGGTAATTGTGTAATCCCTGCCTGCCATGGTGTCCGTGATTGTTACTTTGTCAATGATGTCTGTATCTGCCGATGGCTTGATAATCTGGTACTGTGTCTTTGCATCAGATGCCTGTGTTGTGATAACAGGTGTTGGCTCTGAATGGTTCTCGATTGTACCTATATCAACTGTAACCTTGTCTCTTCTGATAGAGAACTCGCCCTTATAGAGGATTTTTCCCCTGTTGTTGTCACAGGAAAGCTCCTCAAGTGTGTAATCACCATAAGGCATTGCTCCAACCGAGTCATCGACCTTTGCACTGCCATCTGCGGAAGAAAACCACAGTCCGTCATACGCACCGCCGCCGTTTGTGTTCTTTGAGTGTGCGTTCCAGCTGCTCTCTGAGCTGAAATAACCGTTCTCATCAGTTTTGATGATGTGGCTCTCTCCGGTGCCTTTGCATGTAACCCTGAATGGAATGTCGCTCATTCTGTTCTGATTGTCTGTGTCAATCTTAGTAAGCTTGAAGTCACCACGCTTGATTTTGTCGCTTACCTTAAAGGTGTTGCCGCCTTTTAACTGGGCAAGATTGCCGTTCTGTGTAATCTGTGCTACATATTTGCCTGTAATCTTCTCACCTACTCCGCCTACCTGAAGATATGCTCCATCAAGATTGTATCCTTCCGGTGCCTTTGTTTCTTCGATTGAGATTGTGCCGAGTGGTAATACTACTGCGCCATTTGATACTTTATAAAAATCATCACCTGAAACTTTACAAGTATTATTTAATGCAGCCATATAATTACCACCTGCAGTCTTTAGCGTCTTTATAACCCAAGTACGTGTGGCATTTGCCGGAAGATTTCCTGCATTGTAATAGCCTGCATAATATTTAACAGTAAACTCAGCATTCTCAAGACTCGCTCCGCCCTGTACCTTGTCACCGGTCTCACTGTCTACCTTGTTGATGCTTATTCTTACAGGATCGTTTGTAGGTGTATCTGATACGCTTAGCGCTGTATTCTGTCCGGCTGTTACAGTAAATGACTGTACCGAACTATCAAGTGCATATCCTGCCGGAGCTGTAAGCTCCTTGTAGTAGTATGTTCCGGCATTCAGTGAAACAGCAGCTGCATTGCCGCCTGCATCCGTTGTCAATGTAGTAACCTGAGCTGAACAGCCTGCATCAGAATAAATTCCGTATACAGCTCCTGCAAGTGAATAACATGAGTTTCCTGATGTGATTCCTGTGTTAGCTGACGTCTTGCTTAATGAAACTGTACCTGTCGGTGTGTATTCATAACCGAGAATGTTCTGGGTTTTTCCTGTTGCAAGAACAAAGATTTTAAATGAATCCGGAACCGGCTGCCATGTAAGTTTAAATCTTGGAGCGTTTTCATTAATAAGTTCTCCGGCCGCATTAAACCCAAGTACATTCTGATATGCCCAGTTTTTAAATGAAGAATTACAACCATGCATAGCTTCGCCACCTTCATAAGAAGCTGCATCTGCAAGGATAATGTGACTTAAAGCAATGTACTTGTCATCATCCATTGCACTGCCGTCATACCATGTGGCAGGAAAATTGCCTGCATTAAAGCCCGGTGCTCCCCAGCAGTAATAAGCTATATGTCTTAAATTTTCCGCTGCTGACTCATCGCCAGGAGTCTTCATATAAGTTGCTACATCGTAATGCTTTGTATACGTTCCTGTCGCTGGAGTTTTCTTGGATGGTGTTATACAATATGCATAATTGCCTCCTGCTGACATTTTTCGTGTCTCATAACCTGCATATTTAGCTGACTCATTTGATACTACAAGCTCAATTGAATCATCCGCCGCTTTTACAGGTATGGTACCTGTCCCGGTTAATAATGTTGGCACTGATAATATAACTGCCATGGCCAGTGCCAGCACTCTTTTAAGTTTTTTCATGCTTTATTTTCTCCTTTATTTTGTGCATTAAAAAAGGACCGGCCGTTATGGTCAATCCCTGTACTCTAATGCTTATGGAGGCGCCCGCTGCATGATGTTTGGACGTGATATAAGTTTTTTCATCCTGCCCTCCTGTTAAGCTGTGTTAAATTTTTGGCTTACAATTTGTAACAAAAAAGGAACTGCACGAGACCTCTGTACAATTCCTTTATCATCAATTATATATTACACTACCATGAAAAAGATATCTACTACCACTTACTACCACCCTATTTTGTGGCACCGCATACGCTGCACTTCTCGCCATACACATACTCTGTATATGCCGGCTTGTCCACTACCCATACTTGGGTTGTTTCTGCATCGTGATGAATTGTTCCTACCTGCACTTGTATACAGCTGTAACTTCCATCACAAATATCTCCATGATTTATTACATTCCAATCATCAGTTCCCAAATCTTTTCCGCATTTATTGCAAACATTATGCCAGTCATACTGTGGCTCATCATATGCAGCCTTTACCACCTTTGTCTCATAATGTCCCTCTTCCTTGTGCTGAATGGTATTGGACACATACTTTACCCATTTATGGGTACACTCCGATTCGCCCTGTGATGTGGTATTTGATGCTGCAGTACTGCTATCAGCTGCCTTATTTGTTTTGGTGCCTGCATTTGATGCACCTGTACTCTGTGTGCTGTTGTGCTTTACGGCTGTTGAGGTACTATTCTTTGCACTGTTCTTACTGTCTGAACTGTTCTTCTTTACTGTACTGTCAGCGTCTTTACTGTCAGCAGACGAAGATGCAGTAGTATCTGATTTTGATGTACCGGAACCAGATACCTTTTCATCGTCCTTTACTGTTGCAGCCGTTTCTTCAGACTGTGTATCCCCTGCAGTTTCAGATGTACTTTCCGTGCTGTTTTGCGTATCGGATACTGCTTCCTGTGTATTTGATTGTATATTGCTGCTCTTACTTCCGGCTGTTCCGCACGAAGCTGCCGAAAATACAACCGTTATCGCAAGTATTGCTGTTATGATTTTTCTCTTCATGCTGTTACCTTCCTTTCTATAAACGTGGGGCTTTTACTGCCTTCTGCGGCTTTTTTACAAGTGTTGTGCCCTGTAAGCAGTTATCCGCTATCCATTCCTTAAGTTTTACGTTATCGTTGCTCTCATAATAATCAACAAGCATCTGCTTAAATGCACCATCATATTTGACCGGGACATTGAATATGCCTCTGCCGTTTTCTATAAGTATCTTATTGGCTGCAAACGAACCGACTCTCTTATTTCCGTCCTTGAACATCTGTGTACGCATAATGTAAAGACCGATAGACAAAGCTCTGTCCGTAATGCACTCTATCCTGTTTAGTTCCTGCAGATCCCGGTATATTGTTTCTACATCCGGTATCTCCGGTCTCCAGTCTGTGCCTGATATCATGACATCATCAACACGGAGCTTTCCAAGATACTGGTAAGGCACGTCAAATCTGGCTGTCAGTTCATGTATTGATTCAAGAAACACCAAATCTACAGGTTCATCCAGATGATCAAACAGATAATGCCATCCGTCCCTGAGGCAGCATACCTTGCTCATGTCGGTCGGTGTTACTTTATCTACATTTACATTATTAAGAATATCCTGTGTCTCTGCAAAGGTCACTCCTATTCCCTCAAGATTTGCCTGCTTATAGATTGAGTCTACGAGCACTCTCTTTGCACAGAATATATTTTCTTCTTTTGTCATGTTGTATATGTCTTTAATTTCTTTCATCATTTTACCTCTTTTACTGGTTATTAGTGCTTTTATCAGTGAAGTCGAAATACAGTTCATCATCTTCACTTTCAGTATTACCTCCCCAGTGATAACCTCTGTCAAAGGCTTCTTTAAAGATTTTCTGCTGGTCCTCCTGTATTATCTTTGCAGCCTCCTGTCTCATGTGCCATTTAACAACCGGTATAACTATCACAAGTGCTAATCCGATAACTAATGCTGTTGCCTTGATAATCTTATAAAATCTGCCATTATTCCCCATCTTCATCCCTTTTTGCCTCCAGTCTTTTTAATTCTACCATATATGCAAGCATTCTTTTAGTGTATACAGGACACTCACGGTCACCGGATATCCAGTGCCTTAAGGTTCCCATTGGAATACCAAATGTTTCCGAAAATTCTTTCTGTGTCATTCCCAGGGATTTTATCAGTTCCTTGAAGGATACTTTTTCTTCCTGTGCAGACATAACACTCATTTCCCGGTCTGAATATATCATCCAGTCAGTCTTTTCATTTCCCATATATATCCTCCCTTCACTTATAAAGTAATCCAATGGGGTGTTTTTGTCAAGTAAAAACGTCCCATTGGATTGTTTTTGTGGGAGTTGCACAATAAATTGATGTTCTTTAACCGTGATCACAAAGTTATATTTGTGCAATATTTATCTTTTTTCACAATTATATAATACCACTTAATAAATATGCTATCTACCTCCACTTACTACCGGTCTTTTGTCGGCCGGAATATC
>ULRJ01010474.1_pt1 | contig 14064 bp, 18 predicted proteins | sample 1955321 | NCBI WGS metagenome assembly ULRJ01 (sample SAMEA4835679, study PRJEB28245) | human gut metagenome | biome: gut microbiome; material: fecal sample | place: Denmark | collected 2008 | reverse complement strand
GCTGCTGATGCCGCCGATTTTTTCGTTGCGCCCGACGCCGCAAAATTCGATTTTGTGTTCAAAAACCCGGCAGGGACGGCCAAAGATGTTGTTGGCAAAGATTTGCGATGTGTCGGGAATGAAAGCTATGTCCGGAAAACGTTCGGCCAGCCGCTCGATGCCGCGGACGGCGTTAGTAAAGCTGTTGAAACCGACTTTGGCAGGCTTGCCGCCGAAAAGGCCGGTCAGGCATTGGGCAAGCAAGTTGTTTCGGCCGCAGATTATTTTGACTTCGTCCGGGTTCGTCTGTCGGGCCGCCTGAATCTCATATCTGCCGTCAACCAGCAGAAAGGCCTTGTCGGGCGTGACGACCAGGGTTCCCGCCGAGCCGCTGAACCCGGTCAGCGCCCGCAGCGGATTTTCGCCGTCAAGCAGATCCTGCCCGATGAACATATTGGAACGGGTAACGATATAGGCGTTCAGTTTGCTTTTTTTTACGGCAGTCTGCAGTTCTTTGAGCGTCATGCTTTTTTCTCCATGAGTGCGGCGCGCCAGTTGTCCATTTCATATATTTTTACCAGAGAAAGCCCCTGTTCTTCGTGTGCTTTGATGACCCAGTTTTCCTGATCACCGACAAAGCCGGACAGAATGCAAAAACCGCCGGATTTAAGATTTTGAGCCAGGTCGGGCGCCATTTCAATCAGCGGGCGGGCCAGAATATTGGCGAATATAATGTCATAGGGGGCGTTTTTCGATACCAGTTCGGACTGATAGCCGTTGCTGACGCCGGCGGTGATGAATTTTTCAAGACCGTTGTCTTCGGCGTTGCCGCGGGTAACGATGACGGCTTCTTCGTCAATGTCCACAGCGGTAATCTGCGCGGTTTCGCGCCAAAGTCTGGCGGCGGCCAGCGACAATATTCCCGAGCCGGTGCCGACGTCGAGAATATGGGCGTGCGGCACGTTTTTTCTGTTGAGTTCGCTGAGCGCCCTGAGGCAGGATTTGGTGGTCTGGTGTTCCGAACCGAAAGCGGTGGCGGCGTAAATGCGAATGGCCAGTTTGTCGGTCTGCGGCGCTTCCTTTTCGTGAACGCCGTAAATGAGAAAGTCTTCAACTTCAACCGGTGCGAACTGAATGACATAGTCCTTGAGCCAATTGGCGCTTTCGAGCAGCTCAATCGTGCAGGCGGGCAGGTCGAGACCGTTTGCGGCGATGAATGCCGTCAGTTCTTCTTCCTTAAACGAAGCGTTTTTATAGCCTTTGTAAATTTCCAAGCCGTCGTCGGTGTAATCGACCGAAACGACGTCGAAAAATTCTTCCAGCCGTTCCTGAGTGAAATCGTCCAGACTTTCGACCGGGGCGAAGGTTACGACCCGGCAGCTGCCGCTCTTATCCGTCATCAAATTGTTCCTAATAAGTTATAATCATTTGTTTACTATCGGCGGATTATAGTATATTAATTAAAATTATTGAACACTAAAATAGAGATTATTCGATGAAAAAATTGGCGGTTTTGTTTTCGTGTCTGGCTTTGAGCTCCTGCTTCAGCGCGGGAAACCACGACGTTCTGGGTTTCAGAAACACGTTTCTGGAATATTTCAGCACCTATTCGATTTCTTTTTACGGCGACGGCAACGAGCTGGTCAGTTCCGACTACGTTGAGGAAAACAACTTTAAGCACAATGTTATTCTGACGGCCTATACCGGTTATACGGTGGTTGACACCAAAATTTACCGCAAGGACATTTATCGCAGCGAATATCTGACGGCCAACGTTGACGGCGTGCTGAACTGCGGATCGGTTCCGGTGGCGTATCAGAAAGGCGAGCGGGTGCGGGCCGTCGGCGAAGTGACAATTGACGGTACGGATTTTGTGCTGATTGATACCAAACTGAAAAATTTTGTGGCGCTGGTTCGTCAGGACGGCACCTTCTACAACCGCATCGGTCAAATCCGCAACGGGCGCCTGGCGCTGTTGGAAACGGATTTCGTCCCGTATCCGAACAATTTCAAAATGGTGCAGATTACGACCTCCAAAAGCGTGCAGACCGAACCGGTCAAGGGTTTTGACATTAAATACGAAGGGCTGAATCTGGGGCGTTTGAAATTTACGCTGCTGGACTACAGCAAGGCGGACGGCGACAGCGGTTATTTCCGCAATGTTTCCTATCCGTATCAGCCGGGCGGCATCCTTGATCTGAACGGGGTCGGCATTAAGGTTATTCAGGCAACGAACGAAAAGCTTGATTACATTATCCTTAAGTAAGCGCCAAAGGTGTTATTTTTTGCAAAAAAATGTTGCGGAAAAAACGGCTTTAGCGTATATATGGCCTTAATCAAATGAAGAATTTGGATTTTTAAGGAGATTTTGTATGTCTGGACATTCCCAGTTTAAAAACATCATGTATCGTAAAGGTGCCCAGGATGCCAAAAAGGCGCGCGTATTTGCCAAACTGGCCCGTGATATTACCATTGCTGCCAAGAGCGGTTTGCCGGAACCCGACAAAAACCCGCGCCTGCGTCTGGCCATTCAGGCCGCCCGTGCCGAGAGCATGCCGAAGGACAATATTGAACGCGCTATTGCCAAAGCCAGCCAGACGGCCGGCGGCAACGATTATGTTTCGGCCCGTTACGAGGGGTTTGGCCCCGGCAAGGTAGCGGTTATCGTCGAAGCAATGACCGACAATAAGAACCGGACGGCCGGCAATGTCCGTACCATTTTCGGAAAACGCGGCGGCGTTATGGGCGAGAGCGGCTCGGTGGCTTTCAATTTTGAGCGAATCGGCTATATCAAATATCCGGCCGATGCGACCGATGCCGACAAAATGTTTGAAACGGCGTTGGAAGCCGGAGCCAATGATGTGGTTTCCGACGAAGATGCACATGAGATTGAAACGGTTCCCGAGGATTTGAATGCGGTTACCGAAGCGTTGGAAAAAGCTTTCGGTACGCCTTCGGCCTCGCGTCTGGACTGGAAAGCGACGGTTAAAACCGACATCAGCGATTTGGAAACCGCGCAGAAGTTTCTGGAATTTGTCGACGCTCTGGAAGATGACGACGATGTTCAGAAAGTTTACCACAACGCCGAGTTCTCGGATGAGGTTGTGAGGGCTTTGGAAGCTTCCGAAGACTGATTTTTCGGGGCACGTTCTTTGCGGAATGTGCCCTTATTTATTTTAAATAAGGAAAAGAAAATGCGGATATTGGGGCTTGACCCGAGTTTGTCGTCTACCGGCTGGGGAATTATTGAAGTCGAAAACAACCGTGTCCGTTATGTGGCCGACGGGTTTATCAAGACCGAACCGAAAACGGATTTGACCGAGCGGCTTTATACGATTTATAAGACGCTCTGCGACGTTATTGAGTTTTACAAACCGGACGAGGCAGCCATAGAACAGGTTTTTCTGAATTCGAATGCCGTATCGACGATTAAGCTCGGGCAGGCACGGGGCGTCGTTATTCTGGCGCCGGCGACTTATCGGATTCCGCTGACCGAATATGAACCGAACCAGATTAAAAAGGCGGTGGTCGGGGTGGGCCATGCCGAAAAGGGGCAGGTAGAAACGATGGTAAAAATTCTGCTGCCGGGCTGTAAGCCGAAAAACAACGACTCTTCCGACGCGCTGGCGGCGGCCATTTGCCATAACAGTTTTCATGGAGCGCACAGCATCAGGGGTTTTAAATGAGTGTCAGGGAAAAGGTTGCCGCGGCAGTTCGGGAACTGCTCGGAAACGAGAAATCGATGCATGACTGGGAACACAGTGTCCGGGTTTGCAAGACGGCACTGCGTTTGTGCCGGACGGAGAACGGCGACGAAGACATTGTGGCACTGGCGGCGCTGCTTCATGACTGCGACGACTATAAGGTTTTCGGGCCGGAGAACGCCGCAAAACTGACAAATGCCCGCCGGATTCTGGATGAGAGCGGCGCTGACGGTAAGACTGCGGCCGCAGTTCTGGAAATCGTTTCAAATCTGGGATACAGCAAATATTTAAGCGGCATGCAGAAACTTGACAGGAACGGGCATATTGTTCAGGATGCCGACATGCTGGACGCGATGGGTGCCGTCGGCATTGTGCGGACAATCGTGTTTAATGCGGTTGCGGGCAGCGGCAGATTTTTCGATCCGGAGATGTTTCCGCGCGAAAACCTGAGCCGGGAGACTTATCAGAGCAAGAGCAAAAATGAAGAAACGGCGGTTAACCATATGTTTGAAAAACTTCTGCGGCTTAAAGGGCTGATGTATACGGAGAGCGGCAAAAGGGAAGCTGAAATCAGGCATAGGACGATGACTGCGTTTCTGGAGGCTTTTTTCCGCGAACGGGAGCTGGACGGCTGGCTCGATTATCTGCGGCGGTTCGCGTAGAAAAATTTGTTCTTTTTTTGTTCTTATGTCTTAAATAAAACTTGAAGAGAATTATATATTTGTATAATCTTGAGATAAATTTTTTAACTCAGGATGGAAACATGATTGCGAAACTGCGCGGAATTATTGATACAATCGGTGAAGACTTCTGTATTGTCGACGTGAACGGGGTTGGGTATCTGGTGTTTGCCTCGGCCAAGACGCTCGGCAGGCTGGCGCGCGGGCAGGAGGCTGCGCTTCGGATTGAGACCGTCGTGCGCGAAGACAGCATTTCGCTGTTTGGTTTCTACGACGCCTGGGAAAAAGAATGGTTTGCGACGCTTACCAAGGTTCAGGGCGTCGGCGCCAAGGTCTGTCTCAGCATTTTGTCGGTGCTGTCGCCGAGCCAGCTGTCGCAGGCGGTTGCGGCGCAGGACAAAACCTCGTTTACGCGGGCGAACGGCGTGGGGCCGAAACTGGCGGCGCGTATCGTGACCGAGCTTAAAGACAAGATTGTAACAATTCCGATGAGCGCAGAAACCAACGATTTTGCGAAAGGAATGGACATGGATGCAAATGAAGAAACGGCCGCTTACGAAGACCGGCTGGAAGCGCGCGCCGAAGACCCGAATCTGATGGAAGACGCGATTTCGGCGCTGGTCAATCTCGGTTATCAAAGGCTGGAAGCCTATCGTGCCGTCAGCAAGGCGATGGCGGAGGGGCAGGCTGAGGACGTGTCGTCGCTTATCCGGCTGGCGTTGAAAGAGTTTGCCAATAAGGAAATTTAGCGGAAATTAAGGATTAATGCTTATGGAAGAAAGACTGGTCAGCCCCCAGAAACAGCCCGAAGACGAACAGGGTTTGAACGCGCCGGTTAACCTGCGGCCGAACAGCCTGGCGGATTTTGTCGGGCAGAAGCAGGTCTGCGAAAACCTGAAGGTGTTTATTGAAGCGGCCAAAAAACGCGGCGAAGCGCTGGATCATGTACTGCTGTTCGGTCCTCCGGGACTGGGCAAAACGACGCTGGCGTCGATTGTGGCGAAAGAGCTTGGGGTCGGTTTCCGGGCGACTTCGGCGCCGATGATTTCCAAATCCGGCGATTTGGCGGCGATTTTGACCAATCTGGAACGCAACGACGTCTTGTTTATTGATGAAATTCACCGCCTGAATCCGGCGATTGAAGAAGTTTTGTATTCGGCAATGGAAGATTTTCAGCTGGATTTGATTATCGGCGAGGGGCCGTCGGCGCGTTCGGTGCGGATTGACTTGCAGCCGTTTACGCTGGTGGGGGCGACGACGCGCTCGGGCATGCTTTCGACGCCGTTGCGCGAGCGTTTCGGCATTCCGCTGCGGCTGGATTTTTATTCGCCGGAAGAGCTGGAAAAAATCGTTACCCGCGGCGCCAACCTGTTGGGCATGCCGTTGTCGAAGGAAGGGGCGATGGAGATTGCCAAGCGTTCGCGCGGCACGCCGCGCGTGGCCGGGCGCCTGCTGCGCCGCGTGCGCGATTTCGGTGCGGTTGCCGAGGCTGGGGAGGTTGACAACAAGATGGCTGATAAGGCGCTGCGCCGGCTGGACGTTGACAATTACGGGCTGGACGCTTTCGACCGCCGTTACCTGCAATGTATCGTGACGAATTACGGCGGCGGCCCGGTCGGCGCTGATACGCTGGCTGCGGCGCTGTCCGAAGAACGCGATACGATTGAGGAAGTGGTGGAACCGTTTCTGCTTAAACTCGGCTTTTTGCAGCGCACGCCGCGCGGCCGCGTGATTTCGGACTTGGGCTGCGAATATCTGGGCATTGCCAAGCTCAGAAAAAACATGCGCTTTGCGCAGAACGACCTGTTTGACGATTTGGGAGATAAGGACTGATGTTTGACGAAGTACTGCCGCCTCAGGGCAAATTTTACGGGCCGGTTTTCGCTTTTCCGGTGCGGGTTTATTATGAAGACACCGATGCCGGCGGAATCGTTTATTATGCAAACTATCTGCGTTTTGCCGAGCGGGCGCGGACGGAATATATCCGGGCGCTGGGCTGCAGCCAGCAGGACGCGCTGGAAAACGAGGACAAGTTTGGCTTTGCGGTGCGGCATATCGACGTCGACTATAAGGCGCCCGCGGTTTTGGACGATGCTTTGACCGTTACCTGCGAGGTAAAGGAGTTTGGCGGCGCTTCGGCAGTGATGTTCCAGCAGATCTGGCGCGGCGAAAAACTGCTGACCGAACTTGAGGTTAAAGTGGTTTATCTGAGCCTGAACAAAAAGCGGCCGGTGCGCATTCCGCAGGAGCTGGCTGCGGCGATTGAAAAACTCTGAAAAAGCCGATTTAGTTAATTGAATTTTTAATATTTTGTGTTAAGTTGCCTGCAAGAATCAGGCAACTTTTTAATTATGGATAAGATAAATGGAAACGCAAACTTTAACGGATGTTGTAAATACGGCCAGCCAGATGTCAATGTGGGATTTGGTTTGGGCTTCGGATATGGTTACCAAGGTGGTGATGATCGGCCTGATTGCCGCGTCGGTCTGGTCCTGGGCGATTATCATCGAAAAATTCGGCACGCTGCGCCAGGTCAAGCAGCTTTCCAAAAAATTTGAAGAAACTTTCTGGTCCGGCGGTTCGCTCGACCGTCTGTACGATTCCATCGGCAACCGTCCGCGCGACCCGATGTCGGCGATGTTTGTGGCGGCGATGAAAGAGTGGAAACGCACCAACATCATGAAGTCGAAAACCGACCGCGGCCTGCGCGGGGTTTCGCTGCAACAGCGTATTGAAAAGGCGATGATGGTATCAATGGATAAGGAATTAGACGAGCTGGATACCAGAATGGGATTTTTGGCGTCAACCGGTTCGGTGGCGCCGCTGGTCGGCCTGTTTGGCACGGTTTGGGGCATTATCAACAGCTTTAACGCTATTGCCGCCACGCAGAGCAATTCGCTGTCGGCAATGGCGCCGGGCATCGCCGAGGCGCTGTTTACGACGGCGTTTGGTCTGATTGCGGCTATTCCGGCCGTTGTTGCCTATAATAAAATTTCGTCGGACATTGACCGCTATGCAAAACGGCTGGAAAACTTCCAGGCCGAATTTTCGAGCATTTTGTCGCGTGAGATTGACGACACGGCCATCAAGGCCGACATGGCGGGAGAATAGTTATGTTTATCATGCCGCAGCAGACGCGCCGTTCGCCGAGGGTTTACCGCCGCAACGCCGATATCAACATGACCAACCTGATGGACGTGATGATGGTGTTGCTGGTGGTGTTTATGGTCGCGGCGCCGCTGATGACTTCGGGCATTGCGCTCGATTTGCCGAAAGTCGGCGGCAAAGCGCTGAATGGCGAAGAAACTTCGGTTAATATCAGCGTTGACAAGGACGGTTATTATTACATCGGCCAGACGGAAGTTCCGGCGGAGGAAATCGTCGGCAAGCTTAGGGCTATCCGCGATACCAATACCGAGCTTTCGGTAACCATTTCCGGCGATGCGGGTGCCGAATACGGCCGGGTTATCGGCCTGATGGCGCTGCTGAAAGAAGCCGGCTTTGACAAGGTCGGCCTGAAAACCGAAGCCAAACCTCTGGGGAAAAAGAAATAACCGCTGATGAAAAACGCCCTGTACAAATCCGTAGCTCTGCATCTGGTTGTCCTGATATTGTTTCTGGTCGACGTTCCGGTTTTTTGGCGCCGGAACATGACGATTGAACAGGTGCCGATTATCGTGGATTTGAACAACGTGAAAATTTCGGAAATGACCAATCTGCCGCCGAAAGCCAAGCGCGGTCCGGAAGAAAAACAGGCAAGCAAAATCAAGCGCAAGATTGAAAAGAACTATACCAAAGACGAGCCTGACAAACGGCCGGAAGTGAAGAGCGAGCCGCAGAAAGACGCGGAAGAAACGCCGCCGGCCAAGCAGGAACGCGTTGAAAAGCCGAAGCAGGATTTTCTGGTTGCGCCGCAGCCCAAAAAGCCGAAAGCGCCGGTTAAGAAACCGGCTCCCAAACCGGTGCCGAAACCGGTTAAGAAACCGGCCGTGCCCGAAAAGCCGAAACCTCAGCCCAAGAAGGAAGAACCCAAACTGGCCAATCCGCTGAAGAGCCTGCTGGCCTCCGTGGACGCTCTGGAAAAAGAGGGCGAAAAAGACCAGACGGCAACGATTAAGGAAGACGCCGAGGTTAACAACATGGGCATTGAGGGCGGTACCGGCGGTTCTTATTTCAGCGAGCTGTCGATTTCCGAAACCGACGCGATTGCCGGGCGTCTGCGTGCCTGTTGGAACTTGGATCCGGGCGCCATGGGCATTCAGGACATGATTATTGAAATCAGGGCTTATCTGAATCGGGACGGTTCGGTGCGCGAGGTTAAGATTTTGGATACCGGACGTTACAACAGCGACCGCTATTTCCGTTCAGTTGCCGATTCCGCGCGGCGTGCGGTTTATATTTGCGCTCCGTATTCCATTTTTGCCGAGAAATATCCCGAAAAATACGATCTCTGGAACACGATGTTGTTGCGGTTTAATCCGTTGGACGCTTCCATAAAGTAAAAACCTCGTATAACGGGGAACTAATACAGAAACATCGGGGTAAAATTTTTAGTCACGTACTTTTTTGTACGCTCAAAAAATTTTCCCTAAATCCTTATTATTTCCCTCGTTCTCCGAGGTTTTTAAAAAAACGTATAACGCAAGCTGTAGCCAGCTTGACCGCGGCACTGGCTGCGGCGGGAACCTTTGTTGAAGCGCGATGCTTTCTGTGTGCATATCGTGAGGCCGTGCTTTGTATTTTCTTTGTCATCCTCGAACTCTTTTCTCTTTCTGTCATATTCGGACTCTTTTTTTTCTGTCATGTTCGGCCTTGAGCCGGACATCTCCCTTACAGATTCCCCGGTCAAGCCGGGGAATGACGAAAAAGAAAAAAAGCTGAGGAATGACGAAAGAGAAAAAAAGCGGGAAATGACGAAAGAGAAAAAAAGCGGTGAATGACAATAAGAAGAGGCGAACCGGCAATGACAGGCGGAAGAGAAAGTACGAACACGGCGGGAGAAAAAACAAGCCCGGGGTGCGTAAAAGAAGCGGAGAGGAGTGCAAGGCGAAGGGGCTGCTTAGTTTAATTCGCGGATTTTTATGAGAATGTCGATATTGCTGGAGACGAGGTCCAGAAATTCCTTGTCCTGCGGCAGCAGTTTGCGGGTAATTTCCTCGACTTTTTTGCGGATGACCTTGTCTTTGGGCGCGTGTTCGCTGAAGTCGAAAAGTTCGGATATGTCAATGTCGAGTTTCTGGGCGATTTTTTTGAGCGTGTCAATTTTCGGGGAGATTTTGCCAAGTTCGATACCCGAGATGGTATTCATGGACATATCCATGTCATAAGCCAGTTCGAGCTGGCTTACGCCCTTATTCTTTCTAAGTTCGCGGATACGGTTTCCCAGATTTGTGGCAAAGTCATTATCATTCATATAGGATATTCCCGTTGTTTTGGTAACTCAAAATATATAATAAGGTATATTCCTATTTTATTGTGAATCTATATATACTATAAACTTGTAATTTTTTACCTTGACTCGACTAAATTACTAATATATTATGAATTTAATAAGTCCGGCTTATGAAATTTGTACGTTTTTTGTGAATCGGACTTACTTAAAGAAGGGGCGTCCGGCTCAAAACGAGACACAATATACACACACACCACACCTATTCGGGCGCCCCTTTTTGTAAATTTTTATGTGAAAGGCGGGGGACGATGAGAAACAAAACAAGAATTTCTTTATTGACGGTACTTTTATTGACGGCACCTGCTTTCGCATTTGAAGAAAACTCCTTAAATTTAGGCCGTTTTGACCGGGTTGACCTGGAGGCCGGGCTTCTTTCGCGGAACGAAGGGCTGCGGTTGGCCGCGGTGTGCTTTCTGGTTTTCGGCAACTGTGACACGGAGGCCGGATATGGCGGCGGTGGCGAAGATTTTACCATAGACACGGCCAACCAGTGCAAAAACGAAGGTTATACGATAACTTCCTGCGAGCCGCCGACCTATGTGTCGGGCGCGCCTTGTCCGTATAATGACAAATATTATGCCAAGTGCAGCGAAGACAAGGTCAGAGCCTGCAAAGACGCCGGTTATGTCGACTCCTGCGGCGACGGTTATGTTCTGGACAGCGCGCAGAGCTGTCCGTACGACAGTTCTTACAAAAAATGCAAATGCAATCCCTGCGACGGTTATACTTATACCTATGAACAGGCGACGGCGGACGGTTATGTGACCGACGGCTTCTGCCTGAGTTGCAACACGACCAAATATAAGCGCAAAAACAATCCCTGCGTGGGTTATTATGACTGTGAATGCGGCGGCGAAATCGGCACGTCAACCTGCAAAAGCGGTTCGGTAACAAAATATGCGGTTTGCAAAACCTGCTGCGAAAACCGTTGCACGCTGGCAAGCTGTCCGGAGAACCATGACTGCGAGTATGAGGAATGTTCGGGCAAATACTGCGACAACGGCTGTAGCAGCGGTTATACGGACATGTGCACGGTGTACAGCGAGTATGGCACTTCGACTTGTACGCAGATGGGATACCGGCAGCAGACCTGCACCGGCGATGCGGTTTTGTGTCCGTTTGACACGACTTATAAGTTCTGTATGTGAGGCTGAATATTATTGTGTTTTTCTGTCATTGCCGGACTTGGAGTCGATAGTTGGCGAGAACGAGCTGTAAGCGAAGTTCGAGGCCTACGGGACGAAAGGGGCCCAACGTAGTTGGGAATTTACACACGGCAATCTAAAAGAGGAATGTTCGGTTTAAGCCTGAGGATGACAAGGCAGATAGGAGTCCGAGTATAACAAGGAAGAAGAAACAGGCCCGTGGGGCGGTAATAACGAGCCGGGTATGGCAGAAGAGGGAACAGGGCAGACAGAGGTTTTGTGAGGGGTTGCAAGAGGAACTAATTCAGGGGAGAAAGGCGATGAGAAATCAGTATATTTTATTAAGTACAGTATGTTGCGGGCTTTTTTTCGGTACGGAAGCCTGGGCGCAATGTGTGGCGACCAAGGATTGCAGCACTTTGGGATATAAGCAGAGCAGCTGCGACTCGGGAAAGGGCATAAAATGCCCATTTGGCGAGGCTTGGTACTGCCCCTGTGACGCCTCTTACATATACACCTGTACAGGAACTAACGAAAGCCCAAGCTCAGCCAAATGTGGCGATAAGTACAGCATGTGTAACTGCGCGACGGGTACGCATTGGGACAGCAGCAGCGGTAGTTGCGTGGCCGACCGCGCTTCATGCGCAATCGGCTGGATTTATTACAGCGACGGCACCTGTTCGGCACCAGCCGCTTATACAACCAGCAAAACGGTTCTGGGTATTGTGGTTTATGTCAACGATAACGGTGTCGGCGGTCAAATTATGGCACCATGGTGGATTGATGCGAGCGGCAACCGAAGCAGTTCTGGTGTCGGTATGGCTTGGGGTGGCTATGGTACGGATATTTCAAGTCTGCCGAATATGACGAGTAGTACACAGGCTGAAGCTGATTTTGACAGTTGTGGCAATACGGACAAGATTGTTGCTGCGGGTAGTGCGAGTACTTATCCGGCCGCCTGGGCGACGCGGAAATATGCGCCGACGTCGACGACCAATGGCAAGTGGTGTCTGCCGGCAGCCGGTATTTTAAGAAATATTCAGAAAAACCGGAGTGCGATTAGCACCGCAGTTAGTAAGGTTGGTGGTGCTTCAAACTTACTCAACTATTGGGTGTGGGCTTCCTCGGAGAAGTCGAGCAACTACGCGTGGTATGCAAGACTTACTAACAGCCTTTTGAACTACTACGGTAAGAACGACGGTAACAATTATGTTCTTCCGGTGCTCGCTTTTTAGTTTTAACCCTTTATCTTTTAGCGCAGCCCCGCTTGCGGGGCTCGCTTTAAAAAAAGAATCGATTTGCGCCGTAGGCGCAAATGCCGAATTTCCGCTCCGCAGGAGCGGAAATTTTTGATTCCGAAAAAGGAATCGGCAGAAAAGAGAATCGCGCCGCAGGCGCAAAAAAACGGCCTTCTGTCATTGCTGGACTTATTTTTCTTACGTCATATTCGGCCTTGAGCCGAATATCCAGAGATCCCCGGGTCAAGCCCGAGGATGACAATTATTTACTTGTCATTCCCGTGCTTTTTTTCTTTTTCGTCATTCCCCGGCTCGACCGGGGAATCCCTAGATTGCCGGATTAAATCCGGCAATGACAGAGGAGGAGAGAGCTTGACACGGGAATCTGTAAGGGAGATGTCCGGCTCAAGGCCGAACATGACAGAGGAAAAACAAGCTTGAACATGACAGTAAAAATTTTTATTTTGTAATATTATCGTAGAGATCCAGCCAAAGAGGATTGGAACTTTCAATCAAATTAACTTTCCATTCTCGGTTCCATTTTTTTAGGTTTTTTTCTCTTTGTATGGCGGTTATTTCATCGTTGTAAATTTCATAGTATACCAGTTTATCCAGAGAGTATTTGGCGCTAAACCCGTCTATTATTTTGTTTTTATGTTCATATATTCGGCGTACTAAGTTGTTGGTAACGCCGATGTAAAGTGTTCCCTGCGGTTTATTGGTTATAATGTAGACATACATGGTTTTCATGGGCTGATTATAGTTTGAGGCGGATATTCGGGTCAAGCCCGAATATGACAATTATTTACTTGTCATTGCCGGGTTTTCTTTTTCTATTGTCATTGCTGCGCTTTCATTCTCTCTTGTCATTGCCGGACTTGATCCGGCAATCCAGAGATCCCCGGAACGCGCTACGCTTGTCCGAGGATGACAAAGAAGAGAGGAGTCCAACGCAGTTGGGAATTTACACACGACAATCCAGAGATCCTCGGGTCAAGCCCGAGGATGACAGGGGAAGAAAGAGGCCGAACATGATAGAAGAAGAAACAAGCCCGAGGATGACAAAGAAGAGCGGCGTCCAATAAAAAGGGAGCCGAGAGGGCGGAAGATGACAAGTCTGAAGACATTTCCAAATAAGAAGTACACACCAGAAACAGTTGAAATTTTTTTTGTATTGACATCTTTTGTGCGGACGTATATATAAGGCTATATACTCCATTCAAGGTGCTAAAAATTAATTTATGCACTTTCAAATAGAAGAGGAAGGCTTATGGTTTTATATAATGAATTGCCGGTTTATCGGGACAGTTATAATCTGCTGTTGGAAATATATAAGGCAACCAACAAGTTTTCGCACGAATACAAATATTGTCTGGGGCAGGACATGAAGCGCGACGTTTTGAACCTGTTTCGCAGTTTGTACCGAGCCAACCGGGCAGTGGAAAAACATCAGCCGCTGGAGGAGTTTCTGGACGATTTTGAATTGTTGAAAATTGAAATCAGAATGTGCGGCGATCTGCGGCTGCTGCCGATTAAGAAAGTTGCCGAGCTGGCGCTGCTGACAGATGCGATCGGCCGGCAGATTACGGCCTGGAAAAACAAGAGCCGTGCCGCGGCTTCGCTCAGCAAAGCCGGCTAAAAAATTTTTTGTAGAAGATTATTGTGTTTATTGTGCGGGAATTGTCTCAACTAAGGTTGGGATGAGAGAGCGGATTTTTATTAAAAAAGGACTGCCGACAGCCGCTTGGTTGTTAAGATAAAACAGGCAGTGAAAACCGTTGGGTGTGGTCTTCCTCGGAGAAATCAAACAACAACGCGTGGAATGCAAAACTTAATAACAGCAATTTGAACAACAACAATAAGAAC
>ULRJ01013593.1_pt1 | contig 14193 bp, 8 predicted proteins | sample 1955321 | NCBI WGS metagenome assembly ULRJ01 (sample SAMEA4835679, study PRJEB28245) | human gut metagenome | biome: gut microbiome; material: fecal sample | place: Denmark | collected 2008 | reverse complement strand
AGCTTGTTTTCATTTTATATATGTCTTTATGATTATTGGAATATAATTTCAGGCAGACTAGATTCATCTTTGTTGGATAATCAACCGCTAACTACTGTTTCACTTTCTTCGTCTCAAATAGAAATGGGTAATTTTTCTTGGGAGAAGGAGCAAGAGGTAGAATTCGAAATCTGCAATACTGGAGAAATCCCATTAGTAATTAATGATGTGATTACGTCTTGTGGTTGTGTTACTGCAAAATACGTTAAGAAACCATTTAACCCTCATGAAATAGCAAAGATGAAAATAATTTATAAATCAGAGCGCCCGGAACGTTTTGATAAGACTATTACAGTTTATTGTAATGCATCTAATGCACCATTACGAGTGAAAGTTACTGGAAATGCTCATTAAAAGTGTATGAACAGGAATTTTAAATATACTTTAGTTATTGTACTTGTTATCATGTTAATTGGAAAAGTAATAATAAACTCTTTTAGAAAAGAGAATGTTACTTCTTTGGAAACAGTATTACAAGTGGCTGGGGAAAATAGACAAGAGTTGGAAAAGGTGCTTCGCTATTATAAAAAGAATTCATCTGATAGTTTAAAGTATAAAGCCGCTTGTTTTCTGATAGAAAATATTCCTTTTTATACTTATTCTGATGGAGAACAATTAGAAAATTATAAATCTTACTATACATGGTTGAAAAAGAGTAAAGGTAAAACACCGCAACAAGTAGTTGATTCTATAAAGAAAATATATGGTCCTATGAAAGAGCCCAGTAAGAAGCGAGATATTATGGAGATAGATTCCGCTTATTTATGCCATAACATTGATTGGGCATTTAAAGTCTGGCAGGAACAACCGTGGGGAAAGAAAATTTCGTTTGAAACGTTTTGTGAGTTTTTATTGCCTTACCGGATAGGTGATGAACCATTAACTTATTGGCGTGAAACGTACTATGAAAAATATAATTCGTTGTTGGATTCATTGCGTATGTCTGATTCATTAGATATTGAAGATCCGGTTGTTGCCGCTAATTATCTAATAAGTAAATTGCCTGATAAAAGCTATTATTATACTTCTGTAACACCATATCCATTTGGGCATATAGGACCGGAATATGTACAATACTTATCCGGTACATGTAGGGAAGTGACTGATTTTGCAGTGTATCTATTCCGCGCTTTGGGTATTCCTTGTGCTATAGACTTTGTTCCTGTACGAAGTTATATAAATGCCGGGCATTTTTGGTTGACAACATGGAATAAGGATGGAGAGGAGTATATGACTGACTTCCCACAAAAATTGCGACCTGTACGTAAGAATTGGTGGTATCGGTGGGATGATAGTTCCAAAGTGTATAGATATACTTTTAGTGTGAATAGAGGCCTGTACGAGCAAATGGCAAAGTATGGTGAAGAAGTATATCCTTTTTGGCGTTTGCCGAAATTTGTAGACGTAACTTATGGATATGGCTATAATTTAAAGAAAGAATTGGTTATTCCTTTGGAAAAACTGTATAAAACGAGACGGAGTGGGAAAATTGCTTATCTATGTGTCAGTGATAGAGATCGTTGGACTCCTGTTGATTGGACTGAATTTGATGCTGGTCGTCTAGTGTTTCAGTATGTACGGAATGGTTCGTTTATGAGAGTGGCTACTTATGAGAATGGAGAGTTATGCTTTTTGACCGATCCTTTTTATGTTGATAAACAGAGTAATGAGATCTACTATTATCCCGCAGGAAAGGAGAAGGAAGATGTGGTATTATATGCCAAGTGTGATATCGGGAGAGAAAATATGTATAGGGACCGGATGATAGGAGGTGTTTTTGAAGGGAGCAACTATCCTGATTTTTTGGAAAAAGACACTTTGTTTATTATACAGGGCAGACCTAATCGTTTGAATACGACTGTAAAAAGTTGGCCTGATAAGGAATATCGTTATCTTAGATATTTCGGTCCGCCTAAAAGTGCATGCAATATTTCGGAAGTCGCTTTTTATGAGAAGAATGATACTGTTGCTTTATCTGGTAAGATCATAGGGACTCCCGGATGCTATCAACATGACGGAACACATGAATATACCAATGTGTTTGACGGGAAAACATGGACTTCTTTCGACTATTTTAAGCCTACCGGAGGATGGGCGGGGCTTGATTTAGGCCGAAAAGTCCGTGTAGACCGCATTGTCTATACTCCGCGCAATCGGGATAATTATGTTCGCCCTGATGATGTGTATGAGTTATTCTATTGCGACAGGGATTGGAAGTCTGCCGGAAAAATAAAAGCAACTGCCGATTCACTGGTATTTCGGGATATTCCTGTAAATACGCTGTTACTTCTGAGAAATCATACGCGCGGACTGGATGAAAGAATCTTTATTTATGAAAACGGAACTCAACTATGGAAATAAGAACTCATATCAGGCTTGTCGTGGCATGGAGAATAATTATAATCTCGGGTATTATTTCTCTGATATATGCTTGTTCTTATTCGGAGAAGAAGATTTCGCATCTTTCCGGTATTGCTCCTTCTGAACATACGTTATTGGCGATTGCTCCCGATGTTGGTATCAAAGTAATAGGCGATTCGCTAAACAAAAGTTATCCGCAGTTGAGAACCGGAAAGACATTTCCGATAACAGGTATTTTACGTGTAGACGGTAAAGTTTATCGTTTCATGGGAGACGATTCTTTGCGTATATCTCCTTTAGCTCCTCTTTCGGAGGATACTATCGGATGGACGGGGAAATATTCTTTTTTGTATCCGGGAAAAGGATGGGAACTGAGAGAATATGATGATTCTTTGTGGAATGAAGGTAACGGAGCTTTTGGTCCGACAAGGGGTTATTATTATCCGGCTCATACTCTTTGGGGAGCGGAGAATATTTATGTCCGCAGGCATGTCAAGGTAGATAATAAAGATGTTTTGAAGAATCATAAAGTGTATGCCCGCTATGTATGCGACGACCGGATAAAACTTTTTTGTAATGGGGAATTTCTGTTAGAGAATGGATTTACGCATCTAACGAAATGTCAGCGCTTGACTGATGAAGCTGTTAACCAAATAATTGATGGAGATAATATTCTGGCTGCATACTGTCGTAATACGGGAGGTGCCGGCTTGTTGGATTTTGGTTTGTACATCGAAAATAAAACTTATGCTGAAGCGGAACCGGCAACTTTGAAGAAGATGGAAATGCAAGCCACGCAGACTCAATTTATTTTCCAATGTGGAGATGTGGAACTTCAGATTGACTTTGTTTCACCTTCCTTGTCGGAAAAATGGGATATGGCAGGCTGGCCTGTCGGTTTTATTGCCTATCAGGTTCGTACGGAAAGCGGAAAGGAACATACAGTGGAAGTCTTGTTTGATGTGGATACGGAATGGATGTTTGGCAAGAGGGAAATTGATAGTTGGGTCGATAAGGATTGGCGTTTTGTGAAGTCCGATAGTTTGTATTTGGCTATGGTAGCGGATGAAACAACCTTTTCGTGTGAAGATAATCATGTTATTCTATCTCAAAAATTGTGTACGGGAAATGAAAATAGGGGGGTATTGCTTCTCGGATATGAAGAAGGGAAAACTTTCCAGTATAGTGGTGAGAGTTTACGCCCACTTTGGAATAAGGGTGGAACAAGAGAAATAAAAGAATTGATGATGTCTGTAGGAAACAGGTATCAGGAGTTGAAAGCAGAATGTAGTAAATTGGATTATCGGTGGAATATCAAGGCGTTTCAAGCAGGGAATAAAGCTTTTGCCGAACAAATGCTTCCTGCTTATCGTAATTTTATATCCTCTCATAGGTTTGTGTCATCCTCGGATAATAAGCTTTTTTGTTTTGGTGATACTTTAGGTAATGTCAGAGAAGCTTATGAAAATTTTCCAACGTTGTTGTTTTTTAACCGTACCGACTGGATGAAAGGTTTGTTGAATCCTGTATTTGCATATTGTGAAGATATTCATTGGATAAAGAAGTATCCTCCTTACGATATAGGTTTGTATCCCATTGCCAGTAAACAAGTGAAATTGGAAGACTGTGCCGTAGAAGCGGCTGCCAATATGTTGATGATGACAACTGCTATTGTAGAAGCGGAACAGGATTTCGGTTACGCTGATATGCATTGGAAACAGTTATGTTTGTGGGCGGATTATTTGCAGGAAAGAATGAAGAATATGACTTTTCCATCTGTTGGATTATTGGATAATGACGACGAACGTGTGAAATGTGTGTTAGGGCTGATGGCTTATCGTAAATTGGTTCAATTAAAGGGAAGCTTATGAACAAAGCGAAGAGAATTTTGGCAATACTGGAGAATTTGGCATTCTTCATATTCTGTATGGTGGTAATTCTATTCTTGATGCAACTGTTCTGCTTTACTTCATTCAGGATACCTTCGGACTCTATGGAACCGGCGTTGAAGGATGGCGACCGGATATTAGTTAATAAGATGATAAAGGGGGCCCGTTTGTTCGATGTGTTTGCAGCTTTGAATAATGAGGATGTTGTTATTCACCGAATGCCCGGATTTGGGAATTTCAAGAGAAATGATATACTGGTTTTCAACTTCCCTTATCAAATGAACCGTTGGGATAGCGTTCGGATGGATGTAATGCAGTATTATGTAAAGCGTTGTATTGCTCTGCCGGGAGATACGTTGGAGATTCGGGGAGGATTTTATAAAATACGTGGATGCGATGAACAGTTGGGAAACCATAATGCCCAATACTATATTGCAAACTTGGAGCATCCGGAACAGCATGGCATTGTAGTAGGTACATTTCCGTATGACAAACAAATAGGTTGGACTATCCGTGAGTTCGGACCTTTGCCGATTCCCAAGAAAGGCCAGATAGTAATGATGAACCGTACGAATTGCCTTTTGTACAGGCAGTTGATAGGTTGGGAACAGAAGAAGAAACTACGTATAAAAGACGGACAGATAGTATTGGGGGACAGCGTTATTACCCAATATCGCTTTAAAAAGAACTATTATTTTGTTTCCGGTGATAATATGGCTAATTCGCAGGACTCGAGATATTGGGGGATGTTGCCGGAAGAGTACATTGTAGGTAAAGCTTCCCGTATATGGTATTCGGAAGATAAATTTACGGAGAAACCTCGTTGGAATAGAATTATGAAGAAAATCAAATAAAGAACGAAAATAAAGTTGGAATTGATGCGGATGACACAGAAGAATATGGCGGATGTAATAACTCTTACAGGAGTTGCGGCAATCTTGAGCGTAGTGGTTTTTGCTACTCCGAATGATATTCCTGTCGGTGAAATGGCATATCAAAAACTATGGTTGGGACGCATGACTTTTGTTTTTGTCGCTTGTTGTCTATTATCCTTTTGTCTGAATAGAAAAAACTATTTGTCTTTTCCAACCATCGTGACGTGGGTATTGATTGTCCTGGGTGGAATGGAAGCTATCTGGGGATTGAGGCAGATATACGGCTTGGCTGTTTCCAATCACTCTTTATATGCACTTACGGGCTCTTTCTATAATCCGGGACCTTATTCGGGGTATTTGGCGATGATATTCCCGCTTTGCTTGTATGAATGGCTAAACTTGAAAGAAAAAACAGAACGTACATGGGTAGAACAGGGAAAATATTATGTGGCATTAGGAGTTATGCTGTTGATTCTTTGTGTACTGCCTGCCGGAATGAGCCGTTCGGCTTGGATTGCTGCCGCAATATCGGGTATATGGGTGTATGGGATGCATGTTTCATGGGGAAGCAAACTAAAGGAATTTGGACGAAAATATAAGAAAAAACTAGTACTGGCTTGCATTGTAGGCAGCGTTATAATCATAGTGGCAGGTTATGCTCTTTTCCAGCTAAAAGCAACCTCTGCCAATGGACGCTTGTTCATGTGGAAAATCAGTAGTATGGCTATTGCCGAAAGTCCGCTTATAGGCCATGGCACAGGGAACTTTGTTTCAGCTTATGGCAGAGCGCAAGAAAACTATTTTGCAAATGGGGAATTTTCGGAGATGGAAGAGTTGGTGGCAGGAAGTCCGGAGTATGCTTTTAATGAATATCTGCAAGTAGCGATGGAATATGGGATTCCTTTTTTATTAGTAATCTCGTTGGTAATTGCATTTTGTCTATGGAAAGGGAGTAGTGAAGGGAGAATAGGTATTTGTGGCGGGGTAATTTCATTTTTGGTATTTGCCTTTTCTTCTTATCCGATGCAGATTCCCGGATTTGCAGTGACATTTTATTTGTTGTTGGCGGCTTGTGTTATCGGGCGTTCTAAAGTAATATTATTCCTTTTTATTTCGATGATGGTTCTATTAGGAACGTATTATTGGAAAAACAATCAATATGCTGCGTGTAAGGACTGGTATCGTAGTAAGATGCTCTATAATATAGGGGCTTATCAGTCTGCTAAAGAAGACTATGGGAAGCTATATCCGGAATTAGCGAATTGTGGGGCATTTCTCTTTGAATACGGATATTCTCTTCATAAATTGAAAGAATATGATAACTCGACAAGGATATTGGAGGAAGCAATGGCGCATAGCAATGATCCAATGATTCTGAATATTATCGGTAAGAATTATCAGGCATTAGGAGCATATGAGAAAGCCGAAGAATATTTAATTCGCTCTACACATCGGCTTCCGGGACGGATTTATCCGTATTATTTACTGGTGAAACTTTATGCGGAACCGGAATATTGTCAGCCGGAAAAGTTAAAGCATGCCGCAGAGGTTGTATTGACAAAAGAACCAAAGGTGCAATCGACGGCAGTAAAAGAGATGAGGGAGGAAGTCAGGAAATTATTGAAATAAATGAATCTATAAATATGATGAAATATAATTGCTTACAGTTAAGAATGGTTGCATCTTACTCTTATCAGAAAATTATTACTGATAATCAGGATAATGGTATTTCAATTATGTTACTTTTGTAGTTGCATAAACATAAAGTAAAAACGCAATGAGAATAGTAGAAGTTATTTTGATATTTTTCCTGTCTTGTATAATATCAGTATCTTGCATCGGGAAAAAATCGGATGGAACAACAGTAAATAACGAAGTTGAGCTGCAAACGGAAGAAATACATTTTCCTCAACAGGATGTGCTGCAACTAAAGTCTTATTATTTGTCTTCTCCTGTCTATGGGGATTCTGTGAATATTCTTATAGGATATAATTATAGATTACATGCATTAGATTATCTGGATTTGGAATCAAAACGGGTAACTCAAGTAGCGTTGTCTGCCCAAGGTCCTCATGCCATATCCCGTTTATCCGGCATATATGCACATTCATTAGATTCGGTGTGGGTGTCTGATGATTCCGAACATGTTTTTCTGGTTGATAGTAGGGGAACTGTAAATTGTATTGTGGATTTGAGAGAGTATTTGGATAATACAGAGCAACTATTGATAAACACTAATTATGCCATTCATACTTCACGTCTATATTATAATAAGAACCGTCAGTCTTTGATGTTTTTGACGCAGAATTTGTCTTCCAAGGCATTTGCGGTCAAGGAAGTGTTTATTAATCAAAAGAAAGAAGCTGTTAACTATAAATTGTCACCATCCAATATTATTCCTGATATGAGCGAGGGATATTCTTATATGTCTTGTCCTAATGTCAATTATGCAGGCGAAAATATTATCTATAATTATCCGGCTGAATCTTCCATCTATACTTTGAATATACTTACTAATGAACGAAACTCTGTTACGGCAGAAAGTGGCTATACCTCAAATATGGTGGAAAAATGTACTTCAGGAAAAGATTATGCCGCATTGGAAAGGCATAGGTTGGAAAATCCTTATTTTTATGATGTAATGTATATTCCCAAATATAAGATGTATGCTCGTTTGCATATTGATAAAGTAGAGTTTGATGTCGATAGGGGGATTGAGAAGTTGATAAATGACCGTGATTTATATTTAATGTTGTTCAATGATGAGATGAAAAAAATGTGTGAAGTAAAGTTGGCAAAGCATAGATATGATTATTTTACAGGTTGGGGTGTCTCTTATGGTGGCATTGTCCTTTTTGTAGATAATATACTGGATACAGAGAATGATACGGATGAGCTGACTATGGACTTTGTTTATCCTAAATAAATGATGTGTAATTGATAGCAATATAGATATTATTATGAAAAAATACAATTGTATATGGGTACTGTTATGTTGTTTGGCTTGTGGGGGGACAACCTCATGCTCTGATAAGAAAAATAGTGCCGATGAACAGGAAAAAGGTGTCTCCACCGTTCTTCCTGACACAAAGAATGAAGTTACCACTCAAATTCTGAAGAAGCGGAATTTTAATCACGAGTTGGTAAGCAATGGCAAGGTGAATGCTCGTAGCAAAGCTGATTTGCGTTTTGAGACAAGTGAAGTCATAGCCCATATTTATGTGAAGAATGGCGACCGTGTACATAAAGGACAGAAACTGGCTGAATTGGATAAATTCCGTCTGGAGCAGAAACTCTCCCAGGCGGAAGACGCTCTGTTGAAAGCTGAACTCGAATTGAAAGATGTGCTTATCGGGCAGGGATATACGCCGGATGATTTCAGTAAGGTTCCTGTGGAGACAATGAAACTAGCGAAAGTGAAGAGCGGTTATGAGCAGTCGAAGTCCCAGTACGAACTGACAAAAAGGGAGACGGAACATGCAACGCTTACCGCTCCTTTTGACGGGGTGGTGGCTAATCTTTTCTCAAAACCTTATAACCCGGCTAATACCTCGGAAGTATTCTGTACTATTCTTGATACGAAAGGGATGGAAGCAGAATTTACCGTATTGGAGAATGAACTTGCCTTTATTAAAAAAGGTGATAAGGTGACGGTTATTCCTTATGCCGGAGGAAGTTCTTTTGAAGGTAGCGTATCCGAAATCAATCCGTTGGTGGATACCAATGGAATGGTAAAGGTAAAGGCTGACGTAAACGGTGAAGGCAAGCTGTTCAGCGGTATGAATGTGCGGGTTAGTGTCAGGCGGAACTTGGGTGAACAGTTGGTGATTCCCAAGACGGCTGTGGTATTGCGTTCCGGCAAGCAGGTGGTGTTTACATTGGAAAAAGGCAAGGCCATGTGGAACTATGTGCATACGGGACTGGAGAATGCGACGGAATACATTGTTTCCGATAAATCCCGGAAAGGAGTTGAAGACGGTCTGTTGGAAGGAGACACGGTTATTGTGACCGGGAATCTGAATCTGGCGCATGAAGCAGAAGTAAATGTAAGATAATCCGTCCCAAAATCAAGTAAGCATGATAAAATTTTTAATCCAGCGTCCTATCGCCGTGTTGATGGCTTTCACCGCCTGTTTTATAATCGGCCTGGTTACCTATTCCACACTGCCGATATCGCTGCTTCCGAATATCGCCATTCCGGAGATTACCGTACAGGTTTCTGCCGCCAATACATCCGCCCGCGAACTGGAAAACACGATTGTGAAACCTTTGCGCAGCCAACTGATTCAAGTTTCCACCTTGAAGGATATTCATAGCGAATCGAGGGACGGGGCGGGTATCATCCGCCTGTCTTTTGAGTTCGGCACTAATACGGACCTTGCCTTTATCGAGGTCAATGAGAAGATAGACGCCGCAATGAACTATCTTCCCAAAGAAACGGAACGTCCGAAAGTCATCAAGGCGAGCGCAACGGATATTCCCGTGTTCTACCTGAACCTGACCTTGAAGAATGACAGTGCTTATAGTATTAGTACTACGGGACAGCAATCCTTTCTTGACTTGTGTGAATTTGCCGAATCGGTTATCAAGCGCAGGATAGAGCAGCTCGAAGAAGTGGCTATGGTGGACGTGACCGGACTGGTGGAACGTCAGGTGCAGATTGTGCCCGATGAGGACAAGCTTGCCATGATGGGACTTGCCATCGAGGATATTGAATCCGCCCTGTCGTCCAACAATGTAGAACCGGGCAGTATGACGGTACGTGACGGGTACTACGAATATAATATCAAATTCTCGACATTGCTGCGTACGGCGGAAGATGTGGAGAATGTCTATCTGCGTAAGGGCGACCGCATTGTGCAGTTAAAGGATTTCTGCAAGGTAAATATCGTGCCTGTGAAGGAAAAGGGCGTGTCCTTATCGAACGGAAAGCGTGCGGTGACACTGGCTGTCATCAAGCAGGCGGATGAGAATATGGACAAGATGAAGAACTCCCTGGTAGGAACGATGGAGTATTTCCAGCGGGTATATCCGGATATTGATTTCAGTATCAGCCGTAACCAGACGGAGTTGCTGGACTTCACGATTTCCAATCTCAGGCAGAACCTTTCTTTAGGATTCCTCTTTATCTGCCTGGTAGCAGTCCTGTTCCTGGGTGACGTGAAATCCCCGTTGGTTATCGGGCTCAGCATGGTGGTTTCCATCGTAATCAGTTTCGTGTTCTTCTACCTTTGTAATATGTCACTGAATATCATTTCCCTTGCCGGATTGATTCTGGCCTTGGGAATGATGATTGACAGCTCGATTATCGTGACCGAGAATATTTCTCAATACCGCGAACGGGGATATTCCCTGCGACGTGCCTGTATCACAGGGACAAGTGAAGTGGTGACCCCCATGCTGAGCTCTTCGCTGACCACCATCGCCGTATTCGCTCCCCTGATTTTTATGAGCGGCATTGCCGGAGCCATCTTCTACGACCAGGCTTTCTCCGTTACGGTAGGGCTGATGGTGTCTTATTTTACAGGTATCATGCTGCTTCCCGTCCTTTATCTGCTGGTCTACCGTACAGGTATCCATACCCGGAAATGGAAGTGGCTCTCCTTTAAATTCAATAACCCGGTAAAAGACCATACACTGGACCGTTTCTATGACGCCGGAGTAGACTGGGTGTTCCGTCATAAAACGTTCAGCGTATTGTTTTGCGTCATTTCCATTCCGCTCTGTGTATTCTTCTTTTTCTTTATAGACAAAGAGCGGATGCCCGATATAGAAGAAAACGAACTGATTGTCCGCATAGAATGGAATGAGAATATCCACGTGGATGAAAACAGGAAGCGTGTGGACGCACTTTTTAAGGAACTGGACGGCCGCTCCCTGGAACAGACGGCTTCTGTCGGCAGGCAGGATTTTATCCTGAACCGGGAGAGGGAGCTTTCCTCTTCCGAAGCGGAACTTTATTTCCGGACGGAAACTTCCAGTGAAATTGCCCCATTGGAACAGGAGATATACCGACGGCTGAAAGAACGTTATCCGCTCTCCGTCATTTCTTTCTCTCCGCCGGAAACGGTATTTGAGAAGCTCTTTGTAACGGGTGAACCGGATATCGTAGCCGAGTTTTATGCACGGAACAGGGCACAGGCTCCTGTTGCGGAAACGATTCGCAAAGTGGAACATGAACTGGCAGTAGAAACCGGAATCAATCCTACGGGCATCGCTTTTGAGAACCAGTTGGACCTGAGCATCAGCAAGGAAAAACTGTTGCTTTACCGTGTATCCTATAATGAACTTTACCGTGTCCTGAAAACGGCTTTCCGCGAAAACAGCGTGACTATGCTACATTCCTACCAGCAGTATCTTCCGATTAATATTGCGGGGAATGAGAAAACCGTGAACAGGGTATTGCAGGAGACACTGATACAGACACAGCCGGATAACAAAGGCAATATAGAATATATCCCGCTCCGGGAACTGGTAAAGGTAACTCCTGCCGAAGACCTGAAAAGTATTACCGCCGGGCGTAACGGGGAATTTGTGCCTTTCGATTTTTATGGAGTGCGGGATGCGGACAGGCTGATAAAAGACGTGAAGCAGGTAGCCGGGAATACGGGTGACTGGGATGCCGGCTTTTCCGGCAGCTTCTTCTCGAACCGGGAAATGCTGGACGAACTGGTAGTGATACTCCTGATTTCCCTGTTGCTGATGTATTTCATCCTTTCGGCACAGTTCGAGAGCTTTCTGCAACCCTTGCTTGTCCTGGCGGAAATTCCGATAGACGTTGCATTCGCGCTTTTGCTGCTTTGGATTTGCGGGCATACGCTGAACCTGATGTCAGCCATCGGGCTTATCGTCACCTGCGGTATCGTAATCAATGACTCTATCCTGAAACTGGACGCAATCAATGAACTGCGTAAAGCAGGTGTCCCTTTGCTGGAAGCCATCCATGAAGCCGGACGCAGGCGCCTGCGTCCCATTATCATGACCTCGCTGACTACGGTTTTCGCCATGGTGCCGCTCTTGTTCTCTTCGGATATGGGTTCGGAACTGCAAAAGCCGTTGTCCATTGCCATGATAGGGACGATGTCGATAGGCACGGCGGTGAGCCTGTTTATCATACCGTTGCTTTACTGGTTCATTTACCGGAAAAAAGAAGGCGGCAGGAAAGCGGCCGGAAACAAACTGATGACAACAACAGATTGAACGAAAACAAGTTGAGTTATGAAGAAACTATCTACTTTTTTTATAGTGGCGGCAATGTCGGGCGTATGTCTCTCCCCGCTGTACGCACAGAAACATCTGGTACTGGACTTGAATCAGACGATTGCTTTGGCTAACGACAGTTCGCTGGAATCATTCCGCACACAGAATATGTATCTTTCCGGTTACTGGGAATACCGGACATACAAGGCGAACCGCCTGCCCAGCCTGACGCTGGACCTTACTCCGGCGCAATATAACCGGGATATTACGAAACGTTATGATTCGGGCTCCAACCTGGACGTGTACCGCACGCAGCAATCATACTATGCCTACGGCGGACTGAGTGTAAGGCAGAACCTCGACCTGACCGGGGGTACATTCTATCTGGAATCAAATCTTGCCTATATGCGCAACTTCGGGGATAATAGCGCGACACAACTCACCAGCGTCCCGATAAGGCTGGGATACTCGCAGAGCCTGGTAGGATACAACCCTTTCAAGTGGGAGCGGAAAATAGAACCGTTGAAATACGAGCGTGTGAAGAAGGAGTTCCTTTATAATGTGGAGAAAGTTTCGGAAACGGCCACGAATTATTTCTTTTCCCTCGCCATGGCACAGGCTGAGTATAAACTGGCAAAGGACAATCTGGCTTCCACGGATACGCTTTACCGTATCGGGCAGCAACGCCACCGGATAGCCGCTATCTCACAAGCCGACCTGCTGACGTTGAAACTGGACCGTGTAAACGCGCAGAACACTTTACAGAACAAGGCAAGCGACCTGAAACGGGCGATGTTCTCTTTAGCGTCCTTCCTCAACCTGGACAAGAATACGCAAATCGAACTGCAACTCCCTTCCCGTCCGGGCATGATAGAGATTCCGGTGGACGAGGCTCTGAGCTGGGGTAGAAGCAACAACCCCCAGTTGCTGGAATTGAAGCAGAATGTACTGGAAGCGCAGCGGAATGTGGACAAGACTAAGAAAGAATCCCGTTTCAACGCAAGCGTGAATGCGAGCATCGGTTTTAACCAGGTGGCGGATAACTTCGGGGATGTGTATCATAAACCGATGCAGCAGGACCTGGTGGCGGTCAGTGTCTCCATCCCGCTACTGGACTGGGGTGTCCGCAAAGGCAAGTATAATATGGCGCGCAATAATCTGAACGTGGTGAGGATTTCGGCACGTCAGGACGAGATAAGTATTGAGGAAGAAGTGATTATGACAGTGAGCGATTTCAATATCCAGCAGCAGTTGATAGCAAGCGCGGAAGAGGCGCTGGACTTGTCCGTACTTGCGTATAATGAGACGAAACAGCGTTTTATCATCGGCAAGGCGGATATAAACAGCCTGACACTTTCACTCAACAGGCAGCAGCAGGCACAACGGAATTATATTTCAGCCTTGCAGAATTATTGGCTGAATTATTATAAGATACGCCGGCTTACCTTGTTCGATTTCGCAGCGAAGCTTTCTCTTTCGGACAGGTTCGATTTCAATGGGGGGAAGTTGGTTAAATGATGATTCCCGTTTATATAAATGATGATAATGCAAAGTATGGATTCTGAAATAAATAAATCTCCGAAGGCTTCCGCTTTTACGCTGATTGTGGCTTTTGTCTGTGTAGCGTTGGTCGGGCTGGCACTTGTTCCTCTGTTGCCTGTCAAACTGAACCCGTCACGGACGCTGCCCGGCTTCACGGTGCGTTTCAGTATGCCCGGCACTTCGGCACGTGTGGTGGAGATGACGGCTACCAGCAAACTGGAAGCGATGCTTGCCCGCGTAAAGGGAATTCGGGGAATTTACTCCACTTCGGGAAACGGGTGGGGAAG
>ULRJ01070858.1_pt1 | contig 14328 bp, 9 predicted proteins | sample 1955321 | NCBI WGS metagenome assembly ULRJ01 (sample SAMEA4835679, study PRJEB28245) | human gut metagenome | biome: gut microbiome; material: fecal sample | place: Denmark | collected 2008 | reverse complement strand
TTCGCCCTTTGGAATGAGTTTGACGCTTCATTAATAAAGGTAAATGATGTTCATCTTGGCGTGAAGAAAATTGCAGGTGTACGTGTGCCGTTGCTCGAAAATGTAGAATTCGAGATACGTCCGTACAGTATGTTTAACGCTCCCAAGTGGTATGCCGACGGTATCCACCTTTTGGAGGAGCTTGCTCATACGGCAATTGAACGTGAATTTATGCTCGCCAAGCTGAATTTGTTAGAACATGCAAGGAAAAAGACCACTCAGAAAGTAAATCTTTTTGAGAAGGTGCAGATACCGGGCTATCAGGATGCATTGCGAAAGATCAAGCGATTTATGGAAGATGAAGAAAACCTGTCGAAGTCTTCGCAAAAGATCATGAAGTCCCATCAAGAAAAAAGGAAGGAGGTAGAGGCATGATTACAAAAATGAAGAAACTCACATTCCTGGTTTATCACAAGGAGTACGAAGGATTCCTGAACAGCCTGCGCGAACTTGGTGTGGTTCACATTGTAGAGAAGCAGCAAGGCGCTGCCGATAACACGGAGCTGCAAGAGAATATTCGCTTGTCCAACCGCTTGGCGGCTACTTTGAAGTTGCTTCAGAATCAGAAGCATGAAAAGAATGCTGTGATTGCTGCGGAAGGTGGAACGGCTGCCCGCGGTATGCAAGTACTGGACGAGGTGGACGCCCTGCAGACGGAACACGGAAAGTTGTCCCAGCAGTTACAAAGCTATGCGAAAGAGAAAGAAGCGCTGGAAGCTTGGGGTAACTTTGAACCGGACGGTATCCAGAAACTGAAAGATGCCGGTTATGTGATCGGTTTCTATAGCTGTTCGGAAGGAAACTACAAAGAAGAGTGGGAAACGGAGTACAATGCAATGATTGTAAACCGCATTTCTTCCAAAGTATTTTTCGTGACCGTAACGAAAGCCGGACAAGAGGTGGACTTGGATGTGGAGCAGGCGAAACTGCCCGCATACTCTCTGTCGCGTCTTGAAGCGCTTTATGATACGACCGAACAGGCGATTGAAGAGAATGAAAAGAAGCTCGTCGCACTTTCCGAGACGGATATTCCTTCTTTGAAGGCAGCTATAAAGGAATTGCAAAGTCAGATTGAATTTTCTAAAGTCGTATTGAGTTCCGAACAGACTGCCGGTGACAAACTGATGCTGATTGAAGGATGGGCTCCTGCTTACAGCAAAGTGGAGATAGAGGCTTATCTGAATGACGCGCATGTATATTATGAGATTACAGATCCGATGCCGGGTGATGATGTGCCTATCCGACTGAATAATAAGGGATTCTTTGCCTGGTTCGAGCCGATTTGCAAGCTGTATATGCTTCCGAAGTATAATGAACTGGACTTGACCCCGTTCTTTGCCCCGTTCTTTATGATCTTCTTCGGACTTTGTCTGGGAGACTCGGGCTACGGTTTGTTCTTGTTCCTGGGAGCTACGGCATATCGCTTACTGGCAAAGAAGGTAACTCCGTCAGCGAAGTCGATTATTTCGCTGATACAGGTCTTGGCTGTTTCAACTTTCTTCTGTGGTCTGCTGACGGGTACATTCTTCGGAGCGAATATCTATGATTTGGACTGGCCTATTGTTCAGCGTCTGAAACATGCTGTCCTGATGGACAACAATGATATGTTCCAGTTGTCGTTGATTTTGGGTGTTATTCAGATTCTGTTCGGTATGGTACTGAAAGCTGTGAATCAGACGATTCAGTTTGGTTTCAAATATGCAGTAGCAACGATTGGATGGATTATCCTGCTGGTTTCAACAGCCGTTTCGTTTTTATTCTCTTCTTCGGAGATGTTGCCGAGCGTGTTGTGGATAGGAGGTACGGCATATAAGGTTGTTCTGTGTATCTCCGGTGCTATGATATTCCTTTTCAATAGTCCGGGAAAGAACATATTTATGAATATCGGACTCGGTTTGTGGGATTCATACAACATGGTTACCGGCTTACTTGGAGACGTTTTGTCCTACGTTCGTTTGTTTGCCCTCGGACTCTCCGGTGGTATCCTGGCGGGAGTATTCAATAGTCTGGCAGTAGGTATGAGTCCGGATAATGTAATAGCAGGCCCTATCGTGATGGTGCTGATTTTCGTTATCGGTCATGCAATCAATATCTTTATGAATGTGCTCGGTGCAATGGTTCACCCGATGCGTCTGACATTCGTTGAGTTCTTCAAGAACTCCGGATACGAAGGCGGTGGCAAGGAGTACAAGCCGTTCAGAAACTAAAAACTGAAAATTAAAAATTAGAAATCGAGAATTAATATTTTAAGAATTAAACAATAAAAAATAGAATAAGATTATGGAAATGAATTTGTTTATCGCCTACATTGGCATCGCGGTTATGGTTGGTTTGTCAGGCATCGGTAGTGCTTACGGAGTAACTATTGCAGGTAACGCTGCTATCGGAGCTTTGAAGAAGAATGATAGTGCATTCGGTAACTTCCTTGTATTGACTGCTCTTCCGGGTACGCAAGGTCTTTACGGTTTTGCCGGCTACTTCATGTTTCAGACTATCTTTGGTATTTTGACTCCTGAAATTACAGCGATTCAGGCATCTGCAGTTCTTGGTGCAGGTATTGCTTTGGGACTGGTTGCCTTATTCTCTGCTATCCGTCAGGGACAGGTTTGTGCAAACGGTATCGCAGCTATCGGACAGGGACACAATGTATTTAGTAATACTTTGATTCTTGCCGTATTCCCCGAGCTTTATGCAATCGTTGCTTTGGCTGCAACCTTCTTGATCGGTAGTGCACTCGTTGCATAATTTTAGCAGGAATATTTCCTATAAAAGACTTTCAATCCCCTTGTGCATGCTGCTTTGCATGTGCAAGGGGATCTTCTTTTTTCTTTGTATGACAACGTTTCTTTCTTCTTCTTAACTCATATTTTTCGCATAAAGTATTATTTTTCAAAGAATAATGTGTACTTTTGCACTCGCATACTAAAAAGAGTTTTAATATATTATATGGTAAAAGATTTATTAACCCCCGATTATATCTTCGAGTCCAGCTGGGAAGTATGTAATAAAGTGGGAGGGATATACACTGTCTTGTCTACACGGGCAAATACGTTGCAGGAGAAGTTCCGTGACAGAGTTTTTTTTATAGGTCCTGATGTGTGGCAAGGAAAAGAGAACCCTCTATTCATCGAGTCGGATAATCTATGTGCTGCCTGGAAAAAGCACGCACTTGAAAATGACGAACTTTCTGTCCGTATAGGAAGATGGAATATCCCCGGTGAACCCATAGTCATTCTAGTCGATTTCCAACCTTTTTTTGAGAAAAAAAACGATATATACACAGAAATGTGGAATCGTTATCAAGTAGATTCGTTGCACGCTTATGGCGATTACGACGAGGCTTCTATGTTTTCGTATGCTGCGGGCAGAGTAGTGGAGAGTTTCTATCACTACAACCTGACAGAAACGGACAAGGTGGTATATCAGGCGCATGAATGGATGACGGGAATGGGAGCACTTTATGTACAGGAAGCTGTGCCCGAGGTGGCTACTATCTTTACGACCCATGCTACTTCTATCGGTCGTTCTATCGCTGGTAACAACAAACCGTTGTACGACTATCTCTTTGCCTACAATGGCGACCAGATGGCCGAGGAACTGAATATGCAATCGAAACATTCGATTGAAAAACAGACCGCGCACTATGTGGACTGCTTTACTACGGTTAGCGAAATCACCAACAACGAGTGTAAGGAACTGCTGGACAAACCGGCGGATGTAGTCCTTATGAACGGTTTCGAGGATGATTTTGTGCCGAAAGGAAGTACATTCACCGGAAAGCGTAAGCGTGCGCGTGCCTTGATGCTGAATGTGGCGAATAAGTTACTGGGAACAAATCTGGATGACGATACGTTAATTATCGGAACCAGCGGGCGATATGAGTTCAAAAACAAAGGAATTGATGTATTCCTGGAATCGTTGAACCGCTTGAACAGAGATAAGAACCTGCATAAGAATGTATTGGCATTTATCAATGTTCCCGGTTGGGTAGGCGATCCCCGCGAGGATTTGCAGGAACGCCTGAAGAGCAAGAAAAAGTTCGATACTCCGCTTGAAGTGCCGTTCATTACTCATTGGCTGCATAATATGACACATGACCAGGTACTGGATATGCTGAAATATATGGGAATGGGAAATCGTCCGGAAGATAAGGTTAAGGTTATTTTCGTGCCTTGTTATCTGGACGGTCGCGACGGTATCATGAATAAAGAGTATTATGATTTATTGCTCGGACAGGATTTGAGCGTGTATGCTTCTTATTATGAACCTTGGGGATATACCCCGTTGGAAAGCGTAGCATTCCATGTGCCGACGATCACTACCGATCTGGCGGGATTCGGACTTTGGGTGAACAGCCTGAAAAACCAGCATGGCATTAATGATGGGGTGGAAGTGTTGCATCGCTCGGACTATAACTATTCGGAAGTAGCGGATGGTATCAAGGATACGATTACGCTGTTTGCCGATAAGACGGAAAAAGAAGTGAAGGAAATCCGCAAGCGTGCCGCTGAAGTGGCGGAACAGGCTTTGTGGAAACACTTTATACAATATTATTATGAGGCTTACGACATTGCTTTGCGCAATGCTATGAAGCGTCAACTGAGTTAAAGGAAAAATTTATTCATCAATAAGTAAACAAAAACATTATGAAAATTAAAGTTAGTAATGTGAATACTCCCAACTGGAAAGAGGTTACTGTAAAATCACGTATCCCGGTAGAGTTGGAGAAGTTGTCTGAAATCGCACGCAACATTTGGTGGGCATGGAATTTTGAAGCGACTGAACTGTTTAGAGATCTAGATCCGGAACTTTGGAAAGAATGTGGACAGAACCCGGTGCTGCTGTTGGAACGTATGAGCTATGAAAAGCTGGAAACTCTGGCAAAAGACAAGGTGATTCTGAGAAGAATGAATGAAGTTTATACGAAATTCAGAGATTACTTGGATGTGAAGCCGGATGAAAAGCGTCCGTCCGTTGCCTATTTCAGTATGGAATATGGCTTGAGCAGCGTCCTGAAAATATATTCCGGTGGTCTGGGTGTATTGGCCGGTGACTACTTGAAAGAAGCTTCCGACAGCAATGTGGATTTGTGTGCGGTAGGTTTCTTGTATCGTTACGGTTACTTTACTCAAACATTGTCCATGGACGGACAGCAGATTGCTAACTACGAAGCGCAAAACTTCGGTCAGCTTCCTATCGACCGCGTAATGGATGCGGAAGGCAAGCCGTTGGTAGTGGATGTTCCTTACCTGGATTATTATGTTCATGCTAACGTATGGCGTGTTAATGTAGGACGTGTCTCTTTGTATCTGTTGGATACGGATAATGAAATGAACAGTGAGTTCGACCGTCCTATCACTCACCAGCTTTATGGTGGCGACTGGGAAAACCGTCTGAAACAGGAAATCCTGTTGGGTATCGGTGGTATCCTGACACTGAAAGCATTGGGTATCAAGAAAGATATTTATCATTGTAATGAAGGACATGCTGCTTTGATTAATGTTCAGCGTATCTGTGATTACGTAGCTACCGGATTGACTTTCGATCAGGCTATCGAGTTGGTTCGCGCTTCTTCTCTTTATACGGTTCATACGCCGGTTCCCGCAGGTCACGACTATTTTGACGAAGGCTTGTTTGGTAAATATATGGGTGGTTATCCTGCCAGAATGGGTATCACTTGGGACGACTTGATGGATCTCGGACGTAACAATCCGGGTGACAAGGGCGAACGTTTCTGTATGTCTGTCTTTGCTTGCAACACTTCCCAGGAAGTGAACGGTGTGAGCTGGCTGCACGGAAAGGTTTCTCAGGAGATGTTCTCTTCTATCTGGAAAGGTTACTTCCCCGAAGAAAGCCATGTAGGATATGTGACGAACGGTGTTCACTTCCCGACTTGGAGCGCAACGGAATGGAAAGAACTGTACTTTAAATATTTCAACGAAAACTTCTGGTTCGACCAGTCTAATCCTAAGATTTGGGAAGCTATCTACAATGTGCCCGATGAAGAGATCTGGAAGACCCGTATGACGATGAAGAATAAGTTGGTTGACTATATCCGCAAGTCATTCCGCGATACTTGGTTGAAGAACCAGGGCGATCCTTCACGTATCGTTTCGCTGATGGATAAAATTAATCCGAATGCATTGCTGATTGGTTTCGGCCGTCGTTTCGCTACTTACAAACGTGCACACTTGCTGTTTACCGACTTGGAGCGTCTTTCTAAGATTGTGAACAATCCTGACTATCCGGTACAGTTCCTGTTTACAGGTAAAGCTCACCCGCACGATGGAGCAGGACAGGGCTTGATTAAGCGTATTATCGAGATTTCCCGTCGTCCCGAATTCCTGGGCAAGATTATCTTCCTCGAAAACTACGATATGCAGTTGGCCCGTCGTCTGGTTTCCGGTGTTGATATCTGGTTGAATACTCCGACCCGTCCGTTGGAAGCATCCGGTACATCCGGCGAAAAGGCATTGATGAACGGTGTTGTCAACTTCTCCGTATTAGACGGATGGTGGCTGGAAGGTTACCGCGAAGGTGCAGGTTGGGCGTTGACTGAGAAACGTACTTACCAGAATCAGGAACATCAGGATCAATTGGATGCTGCTACTATTTACAGCATTCTTGAAACTGAAATTATGCCGTTGTATTATGCACGCAACAAGAAGGGATATTCTGAAGGCTGGATCAAGGTAGTGAAGAATTCTATCGCTCAGATTGCTCCTCACTATACAATGAAACGCCAGTTGGATGATTACTTCAGTAAGTTCTATTGCAAGCAAGCTAAACGTTTCGCTGCTTTGTCTGCTGATAACAATGCGAAAGCAAAAGAAATTGCAGCTTGGAAAGAAGAAGTGGTTGCTAAATGGGATTCTATCGAAATCGTATCTTCAGATACAGTAGAAGAACTGAAGAAAGGCGACATCGAAAGCGGAAAAGAATATACTATCACTTACGTGATTGATGAAAAAGGCTTGAATGATGCAATAGGACTCGAACTGGTGACGACTTATACGACTGCTGACGGTAAGCAACACGTTTACTCGGTAGAACCGTTCAACGTAATCAAGAAAGAGGGTAACTTGTATACATTCCAAGTTAAGCATAGCTTGTCGAATGCCGGTAGCTTCAAGGTGTCTTACCGTATGTTCCCGAAGAACCCGGAACTTCCACATCGTCAGGACTTCTGCTACGTACGTTGGTTTGTCTAATTGAAAGTAAAGTAGGGGAGAGTGAATCTCCCTGCTACTTTTATATATAAAATCAGCCCCTGCATTCTCAAAGATTGCAGGGGCTGACTTTTTTCAATCAAGAGACTGTTTCAATGCATGACAGTCTTTTTTTATTTTACAACTTCTGCAATTTTAGCTTGCAGCTCTTCTCCGTGCAGACCGCGGGCGATAATTGTACCGTCACCGTCGATCAATACTGTATGAGGAATACTGTTTATAGCGTAGAGTTGTGCACCTTTACTTTGCCAGAACTTCAGGTCGGACATTTGTGGCCAAGTCATGTTCAGTTTCTTGATGGATTCTTTCCAGGCAGCACCGTCCTGATCGAGAGATACGCCTACGATTTCAAAGTTTTTGCCTTTGTATTTAGCATAAGCTTCTACGAGGTTAGGCATTTCGCGGCGGCAAGGCCCACACCAGCTTGCCCAGAAGTCAACCAATACAACTTTGCCTTTGCCTACATAATCAGACAGTTTCACAGCTTTTCCATCCGGTGTTTCCATTTCGAAATCAATGAACTTGGTACCTACGGCAGTTTTTTTCTGTGTTTCGGTCAGTTCTTTGATTCTTACAATTGTTTCATCGTTCTGGAAGTTAGCCGGAACCTGTTGCAGTAATGCTTCGTTTTCGGCAGTAGAGTTATTGTAGAAAGTCTGTTTGAACAAGAATACGCCAACCGGGTTGGTGATGTTCTTCTGTACAGCTTCCTTGATTGCGTTCTCGTACTGTTCCTGCAACTCGGTACCTTCTTTTTGCTTGGCTTCTTTTTGCTCGTCGCTCAAAGTGGAGTCTCCCATTGATTCGTAGATGGCATTCAGCTTCTTGCTGATGTCATTGATTTTGCTTCTGAGTTCCTGGTAAGCATCGTTGTTTGCAGTACCGGTGGCAGAGTCATTGCCTTTGGCCAGTGCAACGTTGATTTTCCCGTTTTCGAGGAAGAAATCAACCATCAAAGGTGTTCCGTTTACTTCACAAGTGACATAACGGCTGACAACGGAATCTTGTGTACCTTTGAAGGTGAAAGTTCCTTTGGAGATTACAGCAGTATCGAGTTTTGTTAAGTTTCTACCTGTAGCTTCCTGGAGATAAACGGTGTCACCATCGGCTGCGCCCTCTACTGTACCTGTAACAACATAGCCGGCTTTGTTTCCACCGGTACAAGCCACCATACCCAGGGCTGCTGTTGCAATAACTAAATAAGTTAATTTTTTCATGCTTTTGTAAGATTAGTGAATAAATATTTATGCAAAGATAGATTATTTTTCTCTCGGACATCGAAAAACACTGTTATATTAGATTAACACGTAGGTGAAAACGACAGAAATGTGTACCTTTGCAACCCAAACTTTAGTATGAATATGCAAGAAGATAAATCCATCATTGAGGTGAGCCATGTCTCGAAGTATTTTGGCGAGAAAACAGCATTGGATGATGTGACTCTGAACGTGAAAAAAGGCGAGTTTGTCACGATACTCGGCCCTTCCGGTTGCGGGAAAACCACGTTGTTGCGTCTCATTGCCGGTTTTCAGACAGCTTCGGAAGGCGAAATCCGAATTTCGGGGATGGAAATAACACAAACTCCGCCCCATAAGCGTCCGGTGAACACGGTATTCCAGAAATATGCCCTGTTCCCGCATTTGAATGTTTACGACAATATTGCTTTCGGCCTGAAACTGAAAAAGACGCCGAAGCAGACTATCGAGAAGAAAGTGAAAGCCGCCTTGAAAATGGTAGGCATGACGGATTATGAATATCGCGATGTCGATTCTCTTTCCGGTGGTCAGCAGCAGCGTGTTGCCATCGCCCGTGCCATTGTCAACGAGCCGGAAGTGCTGTTACTTGATGAACCGCTGGCAGCGCTCGACCTGAAAATGCGTAAGGATATGCAGATGGAACTCAAGGAAATGCATAAATCTTTGGGAATCACGTTTGTTTACGTCACTCACGACCAGGAAGAGGCTCTTACGCTGAGCGATACGATTGTCGTGATGAGTGAAGGAAAGATTCAGCAGATCGGTACGCCGATTGATATTTATAATGAGCCTATCAATTCGTTTGTTGCGGACTTTATCGGAGAAAGTAACATTCTGAATGGTACGATGATTCATGACAAGCTGGTACGTTTCTGCGGTACGGAGTTTGAATGTGTGGACGAAGGATTCGGTGAGAATGTTCCGGTAGATGTGGTTATCCGCCCGGAAGACCTTTATATCTTCCCCGTTTCGGACATGGCACAGTTGACAGGAGTGGTGCAGACTTCCATATTCAAGGGGGTGCATTATGAAATGACGGTGCTTTGCGGCGGCTATGAATTCCTTGTGCAGGATTACCATCATTTTGAGGTGGGGGCGGAAGTCGGCCTGCTGGTGAAGCCTTTCGATATTCATATCATGAAGAAAGAGCGTATCTGCAATACTTTTGAAGGAAAGTTGCTGGATGCCACTCATGTGGAATTCCTCGGTTGCAACTTTGAGTGTGCTTCGGTAGCGGGTATAGAACCCGACACGAATGTCAAAGTGGAAGTGGACTTCGACAAGGTGATTCTTCAGGATAATGAAGAAGACGGAACGCTCACAGGTGAGGTGAAATTCATCCTTTATAAGGGTGACCATTATCATCTGACGGTGTTTTCCGACTGGGACGAGAATGTGTTTGTAGATACGAATGATGTATGGGACGACGGTGACCGCGTGGGTATTACCATCCCCCCGGATGCCATTCGTGTAATTAAAATAACCGATTAACAGGAAAGGAAGTGAATAAGAGGTTTTTAGTCTTTTTGTCATCACGTAAGAGTTGGACTCTCCCTTACATTATTTTTTCGGCGATCTTTGTGGTCATACCGTTGTTCTTGATTGTCGTGTATGCGTTTACCGACGATAACGGTCATTTGACTCTCGCCAATTTTCAGAAGTTCTTCGAACATCCTGAAGCGATCAATACCTTTGTCTATTCGATAGGTATTGCTATCATCACCACCCTTGTTTGTCTTTTGCTGGGTTATCCTGCTGCCTGGATACTGAGCAACAGCAAGCTGAACCGTTCCAAAACGATGGTTGTCCTGTTCATCCTGCCGATGTGGGTGAATATCCTGGTGCGTACCCTGGCTACGGTTGCCCTATTCGACTTTTTCAGCTTGCCGCTGGGTGAAGGAGCTTTGATATTCGGTATGGTGTACAACTTTATCCCCTTTATGATTTATCCTATCTATAACACGTTGCAGAAGATGGATCATAGTTATATCGAAGCTGCGCAGGACTTGGGCGCCAATCCCGTACAAGTCTTTCTGAAAGCGGTTCTTCCGCTTTCCATGCCGGGGGTGATGAGTGGTATCATGATGGTGTTCATGCCGACTATCTCGACTTTCGCTATTGCCGAGCTGCTGACGATGAACAACATCAAACTCTTCGGTACGACGATTCAGGAAAATATCAATAACAGTATGTGGAATTATGGAGCGGCGCTTTCACTTATCATGCTGTTGCTGATTGCGGCTACTTCCTTGTTCAGTACCGATGATAAGGACAATTCTAACGAAGGGGGTGGGCTATGGTAAAGAAAATATTTGCGCAGGCTTACTTGTGGATATTGCTGTTGCTGCTTTATTCTCCTATCGTGATTATCGTCATCTATTCCTTCACCGAAGCGAAAGTGCTGGGCAACTGGACCGGTTTCTCTACCAAACTTTATACTTCGCTTTTCACCACGGGCACGCATCATTCTTTGATGAATGCATTGGTTAATACGATTACTATCGCCTTGCTGGCTGCAACGGCATCTACCCTGCTGGGTAGCGTGGCTGCTATCGGCATCTTTAATCTGAAATCCCGTTCGCGCAAAGCGATTAGTTTTGTGAATAGCATTCCTATTCTGAACGGAGATATCATCACCGGTATTTCGCTTTTCCTTTTGTTTGTTTCTTTGGGAATCACGCAAGGATATACCACCGTGGTGCTTGCACATATCACTTTCTGCACGCCTTACGTTGTGTTGAGCGTTCTGCCCCGCTTGAAGCAGATGAATCCGAATATTTATGAAGCTGCCCTCGATTTGGGGGCGACTCCCATGCAAGCCCTGTGGAAAGTCATTGTGCCGGAGATTCGTCCGGGAATGATTAGTGGCTTTATGCTTGCGTTGACACTGTCTATTGATGATTTTGCCGTAACAGTGTTTACCATCGGCAACCAGGGCTTGGAGACGCTTTCTACTTATATTTATGCTGATGCCCGCAAAGGTGGTCTGACACCGGAGCTTCGCCCGCTTTCCGCTATTATTTTTGTGGTGGTGTTGGCGTTGCTTATTGTAATCAATTACCGGGCAGGGAAAGCGAAGAAAAAATAGTTATTCAATATGCCAATGCGCTGATATGCTAATTGCATGGCAGCACGTTTTCAGTATTGGCATATTTGCACATTGTAAAATTATTAATTATGAAAAGAATAATTCCTGCTATCCTGTTGTTGCTGAGTTTGACGGGATGTTATAATTCCGGCGAGCCTCGCGAACGGGTTCTCAAAATCTATAACTGGGCGGATTATATCGGGGAAGGTGTTCTCGAGGATTTTCAGGCATATTATAAGGAACAGACTGGTGAAAATATCCGCATCGTTTATCAGACATTCGACATTAATGAGATAATGTTGACCAAGATTGAGAAAGGTCATGAGGATTTCGACGTGGTTTGTCCTTCGGAATACATTATTGAGCGTATGTTGAAGAAGCACTTGCTTCTGCCTATCGACACGAACTTTGCCCATTCTCCCAACTATATGAGAAATGTGTCTCCGTTCATACGGGAGCAGATTAATAAACTGAGCCAGCCGGGTGAAGAAGCCAGCCGTTATGCAGTATGCTATATGTGGGGGACTGCGGGAATCCTTTATAACCGGGCTTATGTTCCTGATTCGGTCGCAGCATCCTGGGATTGTCTTTGGGATAAGAAATATGCCGGCAAAATACTGATGAAGGATAGTTACCGTGACGCTTACGGTACGGCCATTATCTATGCGCATGCCAAGGAACTGGAAGAGGGGACTGTGACGGTGGAAGAACTGATGAACGACTATTCTCCGCAGGCTATGGAACTTGCGGAAAAATACCTGAAAGCCCTGAAACCGAATATAGCTGGCTGGGAAGCTGATTTCGGCAAGGAGATGATGACGAAGAACAAGGCTTGGCTGAATATGACCTGGAGCGGTGACGCTATATGGGCGATTGAAGAAGCCGATGCGGTAGGTGTGGACTTGGATTACGAGGTTCCGAAGGAAGGAAGTAATATATGGTATGACGGTTGGGTGATTCCGAAATATGCGAGGAATCCGGAAGCAGCCAGTTACTTTATCAACTTCATGTGCCGTCCGGACATTGCTCTGAGAAATATGGATTTCTGCGGATATGTAAGTTCGATTGCTACTCAGGAGATTCTGGAAGAGAAGATAGACACGACACTTACCTATTTTGCTGATTTGAGTTATTTCTTCGGACCGGGTGCCGATAGCATACAGATTGACAAGATTCAATATCCCGACCGCAAGGTAGTGGAACGATGCGCTATGATTCGTGACTTCGGTGATAAGACGAAAGAGGTTCTTGATATCTGGTCACGTATTAAGGGGGATAATTTAGGAGTAGGTATCACCATTCTCATCTTTGTCGTTGTTGCTTTGATGAGCGGCTGGATGATATATAAAAGATGGCAACGTTACAGTCGCCGGAAACAACAAAGGCGAAGAAGCAGAAGAAAAAAGGTAAAGAGGAATTAACGTTGGTTTTTTGGTACATATTAGCAATAAGACTCGGTAAGCAGAATGTTTGCCGAGTCTTATTTTTATGGTGTCATTATCGCCGTTTCATGTTGCGGAGTACGTCTTTTGTTTCCTTGTCTACACGGAGAGACTCGATCGTTTTCTGTAATGCTTTATTGTAAGTCCAGTTGTCCAGTTTGCTCTGTTTCAAGTATTCCATTGTCTTTTCTGGGAATTTGATGAAGCAGATGGATAGCATCCAGGCCATAGCCATTCGTGCATAATAGGCATCATGGTTGAAAGTGTCTGCGTATGCCAGCAATGCATCAATATGTCCTTCATCTATATAATGGAAAAGCATCACAATTCCGAAGCGGATTTCGAACTCTTTGGGAGATGCGAGGTAAGGCTGAATAAACTGCCATACTGTTTCTTTTCCTTTCTTCACGGCTGTTTTCAGTTCACCGCAAAAGATGTCGCATACCGCCCAGTTGTCGATACGTGGAACGAACATGCTTACGTATCTCATCCGTTCGTCCAGCTCCATTTTGGCCAGTCCGATAATCATTCCCTGAAGCATTGTTTCTTCATAATACTTGGTATCGTTTGCTTCCACGAATATGCGCCAGTCTTCTCTCTTTGTGATTTCTTTAGCCAGTGTCCGTAACTGCGGGATACGTATGCCGAGGATATTTTCCACTCCGGGGACTAGGGCAGAATGAAATTCCTGATACTTGGAATCTACTAAATCCTGCAATTCTTTTCGAATGTTTTCTGTTGTTGTCATTTTGTACAGTAGGTTATATTTCACAAATATATAGAAAAAGAGCATGCCTTGCGCGCAGACATGCTCCATTTTAGTTTTTTCTTCCAGCGAAGGTTTATATTACTTCTTGACCATGCTGAAAGTGAATGTTGTAATAGGGAAATCGCGATAATTATCTTCTCCGATTTTTACTTCTGTTGCTTTGATAATGAACGCAAGTTTTTTGCCTTCATAAGTGTAAGCACCGTTCTTTTCTGCTTGAATCGTTACTGTTATAAGAATTTCAGCAGGTTCTTCACCCTCTTCCTGTGCTTGCACCGGTGCAATGAATTTAATTTCTAGTGGTTCAGGTTTTAGTTGAAGTAAGATGTTGTTTTTATTTTCATCGAAAGTCGGCGTATAGGAGATATTGTAGTTGATTTCACCAAGATTAGCAATGATGCCTTCTGCCACTTCATCGTTATCAATAATGCTTTTAATCAGGTCGTCAACCGGAAGTTTCTTAATCATAATCTGATTGTCTTTTACTTCGGCGGTAACTTCGGCG
>ULRJ01038825.1_pt1 | contig 14483 bp, 8 predicted proteins | sample 1955321 | NCBI WGS metagenome assembly ULRJ01 (sample SAMEA4835679, study PRJEB28245) | human gut metagenome | biome: gut microbiome; material: fecal sample | place: Denmark | collected 2008 | reverse complement strand
GGAAGCCGATAGCCATATCCTGTTCCGGATTAGCAAGATGGGTGTGTATGGCGACTTCTCCTGCATCCTTATACCAGATAAGTTTGGGGGCGTTTGAAGGCAGTTCGGTGGCGTAGCTTTGGGTGCGTACCATGCGGTAGAGCCTGAACTCATAGTCCTGTTGTAACAGTTCCTTGCATTGGTCGGCATACCAACCCGAATATGGGTCGGCATTTTCTTTCGCCAGGAAGTCGGCAAAAGCTGCCAGTACCCGGCTAGGTTCGTCTCTGCTCTCACTTCCGTCACCGAACCCTATGCTTTTGGAATGTGGGGGACTGGTATAGACCAGTGCTCTTCCGGCATTCAGATACCACGGATGTTTCAGGAAATCGCTTCGGGTGATGTACGAGAAGAGAGAAGGAATGTAATACAATGTCTTTATGTTGGTGGCGATGTAGCCCGTTCCGTTATGCCATATCCCGTCTCGGTTGAAGCCGGAAGCGGGAGCGCGTGCGCTCCATATTTCGTAATAGTATTCCAGCATCGGGAGAATCTCGTTCGCATATGTTGCTTTGTCGTAAAGGATGAAGCAAGCCTGAAACAGTACCCGCATATTATGTTGCCAGAAGTGGTTGTCGAAAATATGATTCTCCTGCCGTCCGCAGTTGGATTGGAAATAGTAGCGCGAAACGCGCATCAGGAGGTCTTCAATGCCGGACTTTTCTTCCGGAGTCAGTTCGTTATAAAGTAAGTCGTAGATTTCGATAAAGCTGATAGCTATATCCGTAGCACCGAAATTACTGGCAAACAGTTGGGAGTCCGATACGGGACAGGACAGTAAGATAGTCAGTATCTCGTGCAGTTTGTCTGCGTATTTTTTGTCCTGTATCAGATGATAGGCCTGATACAGATATTGGACGGAGTTTTTTATTTTGGCTGCCTCATCATATGGATTGGGCAGGAGAGAATAGTCTGTATTCAATGCCGTTTGTGCACGGCCTGTCAGTTGCTTGTATTCCGGATGTGACTTCACGTTGCGGCGTGCCTGCTCCAGTCCGTTGTCGAGAAAACAGAACAGGCGAGGATGCGTGCGGGGAGCGTTCTTGATAAATGTTTCGAATGTGGGAGTTACGAATTTGGGTGTTTCGTCTTTTACTTCAAAAGAGTAGGTTTCGCTCCACGGCTGTTCGGTTCCGTCGTTGCCGACAGAGCGGAAGCGCCAGTGCCATGTACCGCTTTTGAGTGTTTGGTGCGGGTTGTACATACACCATGCTCGGGGAGTAGATACGGTTGTTTCCGTATCGGGGAAGTCTTTCGACTGTGAAAAGGCAAATTGTAGTTTGTCTCCGGTCTTCATGGCTTGCGGCACGATGAACGGAGAGGGGTTGATGTAAAGTTCATTATCCGCTTTAGGGTACGGCTTTTCCCGTGTCTTGTCGTGCAAGGCGTCGGGGGCTGTTTCCGGTTGTTCTGTCCCCGGGTCTGTTGTTGCGGGAAGTGTATCGTCGCTACAAGCAGTCGCCAGAAATAAGTAGGCGAGGAGTTGGAAAAGGATGCTAAAACGGAAGATTGTTTTCATAAGGATGAATTACATAAAAGATTGATTCGGAAATAAAGAGGAAAAGCCGATAAGCAAGGCTTTTAGGGGATACCTTGCTTATCTTGACTCTTCTATTGTGATTCGCTTTTGGCTGTTTATTCCAGAATAGTGAGGATAGGACGGATTTGTCCCTGTATACCTTTTTTACCACTGTCAGTATGGAAAATAGCTACGGCTTTTGTAATGTTCGTTATCGCATTATTATTGAACATCACAGGTGACATCAGTTTATTACTGATGCTGCTGGTTAGTAAATAACGGTCAGATGTTGTAGAGTCAACAAACTTATTTGCGCCCTCAATGGCATCCACTGCGAGTGCGAATGTTTCATTTTTAGCTGTCTCTTCAAATCCATAATATTTTATGGCGAATTCTTTTACTTCTTCAAAAGAAGGCATATACCACCCGCTGGAAGTTGCAGGGGTAGCAGTCTTTTCTTTAAAGAGAAGGAAGTCTGCTATCACCAGATATTTGTCTGCGTGGTCTGTATAACGACTATCTGCAAGAAGGATATTGGTATTCTCATATCCGGTCTTGGTTAATTCCAAACCGGTGAAGTCAATCTTACCATTCATACTGATATCGCAGAATTCCTTACGTGGAGCGGAAGGTGCGCTTTCCAAAGCCATGACATACCCCTTAATACGCGTATATGCACCATAATTTTCAGCCTTATCACCGTTCAGCGCTTTAGTAGCAAACACAACTCCGATACAAGGATTCTCGGCATCCGTTTTCAGTTCCGAAGCATATTCGCCATTTTGGTAATAGTAATCACCAATTTTGGGGTCAACGGTCGGTTCTGTCGGCTCAACGTCTCCGCCGTCTATATCCGGATTCCATTCACCGAAGTCCGTATCAATCTGACCGTTGCTTTGTGATTCGGCAACAAAATAACCTCTTACCAGTGTACGTGTATTCTTTTTCACCGGTACATTAGCAGGGATAGCGACTGTACGACCGCCGTCAGTGTTGACAAAAGTCAGTCCGATTTCTCCCAAAGCGTCGTTGTCCGCAAAGATATAATATGAGAAGAGTTTTAAATCAAATCCTTCTCCTTCTTGTTCTCCTGTGCCGATAGGAGCAGTAGCCGGAAGAACAGCCACTACTGTTTCCGTAGAAATTGTACCGGTTGATACATCGAATCCGGCAGGGATTTCCTGGCTGACACTGACTGACGTACATTTTGCGAAATTCTCTTTACTCTTGTCCGATACAATCAGTTTGGCAAACGGACGAACCAATGTGACGCTAAGCGGATTATCCAACGTTGCCTGACTTTTCTCAAAACTTCCGTTGCCGGAGAATGCATCACACGCATCGGTGTTATAAAGCAAAGCCGGGTCTTTTATTGTAATCTTGGTCAGGTCTTCCGTATTATAAAACTTATCGGTGTAACGGCCTGTAATGGGGTCTTTCTGCTGCCCGTTGGCTTCAATGAAGTCTGCCCACATCTTATAATTGTATGTGCCGGCTTCTTCGAGGGCAAAGGTGAAAGAAAGCTTGCCGTCTGCGCTGCCTTCGGTTCCCAGTTTTTCTTCTCTGTACACTCTGTCTCCGTTTTCATTCGTTATTTCAAGAATGCAACGCAGGTAATGACCGTCTACTGACGGAACAGCACGTGTTTTGGCAAATTCTTTCGGTAACTCGGCAGAGATATTGACCAGCTTGTTCTGGCTGTTCGGAGTACTTGAATCGTTCTCCTGGCTACATGAGGCGAATAATCCTGCGAGCAGCGTAATCGCTAAATAGATAAAGTTCTTTTTCATAATGGTAATGATTAAAGTGTATGATAATTATTAGTTGTTTTTGACGATAGGAGTGACATCTATAATGATGTCATCATCGTTGAAATCAGGGTCGAAACTGATACCCGGGCTAGCCGTCAGGAAATATCCCCGGATAGTTGTTTCTTTGTTCCGTTCATAAGGGACTTTCAGATTCTGGTAGCGGGCTACCACTGTCTTACTCTCGTTCGTTATCTCGATAGTCACCGGAATAGACGATGCGGATTCGTTGTTGATAAGCAGAAAGTCGAAACCGATGTTGAATTCTTCCTTGTTCTCCTCTTTCTGAAGAGTTGCCAGGTCGACCGTCTTGTTGTATTCTATATACTGCAAAGAGTTTTTCAGTCTGCCGGTGAGCGCATCGAATCCTGTAGGCAGATAGTAGTTGTATTTGACGGTCATCGTAAATTTCTTTCCGGTGATTTCCTTGTCCGCCACTTTCTTCAGGAATTTGGCTACATCCGTTGCTATCAGGTTGTACGATGCCATAGGGCGGGTCATTTTGATATCTACGGGAACGGTGACGTTCCATTGGTCCCGATAGGCACTTAAATCCAGTGGGATGTTTCCGTAGAAAGCATCGTAGTATTTAACGTTTCCCTTGTAGGGTGCGGCACGTTGTATGAATCCCATGTCCGTTGCATCATAGAAAGTCTGATAAGTTTCCCCTTCGGACTTTTCCACATAGTCCGCCCATACGGCGAGCTGATACTTGCGGGCATGCAACTTCATGTTCAGAGGGATGCTTACAGTTGTTTCGCCATCCTGTATTTCTTGATAGATAATTTGTCCGGCTACTTTTTGTGAACCTTCGTAGACGGCAACAACGAAGCGATGCAGGTAGGTGGTGGCTGCGCGTGTACCGCGATTCACATTCACGAGCTCGAATGACGTTTCCAGTGTCAGGTTCGTCATGATATTAACCGCGGTGGGGTCTACCCCGAGTTCACCGTCGGCCGTCAGTTCCGGTTCTTCATAAAGGCAACTGCTTACGAGAGCCGACAATAACAGCAAACACCCCAGCGTGCGGATAATGGATGTATATGTATTCTTTTTCATAATCATACTGGCTTAAAAATGATAGGACAATGAGATGCCGAGACGGGTGATTCCCCAGTAATTCCGGCTTTTGGTTTCAATCAGGGCACCGTTGTCTATATTATAATAGGTGTTATACTTCATATTGGCATAACCGGCCCCCAGCGTAAATTCCGCTCCCCAGTGCCTGGAGAAAGGCAGTTTGTATCCATAACTGACACCTGCGCCCAATAACGGCCGACCGGTACTCTGGTAGCGGTTCTCATCCCATTTCACATTGAACAGAGCCATGTGGGCATGTACACCGAAGAAATGGCCTGTTCCTGCTTTCTCCAGCCACCAGCGTCCTTCGGGTTGAACAGCGAAAGTACGCACAGCATGTTTATCGCTGATATCCCAGCCGCTGAACATGACAGGAAGCTCTACGGAAATATGCTTGCTGAACTGCATTTCGAAGGCCAGGTTCGGCACGGCGATTGCGTCGTAGGCAATGTTGGTTTTGAGTGCCATGTAGCGTTCGGAAGCTGTCTTTTGTTGAGGCTCCTTTTTAACCTGCTTGCCGGTTGCCGTGCCTTTCGGTTTCTTTCCGGCAACTTTGACTGCTTTCGTCTTTTCCGTTCCCGCTTTTCTCTTTCCTGCCTTTCCAGTTTCCGCCTTTCCCGTTTCTGTATTGGGCTTGAATACAATTTCCTTTTTGCTTGCGGAAGTCTGTATGCGTGGACGTTTACCCGTCTGTTTTTGCGGGTTCTGCGGATGTTGCGGTTCTTCGGAAGGCGAACCGGCTATTGCTGTCATCGAGCAGAGCAGCAACAGGAATCCTTGTACTAAATATCTTTTTGTTTTCATATTCTTCTTATAATCGGTTAGATTTCCAGTTCCGGGCGTTTGTCTACCAGAGTCGTTTCGTAGCCGTCTTCACGTACGATGGTCGCTCCGCCTTTGTAAGTGATGTTCACATCTTCTCCTTTCCGGGTAGAGCGGATGAAGAAGGAAGGAGTCCCTTCTGCCGAGACGTTGACTTTGATAATCCAGCTTCCCACTTTGATGCGTCCGTCGGGAAGTATCTCCGGGTCGGCAACGGGGCGGGAGAGAGGATGCGTATTGATAATGGTGGCAAAGCGGTATGTCTTCTGTTTCTCGGAAGTCGCCGTGAAATGCCAGTGATTGGGATAAGCGGCAAACTTGCCTTTGGCGTCCGCACGCAACCAGTTGACAGCCGGAACAAAGAACCGGCTGGTGGTATCGGTCTTCAATGTGCCGCTTGAGAAAAGATAAGCGTCGGAAGCTCCGTTTTTGTTGGTGGCTTGTATGTGTACAAACTTGTCTTTCTTCGTTACATTCATCGGATTGATGACTGTATGCAGCAGATAATCCCAGGTGACAGGTTCGTCAGCTTCGAGTTCATCATAGATAAACACTAATCCGGTTTTGCCTAAGGCGACAGTGTGGCGTCTGAAAGTTTTCAGGTGGTTCTTGTCCCAGCCGTTGGCGGGGGTATATTCTATTCCGCCTTCTTTCCCGCGTTCCAGCCAGAGTGGAGAAATCACTTTTCCGTAAGCATTGGAAGCGTCACCCAGCAGGTAGCCGATTTTCTCGCCTACGTAGTAACGGGGAATCCAGCCGTAACCTTCCGTTCCGATACGCTGCCCCATGCCGTTCACCAGGATTGTGTTGTGGGCGCGGGTGGAACGGTGGCAAAGCATACTGTGCTTGTCCACGAATGAGATGTGGTGTCCGCTGCTGTAGAAGAGCGAGCTTCCGCCGAAGAATGTATTGAACGCGTTTTGGTTGGCAATGGCGTGCGAGGTACTGCCGTAAGGGCTGCTTCGGAAACTGAACATGGCATTGCCGCCTACACGCTCCCAGTTGGTCATGAAGGAAGCCAGTCCGCTTTCCGGAAAAACATACCCCATAGGGAGGTTGGCGAGTCCTTCACCTTCGGGCAACGGCTTGTCGCATTGCAGGCGGAACCATGCCAGGCTACCGGACTTGGCAGTCATGTAACGCTTGTAGAAGTCGGGAGTGGTAGCGATGCGGCGTACGTAGTCGGCAGCATACGTATTGCCGGTCATGCGGGCTAAGGCATCGGCATATCCCACACGGATAGAACTAGGTTTCAAAGTACCTTGATGTCCGCTACCGTTACCGCCCGATTTGGAGAAAGGCGGTTGTTGATAGATAGTGTATAGGGCGGAACCCTGATACCACGGGTCGTTGAAAAAGTTGAATCCTGTGACGGTGGTGTAGAAGTAAGGCACTTCTATCAGTGTGCGGGTGTTGACCGTGAAGTAAGAGTCGCCGTTGTGCCAGGCTCCGTCTTTGTTCAGTCCGGGAAAACGTGCCAGCCAGAGATTGTAGCAGTAGTCCGCCCAGATGTCGGCTTCGGGAAGGTCTCCATATACGCTGAATGCCGCAAACGTAAAGATACGCAGGGTCATTTGCCAGACGTGATTGTCGGCGATGTGGTTTTCCAGGTGGTTGTTGTAGCTCGCATAAAATTCACTTCCGCGCTTCTTGATTTCTTTCAGTAACGTTTGTTTCTGTGGCTCGTCCAGCAGATTGTAGAACGAGTCATAAGCCAATGAACTGAGTGAAAGCATGGTGGAAGCATTGAAGTCACCTTTCACGTTTTCGTTCTCATCCCAACTGACCATTTCCAAGATGCGTTTGATAGCTTCCTTGCTATATTGCGTATCCTGCGTCAACAGATAGGCGCGTATCAATAACTCTACATTCGATTCTTCGTTGTCGATAATGCGGCGGCTTTCACGGGTCAACATGGCATTGCGTTGCATCTCGCTCTTTAAGCCTGCGGCAAGTTTGGTGTTAATATCATTGACAGACTGCATCGGGGTTTTTAATACTTTCTTTGCCTTTTCCAAGTACCATTGATACTCCGCCTTTGAACGGCAGCTTTTCATAAAATCCGCCCATTGGTCTTTCTGCACCAATATGCGTGGATGATTTTTGGAAAGGTTTGCCTGCATCGTCTTGAATGAAGGTGGGCAGAACTTGTCCGGATTGGCTTTCACCGTGAATTGCAGAACGGAAGACCATTGTGTCTTTCCTGTTTCATTCACGTATCCGTATTGCCAATACCATACACCGGGAGCTAAGTCTTTCTCCGGGTTGAAGAAGGGCCAACGGGTTTCTTCCTGTGTCACGTTGTTTTTTAGTGCTGCATCCTGTGAGTAGCGCAGCCGGTATTTCAGACGCGATTTGTCTACCTTTTTCTTGTTGGATTTCATTCCGTCCAATACTGCTTCGGATGTATTTATATCTGACCGTAACGGCCATTGGAATGAAACGGCACGGTCGGATATCGTTGCTTTGTCCGACGGGGAAGGGGTGGCGCGCATTTCGTGCATAAGTGTCACGTCCGTAAGTCTGATTCGTGCCGGCTTCTCTTGTGCCTGCAAGCCGGATGATATCAGGCAGCAAAGTAGTATGGTGCTGATTAATTTCTTCATGGTACTATTTAATAATTAGGATTGTTTTTGTTTTCAAACATCGGGTTCAATTGTAATTCGTCCAGCGGAATAGGGAATAATTCATGTTTGCCCTTTTGGAAATTCTCTCCGGCAGGGTAAGCGCTTTTCACTGAAGAACGGTTGCTGAACAGGGTTAATGCTTCTTTGATAATCCCCCAGCGGATGAGGTCGTATTTGCGCTGTCCTTCGAAAGCAAGCTCGAAACCACGTTCCCAATAAAGTGCCGTGCGGAATTTGCCGGCATCATCACCGTCGGAAATAAAGTTCAGTTTATACACTTTCTCCTTCATCAGTTCGGTATAGTTCGCTGTGGTGATTTCTCTGGCTCCGGCACGTTTGCGTACGCTGTTGAGCAGCTTCCATGCTTCGGGGGTATTATCAGTCTCATTGTAGGCTTCGGCTGCCATCAGTACGACATCCGCATAGCGGAGATAGCAGAAGTTGACATCGGTAACGTTCGGGTCTTTGTAGCCGATAGGCATCCATTCACGGCGCCATTTGCCCGGATACCAGTCTTTCCCGTTTTTGTTAATCACTTTCTTGTGATTATAGAGCTCTTTGTCCCAGTTGAATTTGTAGTCGCAAACCATCACATCACGACGTTCGTCACCCGTTATCACATTGCCGTCCGCATCTTCTGCCTGAACGTCGAAGAATCCTTTCCATTCGGGAACCACCCGGAACATTGCATTGGCACGTCCCATGAACTGGTTGACTTCGGTTACGGAAATGCCGGGGTGCGCAACCAGCGGGCCGATGTAAGTACCCCAGTATCCTTTGGCCCCTGTCTTGCCGTCCGGACTATAAAATGCGATTTCAAAGATACTTTCTACGGAGTTGAGTGTTCCTGCGGAGAATCCTTTGAATAGTTCTCTATAACCTTCGGGATAGAAATCGTGATAACCGTTTGCTTTGAACGCTTCCCATTCTTCGATGACAGCTTCAAAATAGTTTCTACGCTTGGTGTCATCGGGGCGGGTAATGCTTCCATCCATTTGAAGGCTGTATCCGGCACGTTGTAACAGTACGCGCATGAGCAGTCCGCGGGCAGCTCCCTGGGTGACTTTCTCCGGAGTAGTGGCAGCGGTAGCCCAAGGCAAATGAGTCTTGGCAAAATTCAAATCCTCAATAATCTGGTCGTAGATTATTTCTCTGCTGCAACGTGGCTGAAAGACATTTTTATCTGTATTGGTAGAGGTTGTCCTGAAAGGAACGTCTCCCCAGTAGCGCACCAGATTGAATGCATACAAGGCTCTCAGGAATCTGGCTTCTCCGACCAATGCTTGCAACTCCTTGTCCGTTTCATAATCAGCCATTCCTTCAATGCCTTCAATAGTATAGTTGGCACGTTCAATGCCGGTGTAGTTTCCCTGCCATACACCATTTACCCATGTGTTCGAGCTGGTTACTTTATAATGGGCGATATCCCGGCGGCTTTTGTCTGATGTCTGTCCTGCCGCATAGTAAGTGTCGTCCGAACAGGGAAATGCCATATCCATAGAGCCATAGAGCGTCGGAAGTTGCTCGTATACTCCGGTAACGGCCATTGCGGCCTTTGCCTTCGTTGCAAATATGTCCTTCTTCTCGTAATAAGAGTTGGGGTCTTCGGTTAGCATGTCGACACAGGAAGCGTTGAGCAGACCTCCTGCCAGTATACCGAATGCATAAAGATATGTTTTATAGATTTTCATATTTCCGTTATTTTAAGGTGAATTAAAAGGTCACGTTCAATCCGAATACATAGGAATGGCTTCTCGGGTATGCTCCGTAGTCTACTCCGGGAGTCAGGTTGTTGCCTTTGGTGGAAACTTCTGGGTCGAATCCTGTGTAGGGAGTCCAAACAAACAGATTGCTGCCTGTCGCATACAGGCGGAGCTTCTGGATACCTGCTTTCCGTAGCCATTTTCTGGGGAAGTTGTATCCGATAGTCACGTTGCTTAGTCGCAGGTAAGATGCATCTTCCACTGCCCATGAGTGGATATAGGTGTCACCTTGCTCCATGTCGTTGACAACGGCTGCGCTTTTGCCCGCATTCAATGCGGCAAGTTCCTGCGGGTCTGTTATGATATCACCGTTCCGGTTGATTGTCATCCAGCGTTTGCTGCTGTTCACTGCATCCAGTACGTTGTATCCGGATTTGCCGGCATGGGTATTTGTCAGTTTGGTAGCATTCAATACTTCGCCCCCGTAGGAGAAGGTGAAGAATATGCTCAGGTCGAAATTCTTATAGGTGAAAGAATTGTTCAAGCCGCCGAAGAATTTCGGATTGGCGTTGCCGATTACTGTCTGGTCGTTTTCGTCAATCACCTTATTCCCGTCGGTATCGGCAAATTTCCACATACCCGGTTGCGTTTCACTGCGTGAACCCCGGTAAGGGATACCTTCTTTCAGTGTGTATTTTTTAGTGTTCGGATCGTAATCAAAGTCTTCCACCTGGTAGAGTCCGAGGGTGCGGTAGCCGTAGAACTGGCCGATTGGCTTGCCTACCTCTATCTTGTGCGTCTTTTGGTTATAACCGAATTTGGCTTCTTCGAGGAAGAATTGTTCGCCGGACAATGCTTTAATCGTATTCTTGTTGTGAGACAAGTTGAAGTTGGTATTCCATGTGAAGTTACGTTTCTGTATATTCACGGAACTGATTGTCAGGTCGACACCGATGTTCTGCGTCTTTCCGATATTACGAATCATATTGCTGTATCCCGAAGAACTCGGTATGCGTGAGTTCAATAGCAGGTGGGTACTTTCATTCACGTAAAACTCCGGAGATATGGTCAGGCGTTGTTCGAAGAAGCCTAAATCCAGTCCGACGTTGAACGTGTTGTTGGATTCCCATTGGAGCATTTCGTTCGGGATGGCGGTCGGTACATATCCCGGCATATTGCTTTCACCGTTCGGGTATTTCACCGAGTTGAGCAGGTTCAATGAAGCATAGCTGCCGATACGGTTGTTGCCCGACATGCCATATCCGACGCGTAACTTCAGGTCGGAAAACAGGTTCAGGTTCTTGATAAACTTCTCTTCGCCCATGCGCCAGGCGGCGGAAACGGAAGGGAAAAGTCCCCATTTCTTGTCTTCACTGAATTTGGAAGAGCCATCGGCACGTAAAGTGGCGGTCACCAGATACTTTTCACCGAAGTTGTAATTGAAGCGGGTGAAGAAGGATAATAGTTTGTCATCGTAATTGGCATTAGAGGTGATGGAACCCGGAATGCCAAGGTTCATATCGTCCAGATTAATATCGTTGTTGGGGAAATTAGTCGCGCTGGCACGCATATTGCGTGTCCATCGTGACACCCATTCCTGGCCGAGCATCGCGATTAATTTATGCTTTTTTTTCTTATATTCGTAGTTGAGTACATTGGAAGTCTGGAAACTGCTGTTTTCTGCATATTGGATATATCCGTTGGCGCTGGAGCGTTTTCCGTTGCTGGACTTTTCTCCATAAAAGACATCATTGCGTGTCGTTTGGTAGCGCATACCGGTGTTGTTGCGGAAGCTCAGTCCTTTGGCAATGTTGAAAGTCAGTCCGCCATTGGCCTGGAAAGTGCGCAGTTGTCTTTTATTGATTTCTTCGGCGGCAGAGGTGAGCGGATTTTGCATCGGGTTGCCTTCCTCGTCGGTGATGTTGTCTTCTTCGCTCTTCAGCAGGCTCTCGTCGTCTCCATAGATACCTTTAGTGGGGCGGTATTGCAGAATATGTTCCATTTTGTTGAAACGGGTGGACTGGTCGGAAGTCCCCATACCATATATATATGTCTGGTCGTAATTGACACGGGCATTGACAGAGATACGTTTGGTAGGTTTGTGAGAAAGGCTGAATGAGATATTATGCTTGTCGTTTCCGCTGTATAGCATAGCGCCGAGGTCTTTGAAATACGTATAATTCAGAGAGTATTGCAATTCTTTGTTACCACCGGAGATGCGCACACGGTAGTTCTGCGAAGTTGTTGTTCTTCCCAGCGTCTCTTCCTGCCAGTCGATTCCGGCGTAGTTGCCGTAGTTTTCGTTGATGTCCAGGAAAGAACCGTAGATAGACTGGAAACTTTTGACGCCTGTTTCACCGTCGAACTGCAATCTGCGCTCATAATCCAATAAGACAAACTCTTTGGTGGACAGCACCGGCAGTTTGCGTGCCAGAGTCTTCACACCTACGTAACTGTCAAAACTGATACTCATCTTGCTTCCGTCCTTATTTCCTCTCTTGGTGGTGATTACCACTACACCGTTCGCTCCGCGAGCACCGTAAATAGCTGTTGCCGAAGCATCTTTCAGGATATCAATCGTTTCAATCTCGGCGGGGTCGATGGTGGACATCCCGTCCTCGCTGGGGAAGCCATCGATAATATAAAGAGGTTCGTTGCTCTGCGTGATAGAAATACCGCCGCGTACGCGTATGGAAATGGTGGAACCCGGTGCACCCTCACTTTGCGTGATTTGTACGCCTGCCACCCGTCCTGCCAATGCTTGGGTGACATCGGAAGTAGGCATTCTCATCAGGTCTTCGCTTTTTACGGAAACTACCGAACCGGTCAGGTCGCTACGCTTGCTGGTTCCGTAACCCACGACAACTACTTCATCCAGTGCTTTGGCATCGCTTTGTAAAGTGACATTGATTGTCGTCTTTCCTTTCACGTGGATTTCCTGTGTCCTCATTCCTATATAAGAGAATACAAGAATGTCTTTAGCGGCATTGTTTACCTTAATCTTATAGTTTCCGCTTAAATCACTGATTGCGCCGACACCGGTAGTACCTTTTAAGGTGATGTTGGCACCAATCACCTCAAGACCCTCAGAGTCTATGACCTTTCCGGTGACGGTCAGGTTTTGTGCGTTGACCGTAAATGCGGTGCAAAGGCAAACCGCAAGAAAGAGAAGTTTTTGAATGTTTTTCATGACTATTTTTATAGTTGTTTTTTTGCTTAAATAATCTGCTGCTAAATTACTGCTATTCTGCAAAACAAGCATTGGTTATCGTCTTTCCTGTATTTAAAAACAGATAAAGCACTTTAGGTTTCATCCATATTCCTTTAGATTTTGTCTTGTATAGCCCCTAGAAGGCTTTCGTACATTGAAAGACTCCGTTTGCTTTTTCTCTTTATTAATTCGCTCTTATGCAGATAAAAATAAATAAAGAGGTGAAAGCGATACGTTTTTCTCGTTTAGTTTCTGTCTGCATCCAGGTAGGTTATTCTTTCGTAAGGATAGTGAATATCATATTTGTTTGTTGACAAAATTCTTAAATAGGCAAGGAAAAGACGAGGAAGAAGAATATATAAAGTTAGAAGATAGAATGTACAAAAATATTTATGTGTACCATGAAAATCTCGTTTCAGTGCGGAATCCTTTTCGGTTGATATCTAAAATTAATATTGAATCATTTTATACCTTATTACATATAATATCCTTGTTATCTCCTGCTTTTTCCCTCTTGTCTCTCAACCGGATAAAACCAAAAAAAGCAAGAAATAGTTTGCCAATTCAAAGAAAAGCCGTACTTTTGCAAGCCGATTATTATCACAAAATGATAAGAGATTAATTCATAGCAAGTTAGTAGTCCTTTGTCCGGGGAAGACTAATGAGTGGTGAAGGAAATTTTTAGTAGTAACATTTAAAAAACAAAATTAGAGTGGATACTTTAAGTTACAAGACCATTTCTGCCAACAAAGCAACTGTAACCAAAGAATGGGTTATTGTTGACGCTACAGACCAGACATTAGGTCGTCTGGGAGCAAAAGTTGCAAAATTGTTGAGAGGAAAGTACAAACCGAACTTTACTCCTCACGTAGACTGCGGTGATAACGTTATCGTCATCAATGCAGACAAAGTAAAACTGACTGGTAACAAATGGAATGACAGAGTTTATTTGTCATATACAGGCTACCCTGGTGGTCAGAGAGAAATGACTCCTGCCCGTTTGATTGCAAAACCGAACGGTGAAGAGAGATTACTGAAAAAAGTTGTGAAGGGTATGCTTCCCAAGAACATTCTGGGAGCTAAATTGCTGAACAACCTGTATGTTTACGCTGGTAGCGAACACAAACAAGCAGCTCAGAACCCGAAAATGATTGATATTAATTCATATAAATAAGATATAATGGAAGTAGTAAATGCATTAGGCAGACGTAAACGTGCAATTGCACGCATTTTCGTAAGCGAAGGTACAGGAAAGATTACTATTAACAAGAGAGACCTTGCAGAGTACTTTCCATCAACTATTCTTCAGTATGTTGTAAAACAACCATTGAACAAGATTGGTGCTGCTGAGAAGTATGACATCAAGGTAAACTTGTGTGGTGGTGGTTTCACAGGTCAGTCTCAGGCTTTGCGTTTGGCAATCGCCCGTGCACTGGTTAAAATCAACGCTGAGGATAAAGCTGCTCTTCGTGCAGAAGGCTTCATGACTCGTGACCCGCGTTCTGTTGAACGTAAGAAACCGGGACAGCCGAAAGCTCGTAGAAGATTCCAGTTCAGCAAGCGTTAATGGACTGCCTGACCGAGGAATATGTTTAGTATCTAAACTACCGGGACTCTGCTTATGGACTACCCGGCGGTTGGTTTAGAAAAAACAAAAAAGAAAGTAAACGATTT
>ULRJ01058027.1_pt1 | contig 14513 bp, 7 predicted proteins | sample 1955321 | NCBI WGS metagenome assembly ULRJ01 (sample SAMEA4835679, study PRJEB28245) | human gut metagenome | biome: gut microbiome; material: fecal sample | place: Denmark | collected 2008 | reverse complement strand
CCTTTGTCTGGTTCTGGTTTTATTACATCATCATTGAGGAAAATCATATCATTATTCTTACACCATGCCGGAATCCATCTTCTGCAAATCCAAAAAACCTCCAAACTGAATCACTCTGTATGATTTCAGTTTGAAGGTTCTGGTCATTCTTTATTCCAGGTTCATGCACAATCCCCAGTCCTGGTCATTGGCATACGGATCGGCAAAATCGGTTTTCTGGCCGTTGACGGAATACGGATACACGTACGCACAGGTCGCTGTTCCATCCTCAAAGAACATGGACAGCACGCCGCGCAGAGAATGCTCACTGCGAATATTATATTCTTCGTTTCCGGTCAGGCGAGCGTAGCGCTTGAAGGTTCGACCGTTTTCTGCACTCCAGTAGTGCGGGAAAGTGTCGCCGAAGACTCTGCGTTTTCCGAACCAGTAGCCGTCCCAGTGGCGGATTGCAGTTTCATGCAGATGGTAATCCGGCTGCTGGCCGTCGAAGAGTTCGAGGACGGCGATCTGCTGCTCGGCTCCGCACAGGTATTTTTCTTCCCCGGTCACTTCATAAACCTGAAGAATGACTTCAGCCGCCGGCTGTACGATCGATTGCTCGTAATTTACTTCCGAAGCCGGATAAGCCGTTCCAATCTCAATCAGTTGATCAGCATGACGTCGGAACAGATCTCTTACTGTTTTCAGATCCTCCTGTTCTCCTGCTTTTTCCAGCTCTTGACAGAGCATCACAATCGGCATTTCAATCGGATAAAAACGGAATCCATCCTGTTCATAAAATTTCTCTGTGATATGAACTACTGTCTTCAAATCTTCTTTTTCTCCCCACAGCTTCCAGCATTCAAGAAAGAATGTCACTGCCCATGGGTAGTTGTAAAGCCGGAAATAGCTGTTGTCCTTTCCGGAACAGTTGCAAACAAGACCTGTTGCTGCATTTACCAGCTCGCGAAGATAGAATGCATGGTACTCACGAAGGCTCTGCTCCGCTTTTTCCCGGTCTTTTAAAAGATTCTGCTGCAGTGCCCGTGCAATCAGCACACCCATACCGGTACGCTCCCGTCCGGCATTGAAATCGTTTTCCGGCGTGCAGACGAGAATTTTTTCTTCGTTATCATACGGCAGATAGGCACCCTGCAGTTCTTTGATCTTTCCATGATACTGCTGGTGATCGACGATAAACGCACACCGTTTTGCCGCCAGTGTTTCCGGCCGCTCCTGCACGAGAAGACGGCAGATGGTTTTCACCTCGTCGGCACAGATCGAAAGTACATACTCCCCTGTTTTTTCATTTTCAAACAGATATTCATAAACACCATTTTCCGTCTTTTCCAGCGATGTTCCGTTTACCGTTACATTTTCTGCCTGAAATACCGGTTCAATGGTTACCTTACTCGTCTCTCCCGGATAAATCACATACTGCTCCGCATCCACCAGAATCACCTGGGAAAATGCTCTTAATTTCTCCCGGAAATCTTCGCGTCCCTGATGCGGAAATACTTTCCACTCCAGCGTCACCGTGTCTCCCGGCGCAAATTCCTGTGCGGACGGGTGCAGCCAGAAGCAGCCTCTGTCATTGCTCTGCAGTTTCAGATCGCGCTCAATACTGTAAGCAGAAAGACTGCCTTTTGTGAGCACCATTCCCAGATGCGGAGCCGCACCACCCATGCGGAGCGCCATAATATAACTGGTATTCTCCCCACAGAAAACATGTGCATGGCATCGATAGTCACGGCAGGTCACACTGTCCGTGTAGCGGTCCTGCAACGGAAATGAAACCCCAATACTTCCGGCATTTGTAAAATACGGATGCGCACCGTTGTAAGAAACCACAATCTTGGTTGTCAGCACATCTCCGTCTTTCTCATTCTGCACCTCAGCCGAAAACTCCGGCGGGCATTTCACCTCGGCGTATGGGAAATCCTCCCGCAGCCAGTTCATCTGTTTTGGATCTTTGGAAAATACAATTTCTTTCACGTTCCCAACTCTCATTTTTTCTTTCCCCTTTCGTTTTTTCTTTGATCCCGCTTTTTGAACTCCATGTAAAATTTATTTGCTGCTTTGATCATACTATATCTACATGCTCTTTTCTATATCTCTTTTTCCGTTTTACTTTATTTTTTCTTTCTTGCCGATAGTATTTTTTCTCAATTTTTGTTATACTGAAAATGTATGCGTATCAAACTCCGGCATTGCTCTTTCAAACTGCCGACACATACATAAACTTCATAAAAGGGGGTATCTTTTTCATGGATACGTATGTCATTTTAAAAGACCTGGCAATCATTATCGTATTCGCAAAATTGTTTGGTATTCTTGCCAGAAAATGCAAGGCTCCGCAGGTTGTGGGCGAGCTGATTGCCGGTATTGTCCTTGGACCCAGTGTGCTGGGACTCGTTCAGCAATCTGACTTTCTCGCACAAATGGCGGAGATCGGTGTCATTTTGCTGATGTTCTCCGCAGGTCTTGGCACCAGCCTGAAGGATCTGCTCCGCACCGGAGTGAAATCCCTGCTGATCGCCTGTGCCGGTGTTTTTGTTCCTCTCGTTCTTGGAGCCATCTTATACATGAGCTTTTATGGCTTCTCTGCTGTCGGAACGGAAGAATTTTACCACGCTGTTTTTATCGGTGTTATTCTGACTGCAACATCGGTCAGCATCACCGTACAGGCCTTGAAAGAACTCGGCAAGCTGAAAACAGAGGTTGGAACAACCATCTTAAATGCGGCCATCATCGACGATGTCATTGGTATCATTGTGCTGACTGTTGTCATCGGTTTTAAAGATCCGACATCCAATCCGCTGAAAGTAGCAGCCTCCACCATTCTGTTTTTTGCCCTTGCGATTGTGCTCGGTTTTCTCTGCTTTAAGCTGTTCAACCGCATGAACTCCGTATTTCCGCACACCCGCCGTCTCCCGATTCTGGGTCTTGCACTCTGCTTCGGACTGTCCTACATTTCCGAAAAATATTTCGGCATCGCCGATATTACCGGTGCATACGTTGCGGGCGTTATCCTGTGTTCCCTCGATTCTTCCGATTACATCGAAGAAAAAATGGATATCAGCTCCTATATGATTTTCGGACCGATTTTCTTTGCAAGTATCGGACTCAAAACAACGCTCAGCGGCATGAACGAGAAATTCGTACTCTTTGCCATCTGTTTCGTCATCGTCGGCCTTGCCGCAAAAATTATCGGCTGTGGCCTGATGTCAAAGGGATGCGGCTTTACCTGGGGCGACAGCCTGAAAATCGGTGTCGGTATGATGACCCGTGGTGAAGTCTGTCTGATCGTTGCGCAAAAGGGTCTGAATGCAGGCTTTTTATCCGGCGATTTCTTCAGTGCCGTGATTCTGCTGATTCTCTTCTCGAGTATTGCAACACCGATTATGCTGAAAATCTTATACGAGAAAATGCCGACGGCAAAAGATTCTGCAAAGGCATCCTGACTTTCCTTTTACCAAAACAGGGCGCTGTGCCATTTCCTGCACAGCGCCCTGTTTTTTTCATATCAACCGGTAAGTTCTGATTTTTTCTACCACAGAATCTTCTCTGCCTCAGCTCCATCCGCAAACGGTCCCGGCATTGCTGCCACGCCGCGGTGCTCGCCAAGATAGTCCTGATCGAAGATAATCGTGCTTCCGTCCGGATCTTCGAATCTCTGCTCCGGCTCGAAGGCGTATCCTAAAATATCACTGTTGATAATTCCCGTCCGGAAATCCTTCAGGAACTCATACACGTTCGTCTTGATGGAATAGTGGCCGTCTTTTTCCACAAGTTCCACCTTAACCTGGTTCTCGTTATCCATAAGATTCTCTTTTTCATTCACACACGCCTTTGCTCCGTTAAAGTAAGCGTTTCCGTTTACCCAAACCGGCAGATGGCACTTGTTGTGATACGGCTCCAGCTTGCTCATGTCGGCCGGTTTATCCAGCTCAAAGTGGCTGATCCACTCGTCATAGGTCGGATACTCGTCGAACACATGCGTTCCGACCTCCTGGTTATCCTCCATCTTGAAGCCCATGTCCTCAACCGTTTCTGTTTCCTCAACCGGGTAATTCTGGATAAAGATGTTGTTGTAGAACCGGTCATCGCCATGCAGGAATGTCATGAATCCGGCAACCTCGGTACGGTGACGGATGTGATACGGCGTGTAACGGTCTCCTGTTCCGCCGCCAACTGCAGTTAATGAGCCAAGCATCAGATTGTGTACGCAGGCAATACCATCGGTCGCCATACGAACGCTGACCGGTGAGAGCATAATGTTGTTATCGATCAGTGTCGGACCATGGCCAACCTCGATGAAAATATCCTGACTCATCATTGCGCCCTCTGCCTTTGGTGTTCCCTCCGGCGGGCAGTTGTCGTGCAGCAGGTTCTGGGTCAGGCGTGTTCCCTGTGCCTCCCAGTCGCACCAGATGCCCATCGTACAATGATGAATGTGATTTCTTCTCATCACAACATCGATCGCTGCATGCATCTTGATACCGGAAATCTCGGCTCCGCCAAGCTGCTGCATATTGTTGATGTTGTGAATGTGGTTGTCCTCAATGATACTGAACACACCGCCCATCCGTCCGACAATACCGGTCTGCTCACAGTGATGGATGTGGCAGCGGCGGATGATATGGCTTCCGATGTTCTCCTTCGTCCAGCCGTGATACTGGCCGCGGCACACAGCATCACGCTCCATCTGGGTCGGGCTTTTTACGTGTTTTCTGGTAAAGTAATGGTCGTTCTCCGGATCGTAATATTTTCCGAGCGAAATACCGCAGCACTTGCTGTTGCTGACCTCACAGTCCTCAATAATCCATCCCTTCGACCAGTGCGGACCGATCATACCGTCCTGATAAGCAGCCGGCGGCGCCCATGTCGTTGCTGCCTTGCTGACATCAAATCCACTGAACGTAATGTAATTTACGCCTGTTTTCGACGGCATAAAGCAGTTCCGGCGCACGTTGATTTCTACTTTTTCCTCCGTCGGGTTTTTACCCTGGAAGTTTGCGTAGATGACCGTCTGATTTTTCTCTTTGTCCTGCTCGGTATACCATTTGTAAACCGACCACTCCGGCTCCCAGGACGGCGCATAAACCTCGCCCTTGATACACTCCTCGAGCGTCTCTGCCTCGTATAACTGGCGGTCATTCAGATAAACCGCGCCGGTATGGCGTACCACCGGTGCAAAATACCAGTCACCGCCGACCATTGTCGTGTATGGGTTATAATTGCCAAACACTCCGTTGTCTACACGGCATACCCACACATTATCTTTGTAATGCTCCCAGTCATTCATCGTTTCCGCACCGGTGATCTTTGCGCCGAGCGGCTTCTCACTCTTATAGACGATTCTTGCATCCTCGGTTCCTCCGTTGACCGGATCAACATATTCATGGTAAATACCAGGTGCAACCAGAACTTCATCTCCTGCCTTTGCAATTTTTGCCGCATCGTTGATGAACTTGAACGGCATCTCTTTTGTTCCGTTTCCATTCTTCGGAGCGGAATTATTGACATAGTAAATCATTTCTCTATACTCCTTTTTGTTATAGTAAAACCCGAAAACACTGCAAAAAAGGCTGTGACGCAATCATTCACTCTCTGCGGCGCTGAATTTTTTACGCTATTTTTTTGCGGGTCTATAGAACTTCTTTATGATAATGCTTCTTCCGCAGCCTCTTTTGATGCAAACGGGCCCGGCAGCGGATGAATGCCCTGACGGTTTCCGAAGTAGTCATATCGGAACACGATCGGCGTTCCATCCGGATTCTCATATTTCTGTTCCGGCTCAAATGCCATGCCAAGCGTCTCCGTTGAGATCACTGCACAGGCATTCTGCGGCAGATAATCGTAAACATTGGTCTCCAGTTTCCATTTTCCGTTCTCTTCTTTTACACCGATGGTGATTTCATGCTCGGTATCCACTACAGCGTCCTGTTCCTGCTCCGCCGGCTTCGCCCCATTGAAGTAAATGTTGCCGCCAAGCCATACCGGCAGCTTCTCGTAATACAGATCCGGTGACTTTCCGGAACCCATTCCGCAGTAGCCCTCAAATCTTGCCACGTACTCCTCCAATGTCGGATATCCGCTGTACGGCACGGTTCCTGCTGTCAGATTTCCGTCATCCCACTCATTATCTCCGGTCAGTTTACGGATTTCTTCCATTCCCGCACGAACCGGCCTCTGGATGAAGATATTATTGTAGAACCGGCAGTCACCGTGAAGAACCGTCATAAATCCGTTGATCTCCGTGCGATGCGGCACATGGTACGGTGTGTAGCGTGGCGACGGCAGCTTTTCGGAGCCATTGTTGACACCGCGGCCGACAGCAGTAAACGATCCCGCGATCAGGTTATGTACTACCGCAACACCCTGCGTTGCCAGCTTCATCGCGCGGTCCGAAAGCAGTACGTTATTGTCCACCAGTGTCGGTCCGTGGGAAATTTCAATAAAGATATCCTCGCCGATACCGTCCATACCTTCTGGATTTGCATTTTCCTCGTTCGGCAGCGTATTGTCATGGAACAGGTTCTGCGTAACACGTGTGCCCTGTGCCTGCCAGTCGAGCCAGAGGCCTCTCGTACAGTGATGGAAATGGTTTCTTCGAATGATCACATCGATTGCTGCATGCATCTTGATGCCGCCGATCTCCGCACCCGCAAGGTTCTGTTTATTATTGATATGGTGAATGTGGTTATCCTCAATAATCGAGAACACACCACCTAAGTGGCCTACAATACCCGTCTGTCCACAGTCATGGATGTTGCACCGGCGGATGATGTGGCTTCCGATGTTTTCCTTTGTCCATCCCTCCCGCTGCGCCTGACAGATACAGTCACGCTCCGTCTGTGTGCCATCTTTGAATTTCCATTTGAGCCATTTATTATCATTGTTCGGCTGTCTGTATTTTCCAAGGGAAATGCCTGAGCACTTCGAATCTGAAATTTCACAATCCTCGATGATCCATCCCTTTGACCAGTGCGGACCGACCATTCCTTCCTGATATGCCGTCGGCGGAGCCCACTGGGTTGCCGCCTGTTTTACAACAAAGCCGGCCAGCGTGATATAACCGATGCCCTCCTTCGATGGATAAAAGCAATTCTCGCGCACATTAATTTCCACCGTTTCCTCATTCGGGTTTTTCCCCTGGAAATTCACATAGAAAACGGTCTCATTTTTTTCTTCGTCCTGCTCCACATACCAGGTGTAAACCGTGAATGCCTGATCCCAGGATTTTTTATAGATCTCCGGCTTTTTCACCTGATCCAGACTTGTCACCTCATACATGGATTTTCCATTCAGATACACTTCTCCGGTGTGTGCCGTGTAGGATGCGATAAACCAGTCACCGCTGACCAGTGTCGTATATGGATTGTAATCCCCAAACAATCCGTTCGAAACGCGCGCTGTCCACACATCACCTTCCAAATGCTCCCAGTTATCCACAATTTCCGCACCGGTAATCACAGCCTTTCCCGGTTCCACAGAACGGTACACAATTCTTGCATCCTCACATCCCGCATTCGCCGGATCTACATATTCCCGATATACGCCAGGCGCTACAAGCACCTCGTCGCCGGGCATTGCAATTTTTGCCGCCTCGGAAATCGTCTGAAATGGATATTCCTTCTGCCCATTTCCGCTTCGTACAGCATTTCCGTCTACATAAATCTGCATTTTTCGCTTACCTCTCACTTCTTCACTTTTCATAAACTTTTATTGTGAATTTTCGCCAAAATCACATCACTCTTTTTCCGATTTCTGCCGTTCTTCACAATTTTCATATCTTAACCATAATACAGATCCTCGTAAAACACTACTTATATATTGCCGATCATTGCCCAGATATTTCGATTTTTTCTATATTTTTTCTCTCTTCTGTTGTATAATACCGTTTATCAGATACGGAGGATTCTTTTGCCATGAAAAACGATTCGACTTCTTTTTTCGAAAACAATCATTTTGCTAACAGCTATGTTTACGATATCTCTATTTCGCATGTCCCCGCCTATTTCGGTCTGCACTGGCATCACTATATCGAAATTGTGCTTGCACAGGATAACGGCATTATCTATGAAGTAAATGGAGAAACCTTTCCGCTAAAGCCCGGTGATCTTCTTTTTATCTGGCCCGGCGAGCTGCACGCTGTTTCCACAACCAACAAAGAACATCGCCTGATCATGCTTCAGCTCGATGCAGATTTTCTGGAAAAACGCGTGGATTTCCAGTCTGTTGCTTATCTTTTTTATCAGATCCGTCTTCTGAATCAGAACAACTTCCCGGAAATCGAAAAGCTTCGCGGATTTCTGACAGAGCTTCGCAGGCTCTCCCTCTCCGGTATCAGTTTTTCTGAACTGCGCGGATGCGTTCTGCTATATCAGTTTTTTATTCTGCTCGGCGAAAATCTCTCCGTGCCGACCGAAACTGCCGCACCGCAAAAAACAGGCCATTCCGCACAGGTACACCGCCAGATGGTTGCTGCATGTACCTGGATCTCAAGTCACTGCACCGAACCGGTTTCCCTGGAAGAAGCATCAAAAGTCGCCGGATTCTCCCGCTGCCATTTTTCCAAGCTGTTCCGCGCATACACCGGCCTCTCCTTCACGGATTTCGTCACCAGGGAACGGCTCCATATCGCCGAAAACCTGTTAAAAAAACCGGATCTCACGATCACCGAAGTGTCGCTCGAATCCGGTTTTAACAGTATTTCTACGTTTAACAGAGTCTTTTTGAAATCAAAAAATGTAAGCCCTACCGACTTCCGTCAGATGTACCTGCAATCCTATCAGAAATAGACTATGAATTCGGCATGGCCTCCGGTCTTTCGCAGGTGGATGGAACCTTCTCAAATGCACCCGTTTCCGCACTCTTCATAATCTGATCGATCGTATCGAGTACGTGATATGCCATTTTGGCACTCGCACGGTTTGGTCTGCCCTCGGCAATTGCTTCTGCCATCTCAGATGGGCCAAGACCACGGCTGTTTTCGCTGTAATCAAAGCCATAATGTAAAACTTCCGGAACAGCCTGCTGTGTCCAGTCTTTTACACCCGGAATATAGACAACATCGCCGCCGAAATTGTTCGGATCAACAAGCTTTAAGATACCTTTTTTACCGTAAATGGTGAATACCGCCTGATCATTGATGACGCTGTCACCATTGACGCAGAATGTACCGGTCACACCGTTTTTCATTTCCAGAATGGTAAAGACCTGACTTTCGTTTGTATAGTCAAATTCCTGTCCGTATTCCGGGCTGCCCGGAATGATGTTCACACGCTTCGCCGCAAGGTTTCGCACGGACGATACAACGCGATCCACCGGACCAAAAAGACTCACAATTGCCGTCAGATAATAAACACCGAAATCGTAGCAGATACCGCCGCCCGGCATCCGCAGAAAACGAAAGATGCTCGCCAGCAAATCAAGATCGCGGTTTGCGCATGCTTCGAAAGATGTCACCTCGCCGATCAGCCCGTCGTCGATCGCTTTTCTTGCGGTCTGCAGTGCCGATCCAAGGAAGGTGTCCGGTGCGGAACCGAGATAGAGATGTTTCTCCTCTGCCAGCCCGATCAGTTTCGCTGCCGTTTCCGGTGCGAGGGTCATTGTTTTTTCAGTGTAAACGTGTTTTCCGGCTTCCAGTGCCTGACGGATCAGCCCCTCGTGGGTCGGTGCCGGTGTCAGAATGACTACCATTTCAATCGACGGGTCTGCCAGAATTTCCTCGTAGGTACAGCCCTTGATGCCATACTGCTCTGCTTTCTTTTTCGCATGTTCAAGATGGCCTGCACAGCATGCTGCTACCTCAAGATTCTCAAAGTTATGAATCATGTTCGTCAGATAAATATCACTGATCGCTCCGCAGCCGACAACGCCGACTCTCATTTTTTTCGTTTCTGTTGTTCCCATTTGTAAAAATCCCCTTTACTCTTTGTTTTTTGATCCTGTTCTGATAAAAACCCTTATTTTTTTTATACAACGAAATGTCTGAAAAAACAAGCATTCCGGCTCATATTTCACTTTCAAAATGAAAAAACCGCCCACGGTTTCTGCAGATTCTCTGCATCACCGCGGACGGCCTTTTTCTGTTGTTTACTCCACGCTTTTCAGCGATTCAATCATATCAATTTTTCTTAACCGGTAGAACATCATAAAATTGACGAACAGAGCAAACGCCAGGGTAATCAGGGCGCTCCAGCCGTAGCTCCGCGGGAACACGTTTCGTCCGAACATCATCATATCGACCTCGACGGTCTGAATTACGCAATGATGTAAAAACGTTCCAATTCCCATGCCCGCGATAACGCCGAACAGTGTCAGCACCATGTTTTCCCGGTACACGTACGATGCCACCTCGCCGTCGAAGAAGCCGAGCACTTTCAGCGTTGCCAGCTCTCTCTGTCGTTCGGTGATGTTGATGTTGTTCAGGTTGTACAGCACCACAAACGCCAACAGGCCCGCCGATACGATCAGCACCACGATGACGATGTCGAGGGAACGAAGCATGTTGTCAATCTGATCAATCAGGTCGGATGTGAACGAGATTGCCGCTACACCGTCGTACGTCATGATTTTTTCTCCGAGTGCTGTCTCATAATTGCCCGACGTGTCCTGATATTTCATCAGAAGCTGGTTGTAGTCCGGCGCTCCGCCGAACAGCTCCTCGTAGAGATCCGGGGCCAGATACAGGTAATGGCGCACGTAGTTTTCGACGATGATCGAAATCTTTACGTCCACAATATCATCGCCTTTTTTCAGCTGAACCGTGTCGCCTGCTTTTACGCCGAGCATCGTTGCTGTCTTTTCGCTGATGGCTGCGCCGCCGTCAGTCGGGAATTCGTAAACTTCTCCGCTTTTCCGGTCTCGGAAGGCATAGAAGTCATTGAAATTCGTCAGTTCTTTCGGCACTTCAAGCACTGCATCCACGGTCTTTTTGTCGGTCTGCAGTTCGATGTTCTGGCAGTACATTTCCAGCAGCTCATCGATGCCGCTGTAGTTTTCCAGATCGGTCTGCAATGCTTCTTTTTCGGATTCATCCACATCTGAATTCAGCACAGCATTCGCCTGATAGGTGAAGAGGCTGACGAACTGGTTTTTCGCAATCGCGGTGATGGAATCCTGAAGGCCGAAACCGACGAGGATCAGACCCATGCATCCGCCGATTCCGATAACGGTCATGAAGAATCGTTTTTTATACCGCACCAGATTCCGCACGGTTGATTTCTGCGTAAAGTTCAGATGTTTCCAGAGTACGCCGATGCGTTCCAGGAAAATCCGTTTGCCGTTTTTCGGTGCTTCCGGCCGCATCAGCTCTGCCGGACCTGCGGCGAGTTCTTTGTAGCATGCCGCGATCGTCGCCACGCCGGTGCAGGCTGCACTCGCCAGAATCGCAAGGCCTCCCTGCTCCCAGTTCAGCGGGGTCATGTAATACGGGAGTCCGGTATACAGCATGCCGTAGGCATTCATAATAACCCAGGGCAGGATTTTTTCTCCAACCACCACGCCCGCGAGAGCGCCGGATACGGTGGAGAGCATCGCGTATGCGAAATATTTAAAGGCGATCACGCCGTCGGAATAGCCGAGGGCTTTTAACGTTCCGATCTGCTGACGCTGTTCCTCGATCATTCGTGTCATCGTCGTCAGGCTGACGAGAGCAGCCACGAGGAAGAAGATAACCGGGAAGAATTTTCCGATATTCGAGATACGGCCGGCATCCTGACCGAAGCTCTCAGTTGACGTTACCTTATCCCGTCCCCAGACGTACCACGTTGGTTTTTTCAGGTCTGCGAGTGTTTTCTCACCGTCCGCAATTTCCTGCTTCGCATCCGCGATTTCTGGTTCGGCGTCGGCTTTTGCTTTTTCGTATTCGGCTTTGCCGTCCTCAAGTTCCTTTTCTTTATCGGCAATTTCCTGTTTCGCATCCGCAAGGGAGATTTTTCCGTCGGCGATTTCCTGTTTCGCGTCAGCAAGCTGGGTTTCACCGTCGGCAATCGTCTGCTTGGCTTCGGCGAGCTGACTTTCTCCATCGGCGATCGTCTGCTTTGCTTCTGCTAACTGGGTTTCGCCATCGGCGATCGTCTGTTTCGCGTCGGCGAGCTGACTTTCTCCACTGGAAATTGTCTGCTTTGCAGCGGCAAGCTGGGCCTCACCCGACTGAATCGTCTGTCGGTACGATGCAATCTGCTGTTCCCCATCAGCAAGCTGGGCTCTGGCAGCCGCAAGCTGAGTTTCTCCGTCTTTTAATTTACTGCGATTCGTCTCAATCTGAGCTTCTCCGTCGGCAATCGCTGCTTTGGCGGATGCAAGCTGGGCTTCGCCATCCTCAATCTGTTTCTGATAAGCTTCTGCCTGTGCTTCTCCATCCTGAAGCTGGGCAAGAGCCTCTGTAATCTGCGCTTCGCCGCTTTCCAGTTCTTCTTTTGCAGAAGCAATCTGTGCCTCGCCTGCGGCGCATTCCTGCTCTTTTTCTGTTAATTGTGCATCTGCAGCGGCAAGCTGACTTTCTGCGTCGGTAATCTGAGCTTCTGCAGCCGCAAGCCGGGCTTCCGCATCAGCGCTTGCTGCTTCAAACGCTGCGATGTTTTGTTCCAGAAATGTTTTCTGCTCCTGCATCGTGAAAAGCTGCTGTGCTAACTCTGTCTGCTTTGCTTCCAGCGCAGTTTTCTGTTCCAACAGGGATACATATGCTTCATCTTCCTCCGTCAGTCCGTCAAGCTGAGCCTCAATCACCTCGATCTGACCAATCACTTCTGTCTGCGCAGCCTCCACCATCGGAAGCTGCCTGGAAATCTGGGCTAACTGATCCTTGGCTGTCTCATACTGACTCTTCTGTTCTTCATACGCTGCCTTCTGCGCTTCATACTGTGTGCGTCCTGCAGCGGTTTCTGCTTTCTTGTTGTCCAGTTCCTCGCGTGCAGCGGAAAGCTGCTCCTTTGCAATATTCAATTCCGTTTCTTTTTCGGAAAGCTGCTCTTTTGCAGTATTCAGCTCCGTCTGCTTCCGAGTCAGTTCGGTTTTTGCCGCCGAAAGCTGCGTCATTTTTTCCTCTAACTCTTTTTTGCCGGATGCCAGTTCTGTTTCTTTCTCTGCAAGCTGTGCTTTTCCGTCGGAAAGTTCTTTCGCTTTTGCCTCAAGTGTGGTTTTTCCACTTGCAAGTTCATCGGCTTTCTGATTCAGCTCCGCTTTTCCGCTTTCCAGCTCTGCCGCCTTTGCTTCCAGCGTCGCTTTTCCGCTCGCAAGTTCCGCCTCTTTATCTTTCAGCGTTGCCTTGCCGGATGCCAGTTCCTGCTCTTTATCGGCGATGGTTGCTTTCGCACTGAGAAGTTCCTGCTCTTTGTCTGCAATGGTCTGTTTTCCGTCAAGGAGTTCCTGTTCTTTCTCAGCAATCGTCTGCTTTCCGTCAAGAAGCTCCTGTTCTTTGTCCTTTAACGTCTGTTCGCCGTCGAGAAGTTCCTGCTCTTTGTCCGCAATCGTCACTTTCGCGTCGGCAAGCTGCTGTGCACCGTCATCCAGCTCTGTTTTTGCGTCCGCTAATTTCTGCTCTGCATCAGCGACCTGCTGTTTTGCATCATCAATCTTTTCCTGTCCTTCGGTTTTGACTGCCGTATACCGCCGGTCGCACGCCGCATCCTCGAGCGCTTCAATCTTCGTCTGTACAGCCTTCACCGTCTCATCATACGCATCGCTGTAGCTCGCCTCTTCCTGTGCGCCGTCCGCCTGGACGTAAATCTCTGTATAGAGATCCGAGGTAAATGTCTCCGGAAGCAGCAGTGCAAAACTGTTGATGCTTCCGTTTCCAATCGAGCCCGTTCCCCGGTTCAGATCCATATAATAAGGGAGTGTCGCCGAACCAACAATCGTAAACGTGTCCCCGGTCAGCGAATCTGAGAGCGGATCCTCCGTTCCGGAAGTGAACGTTACCTGATCTCCGATCTCACAGCCGGAACTTTTTAGAAACTGCGTATCAACAAGAATTTCATCCTCTTTCTCCGGCATCCGTCCCTCGACCACGCGCGGCTCATTCACACCGTCCGTCAGCGCAATCAGCTTCACAACCTGCTCGCTCTCGCCGATGTCATGCAGCACTTCCACCGTTTTTCCGCCGTAGACCGCTTTCACGCCATCCGTCTTCGCGATATCCGCCAGATCATCGTCTGTCAGCCCCAGCGTTCCAAGGACTTTCAAATCCATATAATTTACTTCATCATAATACCGGTCCGCCGAAACCTTCATATCTCCTTCCGCCGACCGAATGCCCGAGAAAAACGCCGCGCCAAGAAGCACGATGAAAAAGACTGACAGAAACCGCCCCTTGTTCTTTGTGATTTCCCGGATAAAGTCTTTTCGAAATGCTCTCATCGTCCACCTACCATTCTATCTCTTCCACCGGCGTCGGGTTCTCATTTGTTTTCATTCCCGCCACTTTTCCGTTTCGGATTTTAATCACGCGGTCCGCCATCGGTGTCAACGCCGAGTTGTGAGTGATGACAATGACCGTCATCCCCTTCTCCCGGCAGGTATCC
>ULRJ01037590.1_pt1 | contig 14799 bp, 8 predicted proteins | sample 1955321 | NCBI WGS metagenome assembly ULRJ01 (sample SAMEA4835679, study PRJEB28245) | human gut metagenome | biome: gut microbiome; material: fecal sample | place: Denmark | collected 2008 | reverse complement strand
CAAATTAATACTCCAGTTAATAATAGGGTACTTTTCTTCATGTTTTCTTTTCCTTCCTTTATAATGTTTCAACTTATTAAGATACTTTTTATTTAGGAGAACTAATGTTATGAAAACTCCCAACATCAACATATTTCCAGCAAATATACAACACTCCATACATTCTTCTTACTATCACAGTTTTGCTACACGGATATAATTACAACTAAAATCCACTTAAATCAGACCATTTTATTGATTTTTCATCTGAAAACTTCGAAATATATCTATAAAATTTCTCTTCTGAAACATTCTTCTTATTTATTTTATATGTACATCTCGTAATGTCTCCAATACTTTGTGCTACTATATCTTCACTTCTTTTTTCCCTGTTAAATGCTACTTTGTAATACATCACATCTGCCGCCCCACTTGTTCCTTCTAAAATTCCATTCTGATATACATGACAAATATCTCTATTGGAATATAAATATGCATAAACATTTTTGTCTTGCTTATCAAAAATATAAATGCAATCCAGATAACTATCCTCCGAAGGTTTTTCCATTTTTACTATTAACTCTTGTTCTTTATCATCATCCAAATCACATATAATATAACTTTTCCAATATTGCTTTCCAAAAACAATTTCTTCGTTGGTATCCTTCAATTCCAATGTATTTACCGTTGCAGACTTTTTACTTTTCACATCAATAAATTTCGCATTATTCGATAAAATATCTACAATTTCATCTGGCAAATTGTTATATAGTGTTTCCGTCACACTATCCTCCCTAACCTCCTTTCCTGTTTTATGCTTATCCTTAACCGCAGTTGTACCGCATCCATTCAATAAAATGCACGTTACGCATACTATAACTATTCTATAAAAAGATTTTCTCATATTTACACATCCTTCTAAGACTGGAATATTTTTTATTCTAATATTTTTTCATATTATTATAAATACTTTTCGCATACTTTCGGCGCACAGCATAATTTTTACTTTTAGGTTTTTCTATCTTCTCTAAAAATAAATCACTTGCCTCACCATACGTTGACACATCCTTAATCTTATTCCATTCCTTTTTATAACTATTTTTCATTTCTTTTTTAAAAAAACATAATTGAGCATTAATATTAGAAACACTAATATTCATCTTATCTGCCACCTTTTTCAATCCAATCTTCCTATTTTCGAATGTCCATTGAATAAGACCGTATCCAATCCCATCATCAGTTTTATATTTATAATCTGCATTATGAATTCCAGGATATTTGTTATCTTGTGCATTATCAGATGAAAATGCAGATTCTGCAAATATATTTCCTGCGACTCCAGCAGCCTGATTTGTATTTAATCCCATTGATTTTCTTAAAAATACCCATGTATCTAAAAATGCCAATTTTTGTTTATAATCAAAATTAAGCTCATTACACAATTTCTTGAAATTTTCACTTGATGCGCATTTATTTCTAAACCTTGACACAACAGACAATTTGTTTTTTGTTTCTTCATCCATCTTCCCACTTGCATCTAAACCATACACTCTTTGAAAATTCTTAATTGCCTTTTTACTTAAATCTGAATTCAAATAACCATCTGACGGTCCCGAATAGAAATCCATACCTGCTAATGCAGATTGTATCTCTTGATTATTTTTAAATTGTTGAGTCTTAGTAGCTTTAGCACTATATGGAATTGGACTAACTAACAACGTATTATCAGTATATCCCCTACTTGAATTCCTTTTCTGATGCTTGTTATGATTTCTTTTCTTGTGAAATTCATAATATTTTAATTCGTTTTTTATTACTAGATTCTGCATATTTACCCTTTCTCCTTTTTTTCAAATATTTTTTTCTAAATGCAAACGACATTATACCACAACAATCTCCCTTTTTTTCATTTTGGTCGTAAACGTAGGGTTTGAGGTCATAAACGTAATTTTTATATGCAATACAAACAATTTTCCAAAGACAAAATCCTTGATTTTTAGTGCAATATGTATATCATTATCTCTTTTATTTGCTTTTTCTTATTTTTACAAAATATTTTCAGCAATACTAACAATTACTCTTTTAACCATGTCTATTTTTTATTTATTTCATACAATTAATTAGGCACCAAAATCAACCTATATATGAGATACACAAACTTAATTCTATTAGGTAGCCTTATACTCCCCACTAACAGCTAACTACTCATTCAACTGATAGAAACAAAGTTCCATTTCTCTGTTAAGAAACTCTCCCATAAATAGAACAATGCCATAAAAAAAGAACTGCCTTAATTTAGACAGTTCTTTTTTGCCCCATGCATAATATTAGATGATACATATACCCTTATTTAATTTGAAAGGTTAATCGCTTTGTTCCTGTATAATTGCCCTTTCCTTTGACATATACGATGGCAGTTCCTTTTTTTCTATTTTTCCGATAAACGATAGTAAAGTCTTTTTTTCTTTTCAGTTTTCTTTTGCCATATTTAGCGGAAACGTTTGGCTTTATTGCTTTTCCTGTATATCTTTGTTTCTTTATTTTTGTAAATTTCAATTGTTTTACACTCTTTGGTGTAATTCGAAATGTTACAACTTTACTGCCTATGTATTCTCCTTTTCCTTTTATCGTTATCTTAGCTATTCCTGCATTAATATTGCCAGAGTAGGATAAGGTATAATCCACTTTAGGAAGCAATACATAACGATTTATCGTCACTACAGGAACAGGCTTTATGCTATTTCCTGTATAAACATAGCTTTTCTTTACATTTAATATTGTACTTTTGTTAATTTCCTGTTTTTTTATCTCTGGTGTTGCAGTAATAGAAGGCATCGTTGTAACACTTGGTATATCGGTATCCTTCGGTGCCACTGTTTGTCCCTGATCTATGTCCGCACTCGGTACTGGTTTTGTATCCTTTTCTACATCCTGCGTTGGCAATGGCGTATTTTGTTCACTCGCTGGTTCCGTTGGCACCGTAGTTGGTGCTACCGTAATTTCTATAACAGGTACCTTGGTATTTTCTGGCGTCTGTGTTGGTATACTCGTTGCCGGTTCACTGGTTTGCACAATAGGTGTCGCTGTAAGATCTGGTTTTGCTGTTTCCTCGGTGGCTCCTGGTCCACTAAACAGGATGCTATATCGGGTAACACTTTTTGTCTCATAATATGCATTTTTTACGGTTGCCGTAACTGTAATTTCTCCATTTCCACATCCCTTTGTATCAAGTTTTGTCGTTCCACCTGTTACAATTTCTTCTCCATCTGACAGCACTGGTTTTCCGCTAATCTCAATCGGAAGATGCGGATTCATTTCATCTCCAATAATCTCACTATATCCAGTTACATCACTAGAGAAATTCTTTACAGAATTGGTCTTCTTCTCTCCATCTTTGCAAGTATATGTATACGTTATTTCTTTAAGTCCTGCAACACTTCCTGCAAATGCAAATGTATAACCAGGATACTCTACAAATTTACATAATTGTTCTGTATCCTTTAAAATATCTAATTTATCCACAGCATCTTTCTGGTATCCATTTAATGCCTGTGCCGAAAATGTATCCGTTTCCTTTCCACCTGCTTTATTTGTGGTACTTATACTTACGGCTGTACTACCCTGCTCCATTTGATAGAAACAATTTTCTACCGTTCCATTTACAATTCCTACACCATAGTTATTTTTTGTAATGATTTTGCCTTTGTAAAAGCAATTATACATGGTGGCACCGTCTTTAATAGTCCAAGCAATTCCTGCCGCATCCTTTGTTGCATTCAAATCTACTGTTGACCAGCAGTTTACAATGGTTCCACCCTTTCGGATTGAGCGGGCAATCCCTGCACATCCGTTATCCGCCGCTGTATTTGTGATACTTCCGGTAGTTCCCAGATTTTTGATTACTCCTGACGTATATGGGAAAATAGAAATTCCCTGTTCATTCTCCGCTTTGATATTCACATTTATAGAATGCCCCTGTCCATCATAACTACCTTTGAAAATCATATTCGCATCATTTCCTGCGATTCCTGCATAATCAGAGATGCCTTCCATATCAATATTTGCCGTTTGTTTGATATATTTACCAGCATAACTTTCCCCATTTTTCATTGTATTGGTAAATTCTAAGAAGTTAGCTTCATTTGCAATCACATAAGGGTCCTCTTGCGTTCCTGTTCCCTGTAATTTCTTTTCATTCTCCTGACCCACAGAAATGTTCAATCTTTGCAAAATTTCCTTTGGTACATAACAATGTCCATCTTCATAAATCGATAATTTTCCAGCTAATTCTATATCTTTTCCCTCAATCGTAGCTTTATCTGTGTTAATCGTCACACTCGCATTTTTTCCCGTAAATTGAAATTCACCATTCGTATAGGTTCCATAATCAGATGCATCTATATACAATTCGTTCGTTGCATCATTCAGCGTTTTATCTCCCCACAAAGAAGCCAGATATGGTGCAACCTGTGTATTATCAATGGTATACGCTTCTCGTTTACTGCTATCTGTAATGGCAGTAGTCGCAGTTCCTTTTAATCGATCTACCCCATCTGGGACATACATCCATATCCCCACATTCATTCCTGTATGCGCACTGTCACCCTCTCCTGCATAACTGGAAAAATCTAGTAATGATGTCGCATTTTTTGTGCTTTCCCCATTTTGAATCATTTTAACTACCTTTTGCATATTTTCTGCATTCGGTGTTGTATTCAATCCAGTATTATGATCCGGCACTACCACAACAACAGTGTCTTTATGTTCCTTTGCATAATCTACTGCCACTTTAAAGGCTTCGTCAAACGCAATGTATTCTCCAGCAGATTCTGTCATCATTCTATGGTGATTTCCATAATCAACTTTGCTTCCCTCGACCATAAGGAAAAATCCATTGGAATTTTTTGATAATACTTCTATGGATGCCTTTGTCATCTCTGCTAACGTTGGTGCCTGTCTTTTGGAATCGTCAATACCATCATAAGAACTGCCATATCCGATATCATAAGGCATGTGATGATTCGTAGCCTGAAAACCTCCCCAAATTTTTGTATCTTCTGTCGCAGAAGCTGCCGCTGCATTTAGCTGGTCTTCCGTATTTACCACTGTATATCCTAGTTCTTTCGCTGCTTTTAAGTTATCCTTCTTGGTATATCCTGTGTAACTCATTCCCCCTCCAAGCATAACCGTCAAATCCGTATGTAACATCTGTGAAATAATAGTATCACTATCAGAACGTGATTTTGCATGAGCTGAAAATGCTGCAGGTGTCGCATCGTAGCTATAGGATGTGGCAATCAAACCAGTGGCTTTTCCTTCTAATTGTGCCAGTTCCGTCAGATTTGCAATCGGTTTTTTCGCGGATGTTACTCCTGTATAATCATTATTTGTCTTTTTTCCTGTTGCCAATGCGGTTCCTGCAGCAGCCGAATCCGTTGTGGCGTTATTTGCAGATTTCGTTGTTACGGAACCAATCAGATAATCCGCCATATACATTTTATTTTCTGTCGGTTTTGTTCCATTAAAATTGCTGTTCTTATAAAGGTAAGTAAGACCTCCCGCCTCCTTTACCTTTGTGGCAATGTCATAAGAAGGGAAGCCGCCTCCATCTGGGACCATATAAATAATATTTTTAATTGTGCCTGTTTTTGCCTCTGTTGTCTGAATCGATAGTATTCCAGAATTTGCTTTTTGTGCATAACTTGTTTCTTTTTGTTCGAACGGCATTGCTACAAGCAAACTCATACTTAACACAACAGATATACACTTGTACACCAAACTCTTTCTACTTTTTTTATTTTTTTTCCAGTTCATGTTTCTTTCTCCCTTCTTTTTCCAAGTGCTTGCAAAATACAAAATCTGCTATATATCGTACTATTCCATAAGAAGCAACCTATATTTTCGCAATTCGACACTTGTAATGGTACACATCCATATAGTTCTAGTAATGTCTGTCCTTTATTTTGAAATTTTCATAGCAAACACAATTGTTTTCCACTTTTTTCAAAAGAAAAACAGCCCCAACCAAACTTATAACAACTCGTTCTGCTCTGTATCTATAATACATTAATGGTTAAACATAGCACCAATGTACCACATGCACATCGGTACCGTTGTATATAAGTTCGGTGAGACTGCTCTACAGCTTTTCACACCACATAGTGTCTTCACTTATCCTTTACATTCTAAAATGCAATCGTGCACACAGAGGGACTTGAACCCTCACCCCTGTTACAGGACATGGACCTGAACCATGCGCGTCTGCCAATTCCGCCATGCGTGCAAACAACATGTTATATAATAACATATTTTCACTATTTTGTAAAGCCAATTATAAGCAATTAAACCACTTCCAAAAATGAAAAAGTTACTTCTATCCATTCTCTCTTTATTGAAAATAAGCTGTACCTTTTTCTATCAAATTAAGATTTTTCCATAAAAAAATTAGTTCTATCAATCAACAGGTAAACGGTTCATAGAGGCTTACATAAATCAAGTAATAAAGAAAAAATAAGGTATGTCTACCATAGACATACCTTATTAACTATTATTTTAATTTCACCTGTACAATTCCACCCGTATTACTTGTATAATATTTGGTAATCTTCACATAATAGGTTCCCTTCTCCCACTTTGTAACTTTACCATAATTGGTACGCTGAATATTTGTATAGTCATTTTTATCCACATATAATACAGATGCACTATCGCCCTTCTTCTGAATTTCTATTCTTAAACGGTCATCTGTTTGATTGTTTATATAGAATTTCATTCTTTTTGCCTTTTTTAAAGTAAATTTGTACCACTGTGTTGCACTACTTTCAGAAGTTAATACATAGCTTTGCAACTTTTTCGTAACTGTTTTTGCAGTTTTCTTCTTTGTATTCGTTGGTGTTCCTGCCTTTTTAAAGGAAACAGAATATACTCTATAATCGTAATATGTACGAGACATTTTTATATAATAGGTTCCCTTTTTCACTCCATAGCATTTGTTTGTTGTACTACTTGATGCTGAAGTTAATTCTTTCTTCTTTGCATTACAAAGAGTAAAATAATCCCCGTTCGTGTTTACAAGCTGTGTATCATATACTTCTGACAAACTATTATACTCATTGCTTTTAATTGTCAATTTTCCAGCTTCTTTAACTGTTATTTTTTTATACTGTGCTGCATGTCCTGCGTAAGATATATACCTTTGGCCAAAGGATATGCCCTTTGCCTCTGATGCATCCACAGAATAAGTATTCACCTTATACGCAAGTGTTCCCGAACCATAATTTTTACTTATTTTACAAAGGTACTGTCCCTTTGCTAAATAATATTTATAAATTCCTGCTTCTCTCGTACCAGTGGTTGTATCAATCATCTCACTATAGCTGTTTAATATACAACTTTTTAAAGTATTTCCTGCCAGTGTCTGCAATTCCATCCTAGCAGATAAATTTTCTACAGCTCCCTGAATTTCTAAATTAACACCTGATTCCTGCACATTTAATAAATAAACATCTTCTGTATTGCTATCAGAAATGTTTCCTTCGAAAGATACCTTTTTTATAGATGCAATTGAATCATTTTTACTTACCGTACTGGTAACTGGTACCGTATAAGTACCTTCATATTGTGTATTTGTAGTTTCTGCATATGCAATGTTACTGGTTGCACGTTTATCCTGCATAGTCATACTTCCTGGCGCTAATAAAGATGCAACACAAGTCATAACACAAATGCCTGCTAGCCATTTTTTCTTCATTTTAATCTCTCCTCACTTTTCCCTTTTATATTTTAGTTTTGCGTTCTTTCAAGAACCAGCTTTATCTTAGCACACAAAAAGCGATTTTGCAATACGGATATTGCTTATTATGGAGTTTCTAATGTAATTTTAAGAATTGCAAAAAAGAAAACGACAATTAAGGTGAAGCTCCAAAATAAATAAACATTTTAGCTACTTTTGGGAAACCGTCCCTCTACCTCAATCTTCGTTTTCTTTTTCTTACAAATGTACACAACAATAGAAAACAATTGAACCTATCCGCTGCTATATCCTATCTTCCAATTATTATGTTTACCAACCTAACATAGAATCATACAATGCTTTATATTGTGTCGCAGATCTTGCCCATGATACATCCTGTTCCATATCACGTTTTACCATGGCATCCCAAGATTCTCTCCTTGTGAAATATACTGTTTTAGCATAATTCACAATATTTAACAACTGGTTTGCATTGTACTCATAAAAGGAAAATCCATTTCCTGTTTCTTCATATTCATTGTAAGCCTGTACCGTATCCTTCAAGCCACCTGTTTCACGAACAATTGGAACTGTTCCGTAATGCATGGCAATCAACTGTGTCAAACCACATGGTTCAAATTGAGATGGTACCAACAATGCATCTGCACCAGCATAAATCTTATGAGCACGTTCCTCAGAATACATAATATTTGAACAAACTCTTCCCTTAAAATGATTTTCGTAATAGCGGAAAGACTCTTCGTATCTTGGATCACCTGTGCCAAGTACTGCTACCTGTGTATAAGGATCTACAAGTGCATTCATTATGAAATTAATCAAATCTAATCCTTTTTGATCGGTTAATCTTGAAATAATTCCCACTACAAATTTACCTGTATCCTGCTCTAATCCTAATTCTTCCTGAAGCGCTCTCTTATTCTTCTTTTTCTTTTCAATTACATCCTTAATAGAATAGTTTTCATAGATATAGGAATCTGTTGTCGGATTATACATATCATAATCAATACCATTCACAATACCGCATAATTTCATATGATGATACCCGATATGTTGATCCAAATGTTCTCCATATGTAGCAGTCTTAATCTCACCCGCATAAGTATTACTTACAGTTGAAATTTTATTGGCATAAGTCAAACCACCCTTTAACATATTCGCATCGATTCCATCTTTTAATACACCATCTGTAAATACATCATCCGGAAGTCCGCTCCAGAAACGAAGTGTATCCAAATTGCACACACCCTGGAATTTCAGATTGTGGATTGTCATAATCGTCTGCGCTCTTCTACAAGTCTCTGTATTCGAAAATAATGTACGTAAATAAATTGGCACAAGACTTGCTTGCCAATCATGGCAATGAATGATGTCTGGTATAAAATCAACGATTGGCAAGACTGCTAATGCTGCCTTACAAAAATAAGTAAACTTTACGACATCGTTTGGTATGCTTGTATATGGATTTCCTTCGCTAAACAATTCTTCATTATCAATAAAGTAGTAAGTTACGCCATCCATTTCATATTTGAAAACACCTACATAATAATTTTTTCCATCACGTCTCAAGTCCATGTAAAAATTATGGATATATTCCATCTTTTCCTGATACTCCCATGGAATACAACGATATTTTGGTAAGATTACCCTAGCATCACATCCTACCTTATTCAATGCTTTTGGCAATGCATACATAACATCACCTAACCCACCTGTCTTTACAAATGGATAACATTCTGAACCAACAAACAATACTTTTTTTCTATAAATCGGTTCTTCCACTTTTTCTTCCATTTTCTGCTCCTCCTGCATCATTTCTTCTAACTTTTTCGGTGCAGCCTGCTTTCCTGCTTTCTCTTCTGATACTTCCTTTTCTTTTCCCTCAGATACAGAAACTTTCTTCTCTTCTTTCTCTTCTTTTTTTTCTGTTGTTTTTCTTCTTGCCGTACTTCTTGTTGTGCTCTTTTTTGTATTTTTTTCTTCTGCGTTTTCTTTCTTTGCTGCCGTCTTTTTTTGACTGCTTTCTTCTTTCGGATTTTCCTTCTTTACGGTTACCTTTTTTGTGCTACTTTCTTTTTCTGGTTCCTCTTTTTTGGTTGTTTTCTTCCTTGTTGTTGTCGTGGCTTTCTTTGTTGTCTTTCTCGTCGTTGTCTTTTTATCTGCCTTAGCCTCATCCGCCTCTTTTGCGGCTGTCTTTGTTGTTTTCTCTTCTATTTTATCCCTATCCGTCTCATCTTGCACTTTTTCCTCGGTTGCTTTCGTTGACACCTTTTTCACTGTAGTCTTTTTTGCTGATGACGTTTTCTTTTCCGATGCGGCAGTAGCCTGTTTTTTTGTCCCGGTACTCCCAGCTGTCTTCGTTGCCTTATTTTTCTCCATTGTCTCCTCTGGTGATACTAACGTATCTTTTCTTTTCTCATCTGCTGCAACGCTTTTTGTTTTCTCTGCCATTCCGAATCCCCCTATACTTATTGCATCGTAACTTTCCTAATTAGTCACGCTAATATATCTATCCTATCACTATCTTTCACTACAATCAAGAAAAAAGTGTATCCCTATTACTTCTCATCAAAAATTTAATTATGGTTCAAAGGATGCGGTACACACACTATAGTAAAGACCCCACGAAATAACTTTCCTAAAAATACCAATATCTCTCTGTCGCTTTTCACATTTGATAATACTCAATAAATAGACAAGACTAACCTTTTCTACTTATTTTCGTTTTAATGTCCTAAGATATTGCTTTTGTTCTGGTGTAACCCGATAACTTTCTACTGCCTTTTGTATTGTTTTGTTATGATTCCAAGTAGGAAGAAGTCCTTTTTCTAAATAAGGAAGCGTCGCTTCATACTGCTTCGCAAGTGCCGTAGCAAAATACCATGCCACCATCATCTTTACATAATATTCCTCTGAATCGACTGCTGCCACCCATTGCAAATACTCTGGCTTAAATTGTTCTTCCAAATAATAGCGCATTAATGTTTCAATCCCAAATCGGACTGTATAGGTATGCTTAGATGCCATCCATTGTTTCACCTTTTCCAGTATAGGTTGCGGATATTTCTTAAATAGTTTCATGGACAAAAGATCGCAAGTTGCCCAGTTATCCACATAAGGCAGAAAACTATCTAATTTTTGTACACATTCTTCATACTCTTTTATCCCCTCTATCAACAATCCATGCAAGTTATTTTCTTCGTAATACATATGCGGAAGTTGTTCCATAAACTGTGCAACCTCTTCTTTCGCTTTTTCATCTGTTTTTGCCTGTTTTAAAAGTTCTTTTGCATATTTGCGAAGCACTGGTGTCCGCACTCCTATAATCTTAGCTTTCTCCACCGTAGGAATTAACTTTTCATGAAATTCCTTGTAGGAATCATCTTTTAATTCTAATAATTGTTGCTGTATTCTATTCATCTATTTTCCCTTCCATAAACTCCGTTACATGTTTTCTCATCCAAATCGGAAATAGATTTCTTTGACATGTTCTATTTTCCCGTTCTTTAATTCCAATCGTATCAAAAAATAGCTTCCAAAGCTCTATAAATTCATCTTGTACCTTCTCTGTCTGTCGCAGTTTTTTATACTGTTCTTCCTCCAACTGCTGTATATACATTTCTTCTTTCGGTTCATGCACGACTGCAATTTTTCTTCCATCATCAATCAATATCCAATATTCAGATGGCATTCGGTCTGAAAAGTGTCTTGCTACCTCATATAACACATTATTTTTTGGCTCAATATGGCTTACCAGAACTTTTTCGTCAATACATTGAAAACGTACAAACTCTCGAAAATAGTGTATTTCATTTCCAACCTTTCTGCGTACCTCCATCATACGCATTACCGCTGGCTCGGTAAGCATATGTTCTATGTTTTTTCCTACCCGAAAACCAATACGCAAATATTGATACATACTGTCTAACACATCCTCTGCATATAAGCAACCATAAAAAATATGAATATATGCCTGAAAAGATATTTTATTTCGTATAGAGCGCGCCACCTTTTCTGCCTTTTCCCTGTCTGGTTCCACATGAACATAAGTATCAAAAAGACTGCTTTGTAAAATTGGTTCTCGCTCTAATCTCAAATTTTCATGTCCATACTGCAATGCCCAAACCCATGCATCATAGATGCAGGTAAATATAGATTCGATATCTGAACCACAGGTAAATACAGTCACAGGATCACCTCCAACTTATACATTTTTTAAGACTGCTGCAAATGAAAATCGGTAAACAAAGACATCTGTCTGACCGTATTCTCATGTTGTATCTGCCAGTTTTCTTTCCTCCCTGTATCCTCTAATTGATGGGTAATATACGTTTCCTCTATGGGCGTATGATACATCATTTTTCCATTACAAGTGATAAAATAATGTGCCCGTTTCAATACTACACCCATCTTTTTCAATGCCGAGAAATCTAATTTTCCATATCTTCTTGCCTGCATAATCCTGCGTGCTGACTTTGGTCCTACCCCAGGTATACGAAGAATCTTATCATAAGATGCCGTCTGTACTTCTACGGGAAATTCTTCCAAATGTCTGACTGCCCAATCACACTTTGGATCTAGTTTTTCATTGAAATTTGGTCTTTCCTCACTTAATAATTCCTGTGCATGAAACCCATAAAACCGAAGCAGCCAATCCGCCTGATATAACCGATGCTCTCTTAACAATGGTGGCGCTGTTCCAAGGTCTGGCAAGTCCTTATCTTCATTGATAGGAATGTATGCCGAATAAAACACACGTTTTAAGTCAAATCTTCGATATAATTCCTGCGTGGTCTGCAATAAATGATAGTCTGTTTCCGACGTAGCTCCCACAATCATCTGAGTACTCTGCCCTGCAGGTGCAAAGGCTCTGTTTTTAGCAGGATACGTTCCTCCAAGCGGTAAGAACTTATCTATCACAGAAGAATTTAGGGCATTCCTTTTCTTTTCCTGTGGCAACATATTGACCAGAAGTTTTTTATCCACAGATGCAATTTTATCTTTTCCCGACTGAAAAAAAATGCTTTTAGGAAGATATTGATTTACCTGACTTCGCTCCATTCTGGCATCCTTTCCAATGGCTAATCGATGTACCGCAATTGTATCACTAACCATCTTCATAGGTTCCATAATAGTCTGAACACTTTTATTTGGTGCCAGTTTTTCCAGACTTTCTTTCTGACACAATTCCATATTAATGCTGATACGGTCTGCCAGATATCCCGCAGTTGCCAGCAACTCCTCTGGTGCTCCGGGAATGGATTTTACATGAATGTATCCATTAAATTTATATTTGTAACGCAGCAAGGCAAGAGTCTCGCACATTTTCTCCATGGTGTAAGCGGGATTTTTTACCACTCCAGAACTTAAAAACAATCCCTCTATATAGTTTCTTTTATAAAAAGAAACGACTAATTCACAAATTTCCTCTGGCGTAAAAGTAGCTCTGGGAGTATCCTTAGAAACGCGATTGCAACAATATTTACAATCATAGATGCAATGATTGGTCATCAATATTTTTAATAATGATACACACCTTCCATCTGAAGCAAAGCTATGGCATATACCACAACTTTCGGCATTCCCCAGGAATCCTTCCTTTCCCTTTCTATCTACACCGCTGGAAGTGCATGCTACATCATACTTTGCCGCATCCGCTAATATTTTTAATTTATCCTGTATAGACATTTCTGTTTTTCTCTCAATCATACATTTATTATACAAACATATGTTCTATTTTGCAAGTAGAATATTACTGGCAAGTTTTTCTTTCTAACACGCTTCCCTCTTCCTTTTTGGAATATGCAGTTGAATGGGCAACTTTCTTCCAAAACACGCTTTGCAAATTTTTCAAGTTATTACAGCATTCTCCAAAACCTTACACTCCAAAAGACTAGCTTCGCATCGTAGATGTGGATTTTTTCTCGTTACTTACACAAAAAAAGAAAGTCAGTTATATCAAAACTGACTTTCTTATTCTTTTCTTTCAAGTGGGCACGTTATGGTTTTTCATAAAACGACATTATAAAATCATATCCTTTTTCTTCCAGATTATTTTTATATTGTAGCTTGCATTCCCCTTTGTTTGTTATTTCATAAATGTATAGAGTATTGTCCAATCCTAAAACTGACAAATGATCCTTCGATACATAAAATTGCATGACAGATGTTTCCAAATGGTAACTTTGTGTTACAGTATCTGTACTTAAATCAACAATCAAAATGTCAGCAGGTGAATCGATATCAAAAATATCACAAGAAGATACGTACAACTTTCCATCCGCTATATATGCCCCAAAGGCTTCCTTACAATCCAATGGAATACTTTTTACCTTCCCAGTTTCCACATTTAATTTTAATATTTCATCATTGTGTGTAAAATAAATATTTTTTCCATAGCCAACCTGAAAACCAAACCCTTCTCCTTTGTTGTAATAAGAGGATACATCCGCTACAAGCCGTGTGCTTTGACTTGTTATATCTGCACAATATACTTTATAAGATTTTCCATCCTCAGATACCTCATCAAACAAGTACACCTTTTCCTGACATACACACATATCTGTTGCAATCACATCCTCTATCACATATTTTTCTATCGTATCATTTTCAAAACAATAGCGTTCCAAATAGGTTTTATAGTTAAGGTTCGTAACTACATAAATATATGTATCCGTAACTGCAAAAGCAGAAATACCTACTAACCTCGGAAATTTGTATTTTTTTACTTCTCCATTCGAAAGGTTCATAGAAATAATTGCACAGTTATTCTTATTAAAGCCTTGTCCCTCCGACTGCTCATACACATATCCATCTTTTATAATCGGATATCCATAGGAACCTGCACCAATATTAGATATTTTTAATTTCTTTTTTCCCACTATGTTTGCTTGTTTATCCAAATACAAAACTTTACTTGTTGCATCCTGTTCATAGCTTGAGATTAAACCATATTGGTATGATACTTGACTATCCTTCGTCCCTTTTTCACAAGCGGTCAAACTAAAACATAGTATAATGGCAAAACATATACCTACTCTAGTTGCCGCATTAGCTAATCTCTTCATTTT
>ULRJ01014068.1_pt1 | contig 14854 bp, 10 predicted proteins | sample 1955321 | NCBI WGS metagenome assembly ULRJ01 (sample SAMEA4835679, study PRJEB28245) | human gut metagenome | biome: gut microbiome; material: fecal sample | place: Denmark | collected 2008 | reverse complement strand
GGGCCATCCGATTCTCTGCCAGCTCATAAAACAGCGGCTCGCGGATATCGCAATCCGCCTTCTCCGAAACCTGTGCGAGCACGGTTCCGTCTTCTGCTTCTGTCGTCGTAAAGCTTTCTACGCCGTCCAGATTTGACAAAAGCGTCTTTAACTGCGCTGCAGTCCCCTTTACGCAAAGCTCCAGCTCGCCTGCGCCCTTTAGCTTTGCCTGCAGTCCGTCCGGCGTATCGCTTGCAACCAGCTCACCCTTGGAAATAATCAGGATCTGGTCACACACTGCACTGACTTCGGACAGAATATGCGAACTCAAAATAACTGTATGGTTTTTTTTGAGACTGCGGATCAGCTCACGCATCTCGATCATCTGTCTCGGATCCAGACCGACAGTCGGCTCATCCAGAATAATCGTCTCAGGATCGCCGAGCACTGCCTGTGCCAGACCGACTCTTTGTTTATAACCTTTGGAAAGGTTGTTAATCAGACGCTTCCGGACATCCTCCAGCTGCGCGGTTTTGATCGCCTTTTCGATCTGCGCTGCTCTTTCCTTTCCCGGAATGCGCTTTAATTCTGCTGCAAATTTCAGATATTCCTCAACGGTCATCTCACTGTACAGCGGCGGAATTTCCGGCAGATAACCGATATGTTCCTTTGCCTTTTCCGGCTCTTTGACGATGTCAAAGCCGTCCACCTTTACGGTTCCGGCAGTCGGTGCCAGATATCCTGTAATCATATTCATGGTGGTCGATTTTCCGGCTCCGTTTGGTCCTAAGAATCCGTAGATCTGTCCTTCTTCAATCCGGACATTCAGATCCTTGACCGCATAGTGATCGCCATATTTTTTGACCAGATGCGAAATCTCAATCATAGTGAGATCCTCCCTTTCAAATTTTACACTTTCTTAAGTTTATCGGAATTATGTGTTCATTTCAGGAGGATTCTGTGAGAAAAGTGTGTTTAAAAAATGGAAAAAATGTGTTCTGCACGAGGCGTTTTAGCTGCAGCGACGCAAAAAACGACACAATTTAGCTAAAACGCAGCACGATCCTGATGCAGTGCAATCCCAATCCCGCCCAGAGGTCTTTTCTTTCCCATAAAACAAAAATTCCCGATAGACATGAATCCTTTCATCCACATCTGTCGGGAATTCTATTTTTAACACAACCGATCGGTGCAGCGCACATCTGCTATTTTTCAGCAGTGCCTGTCTGCTTCAGCAGGCAATCGCGGTCAGCCCTTCTGAACGATATTTACCAGACGTCCGGGAACATAGATTTCCTTGACGATCTGACCGGTCAGCTTGTCTGCTACTGCAGCTTTACCTGCTGCAATCGCATCCTCTTTGGAGATATCTGCAGCGATCTTAATGGTCGCACGAACCTTGCCGTTTACCTGAACTGCGATTTCCACTTCAGACTCTACCGTCTTTGCTTCTTCATAAGTCGGCCAGCTGGTCTGATACAGACGTCCGCCATAGTTCATGATTTGCCACAGCTCCTCTGTCATATGGGGCGCTACAGGGTTTAACAGAATCAGCAGAGTTTTAAACTCATCTCTGGTTACCTTGCCAGCCTTGTAGAAATCATTGATCAGAGACATCATCGCAGCGATTGCAGTGTTATACTTTAAGGTCTCGAAGTCGGAAGAAACCTTCTTGATCGTCTGATGCATCCTGGTTTCCAGCTCCTTGGAATAGCCGGCTTCATCGGTTACAATCTCCTGCAGCTTCCAGACACGCTCCAGGAATCTTCTGCAGCCTTTTACGCCTTCATTGCTCCAGGCAGCGCTTAGTTCGAATGCGCCGATGAACATTTCATAGGTACGCAGGGTATCTGCACCGAACTCGTTGACAATATCATCCGGGTTTACCACGTTGCCGCGGGACTTACTCATCTTCTCGCCGTTTTCTCCCAGGATCATGCCGTGAGAGGTTCTCTTCTGGTAAGGCTCCGGACAGGGAACAACCTTTTCGTCATACAGGAAACGATGCCAGAATCTGGAGTACAGAAGATGCAGGGTGGTATGCTCCATGCCGCCGTTGTACCAGTCAACCGGCATCCAGTATTTGAGAGCTTCCGGGCTTGCCAGTGCTTCCGTATTGTGGGGATCGGTATAACGCAGGAAGTACCAGGAAGAACCAGCCCACTGAGGCATGGTATCGGTTTCCCTCTCTGCAGGACCTCCGCAGCAGGGACAGGTTGTCTCTACCCAGCTTCTCATGGCAGCTAACGGAGATTCGCCGTTATCAGTGGGCATATAGCTTTCTACATCGGGCAGCTCCAGTGGAAGCTGATCTTCCGGAAGCGGCACATAGCCACACTTATCACAGTGAACGATCGGGATCGGCTCGCCCCAGTAACGCTGTCTGGAAAATACCCAGTCACGCAGCTTGTAGTTCGTTTTCTGTGTGCCAATGTTTTCTTTTTCGAGATATTCGATGATCGCCTTTTTCGCTTCCGCTACTTCCATGCCGTTTAAGAAACCGGAGTTTACCAGCTTTCCGGTTGCAACGTCTACAAAAGCAGCCTCGTTTACATCCACCGGACCTTCGGAGCTTTCTACAACCTGAATGATCGGCATGTTGAATTTCTTTGCGAACTCCCAGTCTCTTTCATCATGGGCAGGAACCGCCATGATTGCGCCGGTACCGTAGCTCATCAATACATAGTCGGAAACCCAGATGGGGATTTCTTTTCCGTTGACCGGATTGACTGCGGTCAGACCATCGATCTTTACACCGGTCTTTTCTTTTGCCAGCTCGGAACGCTCGAAGTCAGACTTTCTTGCAGCCTGCTCCTGATATGCTTTTACTTCGTCCAGGTTTTTGATCTCGGATGCAAACTTTTCAATATAAGGGTGCTCCGGGGAAATTACCATATAAGTTACACCGAACAGAGTATCCGGACGTGTCGTATAAATACGCAGCTTGTCTTCCTTGCCTGCGATCGGGAAATCCACCTCGGCACCGGTCGAACGGCCGATCCAGTTTTTCTGGGAAACCTTGACACGCTCGATGTAATCGACGTGATCCAGACCTTCCAGCAGCTTATCCGCATACTCAGTGATCTTTAACATCCACTGGCTCTTTACCTTACGGATAACTTCTGCGCCGCAGCGTTCGCAGTGGCCATTTACAACCTCTTCGTTTGCAAGTCCCACCTTACAGGAGGTACACCAGTTGATCGGCATCTCCGCTTTGTAAGCCAGTCCCGCTTTAAACAGCTTTAAGAAAATCCACTGAGTCCATTTGTAATATTCCGGATCGGTGGTGTTGATCTCTCTGTCCCAGTCAAAGGAATAGCCTAAGGAGTGCAGCTGCTCTTTGAAACGATGAACGTTATTTTTCGTTACGATCTTCGGATGGATGTGATTTTTGATCGCATAGTTCTCGGTCGGAAGTCCGAATGCGTCCCAGCCCATGGGATACAGTACGTTGTAGCCTTCCATTCTTCTCTTACGCGCAACGATATCCAGCGCCGTATACGGGCGGGGATGTCCAACGTGCAGCCCCTGTCCTGACGGATAAGGGAACTCTACCAGCGCATAATACTTCGGTTTGGAATAATCGTCGGATGCGGCAAACGCCTTTTCGTCATCCCAGATTTTCTGCCATTTCTGTTCGATTTCCTTGGGATTATAAACCCGTTCCATGTGTGTCCTCCTGACTTGATTCCGTAAAAAAACAGACCATCTCGCTCTTTCAAAAATAGAGACGAAACAGTCTGGCTCTTCGCGGTACCACTCTACTTCACAGGATCAAAAAATGCCCTGTGCATCTTGTCGTGCGCATAACGGCGCCACCCGCTTTCTGCTACCTTCCATATTTCATACGGCTCTCACAAAAAGAACTCCAAGACCAGTTCAAAGAATCTTTCTGCTGTCTCGCACCGTCCGGCAGCTCTCTGGATAGAAACAATCCTTTTACTTCTTCTCTTCAACGTCTGTCAAAAGTCTTAAATTTCTGTATTATTGTATCGTTCACCCTTTCTTTTGTCAAGCCTAAAGTCGGAAAGAAGACCGCCTGCCGTCAATCAGAATACAAAACTCCAAAAACGGCTCCCGGGAAACTCCCGAAAGCCGTTTTTGTGCAGATCGTACTGCGGCAGAATGGAAGATGTCGCTTGCGCGACTCGCCGCAGCCGGTGCAGGTACCTCGACACATTCTTTTTTATCGTATAGGAAACTTCGTTTCCATACGATAAAAATGCTCCGCGAGGATGCGCCAAGGCACATCCTTTTTTATTCTTCGCTGCCTTCTGCAACCTTTGCTGCTCTCGCTGCGATTTCTTTTTCCTGTACGTCTGAGGGAGCCTGCTCATATCTTGCAAACTCATATTCGTATACGCCGCGTCCGCCGGTCATGGAACGGAGATCTGTGCAGTAGCCATACAGATTGGAGGTCGGAACATCCGCTTCAATGATCTGCTTGCCGCCTGCAACGGGCGTCATGCCGAGCACTCTGCCGCGTCTCTTATTTAAATCGCCCATAACGTCGCCGGTATAGGAATCCGGAACGGTTACTTTCAGAGAAGAAATGGGCTCTAACAGAACCGGGCCCGCTTCCATGAAGCCCTTCTTAAACGCCTGGGATGCAGCCATCTTGAACGCCATTTCGGAGGAGTCAACCGGATGATAGGAACCATCATATAAAACAGCCTTTACACCGACAACCGGATATGCTGCCAGAGGACCTTTCTGAACGGCTTCTGCGATACCCTTTTCTACTGCCGGGAAGTAGTTTTTCGGAACTGCGCCGCCGACAACCTCCTGTTCGAATACATAAGGAGCTTCCAGATCGCCGGAGGGCTCAAAACGCATCTTAACGTGACCATACTGACCGTGTCCGCCGGACTGTTTCTTATATTTATATTCAACGTCGGATTTCTTGCGGATCGTCTCGCGGTAAGCAACCTTCGGTTTGGAAAGTTCAATCTTTACTTTATATTCGTTTTCCAGACGACTTGCAATCACTTCCAGATGCTGCTCACCCATGCCGTAAAGCAGAGTCTGACGGTTCTCGGAATCGTTGACTACGCGCAGCGTCTTATCTTCGTCTGTCAGCTTCTGCAGAGACTGGGAAATCTTATCGATATCCGCCTTGTTAACCGCTTTATAGCGCTTTGCAGTATAAGGCTTGGAATATTCGGTCTTCGCATAAGCAACCGGATTTGCCTTGGTGGAAAGCGTATCACCGGTCTTCGCGCCGGTCAGCTTTGCAAGTGCGCCGAGGTCGCCGGCATGCAGCTCGCTCACTTCGATCGGTTTGTTGCCCTGCATCACATACAGCTTGCCGATCTTTGTCTCAACATCGCTGTCGCTGTTATACATCGTATCGTCCGTTTTGAGTACACCGGAGCAAACCTTAATCAGGGAATACTTACCGATGAAGGGATCGGAAATCGTCTTATAGATGTATGCGGATTTCGCTTTGGAGAAATCATAATCCGCCTGGAAAATGCCGTTTGTCTTTAAGCTGATGCCTGCGCATATCCTGTCTTCCGGGCTGGGAACGTATTTTACAATATCATCCAGCAGCGTGTAAACGCCCTGGCAGAGGGTGTTGGAGCCCATCGATACGGGAACGATCGAGCCATCAATAACGTTAGTACGCAGCGCTGCACGAATTTCGGATTCGGAGAAAGTCTCGCCGCCAAAATAGCGCTCCATGAACGCTTCGCTCGTCTCTGCAACCGCTTCCATCAGCGTCTCTCTGCAGATCTCAAGATTCGGTCTGTTGTAATCCGGGATCTCGCAGGAAACAACCTCCTTGCCCTGCCAGCGGTTACCGGTTTCGGATACGACGTTGACATAGCCTACGAAGTGCTCGTTTTCACGAATCGGCAGGTTAAACGGTGCGATCTTCTTACCGTATTTTTCTTTCAGATCTTCTACGATCTGACGATAGGAGGCGTTATCCACGTCCATGTTGGTAACATAGACAAAACGGGGCAGTTTATATTTTTCGCAGAGCTCCCATGCCTTCTCGGTGCCGACTTCAATGCCGGATTTGCCGTTAATTACGATGATGGCAGCGCCTGCAGCCTTTACTGCTTCTTCTACTTCGCCTACAAAGTCAAAGTATCCGGGAGTATCCAAAATATTTATCTTCACGCCGTTCCATTCGATGGGAACAACGGAGGTATTAATCGAAATCTGTCTCTTCTGTTCTTCCTTGCCATAATCACTGACGGTATTGCCGTCTGTGACCTTACCCATTCTGGATGTAATGCCAGCCAGATAAGCCATTGCCTCAGTCAGACTGGTTTTGCCCGAACCGCCATGGCCTAACAGAACCACGTTACGGATCTTGTCAGTTGTGTAAATGTTCATCTTCATTCCTCCGTATGTTGCAAATTCTGGGTATTCTGTCAAAGATTTTTAGATGATTAAAATCATTCCCAATTTCCCCATGTGGATATTCTACTAAACTTTCACATTTTTAGCAAGCCTTTTCGTCATTTTGGACATGTTTTTCTTTGACTACCTGAAAATCTTTTCGCCAGTTCTGTAAAATCTAGACTTTCCCGTGTATTCTTATATAATATTTATACAGGATGCAATTGACTTTCACACTTTAAAGTGCTATATTACAAGGAGATTTTTCGAAAAGAAGATACAGAATCAAAGATTTTTCACTCAAGGGAGGACTTTACTTATGATCATTGTAATGAAACCGAAGGCAGCGGATAAAAATATAAAGGCTGTCACACAGTATATTGAAGCAAACGGTCTGACCGCACATCTGTCCCAGGGCGAACAGGTTACGATCATCGGCGTAGTCGGTGACAAATCCCGTCTTTCCACAGAAAATATTGCACTGCTTGCAGACGTGGACAGAATCGTTCCCGTCACGGAAAGCTATAAGCTCGCAAACCTGAAATTTCATCCGGAGCCGTCTGTCGTAAAGGTCGGCTGCACCTCTATCGGACCGAACACCCGGACGATTATGGCAGGTCCCTGCGCGGTGGAATCCAACGACCAGCTGATGCTGATCGCCGAAGCAGTCAAGAAAAACGGCGCGACCATCCTGCGCGGCGGTGCATATAAGCCCCGTACCTCCCCCTACTCCTTTCAGGGTCTTGAAGAAGAGGGCTTAAAATACATGCAGGAGGCCGGAAAAGCCTTCGATCTGGCGACGATCTGCGAGGTTGTCAGCCTGGAAGCGATCGAAGCAGCGGTCAAATATGTCGATATGATCCAGATCGGTGCCCGCAATATGCAGAATTTCATCTTATTAAAAGAAGCCGGACGTTCCAGTCTTCCGGTTTTATTAAAGCGGGGTCTGTGCGCGACGATTGACGAATGGCTCAATGCCGCAGAATATATTATGGCGGAAGGCAACCCGAATGTGGTATTATGTGAAAGAGGTATCCGCACTTATGAAACTTCCACGAGAAATACATTGGATTTGAGCGCGGTTCCCGTCTTAAAGGAGCGGACACATCTGCCGGTTATTGTAGACCCGTCCCATGCGACAGGTGCTTACCGTTATGTGCCTCCGATGGCAAAAGCTGCCGTTGCCTGCGGCGCGGACGGTCTGATGATCGAGGTGCACAACAATCCTGCCTGCGCTCTTTCTGACGGTCCTCAGTCTTTGAATTTTGAAAAATTCGCCCGTCTATCCAAAGAGCTCGATCCGTTCTGGAAGCTTGCGGGCAGAAATTAAGGAGTAAGTTACTGTCATGATTACCTGTGGTTTTGTCGGACTCGGCCTAATCGGCGGTTCCATCGCCAGGGCATTGAAGGCCAACCGGAAGGATATTGTCATCATCGCCTGCGACCCAAACGAAGAAACGTTGAAGCTCGCAACAGAACAGAAAATTGCGGATGAAGCCTATCCGGCTCCCTGCGACGCGTTTACCGCCTGCGATTATATTTTCCTGTGCGCGCCCGTTTCCCACAACGATGAGAACCTGTTAAAAATCTTATCCTACCGCAAAAAGGACTGTATCCTGACGGATGTCGGGAGCGTCAAGACGCCGATCAATTCGCTGATCCATTCTCTGGGACTAACGGACTGCTTTATCGGCGGACATCCGATGGCGGGCAGCGAGCGAATCGGCTTTGCCAATTCCAAGGCGGGCCTTTTGGAAAACGCTTACTACATCCTCGCTCCCGCGCCGCAGGTTCCCGCTGCGAAAATCGCAGAATTCCAGGGGCTTGTCACCTCCATGGGAGCGATCCCGCTGCAGGTGGAAAGCCAGAAGCATGATTATGTGACCGCTGCTGTCAGCCACCTGCCTCATATCGTTGCTGCCGCCCTCGTCCATCTGGTACAGGATCATGACGATGCTCAGGGACTGATGAAATCCATCGCTGCAGGCGGGTTTAAGGATATCACGCGGATCGCCTCCTCTTCCCCTGTCATGTGGGAGCAGATCTGCATGACCAACACGGTCAATATTTCCAGACTGCTGCAGGATTATATCGACGCCCTTGGCGTCGTTCAAAAAGAGCTGCAGGAACACGATTCTGCCTCGCTCTATACCTTTTTTGACGGTGCACGCGCATACCGCGATTCCTTTATTGACGCCGGAAGCGGCCCGATCAAAAAGGATTACTCTATCCGTCTGGATATCCCGGATGAAGCAGGTTCTATCGCCGCCGTCTCCACGCTTTTGGCGCTGAACAACATCAGCATCAAAAATATCGGCATCGTCCATAATCGGGAGGCACAGGAAGGCGTCCTGCGAATTGAATTTTACGAAGAAGATTCGATTACAAAAGCGATTCAGCTGCTGAACAGACGCGGCTATGTAACGCATATCTGAAAAAATTGATAAACGGAAAGGATTTTAATGGTATGATGGAACTGACAGCCAGCAAAGCGCTGCGTGGCGAAGTGACCGTCCCCGGAGATAAATCGATCTCCCACCGCAGCGTGATGTTCGGAGCAATCGCACAGGGAACGACAGAGGTTACGAATTTTTTACAAGGAGCGGACTGTCTTTCAACAATCAGCTGTTTTCAAAAACTTGGCATTGAAATTGAAAATACACCGGAGCGCATTTTAGTACACGGGAAAGGCTTACACGGGCTGTCTGCGCCCTCTGAGGTGTTGGATGCAGGCAATTCCGGCACGACAACCCGGCTGATTTCCGGCATTTTAAGTGGTCAGACCTTTGAAACAACGCTGACCGGGGACGCTTCCATTCAGAAGCGTCCGATGAAGCGCATTATGGAGCCGCTTTCTCTGATGGGTGCAAAAATCGAAAGCGTCCGTAAAAACGGCTGCGCGCCGCTTCACATCACCGGCAGCAGCCTGCACGGGATCACTTATTCCACGCCGGTCGCATCCGCACAGGTCAAATCCTCGATCCTGCTCGCCGGTCTTTATGCAGATGGTCAGACGAGCGTAACAGAGCCCGCCCTCAGCCGCAACCACACGGAGCTGATGCTTTCCGGTTTCGGCGCAGATATCTGCTCCGACGGACTGACTGCAACGATCACACCAGGAAACGAGCTGTATGCACAGCAGATTTTTGTCCCCGGCGATATCTCTTCCGCAGCTTATTTCCTGGCAGCAGGTCTTTTGGTCCCTGGCTCTGAGCTTCTGATCCGCAATGTCGGCATCAATCCTACCCGCGCAGGAATCCTGACCGTGATCCGCGCAATGGGTGGAAACCTGACTGTTTTAAACGAACGTGCCTGCGCAGGGGAACCGGTTGCTGATCTGCTCGTCTCTGCTTCTTCCCTGCATGGAACAACTGTAGAGGGAAATCTGATCCCGGCACTGATCGATGAAATTCCTATGATTGCCGTAATGGCTGCATTTGCCAACGGACAGACTGTGATCCGTGACGCCGCTGAATTAAAGGTCAAGGAATCTGACCGTATTGCCACGGTGACTGCCGGGCTGCGCGCGATGGGCTGTGATATCACACCTACGGACGACGGTATGATAATCCGTGGAGGAAAAACACTTCACGGCGCAGAAATCGATTCCTATCTCGACCACCGCATTGCCATGAGCTTCGCGGTTGCCGCGCTGGCAGCCGATGGCGTTACTTCTATTAAAGATGCGGATTGTGTCAAAATCAGTTATCCCAACTTCTATGATGATCTGCTGGGGCTGGCGAAGTAAAAAATTCGCACCGGCATTGGCATGGTGACGAACCTTCCATAGACAAACAAAACCGGTCTGTGTTTCCTCTCATAAGGATTCGCAGTCCGGTTTTTAATTCATGACAATAGAATGCTAGCAGAGCGTGCATTCTATTGTTGCAATCTCAAATTTTCTATGATTCTGCAGTACAAAAAACACTTGTGCCAGGCACTACTTCCTCTGCATCTGCCAAAGGCGCTGCTCGTCATACCCCCATCCGATCAGCTCTTTTACCTGCTCGTCTGCGGTTTCATCCGGATGGTAATAATGCAGCATATGGATGACGTTCTTTTCCCGTTCATTCGCCGGTTCATATCCGGTTAAAAGCTCTGCCACACGGTCTTTTAATTCAACCGGAGTTTCCCACTGCGGAACCTCCCTGCCCGCCAGCTTACAGAGCAACCCGCAGGCATAGCCCATTTCATAATTTCCCGTCATCACGGAGGTTTCATGCTGCGATTTGATTATCACTGACATTCTTGCAAGATCAGGTACCATAACTTACTCTGCCGGGCATTCCCGGCTTCCTTTCTTTTTTCTGCGGTCTGTCAGGGCAAGCAACGCGCCCGGGACCAATGGAATAATGTTGACCGCACACCGCAGCAGGATCATGGCTGCACCTGCTTCTGCCGCTCCTACGATCTTTGTGGAAAACATCAGAAAAACAAATTCCAGAGAACCCAGCCCTGCGGGCGTCGGAATTACACCCGCCAGCATCTGTGCCGCGGCTGTAATGCACACAATCTGCCAGAGGGAAACCGGAAGGTCTGCCGACAACACAAACCAGGGAACCAGATACCAGCAGGTCAGCTTTGCAAAATCGCACAGGAAAATACCTCCTGCCGTTCGCGGCGAATGCTTTAATAATCGGAGCGATTCCTCCTGCATGGAATCAATCTGCGCTTTCATTTTATCCCGTTTATCCTGCCATTTCCCATGGCACAGCCGTTCTGCAATCAAAAATCCCCAATTGGAAAACGGCGGGCATGCCGTTACCAGAAGCAGCACTGCGGTAATCAGCGCTGTCAAACCGATTCCCGCTGCCAGAAACGCCGTATAGCCGGAGACGCTTTCATCCTTCGCAAACAGCAGACAGAGAAAGCCAATCAGACCATACAGCGTAATCGATACTTTATGGAAAATATATTGCACCATGGACAGCCCCGCCCCGCATGCAAGCGGAAGCCCGTCCCGGTTCATTTCATACATCTGTGCGACCCCGCCGCCGCTTCCAAGGGTTGTCGTCCGAAAAAAGCTGCATACAAACGAACATCTCACGCCCTGCATCCAGGAATAATGCTTTACAGACTGCCGCATCAAAAGCCAGATGATCGTTCCTTCCCAGACCAGATAGGTCAACGATAGCACAATAATTATAAAGATCGTCCAGTCAGGCAATTTGCGAATTTTTTCCGCCGCCTGTGCCAGAAAATTTCTTTCATACCAGCAGGCAAAGAAAATCAATCCAAATACCAGGACATATTTCAGCCAGCTCTTCTTTTTTCCCTGTTTCAAGGCAAATTCAGCTCCTTTTATGCTTTCATCCCGTCTAGCATAACGCTGAACCCCCATTTTGTCACTGGACAATTTTTTCGCTTCGGGTAATAATTCCGTTTAAAACTCGATTCCCTTCCGCGCCGGAATCTGTTTCTGGTACGGATGACGCACCCCGTGGATTTCGCTCACATAGTCCGCCGCCTCCAAAAATACCGGATCAGGATTTCGTCCGGTCAGCACCAGCTCCAGCGTCGCCGGTTTTTTCAAAATAAAATCTTTTGCCGCTTCTTTGTCGAGCAATCCATGCGCATACGCCGCCTGAAATTCATCGAAAATCAGCACGTCGATTTCTCCGCTTTTTGCCATGGAAATCGCCTCCTGCAGCATCCGGTTGTGACACACGGTGATCTCCTTTTTGTCCTGCTCCGTCATGGAAAAGGTAAATCCCCAGTTCTTGTCGCAGCGCACCAGGCTGATCTGCGGAATTTGCGCAAGAGACGCAAGCTCCCCCGTTTCTGTTCCCTTTAAAAACTGCACAATATGCACGCGTAGACCGCAGCCTGCCGCCCGTAGTGCAAGCCCCAGCGCCGCTGTCGTCTTTCCTTTTCCGTCGCCGCAGTAAATTTCCAGCAGCCCCTGCTGCAGATGCATCCGCGGTGACTTTGACTGCTGACCGGAGATCTGTTGTTCTGTATCTTGTTCCATCACTGAAATTCCTCTTTATTTTCTCGCGATTACTTCTTTTATTATATATGGAACAGAGCGACATGACAATCGTTATCTATTTTCTAATCAGAAAAGACATGCTGTTCAGAAGCCCCTCGGAACCCACCATTAACAGACAGCTGTTTTATGTGAATGCTGCGCAATGCTCTTCCAGAACCGCGTGAAGTGCTGTCGCACTGCTGGTATGTACACGTGCTACCGGAATCTGATTCTTCTTCGCTTCCTGCGTCACGCTGATGACCATTTTGTGAGAAACTGTGCTGATAAACAAAATCAGCAAATCCGGGCAACCAATCTTCTTTTTCAAGGAACCGTTTTCCTTTGCAAAAACCTTCGCCTTACAGCCATGCTCCTTGCAGATATTTTCATACTGTGTTACCATTCTTTCATTTCCGCCGATAATTACAACACTCATGCCGCTACTCCTTTATTTTCTGCACTGAAACTGTGCACGGACTCTTGTATGGGTTAGCTTTATCTAACTTAAGTTACATGATAGCATATCGGCTCATAAAATGCACGACTTTTTTCATTCGAGGAGGGTGTAAAAATCCTGGGTAAAAAAACCTGGCAAGCCATTCTTGCCATAAAACAGCTGACTCTACGTATATTATTTCTGTTTCTTCCAATAAAAGACATTTATGAGGCATTCCTGCCGCTTTTGCGAAATCGTCAAAATGAATAGCAGACTGTAAAAAAAACATCTGCGAGTTCAGGAATTGTTTATATTTTTTTAGTTGATTTTAGTTTTTAAATATGTATAATATATAAATGAAGCGGATTTGTTCCTTTTTTGAAACAATCTGCCAGAACCTGCAATGCAGGAAATGTAAGGAAAGGAAAGAGGTTAATACAAATGGCTGTAATCGATTTAAGCAAGTATGGTATTACCGGAACTACCGAGGTTGTTTACAATCCTTCTTATGAAGTATTATTCGAAGAAGAGACCAAACCCGGACTGGAAGGTTATGAAAAGGGACAGGTCAGCGAGCTGGGTGCTGTAAACGTTATGACAGGTATCTACACCGGACGTTCTCCCAAAGACAAATTCATCGTTGTTGATGAAAATTCCAAGGATACTGTATGGTGGACATCTGACGAATACAAGAATGATAACCACCCCGCTACCCAGGAAGCATGGCAGGCAGTCAAGGAACTCGCTCAGAAAGAACTTTCCAATAAGAAACTGTACGTTGTGGATGCATTCTGCGGTGCAAACAAAGATACCCGTATGGCAATCCGTTTCATCGTTGAAGTAGCATGGCAGGCACATTTCGTAACCAACATGTTCATCAAGCCCACTGCAGAAGAGCTTGAGAACTTCGAGCCCGATTTCGTTGTTTACAACGCTTCCAAGGCTAAAGTTGAAAACTACAAGGAACTCGGCTTAAACTCCGAGACCGCTGTTATGTTCAATATCACAAGCCGCGAGCAGGTTATCATCAATACCTGGTACGGCGGTGAAATGAAGAAAGGTATGTTCTCCATGATGAACTACTTTCTGCCGTTAAAGGGCATCGCTTCCATGCACTGCTCCGCTAACACAGATAAGAACGGCGAAAACACCGCTATCTTCTTCGGTCTGTCCGGTACCGGTAAGACCACCCTGTCCACAGATCCCAAGCGTCTGCTGATCGGCGATGACGAGCACGGCTGGGATGACAACGGCGTATTCAACTTCGAAGGCGGCTGCTACGCTAAGGTTATCAACCTGGACAAGGAGTCCGAACCCGACATCTACAATGCGATCAAACGCAACGCTCTGCTTGAGAACGTTACTCTGGATGCAGAAGGCAAGATCGATTTCGCGGATAAGAGCGTAACCGAGAACACCCGTGTATCCTACCCGATCAATCATATTCAGAACATCGTACGTCCGATCTCTTCTGCTCCCGCAGCGAAGAACGTTATCTTCCTGTCTGCAGATGCATTCGGCGTACTGCCTCCGGTATCTATTCTGACACCTGAGCAGACTCAGTATTACTTCCTGTCCGGTTTCACAGCTAAGCTGGCTGGTACAGAGCGCGGCATCACAGAGCCTACTCCTACCTTCTCCGCTTGCTTCGGTCAGGCATTCCTGGAACTGCATCCTACCAAGTATGCACAGGAACTGGTTAAGAAGATGAAAATGAGCGGCGCTAAGGCTTATCTGGTAAATACCGGATGGAACGGCACCGGCAAGCGTATCTCCATCAAAGATACCCGTGGTATCATCGATGCGATCTTAAGCGGCGCTATCCTGACAGCTCCTACCAAGAAGATTCCTTACTTCAACTTCGAAGTTCCCACTGAGCTGCCCGGCGTAGATCCTGCTATTCTGGATCCTCGCGACACCTATGCTGATGCTTCCGCATGGGAAGAAAAAGCAAAAGACCTGGCTGCAAGATTCAATAAGAACTTTGCAAAATACGAGGGCAACGAAGCTGGTAAGGCTCTGGTTGCTGCAGGTCCTCAGCTGTAATCAGCACTTGCAACATATTGACCTTTTGAAAAGGAGATGCAGTTTTGCATCTCCTTTTTTATCGTATA
>ULRJ01000724.1_pt1 | contig 15049 bp, 15 predicted proteins | sample 1955321 | NCBI WGS metagenome assembly ULRJ01 (sample SAMEA4835679, study PRJEB28245) | human gut metagenome | biome: gut microbiome; material: fecal sample | place: Denmark | collected 2008 | reverse complement strand
CTCCGCAGAGGAACAGCCGGCCGACGAGCCTGCGGCAGCCGGAAACGACGAAGGATTTTTCGACTGATGGCCGACGAACGCTACATAGAGGAGGATCCCGAACTCGACCAGGGATCGGAAGCCACAGAAGAGGACGGCGAGGGAGCCGGGCTTTATGAGCACTTTGCGGTCGTAGCCGACAAGGGGCAAACCCCGTTGCGGCTGGACAAGTTCCTGACCGTACGCATGGAGAAATGCTCGCGCAACCGTATCCAGGCGGCTGCCGACTGCGGCAACATCCTCGTGAACGGCAAGCCCGCGAAATCGAGCTACAAGGTCAAGCCGCTCGACCGTATCCAGATCGTGATGCCCTACCCGCGGCGCGAAGTGGAGATCATCCCCGAAGATATCCCGCTCGAAATCCCCTACGAGGACGACGACCTGCTGATCGTCAACAAGCCCGCCGGGCTGGTGGTGCATCCCGGGCACGGAAATTACAGCGGTACGCTCGTAAACGCACTCACGTACCACCTGCGCAACCTGCCCCTGTTCCAGGAGGGCGACATGCGCGCCGGGCTGGTGCACCGCATCGACAAGAACACGTCGGGGTTACTCGTGGTGGCCAAGAACGAACAGGCGCACGCACGGCTGGCCAAGCAATTCTTCGACCATACGATCCAGCGCCGTTATGTGGCACTCGTGTGGGGCAATTTCGACCAGGACGAGGGGACGATCACGGGCAACATCGGCCGCAGCCCCCGCGACCGGCAGAAGATGTTCGTATTCGAAGACGGGTCGGACGGCAAGCACGCCGTGACCCACTGGCGGGTGCTGAAACGTTACGGCTATGTGACGCTGGTCGAATGCCGGCTCGAAACGGGCCGCACGCACCAGATACGCGTCCACATGTCGTGGCAGGGACATCCGCTCTTCAACGACGAACGCTATGGCGGCGACCGCATCCTGAAGGGCACGACCTTCTCGAAATACAGGCAATTCGTCGAAAACTGCTTCGCCGTGCTGCCCCGCCATGCACTGCACGCGCGGTCACTCGGGTTCGTACACCCGACGACCCGCGAAACGGTATATTTCGAGAGCGAACTGCCCGCCGATTTCCGTGCGCTGCTCGGCAAATGGGAAACCTACGCAGCGGCATCGAAAGAGACGGATAACGGATAAACGGCACGGCAGCGGACTGACTTACGGCAATACGGCGGCTCGCATCTGCGGACACCCAAAACGGCAATCCCCAACCATAAAGCCGCCGGCCCGCACCCCTCAAACACACGATACAGACCGGAATTATTCCGGGACGAAACAAAAAAACTCACCGTACCTTGTTTTTACCGACCACGACAAAGGAAGTCCGCGCACGCGGGTGGGAGCAGTTGGACGTCATCCTCTTTTCGGGCGACGCCTACATCGACCATCCGGCATTCGGCGCGGCAGTGATCGGCCGCCTACTCGAAGCCGAAGGCTACCGCGTGGCCATCGTGCCGCAGCCCAACTGGCGGGACGACCTGCGCGACTTCACCAAGTTGGGTACGCCGAGGCTCTTCTTCGGCATCACGGCCGGGTCGATGGATTCGATGGTCAACCACTACACGGCCAACATCCGCCTCAGGAGCAACGACGCCTATACGCCCGGCGGCAAAGCGGGGTTTCGGCCCGACTATGCCGTAACAGTCTACACGCGAATCGTCAAGCGATTGTTCCCGCACGTCCCGGTAGTAGTCGGGGGAATCGAAGCCTCGCTGCGGCGGCTGACGCACTACGACTACTGGAGCGATTCGCTCAAGCCTTCGGTGCTGGCCGAAAGCGGCGCCGACCTGCTGATCTACGGCATGGGCGAACGGGTCGTACAGCAGGTCGCCCGGGCACTGCGCAACGGATACAATGCCAAGTTGCTGCGCAAACTGCGGCAGGTGGCGTTCATGGCCGGCAAAGATTACGTGGAGCGGCTCGACCCGGCGAAGACGATCCGGCTGCACTCCTACGAGGAGTGTGCGCGCGACAAACGGGCTTTCGGGGAGAATTTCACGGTCATCGAGACACAGAGCAACCTGATGGAACCGACAGCGACGCTGGTCGAGGCCGTCGGCGACCGCTATGTGGTCGTCACGCCGCCCAACACGACGCTCACGACCGAAGAGCTCGACCACTCGTTCGACCTGCCTTACGAACGGGCACCGCACCCGCGCTATAACGGCAAAGGAGACATCCCGGCCTGGGAGATGATCAAGCACTCGGTCAACATCCACCGGGGATGCTTCGGTGGCTGTTCGTTCTGCACCATATCGGCTCACCAGGGCAAATTCATCAACTCGCGCAGCGAGCGCTCGATCCTCGACGAGGTGCGGCGGATCGCCTCGATGCCCGGCTTCAGGGGTTACCTCTCGGACGTCGGTGCACCTTCGGCCAACATGTACCGCATGGGCGGCCGCGACAAGGAATTGTGCCGCAGGTGCCGCCGTCCGTCGTGCCTGCACCCGAAGATGTGCCCAAATCTGGACAACGACCACCGGCCTCTGTTGGCTTTGTACGAAAAGATCCGAGCCGTGAAGGGCATCAAGAAGGCCTTTGTCGGCAGCGGCATCCGTTACGACCTGTTCGACGACAGCCCTTACCTCGCCACGGTCGTGAAACACCACACCTCGGGACGCCTGAAGGTCGCCCCCGAACACACCGAAGATGCCGTGCTGAAACTGATGCGCAAGCCTCCGTTCGCACTTTTCGAGCAACTGAACGCCGATTTCCAGCATATCTGCCGCCGCGAGGGGCTGCCCTACCAACTGATCCCTTACTTTATCTCGTCACACCCGGGCTGCACCGAACGTGACATGCGCTCGCTGTCGGCGAAAGTACTCGGCAAGCTCCATTTCAACCTCGAACAGGTACAGGATCTCACCCCGACGCCGATGACCCTCTCGTCGGTGATGTTCTACACCGGGGAGAACCCCTATACACATGAAAAAGTCTACGTCGCCCGTTCGCAGGAGGAGAAACGGCGGCAGAAAGCCTATTTCTTCGATGAACGGCCGGCCGGGAAAGCAGAGGCGCCGGACAGAAAGGGATCGAAGGGCGTGCGGGCGAAAGCATCCCGCCCCCAAGGCGCATGCCCGGGAGACAAAGCAGGAGCCGGCAAAAAAGCCACGCAGGAGCTTAGCGCCAAAACGACGTCCTCCAAGGGAGAACAGCCGGGAGACAGCCGGACAACGCGCCCGATACCGGGAATGCGTCGCAAAAGATAAAACCCCGGCACCGCATCGCCGCAAGAGAGTTTGCTCGCACGACCGTCGTGGCCGAGGCGTAACAAGGTTTGCCGCAAACATGGCCGCCGTCAAACACGAACGCAGGTGCCGAGCTGTACAATCGAAAGGGGCTGTCTAACAAGTTTTAGACAGCCCCTTTATTATTTTCTATTTGGGTTCCACTTTTCATTAAGGCGTTCCAGAAGGCGGGAGATACGCCGCACTTTCAGGTCGTCGTCCTCCGTGACCGGCGTCCGGCGGATAACCCACCGCAGGAAAATATAGAACAGGACGAGGAATACCGCCCAGATGAGCAAATACTTCATCGAATACATTTTTTAAATTTTTACCAGACAAATATTAAATTATTTTTTATCTGAAAAATTATATTCGTGGATGTCGATCAATACAAAATGCCACAATATATCTTATAATTTCCATGTACACATTTGTATCTGTAAAAAGGCGGTATTTCCAACGATCCTTAAAAATATTAAAAATTATTGCTCCTCGCTTCCACCAATCCGAAGATGGGGAATTAAAGATCGACCGGGAACCTATTATAATATCAGACAATAATTGCCCTGCCCGGCAAGCATCCTCATTAAAAACATTATTTTTCGTTTTAATTCCTAAGACACTAAACGACAACTGGGTCATAGTTTCTGAGAAAAGTCTCATGCCGTATTTTTCACAAATTCGATGAAACAACGGCCAATCGATAAGCTCACCCCGTTCTTTAAGTAATATAGCCCAATCACATAGATGACGCAAAGGAATCCCTTCCGTCAAAAAATGCCCCTGGGCATGTTTGGTTAGAAATAAAGCATTAAATAAATCCGGAGGTGTTTCCAACACAGAATCACCTAAGTATACAGGATTGCAATTGTGTAAGCATTCTTGCAAAAGACGTTCAAAATCTTTTGCTCGACGACTTCCCCGGATCGCCGTACAAAACTGATGATTTTCCACAACTAATCCCTTGTATCTGATATGTGAATGTTTATAAAAATCACGTTTTACAGACGCACCCCATTGTTCTGCCAATAAATTTCCAAATTCATATTGCCCCATCAAAAAACAATCAAAATCACCGCAAGGTCGGTGATTGGGCTGTGGGTACAAATGACTAATCGCAAACCCTTTAAGCACCAATGTCCTGATTCCAGCTCCTCGATATCGCAAAGCTATATCAGATGCAATTGCCCATTGTTCTGCATACTGTTGTTCAATTCGTTTGACATTAATTCCCCACTGTATTTTTAATCGACATTCCGGAAGCTTACTACTCGGAATCACATTCTCTTCAACAAGTCTCAATAATCCATCCCAAGCGATCGCCAATACACCATGTCTGACGCATTCCTTATATATTGCATCCCAATCGATATTTAGAATTTTTTGACATTCATTCCAATCTGCACGCGGTATAGTTGTCCAATTTAAACCTGCGCGCAAAAGAATAAATATAATCCTATATATAGAATTGTCAAAATTATACATAATGGAACTATCGCTTGTCAAAATCACCGAATGTATTTTCGCAACCCTTTCAAGCTATATATTGCCATGCAATAAAGACTATAAAAGAAATTGACACGCTCCAAATGGCGAACAATTTTCCACTGGTTTTTCAGCATAGCTACTTTATCCGAAGATCTTGATGCAAGAGAATCCCGATACAAAGCCAATGTAGTATTAGTATTATATGCAACAATCGATTGTTTCAATATAAGTAACCAAAACACATAATCTTCCTTGGGAGCCGGCACAAATCGCAGCTTGCCGACACAACTTCTATGTAAAAAGGCAGTCAAACAAGGAATTTCACAACTTTTAAGAATATCGGAATACTTTGCCTGTGATTTTACAGTAATGACCCGTTCATTACGGATTCCTTCAGATGTTATCTTCTCGTAATTTGAATACACGAACAAGTAATTATTCGCCTCAGCATAGGAGTATTGCTCTTCTAATTTTCGTGGCAACCATAAATCATCGCAATCCAAAAATGCGAAATAATGCCCTTTAGCATTATCAATAGCAATATTTCGGGGTATAGCAGGAGATCCGGAAGGCTTATTCGTTTGAAAAAAACGAATTCTCGTGTCTTTTTTTACATATGATAGAATTATTTCAGCAGAATTGTCAGTTGAACAGTCATCTACGATTAGCATTTCCCAATTCACAAGGGTTTGCGCCAGCACAGATTCAATACAAGCCGCAATATAATTAGCACCATTGTAACAGGGCGTTATAACAGAAACTAATGGTATCATAATATTTCCGAGTTTATTGTATAATACCTATTTGGCAATGAATCTCCGTTCCGGCGTAAATCATCCGGGATTTTCATTCAAAATAATCGATCGAATAATTCGTCCTTCTCCCAACAGCACACTTGACTTTCTGCAAGTCAACACATAGTGGATTCTGTTTCATTAGCATTTTTTTAATAACAGGTACTGTTTTTCCCCTACATATTAATCGCACAGGAATAAGCAATTGTATATTAGAATGAAATGGAGCTAACAATCGAATTACCTTTCTCACACCATATAGGATACGCGTTTTCCGCCCTGTCTCTTCTGCAGTAACTGGTTGTAACTTATTATTTATAAATTGTCGATTTTTCGAATAAAATATAGACACCACAATCCTCCATTTATATTTACATCCGAACCAGAATCGTTGTAAATAATTATATGAAATATAGACAGAGTACCGCAACCCACCGGCAACTAACATTCGCGTTAAACGTTGTTCACATTGTGTCACAACATCATGTTTATATTTTAATACTGGAATATTTCCCCAAAAACGAACAAATTCTTGGGATTGAAATGCAGTCCGTCGAAATACGATGAAATAACTTTCTATATAACGGGAATAAATAATACAATCCGTTATACCCCAAAAATCGCATTTCCTTTTATCCATTTCCTCCCACATTTCGGTAAAGGGGACTAGAGGCCCATAACAGGAATCATTGGCAATAATGATTTCGTCATATTCTAAGAGTTGCTCATGAGATAAGGCATGTAATCCATCCTGCCAAGATCCGAAATCATACCCTTGGTTTTTCCGAATGACAATATAAAGGCATAAAGCCTCCAGCCGGGCACGATCGGCAATCGGTATTGCAGATGTCGATGAAAAAATAATGTCAGCATTTACATCGTCATGCAGACGTTGTAAATAATAAAATACATATTCAGCAACTCGAAATTGGGGATTAAAATGTGCGAATACACACAATCGTTTACTATTTTTCAGCATAAAAAATAAGCTGTTTTAATCGACTTGTAAATACCGCATCTGTATATGATGTTCTAAATAATTGTAATGTATAGCTATTGGGATGCCGCGAAATTGAAGATCCCAAGCATTGAATAAATTCTTCCGCAGTATTGCATAATCCTCCGATTTTATCATAATCGCATTCAATGCCGGCAAAAGCTTCATTTGTTCCAAAAATCGTTTTCCCGTAACTCATTGCTTCAATGGTTTTTGTTTTCATCCCGGATCCACTGAAAATTGGAGCTATCACTGCATCTGCATTTAAATAATACCTGGCAATGTTATCTACATATCCTTCCAAATAAACATTATCAGGCAATATGCGATTATGGAAAGCCGGATTCTTACAACATGCCCCAACTATACGGACATCCATGTTAATGTATGGTGCAACATGCTTAAGAAACCAGTTTAAACCTTCAATATTAGGGAAAAAGTTTGACCCAACAAATAAGCAATACGACCGCTCGAAACCAGTATATTTTATATCCAGATCCCGTTCGGGACAAGTAATTGGACAAACAAGATCGGCCTTTCGATAAAACATTTTTTGTAAATCTAAATCATCCCTATTATTCAATGCAATAATTTTATCGGCATACCGAAATGAACGTCGCTCGTTAAATAAAATAAAATAGTAGCGCAAAAAAGACATCAAACTCCACGACTGTTTTAGTCTCTGCCTATACAACAATGTTTCTACATTATGTGCAAAAACAAAAGTTTTACAATTACGCTTTTTCAACCGTTTTACAAGTCCGCCCAATAACGAACCTTCGATAAATATAATATTATATTCAGACGCCACTTCCAAAATCTCATCTTCATAGGCACGATCCAGCCCATAACTGCTCAATGTAACCAAAGAGCGCCCAACAGTCTTCCATGTCGGTTTAGGGAGATAACAAACTTCAACACTCTCTTCACCCACAATCTGTCGGATAGCACATAAGTTCCGTCCCGCAACTACCGATCCTCCATTATTTTGGGCTTCCGGACGGGTGCATAAATACAGTATTTTCATATCAATACAAGAAAGATCGCAACCGATCTTCAGAAACCATTCGGCAGATGTTTAATTTTTCATTGATAAACCCATAATCCAAGGGTTGTAAATCACATATACTAACCTCATGCGAAGTAATGATTCGATGCGAAACTTCTAACTGTTCTGCAAGGCTTTTTAAGCGAATATTATATCGGCGAGGAGCCACCGTTACAAATTCTTTATTAAAATTAATCGAAAAGGCTGTCCCATGGAATGAACTAGCAACAATAAAAGCAGCATCGGCTAAAAGTGTTACAAAGTGCTCAACCCCAGCAAATGCATAAATTTTATCGCAATTATATTTTTTCAATTTAAAAGGATCTGCAGCAGTAACCGCATATAATTTCCATCCTTTTTCCCGCGCGATAATTGAAGCCTGTTGAAAAATAAAATCATTATTATTACCCTCAACTGAATAAACGAGTAAGTATTGTGGCTGACTTTTACTTCGATATCGAATAATCTTTTTCCAATCTTCTGCTGTCAACAATAAAGTTGGATCCAAATCCTGAGTAACGAAAGAAAGCCCCAAATCCAGCATATAACGGACAGTTTGATTTTCACGAACGGAAATGGAACGATAGCGTTTTAACAAAGAAACAACCTCAGTCACCTCATCCGGTGGAAAATTATCTATTCCCATGGATGCTGCATATGAAATTTTCGGAGACTCCGTAAAATCAAGGAAAAAAGCCCGGTCAACCCCATTGTTATAACGACTATTCCAGACCTGATCACTTCCCGTCATATAAATATCGGCTTGAGGCGGATGTTTCCGAAGAGATTCGATCGACCGATATTTCCTTGTAAAACGGAACCTTGAGGTTAAAAACGACCGTAACCTCAGTTTGATAAACGGAACGAGAAATAATGCCGAAACAGCGTATACCACACGTCGAACCAAACTTCTTTTTTTATCATTCAGAATTCCCCGGATTTGACATCGGATGGACGAATTCGGGCGCCAATAATTAATAAAGCAGACTTTGTGCCCGAAGCTTTCAATCTTGTTTGCCAAAGCATATGCCTGCAATATTGTTCCAAAATTGATATTATCCAAGATTGTAATCAATCCGACCTTCATAAACAGGATATTAACGTCTAACAATTTGACGAATTAATTCTTTGAGATGTAAATAATCCAAAGTAGCGACTATAAACCGTCTTGCATAAATCCGGAGTTTATGCGGGCAGCGAAATTCATTTTTGGCAAGATGTTCGAATGAATACTTATCCAGATTTACATAGACCGTATCCCGCTGTGGCGGACGGACAGTCGGATGGGCTAGATTCCAATTTTCCAATACAGCATCCTCAAAGCAAGACGGCATCAAATCCAAATTATTATTCATAGATTCGAGCATCTTCCGCCCCTTTTCCGTATTAACCAAAATTAAGGAAACGCCCTTTTTCACATCCAAAGAAGGGAAAAAACGCCGTACACCCCAAAAATCCGCTAATGTGATATCTCCGACACGTCCCGACCTTGCATAGGGACAAGAATAGCAGACCGGCCGATTCAAATAGCCATTAAGAAAGGCATATAAATAAGGTGAAAATAAATAATATGAATCAGCGACAACAACAGTTTTATTTCTACGCTCAAGTCGTATATTTATAGCAGGCCCCCAGCCATCCAAATCCCGGAAATTAAAACTTGAAATACGCCCCACGTTCTTATGTTCCAGATAATCCTTATACGCAAAAAAGATTTTTTGGGAAGGGACTCCATGACAAGCCAAATCCGAAGTGAATAAATTCTCATACTCCCGTCTTAAAAACTTTTTTAATCCGGCAATTTGACAGGGCGTTCCCGTATAATATACTGACTTCCCTTGTCGTAGCAAATCCCGAACTTGAGAAAATGTCGTCCCCGTATCACTTTGAAGGTATTTTGAACCGCGTAATCGATCCAACTCCTTTTCAGAAAAAACACCGACATGTTTCAATCTGAATTCACGATCGAATGCGGCTCCGTATACCCCACCCTCCACATGGAGAATAACAGATGCAATTTCAGAAAACAGTCCTCCGGATGAACTTTTCTTTCTTAATTCGACATCACGCGTCATTGCTGCATAGACCTGCATATTCGCAATCTCGGACGACACCGGGATCGGCTCTGAAATAGGACAAACTTTTTCACACAGCCCACACTGCGTACAAAGGTTCATATTAAGATGAGGATAGAGAAATCCCTCCTCATCTTCCTTCATAATAATGGCGTGAACATGGCATATCTGCTCGCAGGCACGACATCCACAACACAATTCTTTTTTTTGCGTATCAATATATTGCAACATTTATCAGTGTTCTTGTTTAAAAATGGGATGCCTGGTATCTGTAGTCAAAATCGATTGATACGGAGTAAGCGGCTGTTTTATAGGATTCAAAGTCGTAATATATACAAAGAGGAGAAAATAAACGACTAAAGCTGTCGCATACAGTGACCTCAAAGTTGTTTTACATTGCACCAAAACATGGGGCACCAAAACACATAAATAAATCAGAAAATACCACCCAATACGTCCACCCAGATGGCCGCCTAACACAAAAGGCCATATTGCACCAAAAGAGGTAACATATAACAATTTTCGTGTTAACCAGTCTCTTTTTTTCCACGATAAAACACAAAGAGAGATGATAACCAGCGGATAAACATAACTAATCAACGAACCTCCGCTATATTCTACATCCGCCAATAGATAATATGTATATCCGAAATATTGTGCATACAAACGAATTATAACTCGAATACCAACCCCAATAATAATTAACACTAAAACCATTCGGGGGAATGTCATAAAATAAAATATGACCGGAATCAAAATACAAACAAATGCTGTATAATGAAACATTCCTGCAATAACAACAGCACCAATATATTTTAAATAAGCCTTAGTAACTAAATACCTATACGCATAAAGGACTATTGCTAAAGCTACCCCTTGCCGAATTGGCCCCAATGAGGTCGTATAAAAAAATGCCAAATAAGTAAGTGTCGCAAGAAACAGGTTATCCGTATATTTCCTTAGAGTGGAAAAAACTAAAATATAAGTAATAAGTCCGTATATAATAAATAATAACGGGGGCCATTTTGTATAACTAACTAATTGGCATATTATTTTATTGAACGGTTCAAACCGATCAATCGCATAAGTATCCAATGATGGATATACCGTCTCATAATAGCCGGGGTAGTCCCATCCCACATCGAATCGCAATACGGAAACAAGTATAATTATCGTAATCCCGATATACGACCCATAGCCAAGTTTCCGGTTTTTATTTACCGAACGATTTCCCATCAGGATGACTACCGACAGAATGAATATTACGTAAAATAACATCAGCTATATACTATAGTGTACCGTCCATAGTCCAATCAAAAGCATCTATTGTTTGTCGGCAAGCCTCAATATATTGTTTCCCAAACCGAAGATCCGGTTCCATATAATTACCTTCCCCCCATTCATTCCACGATTTGATAAAAATCATTGGTTGCACTACCCGTTTTTGGCGGGTAATCAGTAAAATATCGGTCAGGTGACGTTTAAACAACTCCGGAGTTGAGTTATGAAAAATACTACCACCAGTCCCCAATCTTGGAGAATGATCCCAATTTGGGACAACAACGGGTACAACTTTTTCATTTTCAAAAGCTGAACATAGCATTTTTTTTATAGCCTTCCTGTAAGAAACGACATGAGCAGGAAGATGTAGAAACCGATTGATAAGAACATCTTTCAGCAATCTTTTTACACTATGCCCTTGCCCAAATGCCCCATTGATATTACTCAAAATGACATTGTCGAATACATTATATCGGGGATGTTTCACCTCCCGAGGATCGGCCGTATAAGCCATAAAATAGAACTCCGGTAAATTATTTTTCCTGGCGAGCTCATTCCAACGGGTCAACATAGTATAGTTTCCCGGAATAGATTTGTAATCATAAATTACAAAAACGAGCCGATCATCGATTCGTAAATATCTTTTGTCAGAAAAAGCCGGCAGAAGAGCATAAAAATGATTATCTATATCATCAATACCAGGATAGGTTTGTTCGATGAGAACCTTCCGCTCTACACGCTGAGCTGCTGCATTCCAGTTATTATTCGTCCACGTATGATTCGCCCAACAAATACAAAACGGGAAATCGGGAACGCCTCGCTCTATCATATTGACCAATGGACGCTCCATAAGCCTTTTCCCGCCAAACCAGTATTCATAGAAACAAAATGCCGTGACCCCAGCCTCTTGAGCAAGTTGAACTTGTTGTTCGTAAATAAGCGAAAGGCGTAAATCGTAATATCCTAAATCTGCCGGAATTCGAGGCTGATAATGCCCGGGAAATAACTTCCGAGCCTTTCCAACATTTGTCCATTCCGTAAATCCTTTCCCCCACCAGTTATCATTTTCCGGGAAGGGATGAAATTGAGGCAGATAAAATGCTATTATTTCCGGTTTAATCATATCAATCATTTAAGCATTTAATAACTTTGGCAGGATTTCCACCCACCACGCTATAAGGAGGAACATCTTTGGTTACCACTGCATGCGCAGCAACAATACTTCCCTGACCAATGGTTACGTTCGGAAGAATTGTAGCATATTCTCCGATCCAGACATTATCTTCAATAATAACCGGGCCTTTTGAATACAATGGACGCATATTCGGCGGCATATCCAGCAGATCACGCTGTGATGCCCCATGGGCATTATCTGTAATAAAGATTTTTCTTCCACAACGGACATGTTTTCCTAAAATCACAGAGTTGATACTTGAAATATGACTATCCGTACCAATCTTACATCCATCGCCAATCACAACATGAGGCGTAAATGTCTGCGACGCTAGTTGGAATTCAGTATATGCCTCCAAAACACATCGGGCACCAATTTGGACATCATCTTCTATAAAGATACATTTCGCATTTCCATATAATTTCAGACCCCGTCTGATACGACATTTTTTTCCAACGGCATTGAAATTAGGAGATACCCAATAAGTATACATGATATCCAATAGAGTGGATATCTTAAGATGTAATCTATAGGGATAAACCGTTGCCCAAACAAGCATAATCCATTTAATGCAACTCAACATCTCGAGTAAATTTTTCCGCGAATTTTTGTATATTGTCAAACAATTGCCAATTTTCACGAATCCAATCTTCCGGCATATTCCACCATTTAAATTGCTGTAAAAATTCAATTTGCTCCTGAGTAAACCGATATTTAATAATTTTAGCCGGCACCCCACCAACTATTGCATAAGGCGGAACATCCTTCGTTACAACAGCTCCGGCAGCGACCACGGCACCATTCCCGATAGATACACCATCCATAATCTTTACATCAGCCCCGATCCACACATCATGTCCGATATCAACCAGATATCCCGAGGCAGTTTTCCGATACATTTCAAATCCAGGCTGTAATCCAGTGTAATACGAGTAGCCAAATACTTTTCGAGTATCTTTATAAAAAGCAAGAAAGGTTGACACGAAAGTGTCCGTTGGATGATTACTGAATCCCGTATATACACGAGGCCCAATACTGCAAAATTTACCAATCCGAGCGCCAAAAAGTCTGCAATCGAAGGCAATATAGCTATGCCGAGACAAATAGCTATCAACCAATAAACTTCTTTTATGCACAAGATTATCCCCCTCAAATACGGTGTTGGCAAATCGGGAACCTGAACGACATATTACGTTTTTCGCATAATACAATCGGATCTTCTGAATAAAATATCGCAAAGGACAAGCCTTATCATAAATAGCATAAAGCCTGTATAATATACTTCTCAACAATCTCATCGACAAAAGTTTCGGTTGATATTTGATATCCGGTTGATAAACATTTTAAATTCAGGTGCTATCAGATATAAAAACAAACAAACAAGGCCTGTAAACACTGAGATTGCAACTATCATATACAAGAGTAAATCAGCAAAGGATTGCTGTGGGTCGAAACTCATTAAGGAAATACAATACATAGAAATACAAGCTGCGACAAACATGGCACTTATATGTTTAATAAAAACAAGGATATATCTCCAAAGAGAAAGTTTCAGTACAATCCGGAATAAGAAATAAGGCTTCCACGTAATCGTACCTATCAAACTTATGAGAATCCCCGATAAAATACCATTCAACCCGAAATAAAGGCCAAGTAAAACAGACAATCCGATATTAAGAAACGCCTCGAAAAGTGGATACCAAACATCCTGAAACATCCCATGAGCAATAAGAAATGATTCGACACTCGTCCTCAGAGCATTAAAAAACATAATAAGTGTTATCAGCAACAATATTGAATTGGGCAACAAATACTCAGCTCCGACCCACAATACAATAAATGGAGTGGCAATGATATAAACGCCAAAACTCATTATAGAGATTAAGAAGAAACGAACCGAGAACAACTCGTAAAATACCCTTGCTGTCTTTTGCGTATCACACTCTGCAACCAAATTACCGATCCCTGCACTAATACTATTAAATACGGCATTTAGCAAAGCAATACACCCACTAACAATTAACATATAGTTACCATAAATTGCAACAACTGTTAAAGAAGTAAAAGCATACACAACGATCGGACTTGATTGGGATACGACAAAACTTGCGATCTTGTGAAAAAACAACTGCTTGGTTTTCCGTGTAATCTGAGAATATTTATGTATGAGATTTTTTCCTTGTCGATAATCGGTATGCAGCCACGGGTATTCTTTTCGAACGACAGCATTAATTCCAAATATAGTTACAATCGCAGCCACAAATTCAAGTCCAAGCCACCATACATATCCATCAGACAAGTAATTTATAGCTAAAATTTGCAGAACTACCTTTATATTTTTTATGCCTTGGACGACATAATTCAACTTATAATTCTTCTGATCTGAAGTAAGTACAATCTGTTTATAATTAAAAAAATACCCGGAAAGCGCAGCTATAAGAAGGACAATAAAAGTTGTGTAAGTATACCAGGCAGGAACTTCGGCTTTAGAAAATATCCACGGAAAAAAACACATCAATAAGACAGCAATACCTCCAACAAACAGCCCTATCTTATAATATAAATATCCTTGGACAGAAACGATTTCATTAATTTGTTGCCGATTTTTCTCAGCAAGCGGTTTATATAGCGAATATCCGATAGCTGCCCCAACTCCCAACTCAGCAAGATTCAAAAACTGGAGTAGATTTGTCGCAGTTGTATTCAGTCCTAAAACTTCTGCACCAAGATGCTCTAAAAAAATCTTACGGGAAAAGAATTGAAGACCAAGATTTATAAAATAGAATAATAAGGCAACTACACTATTCTTAAGACTTTTAGCCGTTCTGGACTCTACCATACATTAGCAATCCATTTACCTGTCCTTATACATACTCCGGTAGTATTGCTGGTACTCGCCAGAAGTTATGTCGTCCATCCACGATTGGTTTTGGAGGTACCAGCG
>ULRJ01077103.1_pt1 | contig 15268 bp, 9 predicted proteins | sample 1955321 | NCBI WGS metagenome assembly ULRJ01 (sample SAMEA4835679, study PRJEB28245) | human gut metagenome | biome: gut microbiome; material: fecal sample | place: Denmark | collected 2008 | reverse complement strand
GTCAACTTTCCGTAATTTAATTCACGTATCTAAGAGTTTCGTAATTATCTATTACGTTACATAGATAATATAAGATTTTATGAAATCATATGTTTGCAAACTCGTGAAAATGTTAGAAAAATGATGTAATGTAATTATATAACATGAATTTTATTACATTTACATGAATTTGTAAACACACGAAGAAAAAGAAAAAGGTACAATAACAGCAAGTAAGGAGGTCAGACACAATGAAGTATTATTGTAATCCTATCAATGTAAAATATAGATATCAGTTTAATGCAGATCCGAGGAGCACCGGAATCCAGATTGACAGGGAAGCGGCAGATCCATCGATGATCTGTTTTAAAGGAAAATATTATATTTTTGCATCAATGAACCTGAGTGTGTGGGTATCGGATGATCTGGTAAACTGGGAAATACACAGACTGCCGGATAATCTTCCGCTGTATGATTATGCACCGGATGCCAGAGTGAATGGAGACTATGTTTATTTCTGTGCATCGAAAAAAGGTGAAATCTGTAATTATTACCGGACAAAGGATATTATAAATGGATCTTATGAGGAGATAGAAGGAACTTTTGATTTCTGGGATCCAAATCTGTTTTTTGACGAGGATGGCAGGGTATATTTTTACTGGGGATGCTCCAATGAAACACCGGTCTGGGGTGTGGAGTTAGATCCGGCAACCATGAAGCCGCTTGGAGAGAGAAAGCCGCTTATCTATGGAAATCCTTTCACCAGAGGATATGAGAGGATGGGGGTTGACAATAGTATTTTCCCGAACCCCGAAGAAGTGGTAGAGCAACAGTTTCAGGGCTTTTTAAAAATGCAGCATATGACAGAAGATATGCTCCCGAAGGAAATGATTCCACTTGTAAAAGGAATGTTTACAAAGAAACCTTTTATAGAAGGACCATGGATGGATAAATATCATGGGAAGTACTATTTACAGTATGCCTGTCCCGGAGCAGAATATAATGTATATGCTGATGGTGTTTATGTTTCAGATTCACCGCTTGGACCATTTGTGCTGGCAGAGAATAACCCATATTCCTATCATCCGGGTGGATATATGCCGGGAGCAGGACATGGTTCTACGATGTGGGATAGAAATGGAAATCTCTGGCATGCTTCTACGATGAGAATCAGTGTGAACCATCAGTTTGAACGCCGTGTTGGTATCTGGCGCGCCGGTTTTGATGAGGATGGTGAACTGTTTTGCAATCAGCGGTATGGTGACTGGCCGGTTGCAGTGGAAGAAGAGAACACAGATGCATGGGTAAATCCACAATGGTATCTGCTGAGTTATAAAAAATCTGTCAGAGCTTCTTCTTATGAAAAAGGAAAAGAACCGGAACTTGCAGTTGACGAGGATGCAACGACATGGTGGCAGTCACAGACGAAAGATGGCTGGTTACAACTGGATCTTGGAAAAGTGTATGATGTCCGGGCAGTTCAGATTAATTTTGCAGATGATAAAATTGATATTCCGGTACCGGGAGAAATTAAGGGTACAAAAACCCAGCCACGTTATATTGAAGAAAAGGATTATGTGACAAGATGGAAGTTAGAGGGATCCATGGACGGATTTACTTATGAAGTGCTGGAAGATAAGTCCGGTGCAGTGACCGATCTGCCACATGATTTTATTGTGAAAGAACAGGGAATCAAAGTCCGTTATATAAAACTTACAATCTATGAAGTTCCATATCAGCAGAAACCGTGTATTTCCGGTCTGCGTGTATTTGGAACAGGAGATGGAGAAAAACCGCAAAATGCAGAGTTTACAGTAGCGAGAAGCGAAAATGGACTGGACATGACAGTGTCAGCCAAAGCGGAGCAGGCAACTGGATACAATATTTTATGGGGACATAAAAAGGATAAACTGTATCACAGTTATCTGGTATATGGAGAGGAACTCAAAGAGAAAAGAATTGGAGCACTGATCAAAGACAAAAATTATTACGTGCGGGTAGATACTTTTAATGAGAATGGAATTACAGAGGGTAATACAGTAAAAATGGTGTAGAGGTACACGAGTGATAATGCATGGAGGAAAAAATAATGTTTGGAAAGAAAAAACAACAGATAACAGAGACAAATGGCTTTACATACCGGAGGGCGAAAACGTGGCAGATTGCACTTGCGTCCTGTAGTTCGGGAATTGGAATGAGCTTTTATGTATTGCTTGGACTCGCAAGTTATGTTGCAAATGCAGGATATGGAATTGCAACTGCAGTGGTAGGGTTAATTCTTACTGCAACAAGAATTTTAGATGGTGTGACGGATCCAATCATCGCAATTATCATTGATAAAATGAATACAAAATTTGGAAAAATCAGGATTTTAACAGCACTCGGCTGGGCAATTGAGTCACTGGCAGTTCTTATGATGTACTGTTGGGCAAGTGGAAAAGGACATGGAATTGTATTGTTTGTTGTTTTATATTGTGTCTATATTATTGGATATACACTCTGCAACGTAACAGCACAGATTGTTCCTGCAATGCTTACAAATGACCCGAAGCAGAGACCAATGGTAGGTGTCTGGAGCACTGCCTATAATTATCTTGTACCTATGATTTTAAATATTGTAATTACTGTTATGTTACTTCCACAGTATGGAAATGTATATTCCGTTGAAATGCTTGCAGCAGCATGTAAAGTCTGTGTTGCAGTTTCAGCAGCCGGACTGATTTTATGCTGCATCGGTGTTACGGACATTGACAAGCCGGAGAACTTTAAGGGTGTGAGTACCACAAAGAAAAATGAACCGGTCAAATTTAAAGATATGGTGGAATTAGTGAAATCCAACCGTGCATTACAGTCCTTTATCGTAGCGGCAAGTTCCGATAAGATCGCAAGCCAGACAGCAAGTCAGGCAGTGGTCACAACGATGTTATTTGGTATTATTATCGGCAATATGCAGCTTGGAACAATCCTCAGTGTGATCGGAATGCTGCCGTCTATCGTGTTTGCATTTATTGGTGCAAAATATGCCGGAAAGCACGGAAACAAAGAATCAATGGTGACATGGACTTATGTATGCATGACAGTGACAGCTATACTTGTCGTATTATTTATACTGATCGATCCGACGCTGATCGCGACAGCAGCGCCGATGATGATCGCGTATGTCGTACTTACTTTAATCTTAAATGGAGCTAAAATGTGCGTTACGATGTCAAGCAATGCCATGATGGCAGATATTATTGACTATGAATTAGACAGAAGCGGTAAATTCATACCGGCAGCAGTGACAGGAACTTACAGTTTTATCGACAAACTGGTATCTTCTTTCAGCGCGGCAATCGCAACCGGACTGGTAGCACTGATCGGATACAAAACGACGATGCCACAGCCGTCTGATCCGTCCACACCGGCAATTTTCTGGATGACGATGAGCCTTTACTTTGGACTTCCATTGATCGGCTGGGTATGTACCCTCTGCGCAATGAGAAAAACACCGCTCTCAAAAGAAAAAATGGAAGAAGTACAGAAGAGCATTCATGAGAAAAAACAGGCAGAAGTGGAAAAAGTGATTGATGAGATGAAATAAGCAGAGAATAAAAAAGTCTGAACATAGACAGGAAATACAGGAGGATTGACAAAAATGAGACAGACGACAGTATTGGATAAAAACTGGATTTTTTATAAAAACCCGGACAGTGGGGAAGGAGAAAACGTAACGCTTCCTCACACCTGGAACGCAGTGGACGGGCAGGACGGTGGAAACGATTACTACCGTGGAACCTGTAAATATGCCTGCACATTTGAAAAACCAGAGATGGAACAAAACGGAAAGGCTTATCTGGAGTTTGACGGAGCAGCCATGACGGCAGATGTGTTTGTAAATGGAGCAGAGCTTTTCCATCATGAAGGCGGATATTCCAGATTCCGTGTGGATGTTACAGAACATTTAAAAGAACAGAATCAGTTGGAAGTACTCGTTGATAATTCCGATAACACAAAAGTCTATCCGCAGAAGGCTGATTTCACATTTTACGGCGGACTATACCGCATGGTGAAGCTGGTGACAGTGCCGGAAAACCATTTTTGCATGGAGTATGCAGGAAGTAACGGTATTAAGGTGACACCGGAAGTGACGATTTTAGACGCCGGAGCAAAAAAGGCAGACGCAGAAGTGACCGTGGAACTCTGGATAGAGGGAAAATCTGCTGACGTTATGGTGACGGTGGGAGGTGAGAAAAAGAGTGTTCCTGTAGAGCATGGATATGCAAAAGCAGTGTTTGATCTTACCGATGTACATCTCTGGGATGGCGTGGATGATCCGTATTTATATACGGCAAAAGCGGAACTGTCTGATGGAGACAGCGTGGAGACAACCTTTGGATGCAGAAGTTTTTCCATTGATCCGCAGAAAGGATTTTTCTTAAATGGAAGGTCTTATCCGCTTCGCGGTGTGAGCCGTCATCAGGACCGCGCCGGAGCAGGCAATGCGCTGACAAATGAGATGCACCGTGAGGATATGGAGATCATAAAAGAGCTTGGAGCGAATACCATCCGTCTTGCACATTATCAGCATGCGCAGGAATTTTATGATCTGTGTGATGAAAACGGTATGATCGTATGGGCAGAAATTCCGTACATTACGATGCACATGTCAGATGGAACAGAGAATACATTAAGCCAGATGAGGGAGCTGGTCGTTCAGAATTACAATCATCCATCCATCGTCTGCTGGGGACTTTCCAATGAGATCACTGCAGCAAGTGCCGTAAATGAGGAATTATTGGAAAATCACAGAAAATTAAATGATCTGTGCCATGCACTGGATATGACAAGACCAACGGTTATGGCAGACGTGTTTATGCTGGAGACGGACAGCCCAATGTTGGAGATCCCGGATATGAACAGCTATAATCTGTATTTTGGCTGGTATCTGGGAGAGTTAGAACAGAATGACAGTTTCTTTGACGCGTATCATAATACATACCCGGATCGTGTGATCGGACTTTCAGAGTATGGCGCAGACGCCAATCCGGCTTACCACAGTGCAAATCCGGAACGGGGCGATTACACAGAGGAATATCAGTGTATTTACCATGAGCATATGGCAAAAATGATCGGGGAACGCCCGTATCTGTGGGCAACACATGTCTGGAATCTGTTTGATTTTGCGGCAGACGGAAGAGATGAGGGTGGAAAACACGGCGTGAACCAGAAAGGTCTTGTGACCATCGACCGTAAGCTGAAAAAAGATGCCTTTTATCTGTATAAAGCATATTGGAGCAAAACTCCATTTGTCCATGTATGCGGCAGACGTTATGTGGACCGCACCGAAGATGTGACGGAGATCAAGGTTTATTCCAATGAGCAGAGCGTCACACTCTTTGTGGACGGTGTGGAGAGAGAGACAGCAGAGGGCTCTAAAGTATTTAAATTTGAAGTCCCGATCACAGGAACACACAAGATCAGGGCAGTGTCCGGTGCCTGTGAAGATGAGATCACCGTGAAAAAAGTAGAAAAATCAAATCCGGATTATATATTCAACAAACAGGGAGATGTTGTCAACTGGTTTGACCGGGATGATTTTAAGGCAGACCATTATTCAATCTCGGATACGCTCGGAGAGCTTGCACAGAACGAGATGGCGAATGCAATCGTACAGCGTCTGATGGCACAGGCTTCAGCAAGCCGTGGCGATGTGGCAGAAAGTGTGAAAGATAACCCGGCGTTGCAGCGCATGATGCAGCGGATGACATTAGTCAGCCTTTTAAAACAGGCAGGAGACGCAGTGAGCGAGGAACAGATGAAAGCGCTCAACGACGCATTACAGAAAATCCCGAAAAATCAGGCATAGGAAAGGGATGGTTACGAACATGACAAAAGCAATACAGCAGATTATGCTTGGAACTGTGACAAAGAATGAAAAACAGGCAGCAGAATCTTTAAAGAGGATCAAAGCGGCCGGATATGACGGCATTGAACTGAATGGGTTTATGATAAAACCGACCTCTTTTCTGGTCAGAATGCTCACAAAAGCAGCCGGTATGCCGGTCGGAAAAGGCGGAAATTATGACTGGAATGCCCTTGTGAGAGAGGCAGGACTTGCCGTGACAAGCATCCATGAGGATCTTGGCACGATAAAAAGAGAGCCGGAGAACGTTATCAGGGAAGCTGAAAAATTTGGCACAAAATATGTAGTCATTACCGGAATGTACCGTTTTGATTATTCGGATAAAAATGCAGTGTTTGGCTTGTGTCAGGACTTAAATGCTTCCGGAAAAATTTTAAAAGAGGCGGGCGTGGAGCTTTTATATCATAACCATAACTGTGAATTTCTGAAAGTTGAACCGGGAAAAACGGCATATGATCTGATCCTCTCTGAGACGGATGCTTCGTGTGTGAATTTTGAACTGGATTCCTACTGGCCAACAGAAGCAGGCGTAAATGCACTGGAACTGATGAGAAAGCTTGACACAAGAATGAAGCTTTACCATATCAATGACCGTGGAACAAGACTGTCAAAACCTGCCATGACACCGATCTTAAAATCGGACAGCATGGAACTTGGCTATGGAAACATGAATCTTTTTTCGCTGATCACGCAGGCACAAAAAGTGAATGTGGATGCAGTGATCTTAGAAAGCCACAAAAACTGGGTGGACGATTCTCCGTTAAAGTCCATGGAGTTAAGTGCAGAATTTATGAATCAGTACGTTTGTTAGAGCATAGCTGGAAGGGAGAAAACGCAGGGAATGGAAAAACTGAAAATGCATTTTATCACCTCAGACCGTGAGTACCGCGAGGGAGAGGTCTTTGTATATGAACAGAAATTTACCGTGAAAGATGTGAAGAAGGCAGTGTTCACAGCAACTGCGCTCGGAGTATACGAGGCAGAGATCAATGGCGTCAAAATCGGGAAACAGATGTTTGCACCGGGATATTCCTACTATCCAAGGCGTGTGCTTTACCAGACTCATGAGGTGAGCGCACTGCTTCGTGAGGGTGAGAACACATTGCGGGTTTATCTTGGACAGGGCTGGTATTGCGGCCGTTTCCTCTGTGAGAACAAGACACAGATTTACGGGGAAAAACCTGCGGTATCGTGGATTTTAAACATCGAAGATGCGGGTGGCGTCCGGGACATTGTATCCGGCGAGCAGACGGACGAACTGGAATCTCCTTACGAATACGCCGGGGAGTATGACGGTGAGATTTATTTTGCGGATGGAAGAAATCAGGTGATCGGACATCCGGTATCTTTCAAAAACGAACTGGATTTTGCGTTGGAGCCGACGCTGACCGAAGTTACGTTACAGGAAGAGATGGAGGTAAAAGAGGCAAAGCAGACAGGAAGTGTAACGATTCTTGACTTTGGACAGAACTTTGCCGGAATTGTTGAAATTGATCCTTCTTTTTTTACAAATGAGACAATTACAATCCGCCACGGAGAGATTTTAAATGCAGATGGAAGTCTTTACACTGCCAATCTGCGGAAAGCAAAGGCAGCTATCGTCTATCATGCCGGAGCGGAAAAGAAAAAATACCGTCCCCGTTTTACCTATATGGGATTTCGCTATATGGAACTTTCCGGCGCAGATTATCGGCCGGGCATGATCAAAGCGTATGCGCTTCACACCGATATGAAGCGCACCGGATACTTTTCGTGTGAGAATCCAATGGTTCAGAAATTATATGAGAATCAGGTCTGGGGGCAGAAATCCAACTATGTGGAAGTGCCGACCGACTGTCCGCAGCGGGATGAACGTATGGGTTATACCGGGGATGGGCAGGTGTTTGCACGCACCGGAGCCTACAATTTTGACACCAATGATTTCTGGAAAAACTTTTTGCGTGATCTGGAGCTGGGACAGCTTGACAACACGGAAGGGTATGTGTGTGCCACTGTGCCGCAGACCGGACCTGCCGGAATTGGTTTTATCAGCATGTTAGGCTGGGGAAATGCGGTCACAATTTTACCGGAAATGCTCTATCAGCAGTTTGGAGACGAGGAAGCACTGCCACGCCAGTACGAGAGCATGAAACTTTTTGTGGAGGCGGAAATCCGGAAAATGGGAAAGAAAAATCTCTGGATCGGACCGTCTTTAGGAGACTGGCTTGCAATGGGAAAAGGGATTGCATGGCAGGCAATGCACAACAATCCGGTATCGAATGCCTTTATCGTACATGATCTGAAGGTCATCAGCGAGACGGCAGAGCGTCTTGGGAAAAAAGCTGATGCAGACAGATACCGCAGGCAGATGGAAGCCACAACAGAAGCATATATCCGGAAATTCGTGAGCAAAAAGGGAATCGTGGCAAAAGACTATCAGTCCGCCTACATTATGGCTTTAAAATTTGTACTGCCGGAGGGAGAACTGCGGGAACAGGTGAAAAAGAATTTTGCTGCCAATATCCGTAAAAATGGTTTACAGACAGGTTTCTTTGCGACGGAACATCTGCTTCCGCTTTTAGTGGAAGCGGGAGAGACAGAACTCGCCTATGATATTCTGCTTCAGGAAGGCTGTCCGGGCTGGATGTATCAGGTCAAATGCGGTGCGACCACGACGTGGGAACGCTGGGATGCATTAAAGCCGGATGGAACGGTCAACGAAGAGAAAATGGCAGGTTCCGGCGACAATATGGTTTCTTTCAATCACTATGCATTTGGCAGTGTCGGAGAATTTTATTATCAGTATATTCTCGGAATCAAACCACAGAAACCGGGTTTTGCAGAATTGCATTTCGAGCCGTATCCGGACAGACGGCTTGGTGGTGTGAGCGGAAGTTATCTCTCAAGAGCAGGAAAAATTGAAAGCTCCTGGAAGTATGAGGAGGATGGCTGTCATATCTCATTGAATACGCCAGTAAAATCGGAAGTGGTTCTGCCAGACGGAAAGAAAGAGACAGTGGAGGCAGGAACCTATCAGTGGCTCTGTTGAAAATAATTTTGGCAAATAAGGACACTTTTTTGAACAAAAAGTGTTCTTTTTTTGCGCTCATTTTTTTCCTAAAATAAAAAATAGAAAAGGAACACAGATGCAGGAGAGGGGGAAACTATGGAGCAGTATTATCTTGCAATCGACATTGGGGCTTCCAGCGGCAGACACATATTAGGACATATGGAAGACGGAAAAATGGTATTGGAAGAAATATATCGTTTTCCGAATGGAATGACCGAAGAGAACGGACAGAGATGCTGGAATGTAAAAGCACTTTTCAGAGCAATTTTAGAGGGAATGAAAAAGTGTAAAAAAGCGGGAAAAAGCCCGGTGAGTATGGGGATTGATACCTGGGCAGTTGATTTTGTCCTGTTGGATAAAGAGAATAAAATGCTTGGAGATGCAGTCGGTTATCGGGACAGCCGTACAGCAGGAATGGATGAGAAAGTCTATGAGATCATCCCGGAAGAAAAGTTATATGAGAGAACAGGCATCCAGAAGCAGATTTTCAACACCATTTATCAGTTGATGGCGGTAAAATCCAACAATCCCGAAATTCTCGAACACGCAGAGACCATGCTGATGATCCCGGAGTATTTTAATTATCTTTTGACAGGAGAGAAGGCATCAGAATATACGAATGCAACCACGACACAGTTAGTATCCCCGGAAACAAAAGACTGGGATTATGAGCTGATCGAAATGTTAGGATATCCAAAACAGATTTTTCAGAAAATAAAGAAGCCGGGAACCGTACTGGGAAATCTGACGAAAGAAATTCAGAAAGAGGTCGGATTTGATTGTGAAGTCGTCTTACCGGCAACACATGACACCGGTTCCGCAGTGATGGCAGTTCCGACAAATGAGGACAATACCATTTACATCAGTTCCGGAACGTGGTCACTGATGGTGACAGAATTAAAAAAAGCAGACTGTTCACCGGAAAGCAGACTTCATAATTTCACGAACGAGGGAGGATATGAATATCGTTTCCGTTATCTGAAAAATATCATGGGACTCTGGATGATACAGTCGGTCCGAAAAGAACTGGCACCAAAGCAGGGATTCGGAGAGATCTGCGAGGCGGCGGCAAGGGCGGACATTGCATCTTTGGTAGACTGTAATGACGACCGTTTTTTAGCACCGCAAAGCATGACAGAAGAAGTGCAAAAAGCCTGCGCAGAGACCGGACAGCGGATACCGGAGGGAATCGCAGAAACAGCGTGCGTGATTTATAACAGTCTTGCACAATGCTACGCACAGACGATCCGGGAGATCGAGGAGATGTCAGAAATTACATATGAAAGCATCCATGTTGTCGGCGGAGGAGCCAATGCGGCGTATTTGAATGAACTGACTGCAAAGGCAACCGGAAAGACCGTTTATGCCGGTCCGACAGAGGCAACAGCCATCGGAAATCTGACGGCGCAGATCATTGCAGCAGGAGAACTTGAAAATTTGCAGGCTGCAAGAAAATGTATCTTTGAGTCTTTTGAAATAAAAAAATATGAGAAATAGCAATCAGGAATATCAGAAAAAATATATGCCGGAAGCGGATGTTGTGCCCGGCAGAAAGGTGAGGTAAAAATTTTATGACGGTACAGGAAAGATATGAAGCGGCCAGGAAAATGTATGCAGATGTCGGTGTTGATACAGATGCAGCGATCGCAAAATTAAAAGAAATCCCGGTATCACTTCATTGCTGGCAGGGCGATGACGTGACAGGATTTGACCATGACGGACCTTTGACCGGCGGAATCCAGACAACCGGAAACTATCCCGGAAAGGCAAAGACACCGGAACAGCTGATGCAGGACATGGAAGAGGCGATGAGCCTCATGCCTGGCAAAAAGAAATTAAATCTTCATGCAAGCTATGCAATCTTTGAGAAAGGCGAATTTGCAGACCGCGACAAATTAGAGCCAAAGCATTTCAGAAAATGGGTAGACTTTGCAAAGAAACACCATGTTGGGATTGATTTTAATCCGACATTTTTTTCACATGACAAAGTAAAAGACGGACTGACACTGACAAGCCCGGACGAGGAGACAAGAAAGTTCTGGATCGAGCATGGAAAAGCATGTATCCGCATTTCGGAATATTTTGCAAAAGAGACAGGTGTTCCATGTGTGATGAATATCTGGATCGGGGATGGATACAAAGATATTCCGGCAGACCGTATGGGACCACGCATGAGATATAAGGATTCCATTGAACAGATCATTGCAGAACCACATGATCCAAAGCTGGTAAAACCATGTGTGGAGTCTAAGGTATTCGGAATCGGTGTGGAGTCTTACACAGCGGGATCAGCCGAGTTTACATTGACATTTGCGGCGACACACGAGAATGTCCTTCCGCTGATGGACAACGGACATTATCATCCTACAGAAGTAGTATCGGATAAAATACCGGCTTTACTCTGTTATTTCCCGGAGATTGCACTTCACATCACAAGACCGGTAAGATGGGATTCTGACCATGTCGTCTTATTTGATGATGAGACAAAAGAGATGGCAAAAGAGATCGTAAGATGTGATGCGATCGACAGAGTACATATGGCACTTGATTATTTTGATGCAGGTATCAACCGCATCAGTGCATGGACGGTGGGATTCAGAAGCTGGCAGAAAGCACTATTATCTGCGCTCTGCACACCGAATGCGGAACTGAAAAAATTACAGGATGAGAATCGTCTGACCGAGCTTATGGTCATGCAGGAAGAATTAAAGACATTTCCATTTGGAGATGTATGGACCAAATACTGTGAGGAATGTGGAGTTCCCGCAGATAAGAACTGGTTTGCAGAAGTAGAGAGATATGAGAAAGAAGTACTGTTAAATCGATAGCCAGAGCAGGCTATGTGAAAAATAAGGCAGTTCGTTCTGACGCAAAAATGACGATAGAAAACCTAAATGGAGGAAAGAAAACATGAAAGTATTAGATGCAGAATTTGTGCAGGGATTTATCCGCATGGCAAATGATGGATGGGAGCAGGGATGGCATGAGAGAAATGGCGGAAATCTTTCCTATCGTATCCGGCCGGAAGAAGTGGAAGCCGTAAAGGAAGATTTTGAGCCAAAAGAGTGGCAGCCAATTGGAACAAGCGTTCCAAAACTTGCAAAAGAGTATTTTCTTGTAACAGGAAGTGGAAAGTATTTCCGTAATGTGATCATCAAACCGGAAGATTCCATCTGTATCATCGAACTTGATGAAAAAGGGGAAAATTACCGTATCGTTTGGGGGCTGGTGAATGGTGGAAGACCAACTTCTGAACTTCCGTCCCATTTAATGAATCATGAGGTGAAAATGATCGCAACCGGTGGAAAACACAGAGTCATCTATCATGCGCATACAACCAATATTATTGCGCTTACGTTTGTTCTTCCATTGGAAGATAAAGTGTTTACAAGAGAATTATGGGAGATGGCGACAGAATGTCCGGTTGTATTTCCAGAAGGTGTGGGTGTCGTTCCGTGGATGGTTCCGGGCGGCCGTGACATCGCAGTAGCAACCAGTGAATTAATGAAGAAATACAATCTTGCAATCTGGGCACATCACGGAATGTTTGCTTCGGGAGAAGATTTTGACCTGACATTTGGGTTAATGCACACCGCAGAGAAATCCGCAGAGATCCTTGTGAAAATGTTATCAATGCAGCCGAATAAGAGACAGACCATCACGCCGGATAATTTCCGTGATCTTGCAAAAGATTTCAATGTGACACTGCCGGAAGAATTCTTATATGAAAAATAGAGTAAAAAATTAGAAACGTTTATTAAAAAATGCGTGATAAAATCACTTTTCATGACACTTACCGTGCGCAATGTCATGGAAGGTGATTTTTGCTTTTAAAAAAGAAATTTATGTGCTATAAAAGAAGGAGGCTTTGGCTGAAAACACATATAAAAAGCGAGGATGAAAATGAAACAAGACTATAAAAAAACAACATACGCCTGCTTTATCGGTTATATTGTCCAGGCGATCGTCAACAGCTTTGTTCCGCTGTTGTTCGTGACATTCCAGAAAACATACCAGATTCCGCTGACGAAGATCACACTGCTTATCACAATCAATTTTGTGATACAGCTTCTGATCGATCTGCTTTCGGCAGGGTTCATTGACAAAATCGGTTACCGGGCATCCGTGGTCATCGCCCACATCTGTGCGGCGGCAGGGCTGGTACTGCTCACGGTTTTGCCGGAACTTTTTGCAGATCCGTTTGTTGGCATTTTAATGTCGGTCATGATTTATGCAGTGGGCGGTGGATTGCTGGAGGTGCTGGTCAGTCCGATCATTGAGGCATGCCCGACGGATAATAAGGAAGCGGCTATGAGTCTTTTACATTCCTTTTACTGTTGGGGATGTACCGGTGTTGTTTTATTTTCCACGGTGTTTTTCGCACTGTTTGGAACGGAACACTGGAAAATCCTCACACTGTTGTGGGTGATCATTCCGGTCTGCAATATGATTTTATTCACAAAAGTGCCAATCTACAGTCTGCATGAAGAGGGCGAGAAGGGCATGACCATGGGAGAACTTTTCCGGGAAAAAGTATTCTGGATTTTAATGATCATGATGGTGTGCTCCGGTGCATCCGAGCAGGCGGTGAGCCAGTGGGCATCAGCGTTTGCGGAGCAGGGACTTGGAATCACCAAAACGATCGGTGATCTGGTGGGACCGATGGCATTCTCTATTTTAATGGGAACTTCCCGCTTGATTTATGGAAAATATGGAGACAGATTCGATCTGGATCAGTTTATGAAATTAAGTACGCTGCTTTGCATTGGCTCTTATCTGCTGATCGCATTTGTGCCGGTTCCGGCGGTAGAACTTGTGGGATGCGCAATCTGCGGCTTTTCAGTTGGAATTATGTGGCCGGGAACGTTTAGCAAAGCGTCCGCATCCTTAAAGCGGGGTGGTACAGTGCTTTTTGCACTGCTTGCGCTGGCAGGAGACCTCGGCTGTTCCGGTGGACCGACACTCGTGGGATTTGTTTCGAGTGCGTTTTCCAATAATCTGCGCGTGGGAATTGGAGCTTCGATTCTTTTCCCGCTTTTGCTGTTGGCGGGACTTGTGTTAGTTAGCAGCAAAAGGAACGAAAAATGCCAGATAATTTTTTAGACCTTTTTAGAAATCATTCCTTTTCATAAAGAAACGTGAAAGAAATATTAAGATTACATTAATCCCCTTTTTTTCTGAAAACAATATGGTACAATTTGCCATAGGTCAAAAAAGACAAGGAAAAAAAGGAGATCATGTAAGCATGGAAGACAACAATGTAAAGGAAAAAAAGCATTTTTTTCATAAAAAAGAAAAAAAGACAGAAGTGGCTGAAGTACCAAAGAAAAAGAAGAAAGTATGGTTAATCGTTTTAATAATTGCAGCTATTGTAATTGTATTGATCGGCAGCGCTGTTAAAAATATGACTTCACAGATCGAGACAGCAGCGAATATGGTTGAGGTAGAACCGGTAGAGAAAAGGGATTTATCCGATTCAGTTTCTTTGAAGGGAACGATCGCAGGACAGAGCAAGACAAATGTCATGTCCCTTGCAGCAGCAGAGATCACAGCCGTGAACGTTCAGGTGGGTGACATTGTAAAAGAGGGTGATCCGCTTGTGACATTGGATCAGAAGGATATTGAAAAACAGATTGCTGAGTTAAAGACAAATATCAATAATGCAAATGCGATCGCAGCAAATGATGCTGTACAGAAACAGGAAAGTTTGAATCAGGCAAAACAGGATCAGGCAACGACACTTGCCAAGGCAACAGATTCTGTGAATAAAGCGCAGGCGGGCTATGATGAGCTTGTGAAAAAAAGAGATGACTGCCAGACAAAGTTGAATAATAAGAAAAATGAAGTGAGCAGTGCAGAAAATGCGCAGAATAATGCAAAAAAAGAAGTGGAAGCAGCACAGAGTGCAGTTTATGCAGCGCAGGATGCCTTGAGCAGTTATCAGAGCAGCGGCCAGAATACAAGCCAGCCAGCTCCCGGAGGAACAGCTTCTTCTACGGTAGATACAAAGCTTGCAGAATTACAGCAGAATGTTGAGAATGCCAACAGAAACCTTTCTGCAAAACAGAGTGCTTACAGTGAAGCGGCATCCAAATATACCAGTGTGAAGGCAGAAGCAGACAGTCTTCAGGCAGAATTAGATGCCTATCCGGATCAGTTGAAATCTGCAGAGGAGGCAGTCAACACCGCAAAGAGCAGTTATTCAGACGCAGAAACAAGCACAAACCGCAGTGTTTCCACTGCCCAGAATACCGTTGACATGCAAAAATACCAGGCAAGCACGACCACAGAGTCAAAAGACCAGCTGGAACAGTTACAAAAACAGCTTGCCGACT